>SXGT01610079.1_pt1 | contig 17090 bp, 17 predicted proteins | sample 3176221 | NCBI WGS metagenome assembly SXGT01 (sample SAMN11356862, study PRJNA531348) | freshwater metagenome | isolation source: freshwater sample F1-120 | place: China: Fuxian Lake, Yuxi | collected 2017-12-25 | reverse complement strand
TAAAGCGTCATAGGTTTTCGTTAATTGGGGATGGGTTTAAAAATCAGGATTCGAGGCGATTGTATCGATCCTCGAAGCGGACAATATCGTTCTCGCCGAGATAGCTGCCCGATTGGACCTCGATGATTTCCAGCGGGATGGCGCCGGGATTTTCCAGGCGATGCTTAATGCCGAGTGGAATATAAGTGGATTCGTTTTCGGTCAGCAGAAATGTTTCGTCGCCACGGGTGACTCTGGCGGTACCTTTCACGACGATCCAGTGTTCGGCGCGGTGGTGGAGCAATTGCAGGGACAGCGAGGAACCCGGCGTGATGATGAGCCGCTTGACCTGGTAGCGGGAACCGTTGCCGATGGCTTCGTAATCGCCCCAGGGCCGGTGGACCTTGGCATGGAACACGTGTTCCGAACGCTCGGTTTTCCTCAGGTGATCGGTGATCGCCTTGACATCCTGGGCGCGATCCTTGTGCGCCACCAGCACGGCGTCGGTAGTCTCGATCACCACTACGTCGGTGATTCCGACCGCCGCCAGAAACCGGCTTTGCGAATACAGCACCGAATTCCGGGTATCCTTGGTGAATACGTCGCCGATCATGACGTTGCCGTCGCCGTCGGTGGGCCTTACCGAGGTCAAGGCCGGCCACGAACCGAGATCGGACCAGCCCACATCCAGCGGCAGTACTATCCCGCGGGGCGAATCCGGAGTGCCTCCGGCCAGTTTTTCCATCACGGCGTAATCGATGGAATCGCTGGGGCAGCGGGAAAACAATGCCTTGTCCACGCGAATGAAGTCGCCATCCCGTTTGCTGCTACGCCAAGCCTCGGTGCAGGTTTCCAGGATATCCGGCCTGTGCCGCCCGATTTCTCCTAGCCAGGTCTTGGCCTCTAGAATGAATATCCCGCTATTCCAGAAGTATTCCCCCGAGGCTAAATACTCTTGCGCCGTGGCCTCGTCCGGCTTTTCCCTGAAGCCGCCGAGTATGAATGCGTTCTCGCCGAAACTCGCTCCGCGATGAATGTAACCGAAACCTGTTTCCGGTTTGTTAGGAACTATGCCGAAAGTGACTATACTGCCCGTCGCGGCGAGTTCGATGGCTTCCGCCAAGCGCGCTTGAAACCCGGCCACTTCGGCGACGAAATGGTCGGATGGCAGCACCAAGAGCACGGGATTGGCGCCCTCCTCCACCGCGCCCAAGGCGGCCAGCGTCAGCGCCGGAGCCGTGTTCCTGCCGATCGGCTCCAATAGGATCGAGCCGTTTTCCAACCCCATTTTCCGCAATTGCTCCGCCACCAGGAAGCGGTGCATTTCGTTGCACACCACCAGCGGCGGGAGTATCCCGAAGGTATTGTTTTCACCCTTTAGCCCGACGACACGGGCTAGGGTGTCTTGAAACAAGGTTTCACCGCCGGTGAAGGAAAGAAACTGTTTTGGGTAAGCCTCGCGTGAAAACGGCCACAGGCGAGTACCGGCACCACCAGACAACACGACTGCTTGTATAGCGATATTCATGATATTCCTACGATGGAAGTAAAATGGAGGCTAATAGCCTGGTTTCCGAGTATAGCCGAAACCGTTTGGCTTCGGGTAATGCGCCGCGAGAAGGAGGATTCAACCATGGCCGGGGGGGAGCAGCGAGGCGATCAATCCCGATACCCGCTCGACCGCTCCACGATTCGCGTATACGAAATTCCATCCGCGTGTCCCGATTTCCGAGCGGATGGCCGGTTCGGCCAGCAAGCGGACCATTGATGTGGCCAACGCGTCCGCGCTTTCGACCTCTATCCCGCCACCGCTTTCCTTAAGTCTCCGGGCAATCTCGGCGAAGTTGAACATATGCGGCCCGAAGAGTACCGGCAGTCCCGCCGCCGCCGGTTCGAGCACATTGTGCCCCCCCTGGGGAACCAGGCTGCCGCCGACGAAGGCCACGTCGGCGGCGCCATAGAACAGCCGCAGTTCTCCCAAGCTGTCGATCAGGAACACATCGGTGTCGGGGCCGCAGGGCAATGATTCGCTCCGCCGCCTTACCGAGAGCCCCAATTTCGCGCACTGCGCCAGCACGGCTCGTACTCGATCGGGATGGCGCGGCGCTAAGGCTAGGAGCGCACCGGGAATCTCCTCGCGGATTTTTTCCAGGGCGGAGAGAACCTGTTCCTCCTCGCCCGGATGGGTGCTCCCGGCGATCCACACCGGGCGATTCGCGAACAATTCGGCGCGCAACTCCTTGGCTCGATCGCGCATGGCCGAAGAGAACTCGATATCGAATTTGACGTTTCCCACCACTTCCACCGTTTTGGGATCGGCGCCAATTTCGATATAGCGTTTCGCGTCCAGTGGCGTTTGCGCCGCGATCAGGGAAACCGAAGACAGGCTTTCCGCCGCCAGACTTGCTAGCCGGTTGTAGCCTCGGGCCGATTTTTCCGAAAGCCTGCCATTGACTATGGCCAGTGGAATTTCGCGGCGGCGGCATTCGCGGTAGAGATTCGGCCAGATCTCGGTTTCCATGACGATGCCCACTTGGGGTCTGAAACGATCCAGGAATCTCGCCACGCATCCGGGAAGATCGTAGGGAAGATAAACGTGACGCACCTCATCCCCCAAGACCGACTTGATCCGCGAGGATCCCGTGGGGGTGCCGCAGGTCACCAGTATGGCTAGGGACGGATGGCGGACGCGAAAGTTTCTAATGAGGGGGAATGCAGCCTCGGCTTCGCCCACGGAAACCGCGTGAAACCAGGCAACGCCCGGCGACGGCGCCTCGTCTCCATACCGCGCGAAACGCTCTCCCCAGCGTTCACGATAGGCCGGGAGCTTGCCGCTCCGCCACGCGAGGCGGCCGAGAATGAAAGGCGTCAGGGCGTAGAACAACGCCGTGTAAAGCAGCCTCGCGGTGGAGTGCATTAACCGATCGCCTGGAATTCCGCGCGGGTTTCGCTAGCTCCGCGCGGAAGCAATTCCAGTTACTCGGGAACCACTTGCAGAGCGAGTGTCGCGACGACATCGCCGTGCAGTTGCACGCTGATTTCGTAATCGCCAGTGTGGCGAATCGGCCCGGCGGGCAACCGGATTTCGTTCTTGTGCACCGCTACACCCGCTTGAGTGGCCGCGTCGGCGATGTCCTTGGTTCCGATGGAACCGTACAAGCGTCCTTCCTCGCCTGCCTTTTGGGCAATCGTAACGGTGAGTTCGGCGATCGCCTGGGCGCGGGCTTGGGCCGCTGCGGTGGCCGCGGCGGCTTTCTTTTCCAGTTCGGCGCGGCGTTGTTCGAACTCGGCCAGTTTGCTGGCCGTCGCGGCCACGGCCTTGCCGTGGGGAATCAGATAGTTGCGTCCATAACCAGGTTTTACGACGACCTTGTCGCCGAGATTCCCGAGATTAGCGATTTTTTCCAGAAGAATGATTTCCATCGTCGAAAGCCTCAATCTTTATTCTTTAAAAGTAATGAATCCGAATGTATCAGGCCACCAGAAACCGGCGCCGCCAGTCGATCCAGGAATCGCTGAAGCCGATCAGCATGACCAGCACGATCAATGGCGACACGAATATCAGGGCCACGTAAATACCCACCAGCCAGAATGCTCCATTGCCGCTCGCGGAAAACATCGCGTGCAGGACCGCGAATCCGGCCAATAAAAACAGCATGGAGAGGGGAATGGCGAGGTTCCAGGCAATTTCCGCTCCGATGCCGCCCGAAACCCCGGCCAAGGCCAATAATCCCAACCAAGCATAAGCGGCCGCCGTTGGTGCGCGGAGGCTCGCGAATTCGGCGCGAAATCCTCCGGGATTGAACAGCAGGGCCTGCCACCAGCGGGCGATAAGCAAGCTGAAGCTCAAGGTCAGCATCGAACCCGCCGCGACCACGCCTGTCATGTACCTGGAAAGCCCCTCGAAATTCCGCCTAAGCAATTCCGCGTCGGCCTCGGCGCTTCCCTTTTCCAGAAAAGGTTTGGAGAAGCGCCGCAGTTCTTCCAGCCACATTTCCCCGGGGTCGCCGTAAATCGTGTAGATAGCCAAAACCATCGACATGGCTAGAACCGATGCTCCGGCCAAGGCCCAAGCCAGACGACCCGATTCGCGGAGCAGGATGGCCAGCAACCAAACCGGCGCCCAAAGGGCCAAGGTATAACCGGCCGCCTGCAGCGGCCCGCCGAGCAGAATTCCGCCCACCACCGCCACGCCCGCCAGCGCGGCGGCCATGACGATGGCGCCTTCCAGGGCGCCCTTGCGCAAGGTCGGCAAGCCGACCGCCGCCGCCGAAAGCAAGCTAGCCAGCGAAACGATCCATGACAAGACAGTGAGCGCGCAGATGGCCGAAACCGCCCGCGCCCTGCCCCTCATGATGAAGGCCGCCAATCCACGCATGGCCGGGTTTACTGGGCCGGCACGCTCCGCCGCCGTTTAGCCGTGGGAATCGCAGAAAGGTATCAGGGCCAGGAAACGCGCCCGCTTGATCGCGGTGGCGAGTTGCCGCTGATACTTGGCCTTGGTGCCGGTAATCCGGCTGGGCACGATCTTGCCCGTTTCGGAGATGTATTCGTGGAGGATTTCCAAATCCTTGTAATCGATTTCCTGGATGCCTTCCGCCGTGAACCGGCAATATTTCTTGCGCTTGAATTGACGAGCCATTGGTAGCCTCTATGTATCGATGCGATATGCTGTGCACTAAACCCTTGGAAAATTCGGACGGGGATCAGACGTTGGTTTCGTCCGCGCCGACATCCGCTTCTAGGGAATCATCAGCGTCTCCGTCGCCCGAAACGCTATCGTCGCCTCTTCCGAGGCTCGATTCGGAGTGCCCTTCCCGGGCCATGGGCGAGGGCTCGGTGATCGCCTCGTCCCTACGGATCGTGAGGCTGCGCAGAACCGCGTCGTTAAAGCGGAATCCGCTTTCCAACTCGTCTAGCGTGGCTTGGTCGCATTCGATGTTCATCAAGACGTAATGCGCCTTGAGAACCTTGTCGATCGGATAGGCCAATTGGCGGCGTCCCCAATCCTCCAGACGATGGATCGTGCCGGAAGCGGCCTCGATCAGGGTGCGGTAGCGGTCCAGCATGGCCGGAACCTGCGCGCTTTGGTCCGGATGGACCATGAAGACGATTTCATAATGTCGCATAAGTGCTCCTTACGGTTTATGCAGCCTCCCGCTTAGCGGTAAGGCAAGGAGTGGCGGCTGGTTAAGTCGCCGGTAAAAGGCGGAAATTCTATAGATGGGGCTGCCAGGTGGCAAGTTATTCATTTAAACCCGCCACCCGCCGATGTGATTGTACGATCCGGGAGTCATCCCGGCCCGCGTATCTCGTACTCATGAAATCTTGCGGCCGCCGATAAATTCGACCGATACTGCCCCGCCGAGGTAAATGCCATGATGGTTACGTTTGTCGCGCTGGTTTCCCTATTCATGATCGGCATCGGCCTATTTTCTCCAGCCGGGTTGGCGTTTTTTGTGTCCTGTTGGCAATCCCCAGGCGGCCTTTGGATGGCCGCGATGTGGCGGAGTCTAGCGCCTCTGCTCAAAAGGGGCTGGGCCTTGCTCGCCCTGCTCATGGGCTGCTTTTTCCCGTGGTCGGCGTTCGGGTGATCCGAATAATCAACACCTCTTTATCCGCTGCCGTCGCCCTGCTGCTCGTCTTGGCGTGGCCGGTGGCGCGGGCGGCCGATCCCAGGTCTTATGCCGTGACACTAACCAAAACCGGCAATTCCGCCCTGGATCAGGCGTTAAACGACTCCTCCATGCTGATGGGGTTGCGGGAAAAAGCGCCGGTGGGCCCCTTCGCCCTGGTGGCGCGCGCCCAGGAGGACGCGGAACGTTTCGTGACCGCCTTGCACAGCTTCGGCTATTACCAGGGCAAGGCTAAAATCGGCATCGCCGAGCACGCACTGGACGAACCGGGCCTGCCGGAACTGCTCGAAAAAAGCCCGGCCGAGCCTCCGGTGCCGGTAAAGATCGAGATCGATCCGGGTCCGCTCTTTCATCTGGGAAAGATCGAGATTCTAGGGATGGCGCCGGGATCGGCGCGTCCCGATAGTGGATTGGCGGCCGGCGCTCCGGCGTCGGCGCCCGAAGTGCTCGCGGCCAGGGATAAACTGCTGAGAACCCTGCGCGGCCAGGGCTACGCCCTCGCCAAAGTCGATCCTCCGGTAGCCATCCTTAGGGAGGATTCCAAGGCCCTAGATATTTCCTACGCGGTGGATAGCGGTCCCCGCGTCAACCTTGGCGGCATCGGCGTGCGGGGCCTGGAACACGTGAACGAATCCTTCGTGCGCCAGCGCCTCCTGGTGCATACCGATGAGCGCTACGATCCCGCCGCCCTAGACAAGGCGCGCCGGGATTTGGTTTCGCTGGGAGTATTCTCGACCGTGCGGATCGCCGACACCAACCGGCTGGACGACGAAGGCCGGCTGCCCATCGAATTCGAGATGAAGGAACGGCCACGTCGGGCCGCCAATCTCAACGGGGCCTATTCCACCGATCTGGGCGGAAGTTTCGGGATACTCTGGCAACACCGCAACCTGTTCGGCAACGCGGAGCAGCTAAGCCTGACCACGGGAATGACCCAACTCGGCGGCAACAGCACCACCGGAATCGGTTACAACGCCCTGGCGTCCTTCGTCAAGCCGGATTTCTTGGCCCGCGACCAATCGCTGCAAAGCAGCCTCGGCGCCGTCAAGCAAAACCTGATCGCCTATGACCGGCAAGCCATCACCGGGGATTTATCCTTGAGCCGCAAGTTCGCGGAGCATTGGAACGCCAGCCTGGGGCTGGCCGGCGAGCGGGAGCGCGTGACCCAGGAAGGCGAAACCCATTACTACACCCTGCTCGGTTTGCCGATGTCCTTGAAGTACGACGATACCGACAACCTGCTGAATCCCACCCGGGGCATACGCGCATCGGCCTCGGCGACGCCCACCCTGCCCTTGGCCGGCCCCCAAACCGATCCTTTCCTGGCCGTCCAGGTTTCGGGCTCCACTTATTTCGATCTGGGCGAACCTGGCCGTAGCGTGCTGGCCTTGCGCGGACTCATCGGCGACGTGGTGGGCGCGCGGGCCTCCGCGCTGCCACCCGACAAGCGTTTCTACGCCGGCGGCAGCGCCACGGTGCGTGGTTATAAATATCTGTCGATCGGGCCGCAATTCGCCGACCACAAACCGCGCGGCGGCACCGCCGTGGTGGCGGGAACCGTGGAGTTCCGCCAGCGTATTCTGGATTCCTATGGCGTGGCGATGTTCGTGGATGCCGGCCAGGTGGCCTCGGATGGCGCCCCGTTCACGGGAACTCCTGGCGTGGGCGTGGGTTTGGGCGCCCGCTATTACACGTCGATAGGGCCGATCCGGCTCGATGTCGCCGTGCCGGTGGTCCATATCCCCAACAGCGGAACCTTCGAACTCTATATCGGCTTGGGGCAGGCGTTTTAACGGGAGTCCGGAGAGGAATTAAATAGAGGGACTATAGCGCTGCCTGGCGGGCTATTATTGGTCGATTCGCTACATCAAGAATCGGGAAGCGGTTATTCCGATCTTGGAAAACGGCCGCCGCGAACAGGTTTATCCCTTGCCAACGAATGACCTTGAATAATTCCCATGAACTTCGATTGGACCACCTTTTCCCTGGAACTCCTCAACTTCTTCATCCTGCTGTGGATACTGCGGCGCTTCCTGTACCGGCCGGTGCTGGATGTGATCGCCGCCCGGCAGCGCAAGATCGAGGAGCAGCTGAGCGACGCCGACCGGACGCGGGCCGGGGCCTTGGCGGCCAAGCAAGCCTGGGAGCAAAACCTGGCCGCCTGGGAAAAGGAAAAAGCTCAGGCCCGCGCCGAGTTGGAAGAGGCAATCGGCGCCGAGCGGGAACGGCTATTGAGCGGCTTGGCCGAGGAAGTGGCGGAGGCCCGCGCCAAGCGGCAAGCCCAGGAAGAACGGGAGCGGCGGGAATGGCTGCGCATGGCCGAACAGCGGGCCTTGGAACTGGGCAGGCGCTTCGTGGTGAAGTTGCTGGAGCGCGCCGCCTCGCCGGAGTTGGAAGACCGTCTGGTCGCGGTGGCGCTGGCTGATTTTCCCAATTTGCCGGCCGGGGAAGTGGACAAGTTCCGCGCGGCCCTCGCCGACGCCGGGCTAGAGGTCGTCAGCGCCTTTCCCCTGGCCGAGGACCGGCGATCCGCGCTTGCCGAGGCGCTCGCGGGACTCGCCGGCGGATCGGTCCATCCCGTTTTTCGGGAGGATTCCGCCTTGCTCGCGGGACTCCGTATCCATGCCGGGCCTTGGGTGCTCGGCGCCAATCTACGTGACGAATTGAAGTTTTTCCGCGATGTCGATTCCGAAAGTGGAAGCTGAACCCTTATCCGAGTTCCCTCGCCCCAACCCGCCCACCGACACGGAGGGGACTCATAGCGCCTTGCTGAACCGCGTCGCGGACAGCGTGGCGCGCTATCGCTTCGGGCCGCGCGTCTCCGAATCCGGCCGAATATTCTCGGTGGGCGACGGCATCGCCTGGATCGACGGCCTGCCTTCCGCGGCCATGGACGAATTGCTGCTGTTCGAGGATGGCAGCCGGGGGCTAGTTTTCCATCTGGGTGGGCAGCGGCTAGGCGCGATTCTGCTGAAGAACACCGACCGGCTGGCCTCGGGCTCCCCGGTTTATCTCACCGGCCAGCGGCTGTCGCTGGGCGTGGGCGACGGGCTGCTGGGGCGGGTCATCGATCCCCTGGGCAATCCCCTGGATGGCCTGCCGGCGCCGAACCTCGGATTGCGACGGGAACTGGACGTGCCCTCGCCGCCCATCGTCGCGCGGGACTTCGTGGACCGCCCGCTACAAACCGGCATCAAGATCGTCGATGCCCTGATTCCCCTGGGACGCGGCCAGCGCCAACTCGTCATCGGCGACAACGGCGTGGGCAAGAGTTCGCTGGCGCTGGACGTGGTGCTCAACCAGAAGGATCAAGGCGTCTTGTGCGTCTATGTGCTGATCGGCCAGAAGCGCTCCGACACGGTCGGCGCCATTGATCTTCTGAGCCGCCAGGGCGCCTTCGAGTACACCACCGTGGTGGCGGCCGAGGCCAGCGATTCGCCGGGGCTCAAGTACCTGGCGCCCTTCGCCGGCTGCGCGGTGGCCGAACACTGGATGTGGCGGGGACGGGATACCCTGGTCGTTTACGACGATCTGTCCACCCATGCCCGCGCTTACCGGGAATTATCCCTGCTACTGCGGCGCCCGCCGGGCCGGGAGGCTTATCCCGGCGATATTTTCTACCTGCATTCGCGGCTGTTGGAGCGTTCGACCTGCCTCGCGGCCTCGCACGGCGGCGGCAGCATGACCGCCCTGCCCCTGGTCGAAACCGAACAGGGCGAGATCGCCTCTTACATCCCCCCCAACCTGATTTCCATCACCGACGGCCAGATTTTCCTAGACCGCCGGCTGTTCGGCGGGGGGTTCCTGCCGGCCATCGACATCACCCGCTCGGTGTCGCGCATCGGCGGCCGGGCCCAGCATCCCCGGATCAAGGAAGAAGCCGGGCGGATGAAGCTCGATTATTTGCAATTCCTGGAACTGGAAACCTTCACCCGGTTCGGCTCCAAGCTGGACGCCAGCATGGAGGAAAAAATCCGCCGGGGGCGGATTCTGCGGGAAATCCTCAAGCAGGAACGGCTGGCGCCGGCTTCCGCCGAGTTCCAACTGGCCTGGATGATGGCGTACAACGCCAGCCGTTTCGGCGCGCCGGAAGCGGCCGGAATCCGCCGCGCGCTGGATCGGCTGCGCGCGGGTTTGCGGCATTCTCCCATGAAGCTATCGGCGAGCCGCGAGGACTGGAGCCGCTGGCTGGAAGCGCACGGCTCGGACGAGCCGGCACCGACGCCGTGAGCCGCCGCGCCGAACTCGAACAGCGCATGGGGCGGTTGGGGGAAATCTCCAACATCATGGCCGCCATGAAAACCATGGCGCTGATCGAAACCCGCAAGTACGGCCGCTTCATGGCCCATCAACTCCGCCTGGTGGAAAGCATCGAAGCCGCCGCCGCCGATTTCCTGGCTTTTCATCCGGCCTATCGGGGCGATGGGCCGGGCCTGGACGGCAATCGGCATATCCTCATCCTGGTCGGCTCGGAGCGGGGTTTCTGCGGCGATTTCAACGAGACGGTCGCCGCCGCGCTGGAGACTTTCCCGAAACCGGAGCCCCGCCTGATCGTGGTGGGCCGGCGCCTGGCCGGCAAGCTGGAAAACCATCCGCGCCTGCTCGAATGGCGGGACGGCCCCAATGTCGCGGAGGAAGTCCGGCCGGTCCTAGATGGCCTGATGGACAAGCTGCATCGGCTGCAAGCGGAACCGCCGGCCTGGACCCGGCTCAGCGTGCTGGCCCACGATCCCGAAGGCGCCGTCGCCGCCCACACGGTGCTGCCCATGACGCCGCCGGCGGCGCCCGGGCGGCCCTATCCGCCCCGGCTCAATCTTGATCCGGAGGCGTTCTTCGGCGGCCTGGCCGACCATTTTCTCATCGCCAAATTGCCTTGTTTGTTTTACGGCTCGCTAATGGCCGAGAACCGCCGCCGCCTGGAGCACATGGAACGGGCGCTCTCCCGGATGCACGGCAAGATCGAGGATTTGGGGCGGCGCCGCAATGCCCTGCGGCAGGAGGAGATTACCGAGGAAATCGAGGTGATATTGTTGAGCGCGGAATCCTTGCTGGATGGAGTGGACCCGTCGTAAAACCCACTCCCGGCGAGAACCGGCCGCGTGGGATGGGTTTCGAGGCTCGAGCGGTTTCAAACCGGGGTAGGGGCGATTTAAATCGCCCCTACACTTCTTGAATCGCCGTGAACTCCTTGGTGGGCACCCCTACGCTCGGTACTATCTCCGGGCCCGCGAGGAGGCTTTCACGACACGGGGAACCCGGCTTGGCTCGCCGCGTCCCGCATTCCTTCCCAACCGCTCCTGATTTCCCGAACCAAATCGCCGACCTCGTCCAGGATGGCGGTATCGTTGCGGGAACTGGCCCAGAACAAGCGTTCTATCATGTAGGCGTAAAGCCGGCCCAGGTTCTCGGCGACCTCCCCGCCCTTTTCCGGATCGAGTATGGTTTGCAGATAATTGAGAATTTCGATGGCGTTGCCGATCGTCCGGCTCTTTTCGGCATAAGCGCCGCGCTCCATGGTTCCCTTGGCGACGGCGAGGCGATCCAACAAGCCGTCGAGCAGCATGGCAATCAAGGTATGCGGATCGGCATAGGCAACGCCGGCGTCCACTTGATTTTGTTGGTATTCCTTCAATGCGTATTGCGCGGGTCTCATGGGATGCCTCTTTACAACTGATGCTGGCTGGTTTCGTGTCCGGCACCCGAACCGTGGGTGGCCTGGGTATGCTGGCGAGCGGCCATCAAGGAATCTCGGGACTCGGCAACTTCATGGAGGGGTAGCCGGTTACCGGCTTTCCCGCGAGGCCGTCCCTAGATGGAATCTTCCGCCTGGGTTCCCACCGCTCTTGCTGCTTATATCGGCCCGGAGTCCCTCGACTTGAGAGGGCTGGCGCAACTTTTTCCAAGCTCCGGAGGGTTCGATGCCCAATCTCGACGTTCCCGCAAATTCCGCGTTAATCGATTTTGAGATAAAGTACGCCCCTTAACCCGAACCACCGCCCTCTCCCGCGTGGAGAAATCCGTGGCGAGGGAACCCGCGGGGCGATGTCCTCACCCCTATAATCCGAAATCACACAACCGAGGTTCGTTATATCCATGAAAGTGAAGACTTGTATCCGGATGGCTTGGGTATTGGCCGGCGTGGTGGCCGCTCCCGCGATGGCGGGTGAAGACGCGAAGTATCCGGGCTACGATTTCAAGCCCAGCGTCATCTACAGCAATCCGGAGTTGATCGCCCAGGGCGCGGCAACCCCATCGGCCAAGCCGGCGGAAGCCCAACACACCGATCCGAAATATCCGGCGGCCTACTTCAACCCGACCGTCATCCAGTCCAGCGTGCCCAAGCAAGCCGAAGCGGCCCATCAGCCCGACCCGAAGTATCCGGCGGCTTACTTCACGCCGACGATCATCCACTAGAATTTCGCCCGGAACCGAGGCGGCTGTTCGCGCCATGCCCCGCGGGACACCCCGGCGGGGCATGGCCCTGGCCCGCTAGCCCTGTTCCCTCCGGAACAAACCCCGCCGATGGATGTTATCGATCTACTCGGGCTAGCCGCCGGCAGCCTGACCACGGTTTCCTTCGTGCCGCAAGTCCTCAAGATTTGGCGGAGCAAGTCCGGCAATGACGTTTCCTACGGCATGTTTCTGCTGTTCAGCGCGGGCGTATCGCTGTGGCTGGCCTACGGCCTCATGCTGCGCGCCACGCCCATCGTCGTCGCCAACGCAGTGACCCTAGTCCTGGCGCTAGTGGTGATCTTCCTGAAATTCCGGTACCGGCGGCGGGACTGAAACGCCGCCACGGCCAGCGCTGGCCGGCGGGTTCTACACTAGCACCACCGGAAACTCCGCGGCCTCCGCGACGGTTTTGACGATTCCGGCATCCCGGCGCGCGACCACCAGCAAACGGCAACCGGTCTGGCGCATGCGGCGCGACAGCTTGACGCCATCGGTGGGTTCCGCCGGGACGAATCGAAGCGGATACCCACCGACACAAAGATTCAGGGCGCGCGCCCGTAGGTTCGCGTACTCGGCCTCGGTCGCGGCGGGCAACACCACGCGTAGCCCGCCGGGTTCCAATTCGGCGAGTTCCGCGGCTAGGATCAAGGCCGCCTCGGATTCGGCGGACCCGTCATAGACCGTCCAGACCGGCGGGATTTCGGAACCCGAACCGGAGGCGGGACGGCGGGCGGGCCGTTCCGCCTCGGATTTGTGGCCGAGAAACAGGATGTCCACCCGCCCGGCTTCCTCGAATACCGCCGGCATGAACTGGCCGCGCACGACCTTGAAGCCGACCTCGATGCTCAGGCGCTCGTTGAGGCGATTCAGCGCCTGTTGGATGCGCTCGGTGCGGGCTCGCACCGTGCGTAGCAGCCTGGGGCCGTCCAGCCTGCGCTCCGCCGTGGAATCGCGGCCCACTTCCCTGGCGAAGGGCAACTCGGCCAAATTCAGCAAATTCTTGTCCTCGACGAACAGCGCGAGCAATCGGGCTTGCCGACGCGCGGCGAGGCCCGCGGCCAGTTCCAATACCTCGACATCGCGTCTCAGGATGTTGAGCCCCACCACCACGCGGGCGGCCAGAACGGTTGCTTGCTCAGCCATGGTTGTCCTTCCCCTCGCTTTTATCGGGCTGGGCCAAGTGCTTCCGAATATCCGCCCATTCCACCAAACGCCGCTCCACCCGGCCGTTCACGGTGTCCGCCGGGAATTGGCCGGAAGCGTCGCGTTCGCCGGCGGCCAGCCCCATCAGCAATTCCAGCGCTTCATCCACGCTGGCTACCGCGTGGACACGAAATTTCCCGCTGGCCGCCGCTTTCACCACGTCTTGCCGCAGCATCAGGTGCTTGACGTTGGCGGCGGGAACGATGACGCCCTGTAGACCGGTCAGCCCGGTGGCCTCGCAGATATCGAAAAAGCCCTCGATTTTCTCGTTCACGCCGCCGATGGGCTGGACCCGGCCATGCTGATCGACCGAGCCGGTGACCGCGAAGGATTGCTCGATGGGCAATTCCGCCAGCGAGGACATAATCGCGCAGAGTTCCGCCAGCGAGGCGCTGTCGCCATCCACCATGCCGTAGGATTGTTCGAACACCAGGCTGGCGGCCAGCGAGAGCGGCTTTCCCCGTGCATAGCGGGCGGCCAGGAAGGAAGACAGGATCATCACGCCCTTGCTGTGGAAGGCGCCGCCCAGTTCGGTTTCCCGCTCGATGTCCACGACCTTGCCGGAACCCAGCCGGGTAGTGGCGGTGATGCGGGAGGGCTGGCCGAAGGCGAAATCGTTGAGGCTGATGACCGACAACCCGTTGATTTGGCCGACCGCGGCGCCAGCGGTGTCGATGAAAATGGTTTTGCGCTGGATCGCTTCGTAAATGCGCTCCCTAAGCCGGCTGGAGCGGCGGATTTGCTGGTCGATGGCGGCTTGCACGTCCTCGCGGGCAATCACCTCCCGGCCTCGCTGGCCGGCCCAGTACTCGGCCTCCTTGAGCAGATCGTCGAGCCCGCGCAGATGGGTGGACAGCTTTTCGGAATCCTCGACCACGCGGGCGGCCCGCTCGACCACCCGTATCACCGCCCCCTTGTCCAGGGGCTTGAGGCCATTGCGCCGCGCCAAGCTGCCGACCAGGCGGGCATAAAGGGCATGGCCGCCGGAATCGCGATCCATGGTTTCCTCGAAATCGGCCGCGACCTTGAACAACTCCCGGAACTCCGGATCGTAAAAGCTGAGCAAATAGTACAAAACGCGATCGCCGGCCAGGATCACCTTGAGATTCAGCGGAATCGGCTCCGGCTCCAGGGTCGCGGTACTCATGAAGCCCAAGGTGCGCTCTAGGGGCTCGATGCGGATTTCCCCGGCCTCCAGGGTGCGCTTCAAGCCTTCCCAGGCGAACGGCTGCATGAGCAGCTTGCGGGCATCGAGTATGAGATAACCGCCATTGGCGCGGTGCAGGGCGCCCGGCTTAATCATGGTGAAATCGGTGACTAGGGCGCCCATCAAAGCCTGGTATTCCACCCGGCCGATGAGGTTGGCGTGGGTCGGCAGATTCTCGAACACGATGGGCGCGTTACGCTCGGCGTCATGGTCCACCAGCAGATTGACCCGGTAGCGCAACAGCGGGCTGGCGCGATGGCCCTGGCCGAACAGCGCGGCCATGCCGCCGCCGTCGGATTTCGGAAAGAAATCGTCGGCATGGTCGATGAGTTCCCGGCGCATCGTGTCGAGATGCCCGGCCACGGCTTGGAGCGCGGAATAATCGGCCCTGAGTTCGTCCATGGGATGGCCGACGGCGAACTCGGCGATTTCCCGGTGCAGCGCCTTGAGCTTTTGCTTGGCCTCGCGGCGCCAGGAAGGGAACTGCCGCAACAGTTTGGTCAACTGTTGGTGCAACCGGGCAATGTGCTCCTGGATTTCCTGCTGCTCCCGCTCGGGAAGCTGATGGAAGCGATCCGGGCTGAACACCTCGTCCTTATCGTCGATGGGCGCGAACGCGAAGCCGGTCGGCGTCTCGATCAGGGCGATGTGATGCTTACCGGCCTCGCGGCGCAATTCCTCGATGGCGTGGCTCTCCCGTTCCTTGGCCTCTTCCTCGATCTCCTCGGCCCGCGCCCGGTATTCCTCGCCCTCGAAAGCAGCGGGTATCGCGACGGCCAGTTCCTCGATCAAGCGCTCGACTTCCAGGGCGAACCGCCGGCCGCTCCCCGCCGGCAAGCGCAAAGCCTTGGGCTTGGACGGCTCGGCGAAATTGTGCACATAGCACCAGTCGTCCGGCGCGGGCCGATTTTCCGCCTCGCGGGCGACGATCTCCTTGACCGCGGTCGCCTTGCCTGCTCCGCTCGGCCCCAATGCGAATAGGTTGAAGCCCTCCTGGGCTATGCCGAGACCGAACCGCAAGGCGTCCAACGCGCGATCCTGGCCGACGGCGACGGCCACGTCCGCCAATTCGTCGGTGGTGGCGAAATCGAACTCGTCCGGGTCGCAAGCCGTGTAAAGGAGTTCGGGGGGTAGGGCGAGTCGGTGGTCGGTCATGAATTTTCCTTATGCCGGGGGGGGTTAACATGGCAACGCGGCGCCGGAAAATAATGGATCAATCCCGTTGGGTAGGCAAATCGCCCCATCGCCACAACCCATGGCCGGTTTCCGCCTCGCGGCCGTCTCAGGTTCGATTCCGGCTGCCGGGACGATAACCAACCGGAATTCCGCGTGGCTGATAAACTGAATTAGATAAAGGCTTCCCGCCTCGGAGCGTCCCAATGAAAACCCTGATTTCGATCTTCGTATCCGCCCTTCTATTGGCCCCGCAAGCGGCCCCCGCCGGCACGGTGTACCGCTGCATGCAAAACGGCAAACCCATCTTCACCGACGAACCCGGCCCCAACTGCGAACCGCTCAATCTCCAGGTCATCCAGCCCAATCCGGAGGATGTCGCCCGCATGGAAGAAAAAAAGCGCTTGGACACGGAACAGGAGCGCGCGCGGCAGGAGCAAATGGATAGGGAAAGAATGATCCGCGCCCAGGAAGACGCCGCCCGAGCCGCCGAGCAGCAAGCCGAGGCGCAACGGCGCCTGGTCGCGCAACGGGCGCTGGAAGCCCAGCGGGGGGCCTATTCCCCATCCTACTATCCGGGATTCTGGCCGGGCCTTGGTTATCCGTTGCGCCCCATCGCACCGGGATTGCCACCCCCTCCTCCCTTCATCGACAGCCCCGTGCCGCCCAATTATCCCTATGGGGCAGACCGCATTGGGGTCGGGGGCGGCAGGGGGAGATAACCCGAGAACCGGCAACGCCGAAGCTCCCGGCCTTCCCAGAGCCAGCCCGATGCCAAGCATGGCGGGATGGCCATCCCGCCTGGTTCGCGTAACCGTCGTCGCCTAACGCCGCGGTTCCTTCCAAACAATACCGATGGATTTAAACAGACCGTAACGGGAGTTTCATGGTTTTTCCCTACACTCGGCGCGTTTCGTCAAGAACGTTAGCGCGGGCTCGGCGAATTTCTCCGGCATCGACACCGATATCGCAAGCTGATTTCGACACCGTTGTCTTTGTTAATCAACACTCAAAGTGTAGGCAGGTAACGACCCATGAAGCTCCGAAAATTCGCAAGCGCAATCGCCGTGGCCCTGGCAAGCACAAACATGGCTTGCGCCGATAACACGGTTAAATTAAAGATCATCGCGGTCAACGATTTCCACGGCCAACTGGAATCGCCGGGCAAGTTCCGCGAATTGCCGACCGACGCAACCGCGACAGTGCCGGTGGGTGGCGTGGATTGGCTAGCCGGCTACATCGCCGATCTCAAGGCTAAAAACCCGAACACCGTGGTAGTCTCGGCGGGCGATCTAATCGGCGCGACCCCTTTGGTTTCCGCCTTGTTCCATGACGAAGGCACCATCGAAACCATGAACCGGGCCGGCCTCGAAATCAACGCGGTAGGCAATCATGAATTCGACGAAGGCAAGGATGAGTTGTTGCGGATGCAGAACGGC
>SXGT01619545.1_pt1 | contig 17091 bp, 20 predicted proteins | sample 3176221 | NCBI WGS metagenome assembly SXGT01 (sample SAMN11356862, study PRJNA531348) | freshwater metagenome | isolation source: freshwater sample F1-120 | place: China: Fuxian Lake, Yuxi | collected 2017-12-25 | reverse complement strand
GCCAGGCCGCCTACGCCGCATCCAAGGGGGGAGTCGTCAGCATGACTTTGCCCTTGGCGCGCGAACTAGCCCGTCACGGCATCCGCGTGATGGCGATAGCGCCGGGCATCTTCGACACGCCGCTCCTGGCCGGGCTTCCGGAGCCGGCACGGCAATCGCTGGCGCAGCAGGTTCCCTTTCCGCCGCGGCTCGGCCGACCTGAAGAATTCGCTGCCCTGGTGCGCCATATCATCGAAAACGAGATGTTCAACGGCGAAGTGATTCGTCTCGACGGGGCCATTCGCATGGCGCCGAAGTGAGCTCGCGTTTCACGCCGGGGTTTTTCCATGTACGAGTTGTTTGAACATACCGCCGATCTGGGCCTGCGCGTCCGCGCGGCCGACCTCGATACTCTTTTCGCCGAAGCGGCCCAGTGCCTGTTTTCCGCTGTCGTGGAAGACCTGACGACAATTCGGCCGACGCAGCGCATCGACGTGCAGCTTCCCACGGATGAGTTTGCTTATCTGCTCTTCGACTGGCTGCGTGCACTCCTTTACCACCTCGATGCCGAGCATTTGCTCTTTGGCAAGTTTGAGGTCCACCTGACGGATGCCGGTCTGAACGCCAGCGCGTGGGGAGAGCCAATGGACCGCTCACGCCACAATCTGGAGCACGAGGTCAAGGCGATCACTTATCACGGACTCTGCGTCGAAAAAGTCGGCACGATGTGGGAGGCGGAGGTGATTGTGGATATTTAGTATCCCTGAGAAGAAAAACTTCCCGAGTTGTCTACCACGAGCCGCGACCGTCAGGGAGCGGGAATCGGCATTTGCCAACGCTCCCTGACGGTCGCGGCGCGTTTGCGAAGTCTCCATCTGGGCGTCCACCGCATTCACTTGCCGAGAGAATCCACCCGAACAAACTCCTTGACCACGATCTCTACGCGCTGCTGTGAGCCCATGACGCGGCGGATGTAGCGGCGTACCCCGCCAGTTTCCGCGTCGAAGATTGCCGTGACGTAGACTTTGGTGGCTCCCGGCCGGGCGTCGATATCCATGAAAGTTTGAATCGCTCGGAACTGCGCGTCCATGCTGCGGAAGATGCGCGGGTCGTCCCTTTGCTCCGCGGTTTTTTCCAGAGGCCGGCCGTTCATTAGCACCTCTTGCACCTTGCCGCTTCGGACCTTGACTGCAAAGATCGTGGTCTTGTCATCGGGATTCGTCTTCTCGGTGTAAACCATGTCGTAATCCGCGGGAGCTTTTTCCTTCCAGAGTTTCCAGGCGGTTTCGAACTGCTCCGGCTTGAGCTGGATACTGAGGTTGAACCAAATCATGAAGACCATGACGCCGACGCTGGCCGTCAACACCAGCACGAAGAAGACGATCCACCCGTACTTGTTTCGCGGCGGGGGTTGGGGTTGGCCCGGATCGGATACGCTCATCGGGGGTACTCGTCAGTTCGGTGTTGCCGTTTGCGGCTTCGCGCGCGAAGGGCGCCGAGCGAGCGCAATGCCTCAATACCCGGGGGTCACGGCTTCTTGAAGGTCTCCGGCGATTCGCCCTTGGCGACGATGACGATGCCGCTTTCCGTTATCGTGAACCCACGGCGGCGATCGTGTTCGACGTCGTAGCCGATCACCGTGTCGCGAGGAATCTTGACCTCCTTGTCAATGATCGCACGGCGAATGCGTGAGCCTCGGCCGATATCGACGCGGGAAAATACGATCGAATCCTCGACGCGCGCAAAACTGTTGATACGCACATTCGGGGACAAGATGCTGCGCACCACCTGTCCGCCCGAGACAATGCTCCCGGCGCAGACGATGCTGTCGTGGGCCTCGCCGCGCCGGCCGGTCGTTTCCTCGTGAAAGACAAACTTCGGCGGCGGCAACTGCGGGTGATGTGTGCGAATGGGCCAAACCTGATCGTACAGATTCAACTCGGGCACTACCTGGATAAGGTCCATGTTCGCCTGATAATAGGCGTCCAGAGTTCCCACGTCGCGCCAGTACGCCATCGGCTTCTGGTTTTTGTCGCGAAAGCGATAGCCGAACACGCGATGCTTCTCGATCATGCTCGGAATAATATTCTTGCCGAAATCGTGCTGGCTTTCCGGCCTGGTCGCATCCTGGCAGAGTAGTTCAAACATCATCCGGGCGGTGAAGACGTAAATACCCATGGATGCCAGGCAGCGCTCGGGATCGCCCGGTATCGGGATCGGCTCCTTCGGTTTCTCTTTGAACGCCGTGATACGATCAGCAGAATCGACTTGCATGACGCCGAACTGGTCGCTTTCCTTCGCCGGCACGGGCAGACAGCCAACAGTCAGGTCGGCTTCCTTCTCGATATGGGCCCGGATCATGTCGCCGTAATCCATCTTGTAGATGTGATCGCCGGCGAGAATCAACACGTATTTCGCATTGGCCTGCTCGATCGTGTAGATGTTCTGATAGATCGCGTCGGCGGTGCCTTGATACCACGTCTCGTCGAGCCGTTGCTGCGGCGGCAGGACATCGACGTACTCATCTAACTCCCGGCTCAGGTAACTCCAGCCGGCAGCGATATGTCGATCGAGGCTGCGGGCCTTGTACTGGGTCAATACCAGGATGCGGCGCAGATTGCTGTTCAAGCAGTTGGAGAGTGGAAAATCAATAATGCGATACAGTCCGCCGAAAGGGACTGCTGGCTTGGCCCGTTCACGGGTAAGCGGCTCAAGACGCGTCCCCTTTCCGCCGGCCAATATCAACGTCAAGACGTTTCGCACAATGCCCTTCTCCTCGTTCGACTGCCTGTCACTCCAGCCTACCAGCATTCTGCCGAATAGAGCAGGAAAAGGCAAAAAGAAAAACGAACTCTTGCAGCATCCGGCTCGGCGCTGACCCATCGCTTCCCGAGTGCTTCATGAGCGCGTTCATAATCGACGGGATGTCATCGGCGAGAAAGACTATAGGACCAGGCGTTTTTGCTTTTTCTTCGCGCCGTTGCGCATTGACGTGAGGCCTCGCACAAACGGCAAGATTCACGCAGCGACGCGTTGATAGTGATCGCGCCAGCGTGAAGCGATGTTGGCAAGAGAATGGTGTTTTTGGGCGAATTCCCGCGCAGCGGCGCCGAGGCGTTGCCGTAAAGAGGGGGCATCAAACAGGGATTTTGTGCAACGTGCGAGGTGTAGGACATCGCCAACGGGGACGAGAAATCCTGTGACGCCGTCCTGAATGACCTCGCGCAGACACGGGACATCCGAGGCGATCACAGGCCGGCCCGCGGCCATGGCTTCGAGCGCCACCTGCCGGCCGGTATTCGCCTGGCTCGGAATCCACACCACGTCGGCATCCCGTACGACGTCGGCAACCTCCGGCTGGGCGCCGAGAAACTCGATCGCAGCGTCGCTTTGCAGTCCGATTGCCAGGGTGCGCAGTGTTGGGAGTTCTGACCCAGCGCCGACGAATCGCAGCCGAGCATCGGGATAAAGAAACCGCAAGAAATCGAAGGCCCAGATCCCAAAACGAAAACCATTCTCACGCTCCAGAGCGCCAATGCAGGCAATACCCCCAGAAAAGGAGTCAGGACCCTTTTCCTGGGGAATAACTCCCGGCGCAACGTTGACACACCGCACTCGGCCGAGCAACGCGCGATCCCACCATGCCACCCGTGCGGTGCAGTCGGGGAGGTGATTCATCAGCACGCGAGGCAACAAGTCGCGGGCGACAGCCGCAAGAGCACGCAGTGACGGAAGACCCCAAACATGAATGACGTCGGCCGAGGAAGCTCGGACGATCTCGCGCAGCCGCAGGAACACATTGACATCGAGCCAACGCGTCCAGCCCAAGGCATGTACTGGTATAGCCGCACGGCGCACGGACGCGGACCACGGTGTTTCCGGACCCAGACAGCAGACCTCGACGGCTGCCCCCTGGCTGACCAAGGCAGGCGCAAGCAACTGCAACTGGCGCGCGTTGCCGTGGTAGCCAAGCGAATCGATAAGTTGAAGGATTTTCATGGTTCCATCCGTGAACGTCGAACGCGAACTAAACCCGCCGCTTGGGCAGGCAGCCATAGGTGTAGCACAGGTATCTTGCCTGTGCTGGGAGCACCAATCAGGTTTCAATTCCAAGCACAGGCAAGATGCCTGTGCTACACAAGCCGCAGTCTGCCGAAAACGGTGCGCACACTCACTAGAACGCGGGGCTGATCGGCGCGGGCAAGATCGCGACGTACGGCAATTGGCGATACTCGTCGTTGTAATCAAGCCCGTAGCCGACCACGAATTCGTCGGGGATCTCGAAGCCTACGAAATCGACAGGGATCTCGTGGACCTGTCGGCCTTGTTTTCTCAAGAGGACGCACACCTTGACCGAGAGGGCCCCCTTTTCGTGCAGGTGACGCACGAGAAGTTTCAGCGTCTGGCCGGTATCGAGGATATCGTCGAGCAAAAGGACATGGCGATCGCGCACCTCGGCAAGGAGCTCGGCCCCGACGCGAAGTTCTCCGGCCGTCGTGGTTGCGCCACGGTAGCTCGATGCCTGGATCAGGCCGATGCGCAGGGGCATGTCGAATCGGCGCACGAGGTCGGCCAAGAACATCACGCAGCCGGTGAGGACGCCGACGATGGTCAAAGGGCGATCACGGTAGCCCGGTTCAATGACGCCGGCCAATTCGGTCAAGCGTTCTTGAATCCGCTCGGCGGTGATGAGCACGCGCATATGTCGTGGCCCTAGACTTGTCGGACTTCCTTGTGCGGACGGGCTTACCTGCCTGTCCGGGGTGGTCCTATTGAACCCAAAAACACTGATGGAGGAAAGTGCAAAGCGTATTGTGAAACTGGGCAGATGACGGGACCCAGGCAGTTACTTGCCCGCGAAAAGCCAGCATCCTCGCTTTTGTCTGCAAATTCGTCAAAGTCGGACTTATGCCTACGATTGGAACCGCCGATAAGGAATGTTGAAACTGCCCATTTTGGTAGGTATCCGTTTCCGCTTTGAAAGAGAGATGTTTCATGGTGTGGTCGAACTGGCAGAAAGCCATCTCGCGCGGCGCCGTGCTGGTGTTACTGTTGGGTTCCGGTCTGGCCTGGACGCAGTCTCCGGACCGTCCTGCCGCGGACCCGGCGGAACGGATCATGGTTGTCCACGAGAACGGCAAGAGCACGCGCTGCCGTGTGCTTGAAAGCTGGCAACTCCCCGACGGGCGCGTCGCACATTTGCTCGAGGCGCTGGATACGGGTGAGCGTATCACGATCGTGGACGATCAGGCTCCCGCCGGCGATCGCGTCGTGAATCCGCGTGCGATGCCCAAGCGGATCTTCTCCTGGGGCCTGGGCCGAAAAACGCCGCCGGAGGGATCGCCTGTCCCGCCGCAACTGCGTCAAGATTCGGGCATTGTGATCAAGAACGAAACGCCGCCCCCCTCGGGCGCCGTGCCGATCCAGGGCCCGGCCATCATCAATCGGGTCGACGAGAAGGTCATCGGGGGCGCCGAGGCTCCGATCATTCCGATCCGCGACGAACCCAGCAAGACCAACACCAAGCTGTTGCCACGCCTTTTCCCGAAGCTGGATCGGTCTGCCGAGCCGCAGGTCGTTGATTTCCCGAAACAGGGTCCTGGTGCACCGCTGGTGATCAACGAGCTGCCGAAGAACGTGGGTCCGATCGTCACGAAACCGGCTATTGAGCCGATCCCGACGCCTGTGATCGACAAGACGCCGAGCGTGGGCCCGCGCCCGCCGCTGCCGCCGGTGGTGTCGCCGCGCGATACGAGCCCAGCCATTCCGCAACTCAATCCGAACATCGATCCCAACTCGACGCCGATTGGCCCGGTCACCCCGGACCTGATTCTGCCGGAACCGTCCACGCAGGCCGAACCCCAGTCCAAGAAGGGCTGGCGTCCTGGCGCCAACATTCACGCCTGGCTGAACGGCAAGAGCACACCCAGGACGGACGACTCGAAAAAGGTCAAGAAAGCGGAAGATTACCTGGTCCTCCAGAACAAGGCGGCGGAGAAGCAGTTGACGGAGAAGATCGAGAAACTGTCGAAGTCCCCCTTCTCGACCGCGATGCTGGCGCCGGACGCGAAGAAGCCGGAACCGACGCCGCTGGCGATTCCGTTTCCGAACGCGCCAAAGGACGACAAGGTGGCCCTGCCCCCGGCGCCGGAGACTCCGAAGCCAACCGAAGTGAAGCGCGACATGTGGGGCGGCGAGGCAACGACGCCGATGCTGCCGCCAGGTCGTTCGTTGCTCGACCAGAGCGGCGTGAAGCCGGAGATGGTCAAGCTGCCGCCGCCGCCGCAAGGGCGGACGAATGATCCGCTGACGTTGCCGGAACGGCTGAATCCCAAGGACACCGCGCCGGCGCCAAGGAGCGGCGCGGCGCCGATTTCGCAACCCAAGGGGGTGGTCTCGCCGCCGCCTTCGCGCAACGACCTTGCTCCGCCTCCTCCGGAATTCGCCCCGAATTCGGGAATGCCGTTGGGAGCGCAATCGGTTCTGGCGGCCAAGAGTGGCCTTTTGGGCCCGGTAACGTACGTGCCGGTGCCGACGGTGACGGTGCCGCAACCGCACACGCCGCCGATGCCGCCGCCACCGCAAATGCCTGAGGCGCCGCAGCTGAATGCCAACGTTAACGCCTTCTCGCAGCCGGTCGCGCCCAGAACGCCGCAAGAGGTCCCGTGGCAGCAGAGCGGCGCGTTCAGCAACCCGATGTCACAACAACAGCAGATCCTCGCGCAGCAGCAACAGATGCTCGCCCAGCAGCAGCAGATGCTCGCTCAGCAAGCAATGATGCAGTACGGCTACGCGATGAATCCCTATGCCATGAACCCCTACCTGCAGCAACAGCGCATGTCTGCACCGATGGCTTACGGCATGCCGTACGGCCACCCGATGCAGGCGCAAGGCCCGATGACAAACTTCTCCCGCGTCTATTCGGGTCCGATGGCGCCGAACCCATTCGCAGCCAATCCGTCGGTGCAGACCGGCTACGCTCCGCAAGGGTATCCGTATCAGGCCCCGATGCAGGCGATGATGCCGCAACCGATGCAACCGGTGCCGCAGCACCTGCCGACACAACAGGCATCGCATCATGTGCCAACGCAGGCGCAATCGGTTACGCAGCAGGTCGAGCAGTTGATCAAGGTGTTGCGCGAGTCGTCTTTCCCGGCACAGCGGGAATGGGCCGCTCAATCGTTGACCAGCTATGACTGGCGCGTCCACCCGCAGATCGTGCCCGCGATCCTGCAGTCAGCGGGTCAGGATCCGGCCGCCAGTGTTCGTGCTGGTTGCGTCTACTGCCTGGGCCGCATGGGCGCCGCCGTCGAGCCGGTGTTTGGAACGCTGCATTCGCTGCGGAACGACATCGACCCGCGCGTCCGCCAAGAAGTAGAGCAAGCGTTCGGCCGCCTGGGCCAGACGCCGCAGCGGTAATAAAAGTGGTTCGTTGATCGCAAACAACCCGCGGGTCCGCGCAAGCGAACCTGCGGGTTTTTATTTTGGCTGCTTCTTCCACGTCACGACAAAGTAGCTCGTATTCGGCCAGGTCGCGAATTGATTGGGCCGCTCCTGTTCTGCGGTGAGACCGCGGGCCAGCTTGAAGATGTCATTCTCGAATGTGTAGATCCCCTTGACCGTTTTTTCCGATCCGTCCGGCATCGTCTGGATCATGTCAATCGCTTTGGGATTCTTGCCTGGATCGAGCTTGATGCGGAATCCGGGGAGCAGGTTGTCCTTGACCTTGGTGCGGTATTCATCTTTCTTGACGATGAGCAGGGTGTTCTGAAACTTGTCGGCAGCAAGGTCTTTGCCGTCGATCTCGAGCGCGTGCATGACCCATGTGCCTTGCATGCGTTCGAGGTCCTTGGTCGCCTTGTCGTCGCTCGCAGCTTGCGTGAGCGCCAGGCAGAGCAGGGGGCCGAACCAGAGAGATTTGGTAATCACGTGAAAATCCACCACTTGTTTGGTTGCTTGCACGGCGCCAGGGGATTGCAAGGCTATACGAACGTCACGCGCTGTTCCAGCGCTTGCCGCAAGCGCGCCAAATAATCCGTGCGGGGAATCTCAAAGGCGCCCAGGGCGGCAGTCGCCTCCGTGACGACCTGGGTGTCGAACAGCGTGAAGCCGCGAATCTTGAGATATTCAAGAAGGTAGGCGAGGGCAACCTTGGACGCATCGCGTATGCGGTAAAACATCGATTCGCCTGCGAAGAGTCCGCCGATGGCGACGCCGTAAACCCCGCCCGCGAGTTGATCGCCGTGCCAGGCTTCGATGCTATGTGCGTGGCCAAGTTTGTGCAGGCGCTGGTAAGCAGCAATCATGTCCGCTGTGATCCAGGTGCTGTCGCGGTCGGCGCAGCCGAGGATGACGTCGCCAAATTTTTGATTGATGGTGAGGCGGAACTTGCCCGACCGAATAGTTCGCGCCAGGCGGCGCGAGAGGTAATAGCGGTCGAATTCAAAGATGGCCCTTGGATCGGGCGACCACCACAGGATCGGCTCCCCCTCACTGAACCACGGGAAGATGCCGTTCCGATACGCACGCATCAGCGTCGCCGTGCGGAGATCACCGCCGACGGCCACCAGACCGTGCTTGTCGGCATGCTCGGGTCGCAGGATTAACGCCATGACACGGCAACTCCGTGGTATCGATCACAGACCTTCAAGGTAGCAGACCTGGCCCGGCCTGCCAATTGGAAGTTGGTTTGCTCGCGACGCAAACGCGGGGTGGCGATAGGATGATCGAATGCGGGCACGGCGATATCGTGCCCGACGGGTTAAGCGACCAATGATCCACCTTTCACCATCCATCCTGGCTGCGGATTTCTGCCGGCTCGGCGCACAGGTCGCCGAGGCCGAGGCGGCCGGCGTCCAGCGCTTGCATGTCGATGTCATGGACGGTCACTTTGTGCCCAACCTCAGCATGGGACCCGTCGTGCTGGAAGCCTTGAGGCCACAGACGAAGCTGTTTATCGAAGTACACCTGATGGTCGAACAGCCCGCCAAGTTCACGGCAGCGTTCATCGCGAAGGGGGCCGATCTGGTGATCGTTCACCATGAGGTTCTCGAAGATGCACGCCCCCTGTTGTTGGAAATCAAGAAACAAGGCAGCAAGGCGGGCGTGGCCATCAACCCGAATACCCCGGTCGAGACCCTGGTTCGCTATCTACCGCTGATCGATCTGGCACTCTGCATGACTGTCTTCCCTGGGTTCGGAGGACAGGCATTCTTGCCGGAAAGCACGGCTCGGATCTCTCGTTTGCGGCAGTTGATCGAGGAACACAACCCGCGCTGCGATCTGGAAGTGGACGGCGGCATCGACGCCCGCACGGCCCCCTTCGCGGTCAACGCCGGCGCGAATGTGCTGGTGGTCGGCACCGGCATCTTTCGCCACCCGACCGGGATCGCAGCTGCGATCCGTGAATTGCAGGGGCGCTCTTGAATGCCAGGCGAGGCCTCCGGGCTTTGCGAGTTCCCCCTTGTCGGTTTTGGCGCGATTCTTTATCATGACTTTCCTGCAGAGAAAACCGCAAAGGAAACCGACCATGTCCATTGACAAAAGTTTACGCCGCAAGAATTCGCTCGAACGTGCCCGTAATGTCCTGACGCGTGGCGAACGGATCTTGCAAATGCAAAAAGAAGACCGCTGGCTGGATGGACGCAGTCCCTACGGCCTGCCCAAGGTCAAGGTCGCCAAGATCGTCGTCAAGAAGGCCAAGAAGAAGGAAGACAAAGCGGCTGAAGGCGCCGAAGGCGAAGCAGCGGCCGGCGCGGCTACCGCAGCACCGGCGGGCGGCGGCAAGAAGTAACCCGTGCGTTTTGCTTGCAACATCCAAAGCCCAGGGACTTCCGTCTCTGGGCTTTTCTCATTACTGGTGGTTTTGGCCGTTCTTCAACACCTCAACCGGATCCGGTCTCGATGTCTCCTGCCGCTTGAGTGCTCGACGCACCAATCGCACGCACCAGTGTAGACTTCGCACCAACCAATCGTTTTCCCGGTCAATCGGCAACGGCACGCGGTCTTGCAGGTTGGGGCGAAACACCAGCAACAACAAGAGCGGTACGTACCACAAAATGTAGACGCCTCCCTGGTCGGCGCCCCACCATTGCAGGCTGATAAAGACCGCAGCAGAGAGCGCCATCACGTGAGCCAGATTCTTCGGCGTGGGCCAAAACATCGTGCCGAGAACAAACGACAAGAACAGCAAGAACGTCGGAATGCGGTAGGCCCAGTGCACGCCTGTCATCCAGAACCCCTCGGTAGTGGGGACTTTCCACGGTTGCCATGCTGCGGACTCGGCTGCCCAGGCAATGCTCTCGTCGAGTTTGTCCTGGGCGGACAACATCAACGCGATACCTGAAAGGCAGGTGGCCAGCGTAAGCAGAAAAGCGATCAGGAAACGACCGGCCCCGCGCTCCCGGTAGAAACTAAGCCAGATTGGCAGCACAAACAGCGGAAAATAGGTCGCCGCGGTGGCGATGCCAAGAATGGCTCCACTCAGCGTCGGCAAGCGAAAAGCCAGGAGCGTGCCGAGGAAAAGCGCCATTGGCAGCACGTGATGGAGTTGCCCGACCGACGCGCCGGTGTAAGGGAGCATCAGATAAAACGTCGCCGCCGCCATGCCGGCCGCCAGATCTTGGAAATGCCTCCAGGCAATGAGGACCAGGAAAACGATCACCATGACATTGCCGGCAAACGCCAAGGCCGCCACGGCCCACGCCGGCCAGTCCTGCCAGATGATCGCCACCGCGAAAATGCTTTGATCGTGTGGATGCAGGAGCGGAATGCCAGCGCTCGTCGCGGTAGGAGGGATCGGGAGTGGGTTGATATGTCGTTCTACCTGCCGATAGGCCACCGCTAAAAGGCAGATCAGCAGGGCGCCAGCCAGCCAGGCCAGACCGCCGATTTGCAAATTCGGGCCCAGGGCCGGTCGTTGCGCTAGGGTCAAATCGAGGAGACAGCGACAGAAGAAATAAACGCTCCCGACCAGGAGCCACACGTAACCAATCCAGAGAGTCCCGGCTCGGTCCAGCGCCCAGCCCGCTTGTTGCGTGAATTGGGTGACATCGACGGCCAAGGCTGGCGCATCAGGCAACGCTCCGCACCCAATCAGTGCTGCGACGTGCGTTGCCGGATGCCGTTCCGGCGCCAACGGCTGCGGCCGCGACGCCAAGACCAGGAGCAAACCGGGCACGAGCAGGAACATCATGCCGACGTCCAGATTGCGCACACACCATATTCGCGAGAATTTGAAAAACAGGGCTACCGCTAGCAGCGACGAAAAGTAAAACCAGGTCGTCGCCGTGGGAAGATTAAAGTCCAGAAAGACTGACACGGACGTGGGCATGAAGTCTCAAGTCCCTTTTGACGCGGACATGTCGGGAGCATTGGGCGATAAGAAATTTGCATTATTCTACCGAACCATCCAGTCACTATGCACGCAAAATCCGCGGTATTTTGGACAGTTCTAGCTGGTCCCCACCGGAGATAGAACCACGGGGAGTACGGAGAGCACGGGGAGGAGCAAAAGACCGAGAGCAGAGAACGCCCAAAATGCGCGTTCGAAGTACCTCCATGCGCGACCGTCGCTCTGACCCTTCTCACTCTTGTATTTCCCGTGGTTCTTTTGGAGTGGCGCTGGGGGAGAAGCGTCGTATGCAGTCACTTCCGCAAGCGATAAGGCACCTCAAGTCCGTGGGCATCCATCAGTGCGGAATCTCTGAGCACCTGCTCCGCTAGTCCCTCGGCCACGAGTCGGCCGTGATCCAGGACGATTACCCGCTTGCAGGTATCCAGGATCATGTCGAGATCGTGGGAGGCGATAATCTTCGTGACGGCTAGCTCGTTCAGAAACCGGATCAGCTCGCGTCGGCCACGCGGGTCCAGAAACATTGACGGCTCGTCGAGCAGCAGGACCTCGGGTTGCATCGCCAGCACACCCGCGATGGCCGCACGGCGTTTTTCACCGCCGGAGAGATGAAACGGCACACGTTCCTCGAAGCCCGGCAAGCCAACATGCGCCAGGGCAGCAGCGACTCGCTGCTTGACCTCGTCCTTCGGAAGCCCCAGGTTGAGCGGGCCGAATGCCACATCGTCCCCCACCGTCGTGCTGAAGAGCTGGTCGTCGCTGTTCTGAAAAATGATGCCGACCTTCGCGGGGAGTTGTTTGCGATCGGCGGGTTTGCGCGGATCTAGCCCCGCCACTTGCAGCGTCCCGGCCTGACCGTTCAGGACGCCCGCCAGGCACAGAAACAGCGTTGTCTTGCCTGCGCCATTGGGCCCGACGAGGCCGACGGTGTCGCCACGAACAACCTGAAAGCGAAGGTCGCGCAAGGCTTGCTTGCTGTCCGGATAAGTGAAACTCAGGCCGTTGATGTCGATCGCGATCATGTCGGTATTACATTCGAATAGGGACGTCTGCTTCGCTTCTGTCACATGCGGCTTTGCGTTCGCGTGGCGTTATGCGAGCGCTAAGCCGCAAGCGGCAGAACTCGGGTGAAAACTGCCCAGTCCCACGCCAGCAAGCCGACAACATAGGCCGCGATCATCGCAAAAGCCAGCACATCGGCGCCGCTCGTATGGAATTCGGTCAGAGTGTGGAACTCACCTGCGAATCCGCGGCAGCGCATCGCGTGGGCGACCCGTTCGGACCGTTCATGACTACGCACCAGAAGAGTACCCGCGACCTGGCCGATCGTGCGATAGCTGTGTATTTCCGCGCGATTGCGGAACCCACGCACGCGCAACGCCAACCGCAACCGGGCGAATTCTTCGATCAACAAGTGGACGTATCGATGCGTCAACAGCATCAAGTGGATGAACAACCCGGGAATCCGGAGCGCGTGGGCGGCCTTGAAGGTATCCTGCAACGGCGCCGTGGTTAGCAGCACCAGCATCACGGAGACCATGGCCGCCAGCTTTGCGGTCAGGGTGAGCAAGCGGAACAACCCCGGTATTGACACGGTCACGATGCCGAGGTCTAGCGTCGCGTCCCCGTCCTGGCGCACCAGTGGAAGCCAAACGAGAAAGAACGCAAAGAAGGCGACCGCGGTCCCCAGTCGGCGAAGGTACCAACGCCAGGGTATGCGGGCCAGGACGATGAGCAAAACTGCCCCGGCCAGAGCGGCTAATGCCGGCTCCCACGTGCGAATCAGGGCGCATCCTGCCGCCGCCGGCAAAAGCGCCGCCAGCTTCCAGCGCGGGTCGAGCCGCTGTAGCAGGGACGGTTTACATTCAGGGAGATCAAACGCGAGGGTCATGCTGTTTCCTTCGACGCCAGCCCCTCGTTCTTGGGGCGCATACGTCCGAGGCATCCTATCTGCCCCTCCCATCAAGACCAACCGCTTTTCCCCGCCGGGCAACGCACGATGAATCAGCTTGCATCGAACCGACCGGTCCGTTTATGATGGTACAGCCTCATCGGGCGGGGTTCGCAAGGCTACGCAACTCCCCTAACTTCAAGCATCACGGAGGGTGCTTTGTCCATAGCCGGACTGTATCACTGGTTCGAATCCCGCACCCGCTGGGAAAAGGCAGCCTTGTTGATCTGGCTCGCAATCCTGGTCGTCGTGAGCGTGCGTGTTTTCCTGTCGCCGGAAAGTAAGACAGTCTATCCGATCTTCAGCGCTTCAGGCCGACTGTGGTGGGCAGGCGCCGAACTCTATGAGCCACACCGGCCTACCGAGGTGCAAGACGGCTATCGCTATAGCCCGACCTTTGCAGTTCTCGTCACCCCGTTCGCGCTGCTTCCGGACTCGATCGGCGGCATCGCCTGGCGGTTGTTCAATGCGGGCGCGCTATTCGCTGCGCTGGCTTGGTTGATGCGCACCGTTCAGCCGAACAACGGATTGCCGAACGTCTTTGCCTGGCTGCTCCTCCTGACGATCCCCCTGACGTTGCAGAGCGTGAACAACGGCCAGGCCAATCTCCTCGTCGCCGGCTGTATGCTGGGAACGGTTGCCGCCGTGAAGGAGGAACGCTGGAATCTCGCCAGCGTGCTGATGGCGGTCGCGTTTCTCTGCAAGCTCTATCCCCTTGCGCTCGGCATGGTCTTGATCCTTCTTTATCCTCGCCCACTCGTGTGGCGCATCCCCATGGCGGCTGCAGCCAGCCTGGCGGCGCCGTTTTTGTTTCAACAGCCGATCTATGTCGCGGACCAATACGCGAAATGGATCGCCTTGCTTCGTGCCGAGGATCGCGCGGCCTGCGTATTCGAGAACATGTATCGCGACCTTTGGCTCTTGATTCATCTGTACGGCTTGCCAATCAGCCGGACCGTTTACACGCTCGTACAGATGCTGGCTGGTGTCGGAGTCGCTGCCGTTTGCTGGCATCGGCAACGGGCGGGCTGGTCGACGCCGAAGCTGCTGACTGCGACGCTCGCCCTGGTGACTGCGTGGATGACGCTGCTCGGCCCGGCGACCGAATCGAGCAGCTTCGTTTTGCTGGCGCCCTCGTTCGCGTGGTCCATGATCGAGGCCTGGCGATCCAACGAGCGCAGCGCCCGGCACGGGCTCCTGTGGAGCTCCTTCGCGATTTTCGGCATCGCCGTGTTCGTCGGGGGAGTCAACAAGGACTGGAAGCTCCACGAGGCCGGCGTCCATGCCTGGGGGAGCTTGTGTTACTTCGTGTACCTGCTGATTGAACCAGCGGCGCCAACCGCTGGCGAGTTGCAATTGGCGAAAGATCGGCGCTTGGCGGCATGAGAAATCCGGCGCGCCAAACATAGGAGTGTGCTCGTGTCAAGTCTCGAACCCGTCCAGCGCCGTGATTACCTATGCGTCGCTGCGTTCACACTGTGCCTTAACGCCTTGGTGTTGGCCTGCGGCGGCCCGCTCACGATGCACGAAGGGGTATTGTCGCAGACGACGAAGGCGATGCTCGCGGACCACGATTGGCTCGTGCCGCACTACGGAGACGCCCCGTGGCTGGAACGGCCGCCCCTGCCGCAATGGATTTCGTGTGCCATCTGTGCTGTCATCGGGCAGTGCGACCAGGAGTGGAATGTTCGCATCGGCCCCGCGCTCGCCGGCACGCTGACGGTGCTCCTCACGCTGTGGCTGGCAGGTCGCCTGTTCGGGCGCGGCGTCGGCATCGTCAGCGCGCTGGTGCTGGCCACCATGTACAACTTTGTGCGCTATTCGACGTTGGCCGAGGCGGATATCTTTCTGGCGCCGATTGTCGCCGGCGCTCTGTGTGCCTTCGTGCATGCCGAGATTCTTCGGCTCCCCATTACCCCCACCCCAGACCTCCCCCGTTCAGGGGGAGGGAGTGACGAAAGCCGAGATTTCTTTGGCAGGCGCCCGTGGTCTGTCTTGCTGTTCTTCGTACTGCTCGGCATGACCAACCTGGCCAAGGGGCTAGTCTTTGGCACGGTACTGACGCTCGCCCCGGTCGGCGTGTTTCTGCTCTGGCACTTCCGCTGGCAGAGCATCACGCGGTATCTTTGGCTCTGGGGTTGGCTCGCATTTTTCGCGGTCGCGCTCCCGTGGCCATTGCTCGTGGTCTACTCGGGATATGCCGACGCGGTGGAGGTGTGGCGTTTCGATCTGTTCGGTCGGCTCAATCAGAACTACCTGGCAGAGCCGGCGTGGTACTATTTCGTTTGCTTGTTGTGGGTGCCGCAGCCGTGGTCGTTTGTTGCGGTAGCGGGCATGATGTTGACATTTCGCCAGCTCGGCCGGGGCGGTTCACTGGCTCAGCGATTCGTCTGGTGCTGGGCGTGGATGCCGCTTCTGGTATTCAGCTTGTCGCAGGGCAAACACCACCATTACATGCTGCACTACCTGGCGCCGTGGGCGATCCTTGCCGCGCAAGCGCTGGTTTGGAGCTGGCACAGGGTCGCGGCGCGCTGGTCGCTTCAGCAGCCCGCGGCGGCCTTGGTCAGCGGGTTTGCATGTCTGTTCGTTCTTTATTGCGTCGGCTTTGCTTACAAGGGCGCCTACCTGCACCGCTCGCGCGAGGACACCGCCTTTCTCCACGAAGCGCGTCGCCTGGTGCCGCTGAATCAACCACTGATGATCAACTCGGCCGACGAGGCGTTGGAAGGCCTGCGCATGCAGTTCTACCTGGGCGATTCGGTCTACTTCCTGCACAATCTGAGCTTCGTGCGCGACGATCGTGTCGCCAGTCCGTATGTCTATGTCGTGACGCGCTTCAATCGAGCGCCAGCCCTTGCAAAATACGGGGAGCTGGAACCGCTCTTGAAGTGCAAGCAAAGCCGGCGTGAGACGTCGGAGGCGGACCGCTGGACCTTGTTCCGCCTGCACCTGCGCGACGATCTGGAGCGCAAAAGCGCCGCGGTGCGCATCTCGCCGATGCAGGCGATGTACCGAGCGCCGGGGCCGGACTTGGATCAGCGGTGAGGGCCATCCTGCGAGAACGTACGTGGTGCTTGACCCTATTAACGCGTGGCGTTATGATACAATCTCATGATCCGTAGCTTTCGTGACGCCGAGACCGAACGGCTGTTTCGCCGGTTGCCGGTGAAGAGAATGGCGCAATCTCTGCAGCGCGCCGCAATTCGAAAGTTGCTGGTTCTTAATGCGGCCGAGACTCTGGATGACCTGCGTGTCCCGCCTGGCAACCGCCTTGAAAAACTGACGGCAGACCGCGCCGGCCAGTACAGCATTCGAATCAATAACCAGTGGCGACTTTGTTTCGAGTGGAGTGACGGCGACGCATGCGAAGTTGAGATCGTCGACTATCACTAGGAGAACCAATGAAACGGCGAGCGCAAAAACTGGCCCCGATTCATCCCGGTGAAATCTTGCTCGAAGAGTTCTTGAAGCCGATGGGTCTGAGTCAATATCGGCTCGCCAAGGACACGAGTGTCCCGCCGCGGCGAATCAACGAGATCGTCCGCGGCATGCGCGCAATCTCTGCGGATACGGCTTTACGGTTGGCACGGTACTTTGGCACCTCCGAGCGGTTCTGGATGAATTTGCAATCGCACTACGACGTTGAAGTGGAGAAAGACCGTCTTGGAAACCGTTTGCTGCGTGAAGTCCTGGTTCGCTCCACCTCGGAGTGATACCGCTTCGCTGTAAAATCGCCTTTCACCACTGCTATTTTCCACGTACCATATCCTCATGCAAAATACACCCCTCACCCCCGGCCCCGCTGCCG
>SXGT01553983.1_pt1 | contig 17091 bp, 14 predicted proteins | sample 3176221 | NCBI WGS metagenome assembly SXGT01 (sample SAMN11356862, study PRJNA531348) | freshwater metagenome | isolation source: freshwater sample F1-120 | place: China: Fuxian Lake, Yuxi | collected 2017-12-25 | reverse complement strand
TCGAGAGGATGTCGGAATCGTTGATCTGGGCGGCGGCGAGGAGCAGCGCGATGATCTGGGTTTCGTAGAGGTAGCCCTTGGGGAAGAGCGGCCGGAGCGGCCGGTCGGTCATGCGGCAGGTCAGGATTTCCTTTTCGGAAGGCCGGCCTTCGCGCTTGAAATAACCGCCGGGGAAACGGCCCGCAGCAGCGGCCTTCTCGCGGTAGTCAACGGTCAGCGGGAAGAAATCTTGGCCTTCCTTGGCTTTGACGGCGGCGACAGCGGCGACGACGATAACGGTCTCGCCGAGCTGGATGGTGACGGCACCATCAGCTTGCTTCGCAAGCTTGCCGGTTTCGATGTGGATTTGTTGAGCCCCAATGTGGGCGGTGGCTTTGTGTGCCATTTGCTTTTTCTTTCTAGCCCGCTCGCCGGAGGAACTTCAGTGAACGCCCGCGGTGCGGACGCTAAATGAAATTACCCCGGATGACGCAGGCCTTTGGTTTCGGTTTGGTTTGGACAGGAACCCGGCCGACTTAGAAAAAGGGCCGACCACGTTCCGGTAGTTGAGTGGGGCGCGCCGCCACACGGGCGGACGCGTCCCGAAGATTACTTGCGGAGCTTGAGCTTCTTGGTGATCGCGGTGTAGCGACCGGCCTCGGTGGTGTGAAGGTAGTCCAGCAGGCGGCGGCGCTGGCTGACCATGATCAGCAAGCCACGGCGGGAGCTGTGGTCCTTCTTGTTTGTCTGCAGATGCTCAGTGAGGTGGTTGATACGCTCGGTGAGCAGGGCAATCTGGACGTCCGCCGAGCCAGTGTCTTTCTCGTGCAGGCGGTGGGTCTGAATCGTCTTAGTCTTCGCTTTAGCTTCCATATCTTTCTTCAATAAGGGGGGCAAGGCTAGGGGAAGGCGGACGCGGTGTAAAGTGTTTTTCCGAAAACCATTCACCGCCTCCTCCCGCCCTTCGGTAATTAGAAAAGTGGTGCCAGAGGCAGGAATTGAACCTGCGACCAAAGGCTTATGAGTCCTCTGCTCTACCCCTGAGCTACTCTGGCACAAAGAGGGCGACAATTTTCAGAAGAAACGGTCCGGTGTCAAACTCAATGATGACGGACCTGCCGACTCGGAATAAACCTTGACCCCGCGGAGGCACGCCCCGTAAGGTTGCCGCCGTTGTTTGCCACAACTCATGCTAGCGCAACTTAAAGGCCTGTTCTCCAACGACATTGGCATTGATCTCGGTACGGCGAATTCCCTCGTCTACGTCCGTGATCAGGGCATCGTGTTGCGAGAACCCTCCGTCGTCGCCGTCCAAGTCGGCACCAATCAGGTGCTCGCCGTGGGAGCTGAAGCCAAGCGGATGCTTGGCCGCACGCCGGGGAATATCCAGGCCATCCGCCCCATGAAGGCCGGCGTCATCGCCGACTTCGAGATCACCGAGGCGATGTTGCGCTACTTCATCCAGAAGGTACACCACCGTAAACTCATCGCCCCGCGCGTCGTCGTCGCCGTCCCCTCCGGAATCACCGAGGTGGAGCGCCGCGCCGTGAAAGATTCCGTGACGCACGCGGGCGCACGCGAGGTGTACCTCATCGAACAACCGATGGCTTCGGCCATCGGCGTGGGCCTACCGGTGGTGGAACCGGCTGGGAACATGATTGTGGACATTGGCGGCGGCACCTGCGAGATCGCGATCATTTCGCTCGCGGGCATCGTCTTCTCCCACAGCCTGCGCGTGGGCGGGGATGAATTTGACGATACCATCGTCGCCTACATGAAACGCGCGCATAACCTGATGATTGGCGAACGCACCGCCGAGGAAATTAAAATGCGCATCGGGTCAGCATTCCCGATGGACAAGGAAGTCACCATGGAGGTGAAGGGCCGCGACCTCGCTGCAGGTCTGCCCAAAACCCTCACGATCCGTTCGGAGGAAATCCGCGAGGCCCTCAAAGATCCGCTCTCCAGCATTCTGGAAGCGGTCCGCCTCACACTCGAACGCTGCCCACCCGAACTCTCCGGCGACCTCGTCGAGCGGGGAATCGTGATGGCCGGCGGCGGCGCACTATTGCGCGGCATCGATAAGCTCGTCTCCAAAGAAACCGGCTTGCCCGTCCATATCGCCGAGGATCCCCTCAGCGCTGTGGCCGAAGGCACAGGCCGCGTGCTCCAGGAGATGGAGTTCCTCCGTCGCGTCACCTCCTCCAGTTCGGGATCCTGACTTCCCTGCGGTGCCTTCGCCCCACGTGGGTGAAGAGATGTTAAGAAGGCAACATTACCTTGCCTTGGGGCTGATCGCGCTACTGGCGCTGGTTCTTCTGAACCTCCCCCAAGTCGCTGCCTCGCGCCTCAAACTCGCCTTGGGCGGCTTCTTCCTGCCTCTCTTCGGCCTCTCCTCCGCCAGCCAGGCCATCGGGCAGAAGGCCGTGGACACCGGCGCGCCCCGCGCGATTCTCCTTCAGGAACTCAGCCAACTCCAGCGCACGAACCAACAACTCCGCTTCGAGACATTCCAACTCCAAGAAGCCGCGAGGGAAAACGCCCGGCTCCGCCAGCAACTCCTGTGGCAGCAACGGACGCCTTGGAAACTCCGCCACGCCCGCGTGACCAGCCGCGACCCCGCCAATTGGTGGCGCACACTGCAGATCGACCTCGGCACACGCCACGGCATCACCAACGACGCCCCCGTGCTCGTCTCCGAAGGCCTCGTCGGACGCGTTCAACGTGCCGGTTACACCCATTCGCAGATCGCGCTCGTCGGTGATCCCGCCTGCCGCGTCGCCGTTCTCGTACAGGAAACGCGCGAACAGGGCATCGTCGTCCCCGGCGCCGCCACCGCCAGCGATCCGATGATGGCCGACCTCGTTTACCTTCCAGCGAACAGTACCGTGAAGGCCGGACAAAACCTCATCACCAGCGGCCTCGGCGGCGTGTTTCCAAAAGGCATCCCCGTCGGCATCGTCACCGAATTCCAACCCTCCAACGGCGACTTGCACACCACCGCCCGCGTGCGACTCGCAATCAACACCGGTCGATTGGAGGAAGTGTGGGTGATCGCGCCATGAACCGCTTTCACCTCATCGCCCTGCCACTCGTCGCCCTGCTGAGCCTTCATGTGGAAAGCCTGCTCGCGTGGCCGCGTGCGCTCATCGGCGCGCAGATCGCCACGCTACCGGCACTCATCATATTCGCCGCGATGCGCTCCAACTTCCCCGCCCTGCTCACCGTGATCCTCCTTGGCGGGCTCTGGCGCGATGCCCTCTCGGCCGATCCACTCGGGCTCAGCCTGCTGCCCCTCACTGCCGTCGGTGTAGCCGTGTATTCCAACCGGCAAATCATCGTCGCCAACCAGTTCTACGCGCGCTTCATGGTCGGCGCCATCGCCGGGGCGGCGGTACCGCTGCTCATGTTGCTCCAGCTTTTCACGCTCGGCCGCGAGCCACTCGCCGGTTGGTTCTTCGCGTGGCAACTGGCCGTGATGTCCGTCGGCAGCGGCCTGCTCGTCCCGCTCTACTTCCGCCTGTTCGACTGGCTGGAGCACACCTTTGTCCACCCCGCCGCCGCGCCCGATGCGCGCGTGCTCCGGCGCAACCAAATCCGCCGCTGACCCGATGATGCCCTTCCCCCAAATCGGCCGCCAAGATCCGCCACTGCGCTTCATCGCGCTGGTGTTGATCGCGGGCTTGGCCGTGCTGCTGGCGGGGCTGTGGTATGTGCAGGTCGTCTCGGGTAAACGTCATCTCGAAGCGCAACAGAACCAGTCGCTGCGCACGTTGCGTGTGCCGGCCGTGCGCGGGCAGATCACCGACCGCCACTACCAACCGCTCGCGCTCGACCGGCCCGTGTATCAGGTGAACGCCTACCTCGATGAACTGAGGCCGCATTTCGTACAGGAGTATCGCCGGCAACGGCGGCCGGGGAAATTATCCCGCGCCGAAGTCAGCGCGTTGGAGAAGCAGGTCCGTTTCCACACCGTGAGCAACCTCGTACAGCAGCTCCGGCTGCCGGTGCCGATGACGCTCACCGAAGCACAGCTCCACTGGCATTACACCAACAAGCTCGCGCTGCCGCTGCCCGTGGTGAATCTCACGCCCGCGCAGGTCGCGATCTTCATGGAACATGGCGGCGAAGTGCCCGGCCTCGATGTCGCCATCGCTTCCGCACGCACGTATCCGCAGACGGCGGCTTCGCACCTGATCGGCTATCTCAAACGCGACGATAGTTCCTCCGAGGAGGAAGAGGCCTACTACAACTATCGCCTGCCGGACTTCGTCGGCCGCACCGGCATCGAGGCGTTGTTCGACCGTCACCTGCGCGGACGCGCCGGCACGCGGACGATGCTGGTGAACAATCTCGGCTATCGCCAGTCCGAGCACATGAGCACGCCGGCGGATGCCGGGCACAACGTGGTGCTGACGCTCGACCTCGCCATCCAGCGCGCCGCCGAGCAGGCCCTCGCCACCGCGCGGCCGGACGTGGAGGGCGCGGTGGTGGTGATGGACCCCAACAACGGCGACATCCTCGCGCTCGCTTCCGCGCCGACGTTCAATCCCGGCGACTTCGTTCCCCGCCTCGAATCGGAGGCGTGGGAACGGCTCAACAATCCGGAACTCCGCCCGCTCGTTCTGCGCGCCACGCAGGAGCGTTACCCGCCCGGCTCGATCTTCAAGATCATCACCGCTCTCGCCGCACTCGAGGCCGGCGGCCTGAACCCCGCTGAGGCGTTCTTGAGCGCCGGCTATTTCCAGCTCGGTCAGCGGCAAATCAAGGACACCGCCGCGCCGGGCAGCTACAACTTCCGCCGCGCGTTCATCCACTCGAGCAACAGCTACTTCATCCACCACGCGCTCCAGACCGGCCCCGACCGCCTGGCCGAGATGGGCGAACGTTTCTTCCTCGGCCAGAGCACCGGCCTGCTCCCCGGCCAAGAGGTCGCCGGCCAGTTCCCCACTCGCGCCAAACTCCGCGAGGGCTGGGCGCCGGGCGACACCGCCAACCTCTCCATCGGCCAAGGCCCCATCACCGTCACGCCGCTTCAGATGGCCGTGATGACCAGCGCCATCATCAACGGCGGCAAGGTCTGGTGGCCGCGGTTGGTGGATCGCATCGAGTCGCCCGAGAGCGATGCGCCGAATCCGGTGCAGCAATTTCCCGCCGCCCGGCTGCGCGGTGAGTTGAATGTGAACCCGAAGAATCTCGACATCATCCGCGACGCGATGTTGGCCGACGTGGAGGACGCCGAGGGCACCGGCCGGCGCGCCGCTGTGCCCGGCCTGAAGATCGGCGGCAAGACCGGCACCGCCGAAGTGCAACACGGCGGGCGCACGGTGGACAAGATCACGTGGTTCGTCTCCTTCGCGCCGTACGAACAGCCGAAGTACGTCGTGGTGGTGATGGTCGAGAGCGGCGGTTCCGGCGGACTCACTTGCGCGCCGGTCGCGCAGAAAATTTACCGAGCCATCCAACAATTGGAGCGGAGCCGCACGGCTCCCTCTGTCACTCAAGTGAACTCGAACCGCTGAAGAATGTTCGACGCCACGCTCACATCCCATCAACGCAGGCTGCGGCCGGACGGCCTGCTGCTCCTCGCGCTGCTGGCGTTGATGGCGTGGGGCGTCGCGTTCATCTACAGCGCGCGCGCGGCGCACGAGGTGAGCGCGTTGATCGCGTGGCACAAGCAGCTCCATTTCCGCCAAATCATCTGGTACGCCATCGGATCGATCGCTGCGGTGCTCATCTGTCTGAAGGACTACCGCACGCTCGCGCGCTGGTCGCTCGTCTTCTACTGGGGAACCATCCTGCTGCTGTTGGCCGTGCTGATTCCCGGCATCGGCGCGATGCGTTATGGCGCACGGCGCTGGATTGACCTCGGCTTCTTCCAACTCCAGCCATCGGAACTCGCCAAGCTCGCGGTGATCCTCGCGATGGCCCAGTTCCTCAGCCGACCGCAGGAGGAACTGCGACAGCCCCGCACCTTGCTCAAGGCCTTCGGCCTGCTAGCGCTGCCCTTCCTCATGGTGCTGAAGGAACCGGACCTCGGCTCGGCGCTAATGATTGTACCGCCGGGGTTGGCGATGCTCTACGTGGGCGGCGTGCCGTCGCGTTTTCTGAAACGCCTGCTCGGCGGGGGCGCGCTGTTCGTGCTCTTGCTCGTCACCAGCATTCTTTTCGCTCCGCCGAAATGGCAGGTGCTCAAGCTCGAGGATTACCAGAAGCGCCGGCTGCTCGTTTATTTCGGGATCGACTACGCGCCTGCCAATGCCACTCCGGCCGAGCGCGCCCGCGCCATGTCCGATCAGCGGCGCGATTCTTACAATGTTGAACAAGCAATGATTTCCGTCGGCTCAGGTGGGCTGACGGGTAAAGGATGGCGGCAGGGGACCCAAAATGCCCTCGGATACCTGCCCCGCGGTGTAGCCCACAACGACTTCATCTTCTCCGTCATCGCGGAGGAAAGCGGATTCGTGGGCAGCCTCGTCGTGCTGGCGCTGTACGCCACCGTCCTCTTCGCGGGCATCCGTATCGCCAGCCAGGCGCGAGATCGCCTGGGGAAATTGCTGGCCGTCGGCGTGGTAACCCTGCTATTCAGCCACGTCTTTGTGAACATTGGAATGAACATCCGCCTAATGCCTGTGACCGGCGTGCCTCTGCCCCTGTTAAGTTACGGGGGATCCTCAGTCCTCTGCACCCTCATCGCCGCAGGCCTGCTCCAGAACATCCATCTCCATCAGAAAACCCTTTAACCAACACACATTTTATGAGTGATCAAAAATTCAATCGCCGCCGCCGGGGCGGCCAACGCTTCCGTCCAAAAGGCGGTATGCACCAACCACAACCCGCCGACCGCGCCGCTGCCACCGAGGCGCGCACTGACGCCGTCTCCGGCCAGGGCGGCGACGAGGCCGTCTATGACAAGCGCCGGCACGAGGCCGATATCATCCGCGCTGAGAATGCCGCCCACGGCATCTCCCCCGAGAACCCCGCGCAGGCCGAACACCCCGCCCCCAAACAGGGGGAAGGCCGCAGGGATCGGACCTACCGGGAACCCAAGGCCGAGGAGGGCGAGGCTGCTCCGGCTAAACCCGCTGAAAAACCGAGGGGACTCATCGAGACTCTCAAGGCCGCCGCGCAAAAGGTTGTCGAGAAGGTCAAGCGGCTTGTCCAGCCGGAGAAACAGATCCGCAAGGAAGTCATCATCAACGCCGAGTCGCTGGAGACCCGCGTGGCCGTGCTCGAGGACAGCAAGCTCGAGGAGTTCACCATCGAACGCACCAGCGAGGAACGCATCGTCCACAGCATCTTCAAAGGCAGGGTGAAGAACCTCGAAGACCGCCTCGAAGCGGCCTTCGTGGACATCGGCTTCGAGAAGAACGCCTTCCTCCATTACTGGGACATCGTCCCCAGCAACCTCGACAGCGGCGTCGAGATCGTCGAGCGCGTCGGCAAGAAGCGTGAGAAACCCCGCATCACCAAGAAGGACATCCCGCGTCTCTACCCGCCCGGCAGCGACCTCATCATCCAGGTCACCAAAGGTCCCATTGGCACCAAAGGCCCGCGTGTCACCACGCATCTCGCCCTGCCCGGCCGCTACCTCGTCCTCCTGCCGAACTCCGATCAGAGCGGCGTCTCGCGCAAGATCGAGGACCCCGAAGAGCGCCGCCGCCTCAAAGACATCGTGCGCAAGCTCACCATCCCCGACGGCATGGGGGTCATCATCCGCACCGCCGGCGAGGGCCAGCAGGCCCGCTACTTCGTGCGCGACGTCGCCATGCTTGTCGAAGAGTGGGAACGCATCAAGGAACGCATCGAGAAGCAGCCCAGCGCCACGTGCGTATTCCAAGAGCCCGACCTCATCGAACGCACCGTCCGCGACTTCCTCACCGAAGATGTCGACAGCATCATCATCGACAACCCGAAGGAATGCGAACGCATGCGTGAGCTGGTCGGCCGCATCTCCCGCCGTTCGAAGAACAAGGTCCGCCTCTACAACGAAGCCCAGCCGGTCTTCGACCGTTACAACGTCTCCAAGCAGCTCGAGATGGCCTTCTCCCGCAAGGCTCTCCTCAAGAGTGGCGGCTACCTCGTCATCGACGAGACCGAGGCGCTCGTGGCCATCGACGTCAACACCGGTTCACACAAGGGCGGCAAGGATCAGGAATCCACCATCCTCAAGGTGAACCTCGAAGCCGCCGAGGAAATCTGCCGCCAGCTCCGCCTCCGCAACATGGGCGGCCTCATCGTCCTCGACTTCATCGACATGCGCCACGGCCGCGATCGCCAGCAGGTGTATCAGCGCATGAAGGACGGTCTCCGGCGCGACAAGGCCAAGACCCACATCCTGCCCATCTCCCAACTCGGCCTCATGGAGATGACCCGCCAGCGCCACTCCGAGAGTGTCAGCGCCGCCGTGTACGACGACTGCACCTACTGCAAAGGTCGCGGCAAGGTGAAGAGCGCCCTCTCGATGAGCGTCGAGATCCAGCGCAAGCTCGCCGAGGTGATGAAGAAAATGCGCGAACGTCAGGAGCGTGACTTCGACCTCCAGATCCGGATCGTCGTCAACCCCACCATTCTCGACCGCCTCCGCAAGGAGGACGAGAAGCTCCTGATCGAGATGGAGAAGAAGTTCTTCGGCAAACTCTCCTTCCGGGCCGAACCGGCCTTCCATCCGGAGCAGTTCAAGATCGTCAATGCCGCCACGAACGAAGACCTCGCCAGCGTCGGCCTCTGAGTGCCGCGCCCAGTCCCGTCAAAGCCCCGCCTTCCCGGCGGGGCTTTTTCGTTTGGAGAGACGCTGGGACAGTCTCACGACTTGATGTCGCGGACTTGGAAGGCGGTGCTGCCGATGACGAAAAAGGTGATGTTGAACGCCACCAACACGGTGAGGGAGCCGCCCACTTTCCACCACGGGATCGGCTGGACGAGCATCCCCTGCCAGAGATTCAGATGATAGGTGAAGAACCAGTGCTGGATCTCCTTGAAGAACGGGATGTTCATCAGGATGAAGTTGAGGAAGACGAACGAGAGCGCCAGCACAGTGGCCGCGGCCGGCTTGACGTTGAAGCAGGAGAACATGAAGGCTAGGCCCATCACCGTGACGGCCTTCACCCAAAGCATCAAATGCGCGATAGCGAAGTGGAAGAGGCCGTCGTCCGGGCCGAAGACGCTGAAGATCTCGCCGGGGATGAACACGAACATCCCGCCCCACGGAAACCACAGCGAGGCGAACGCCACGCCGAATATCCCGAGCGCGAAGACCAGCAGTAGCGAGAAGAGGGCGCCGGCGATCCATTTGAGCAACAGCAACCGCACCCGCGTGACCGGCCGGGCGAGGATCATCCGCAGCGTGCCGTCCTCCGCTTCCTTCGCGACGAGGTCGCCGCCGACGAGGGAGACGTACAGCGGCATCAACATATAGGCGATGGGAAAGAGCATGATCGTCGCGATGGTCAGGCTGGAGATGTAGTACGTGGCGACGTAGCTGTTCCCCTCGAGGGTGCGGACCATTTCGCGCGAGGCATTCGAAAAGCGGAAGACGAGTGCCACGATGTTCTGCGCCAGCAGGAACATGCCGAACCCGATGTACGTGCGCTTCTTGCCGAAGAGCTTCCAGAGTTCGCCGCGCAGTTGAAGCCAGAACATAAATCAATCCCGCACCGGTTCGCTCGGCGCCTCTTTCTTCTTCATCAGATCCAGATAGAATCCCTCGAGCGTCTGCTCTTCCCGGGCGATCTCGAAGACCGGCATCCCCTGCCCCACCAACCGCCGCACGAGGGCATCGGTCTCCACGCCGGGGAGCAGAACCACGTGGGATCCATCGCGCACATCGGCCACGAGCCGCTGGGCCGTCAGGTCCGCCACCGCCGCAGCGAAGTCCCCCACGCGCAGCCGCACCCAGCCGAGGCGGCTCTGGCGGATCTGTTCCAGCGTGCCGTCGAAGACCTTCACGCCCTTGTTCAAGACCGCGATGCGCGTGCAGAGCTGTTCCACCTCGTTCAACAAATGGGAGGAGAGCAGGATGGTGAGGCCCAACTCGTGCCGCAGACGCAGGATGGTCTGCCGCATCTCGTGAATGCCCTCGGGATCGAGGCCGTCGCTCGGCTCGTCGAGGATCAGAAGTTCCGGATTAGGCAACAACGCCTGCGCCAAGGCCAGCCGAGTGCGCATGCCGTGGGAGTACGTCTTGACCTTCGACTTCTCGCGGCCCGTGAGTCCGACCCACTCGATCACCTCGCGCATCCGCGCCGGCGGAGTCGGGGCCGTGTACTGGCTCAGTAGTTCCAGATTTCTCCAGCCGCTGAGATAATCGTAGAAGATGGGCGTCTCGAAGATCGCGCCGACCCTCTGGAGTGCGCTCCGGCGATCGAGGGCCACATCGTGCCCACAGATGCGGGCCTCCCCCTCGGTCGGCCAGACCTGCCCGAGCATCATTCCGATGGCCGTGCTCTTGCCCGCGCCATTGTGACCAAGCAGACCGAAAATCTCGCCGCGCGGCACCGACATATCCAGCGGGCGCAACGCCCAGCGGTCGCCGAATTTCTTGGAGAGTTGTCGTAGCGCGATCACGTGGCCTCACTACCGAATCGCACCACCAATGACGAGCTGGTTCTTGATGTTTCCATCGGCGTACAGGTAGTTCACATCCTTATCGTCGCCGAGCGTGGCGTGAAACTTCTCCTTGTCGAAGAAAACGGGGATCTCGGTATCCGCCAGAGAAAGGGAGAGTATCTTGAGAGCATCGGCCGGTTGGCCATTGAGGAAGACATTCCATGAGTAGCTCGTGCCAGTCTGCTCGAAGATGCGCTGGCGGTCCGAAGGACATTTGAACACCTGCAGATTATTGCCGGCGTGCTTCAACAGCACCACGTCCATCGAGTAGCCGACCGGCGGCATCCCCACGGGCCGGTCGAACAGCACCGGCATGAGGTTGTCGTTATCCAACACGTAGGTCTGGATGGCGATGCCCGTCTGTTTCAGGTTCGAGAGACACTTCACCACGCGCGCCCGCTCCTTCGCCTGCGCGAAAGCCGGCAGCAGCATCGAAGCGAGAATGCCGATGACGGCGATGACGACAAGCAACTCAATGAGCGTGAAGCCGGCCCGGGAACAGCGCGTTTGAAATGGAAGGGTGCGGCGCATCGAGTCTCAGCGGAAGGCGCGGCCGCTCTGCATGGCCCGCTGCAATTCATCGAGCAACGGCGCCAGTTCGGCTTTGGTCTGAGCGGAACTTTGGCTGTAGAAGGTCTTCAAGCCGACCGCGGTGATCTTGTCCTGCAGTTCCTTGCTGATGGGCGGATCGTTCGGATTGGCAGGCGCGCCGGGCAACTGCCCTTTCGCGCGCGCATCGCGGAGCCGCTTCAACGCATCAGCCACGGCTTTCTGGCGCTTCTCCGGCGGGAGCTTCTCGAACGCCTCGATCATTCGCTTGAAACCGGTCGGAAACGTGGCTTCGATGAACATCGCCTTCTCGTCGTCGTTCATCTGCTTGAACCAACGCTCGCCGCTGGGGTCGCGAGGAGGACGATTCGTGCCGCCCGAGCCGAGACCGGTCGCAGCCGGATTATTGGTCGCGCCGGCGTCGCGCCGTTTCCCGATAGTCACATCTCCGCGCAGATCGCGGCGTTCTTGATTGGGAAGCTGGTTCATCATGCGGGCGAGCTTCTGGATCGCCTGCTGACGTTCGGCCGGCGAGAGTTTCTCGAGATCCACAGTCGTGAGATACTCGCGCACCTTTTCCGGCGTCACCTTCGATCGCTGGGCCATGGAATAGCCAGCCCACGCCACGGCCCAGACCGCCGCCAGCACGATGGCGGCAACGAGAAAGGGACGTTTGCGCTGCTTTGACATGGCCAAATCTTAATTCAATTTATTTGCTTTGACACGTCAAAAATAGCGGCCCGGATCGCACGGGCAACGACGGAAAACTTTGACAGCCCCGCAGCGCCCTGTTGCCATATTGAACGCACAGCACGCACACCATGAACCCGCGCCTTCGTCGATTCGCCTTTCTGCTCGCCATCACCCTCGTAACCGCCGCACTGCCCGGTGCCGAAGCGCCGTTGTCCGGTACTCGACCTCTCACGCGCGAGGGCGATCTCTCGGCACAGATGGTCGAGGGGATTGACCGTTTTCTGATGCGCGAGACTGCCGCCGCGGCCACCCACCGAATAGAGTTGTGGCGGCGAGATTTCAAGTCCCGCGACGCGTACGAGAAATCCATCCAACCGAACCGCGAACGTCTGCGTAAAGCCATCGGCGCCGTGGACGCTCGCGTACCGTTCCTCGCACCGGAGTTCATCGCCATCGGCGCCACCAGCGCGCTCGTCGCCGAGACCGACATCTACAGCGTCTTCGCCGTCCGCTGGCCGACATTAGAAGGCGTGTTTGCCGAAGGGCTTATCTTCGAGCCAAAAGGCAAGATCGCCGCGCGCATCGTCGCCCTGACGGACGCCGACCAGACGCCCGAGCAGCTCGCCGGCCTCGCCATCGGCCTGCCACCGGCGCAGCAGTGGATCCGCCGGCTCGCTGAGAACGGCTGCCAAGTGCTCGCGCCGGTGCTTGTAGATCGGCAGGCGACCTGGTCCGGCAGCGATCTGGTCGGGCGCAACACGAACCAACCTCATCGCGAATGGATTTATCGCCAGGCCTTCGAGATGGGTCGCCACGTCATCGGCTACGAAGTGCAAAAGACGCTCGCCGCAGTGGATTGGTTCGTCTCCGAAAACAAGCAGCCCGAGACCAAGCCGCTGAAGATCGGCATCGCCGGTTTCGCGGAAGGCGCGCTGATCGCCCTCCACGCCGCCGCCCTCGATTCGCGTGTGGACGCGACGCTCGTGAGTGGCTACTTCGATTCGCGACAGGATGTCTGGAGCGAGCCGATCTACCGCAACGTCTTCGGCCAGTTGCGCGAATTCGGCGACGCCGAGATCGCCAGCCTCATCGCCCCACGGCGTCTGATCATCGAGCACAGCATCACGCCGAAGATTGACGGCCCGCCCCCGCCGACTCCGGATCGCCGCGGCGCGGCACCGGGCAAATGGGCCACACCGGCCTTCGACTCGGTGAAAGGTGAAATCGCGCGCGCTCAAATATTCTTCGCCGGCCAGACGAACGTCGCGCCTGCACTCTACTTCGTTCACGACAAAGAAAAACCTTTCGCCGCGCCGATGAGCGATGCGTCGCTCGCCGCTTTTTTCGAGGGACTGGAAATCAAAACTAAGCCGGCGCCACTCACGAAGACGCTGCCTGTCGACGGGCGCAAGGTGTTCGATCCGCAGCAACGCCAGCGCCGCACCGTGAAGGAACTGGAGGAGCACACGCAGCGGTTGATGCGCCTCTCGGCCCGCGCACGCGATGAGTTTTTCTGGAACCGGCTCAAAGCGTCGCCTACCAACGACTGGCATGCGGCCACGCAGAGTTACCGCAGCAACCTCTGGAGCGAGGTCATCGGCCGCTTCCCGGCCGCCACGCTGCCGGCGAACCCACAGTCGCGTAAGATTCAGGACACCCCGAAATGGACCAGCTACGAGATCACACTGGATGTGTGGCCGGAGGTTTTTGCGTGGGGCCACCTGCTCTTGCCAAAAGATCTGAAGCCCGGCGAGCGCCGGCCGGTCGTCGTCTGCCAGCACGGCCTCGAGGGCGTGCCGGCCGACGTGGTCACGACCGATCCGAAGGACCGCGCGTTCGGCTATTACAAAGGCTTCGCCGCTCGCCTGGCCGAACAGGGTTACATCGTCTTCGCGCCGCACAATCCCTACCGGGGTCAGGACGCTTTTCGCGTGCTCCAACGCAAAGCCAACCCGCTCGGCAAATCGCTCTTCTCGGTCATCCTCGCTCAACACGACCGCATCCTCGACTGGCTTTCCGCGCAGCCGTTCGTGGATCCAAAACGCATCGCTTTCTACGGCCTCTCCTACGGCGGCAAAACGGCGATGCGCGTTCCGGCGTTGCTCGACCGCTATTGTCTCTCGATCTGCTCGGCGGACTTCAACGAGTGGGTGGAGAAGAATACAACGACCAGCGGCCGTTACAGCTACATGTTCACGAACGAGTACGAGATCTATGAATTCAACCTCGGCCACACCTTCAACTACGCCGAGATGGCCGCGCTGATCGCGCCGCGGCCGTTCATGGTCGAGCGCGGACACGACGACGGCGTGGGCATTGATGAACAGGTCGCCTACGAATACGCGAAGGTGCGGCGGCTCTACGCGCGGCTCGGGCTTCCGGAACGGACCGCCATCGAGTTCTTCAACGGCCCGCACACGATCAACGGCGTCGGCACATTTGAGTTTCTACGCAAGCATCTCGGCGCGCCGGTGAAGTAAACCGAACAAAAGCGACAGCCTCGGCCGCCTTACGACATCACGGCATCACGAAAAAGGCGTGACGCGCGTGAACAGCCGCCGTTGATGCGGGTGCGCGATCCAAATCGGCCAACACCTCGCGCAGCATCGGGAACTGAAACTGAAAGCCGTTCGCCAGCAGACGCCCCGGCACCACGCGGCGGCTCTTAATGACCAGTTCCGTCTCCGTCCGCAGGAAAAACGCGCCCATCTCCAGCAACCACTCCGGTGCTGGCAAGCCGAACGGCATTTTGTAACGCTCACGAAATAGCCTCATCATCTCCGCGTTCGTGAGTGGATTCGGCGCGGCGAGGTTCACCGGCCCGCTAAAATCGTCGTGGGCGATGATCCACTCGATGGCGTGGCAGAAATCTCGCTCATGGATCCACGAGACAAACTGCCGGCCGCTCGCCATCCGTCCACCCAGCCCCAGCCGCGTCATCCGCCGTAGCACCGGGAAGACGCTGTTAGACCCGTTGCCAAACACCATCGCCGAACGTATCGCGACCTTGCGCGTGCGCGGCGTTTGAGCCGCGGCAAAGACCTCCTCCCACGCCCGTGCGACTTGGACGGAGAATTCGTCCTTTGCTTCCGGTGTTGCGCCAATCTCACCCGCCTCGTTCCAAGCTGGACCGTACGTGTGTTTGTAAATCGTGGCCGTACTCGCGTTCAGCCAGACGGGCGGCGGATTTTGGCAACGGGCGATGGCCTCGCCTAAAACGCGCGTCGAGTTCACGCGCGAGTTCAGGATGGCGCGACGATTCGCCTCGTTGTAGCGGCAATCCACCGTGCGCCCGGTGAGATTTACCACCGCCGCCGCACCTTCGAGTTCGCGCGTCCACTCGCCCAACGTCTCGGCATCCCAGCGCACTTCGCGGGTCGCGTGGCTTGCCTGGGGCGTGCGTGTCAACACGGCGACTTCCCAGCCCAGCGCTTGAAAATGCCGCGCGAGCGCCTGGCCCAGAAAGCCCGAGCCGCCTGCGAGAATGAGGCGTGGTTGGTTCATCGTGCGGGAATTGCCGCCTCTGCGCGCGACTGGATGTTCTCCAGCACCCGCAGATGAATGCGGTGGATGATGTGATCGGACCACGTCTGCCAGTAATTCACCGGCCACATGTTGTGCCGATACCAAGTAGTCCCTTCGAGGCGCGTGCCGCCATTCGGTAGCACCGTGAGTTGGAACTGGCCGCGTTCCGAAGCTAGGAATCCTTCCAAGTGTGGCGGATGGATGGATTCGTAAGGCGTCCACTCCTGCATCGGCGGCGGATTCTTCGTCACGCTGAAGCGCAGTAGTTTTGGCTCATCCCAGATTTCAATCGGCTCCACGAACGGGCCAGTCGAGAACACGCAGTGCCGGATTGCGCCCGGCCCGCTGCCAAATATCTCGGCCCGCACTGGGTAGGCGATGCCCAGCCTGAACAGCCACTCGGTCGGCGGCGGCAGTTCTGTGAAGGCCACGACGTGTCTCCACACGCGCTCCGGCGGCGCGGCGATGTCGAGCGAGGACTTCACTTCCAGCAAGGGCGCGGGCGTCTCCGCGAGCTGTTCGCTGCCGAGCATCAACGGAGCGGCCAGCAATCCCGCGCAAAGCAACCGCGGCGTTTCCATGCGCCGATGCGCCGGTTGAATGACGTGCGCCAACACCGCACCGAACAAAGCCAGCGGCACCGCCAACGGCGCGGCCATCACGATGCAAATGACGCCCTCCACCGCGAATGCAACCATGCCCACCGCTGCGACCAGCACCGCCATCATCGCCACGCCCAAGCTATCGCGCAGCCGCCGCCGCTCGTGAACGCCGTGAACCAGTGCAGCCAAGAATCCGGCAATGAACGGCAGCCCGAGGAACAAGCCCCAACCATATTGCCGGAAACCTTGTGTGCCCAGCAGTGTCGCACCCCACAGCAGCGCACACGACAATCCCACGCCAGCGAGCGCGCTGCCCAGCCGAGTACGCGGACACATCCTTTCTAACCATGTGGGGATACGACTGCCAATCACCGGTGGTTCCGGCACGTTATTGCGTGGTACCAGCGCGGCCACGAGGAAGAGTACCCATTTCAAAGCCGGGACCACGAAGAGCACCGCGAGCCATAAGGGAAGCCGGGCCGAGCGCAGTCGTTGCACCGTGAGCACCAGTCCCGCCCAGAGAAACGGCACCGCCACCAACATCAATGGCCACGCGCCTTCAATGGGGCGACCCAACGGAAACCAATCTGCCATCGGCCCGGTGCCTTGCAAATAATCCACGATACTGAGGCGACGACCGTCGGGCCGTTGTCCCAGCACGAAGCGGTCGAGATTCCACTTCAACGCCCCGAGTAGTACGCCCCATAGCACGAACGGCCCACGCCCGATGGTGCCGCTCCAATTCCAGAGTTGGTTGAGTTTCATGGTAGCTCGAGAAACGCGACTGTGCGCCGCCGCGCGGGCGGTTGCTCCGCAGGCTTCCGGCGCGGCCAAGTAGCCGCCAACGTAAGGAGGCGGACCATTTGACTGCCCCAGTTCCGCCTCCTGACCTCGGCGGCTACGGGCAGATGCAAAGTGAGTTTCACAGCCTTCCTCCCTTCCACGCCACCCAAGCGTAAACGAAGGGCAGCAGACCAAACACCGTGTTTGCGAGGAACAGTCCCACGCAATGCCAGCGCGTCGTCACGTAGGGCCGCAGGTCGAACACCGCGTGCGCCGCCACCAGGCGGATGGTCCAGAAGACTGTCAGAAACCCGCACACCGCCCGCGCCAGCGGCGTGCCCGACGCCAGCGC
>SXGT01305580.1_pt1 | contig 17091 bp, 10 predicted proteins | sample 3176221 | NCBI WGS metagenome assembly SXGT01 (sample SAMN11356862, study PRJNA531348) | freshwater metagenome | isolation source: freshwater sample F1-120 | place: China: Fuxian Lake, Yuxi | collected 2017-12-25 | reverse complement strand
TCCACGAGGAGGGTCTCGCGTTCGAGGCGCCGCACCGCAGGACCTACCGCGTCGTCAAGGGTCTCGTGCCGATGCGCGACCACGGCGGCGAGGTCACGTTCGCAGCCGTCCCAGAGGGGACCCGTATCGTGTGGCGCTGCCATTTCGAATCGACGCTGCCCGGCGCCGGTCCGGCCACGGCGTGGGTCACGCGCCAGGTCTTCGCGCGTGTGCTGCGGAAGCTCGCGACCCTCACCTTCCCCGCCGACCGCGCACCCGCGTGAAGGCCCTGAGAGAGCTTCTTCCGGTGGGAGCCGCCGCGCGCGGCCGTGGTTTGCAACGAACGCACCGTGCGCCGAAAGCCCTGCGGCCGCTTCTTGCGGCGGGTGCCGTGGCGCTGTTGGCGCTGGCAGTGGCGTGTACCCGCGCCACCGACTCTTCTCCCGCGGCGGGACCCACCGCGAGCCCGTCACCGGCCTTCCCGTCGACCATTGAACTCGGCGACGACGCTCGTCCCACCACGCTGCGCCTGCCCGCCCACACGACGGGGGCCGAGGGCGCCCCACTGCTGGTGCTCCTGCACGGCTTCGGCTCCTCGGGCGCCAACCATGAACGCTTCTTTGGCGTGACCGACGCGGCGCTGGCACGTGGCTTCCGCGTGATCGCGCCCGACGGCACCGTAAATGGCCAGGGGCGGCGGTTCTGGAACGCGACGGCAGCGTGCTGCGACCTCGAGGGCCGGGGCCCCGACGACGTCGGCTACGTCCTCGCCCTGATCGACGCGGCGATCGCGCAGGGCGGCGTCGATCCGCAGCGGGTTCACCTGCTCGGGCACTCCAACGGCGGTTTCCTGGCCTTGCGGCTGGCGCGCGAGCACGCTCGGCGCGTCGCCTCGGCCACCAGCGTCGCCGGCGCTGGAGATGCCGCGGGCGAAGCGGGCACTGGACGAACGCGGATCCTGCAGATCCATGGCAGCGCCGACTCGGTGATTCATATGGCCGGAGGGCGCTTCGGGGCGCCCTACCCAGCCGCGTCCCAGACCGTCGCACACTGGGCCGAACGCAACGGATGCAGCACAGCCCTGGCGGAGCGCGGCACTCTCGATCTCGACACAGAGGTCCCGGGCAGCGAAACACTTCGCCGCGCGCACACGAGTTGCCCCGCGGACGCCGCCGCCGAACTCTGGGTGATGGCCGGCTCGGACCATGTGCCCCGCTTCGGGCCGGCCTTCGCCACGGCCGTGCTCGACTGGATGGAGCCGAGCCGCGACACGGCGGGGAGTTCCCCCGCCGCGCCCGGCCGCGCGCGGTCGGCTTCTGGCCAAGCCGTCGATCATTCACTAAGCCCGGCTGGTCCGGACCTGCCGGAGTCGCCATGAGCCGAGCCTCGACACCGCCCACCTGCGTGTCGGGCTCGACCACGCTCGTGCCACCGGGCCGGAGAATCGGCGCATGACACGCAGGCTCCACTTCGCGCTGCTGGTCGGCATCCTGCTGACGACCGGGCTCCTGCTCACCGCCTATCAGGTGCGTTGGCTGGGCCTGCCGCTCTTCCCCGAGGAGAGCCAATCCCTGTGGACCGTCGAGGCCCGACTCAGCTTCGACGCGCGCCCCGGCCGGCCGATTCTGGCGCGGATGCTGGTGCCGCGCGTACACGGCGATGTCATCGACCTGGGCGAGAGCTTCGTCTCGCGCGGCTACGGCGTGACGATCGAATCCGCAGGCCCCGACCGGCGCAGCACCTGGTCGATCCGCCGCGCGTCGGGCCGCCAGACCCTCTACTACCGCGTCATCCTCGGCATCTCGTCCCGGCCGCCCGAACCGGCAAACAAGGAACCGACATCGGTCGCAGCCCCCGCACTCCCCCCAGCCGAGGCGCTGGCCGTGCAGACGCTGCTCGACTCGATCCGCCGGCAGTCGGCCAACATCGAGACCTTCGCCACCGAGACGCTGCGCCATCTGCGCGAGGAGAACGATCAGAGCGTGCGCCTGCTGGTCGGCAAGGAGCCCCGGCGCGAGCGGCTCGCCGAGACGGCCGTGCTGGTGCTGCGCTCGGCCAACATCCCCGCACGGCTCGTCCATGCCCTGCCCCTGCAGGAGAACCCGAACGCGGCACTCGAAGTTCTCGTTTCCACCTACGACGGCGAGAACTGGCTGCTTTTCGACCCGACCACGGGCCGGCAGGTGGCCGCCCACACGATGCTGAGCTGGTGGCAGGGCGAGGGACCGATGCTCGACGTCGAGGGTGGCCGCAAGGCCGACGTCCGGCTCAGCGTCGCCGGGCGCGAGGTGACCGCCCTCCTGCTCGCCCGCGAGGCCGGCGCGGTGGAGGAATCGCCGTGGCTCTCCTTCTCGCTGCTCGCCCTGCCCCTGCAGACCCAGCAGCTCTGGCGTATTTTGGTCATGATCCCGGTCGGGGTCTGCATGATCGTCTTCCTGCGCAGCTTCATCGGCATCGAAACGTTCGGCACCTTCATGCCGGCACTGATCGCCCTCTCGTTCCGCGAGACCGAACTCTTGAACGGCATCGCGCTCTTCTCGGTCCTGATCGCGATCGGGATGGCGGTGCGGATGTACCTCGAACACCTCAAACTCCTGCTGGTGCCCCGGCTCGCCGTGATCCTGACCATCGTCGTGCTGGTGATGGGCGGCATCACCATCCTGAGCCACCGACTCGGCTTCGATCGCGGGCTCAGCGTCGCCCTCTTCCCGATGGTGATCGTCGCCATGACCATCGAGCGCATGACCATCCTGTGGGAAGAGCGCGGTGCCTGGCGCGCCCTGATCGTCGGCGCCGGCAGCCTCGTCACCGCGGCCGTGGTCTACGTGGTGATGTCGGCACCGATGCTGGTGCATCTCTTCTTCACCTTCCCGGGCCTGCTGCTGGTGGTCATGGCACTGATGCTGCTCGCCGGGTCCTACCGCGGTTACCGCCTGCTCGAGCTGCGGCGGTTCCGCGTCCTCGCGCGGGAGTAAACCATGGGATTACTCGCCACCGCCCAACGGCTGCGCGAGCGAGGCGTGCTCGGGATCAACCGCCGCAACGGCGAATACGTCCTGCGCTACAACCCGCGCCGGCTCTATCCGCTGGTCGACGACAAGCTCGAGACCAAGCGGCTCGCGGTCGAGCACGGCTTGCCGACGCCACCGCTCTACGGGGTCATCCGGACCGAACACGATCTGCGCACCTTGCCCGAAATCCTGCGCGAGCACCCCGATTTCGCGCTGAAACCGGCGCACGGCGCGGGCGGCGACGGAATTCTGGTCGTCACCGGCCAGCGCGGCGGCCGCTTCCGCAAATCGAACGGTCTCTGGATCACGGCCGACGACATCGAGTACCACGTCTCGAACATCCTGAGCGGGGTCTACAGCCTCGGCGGCCAGGGCGATGCCGCGATGATCGAGTATCGCGTCCGCTTCTCGCCGCTCTTCGAGAAGATCAGCTTCCAGGGCGTGCCCGACGTCCGGATCATCGTGCTGCGCGGCTACCCCATCATGGCGATGGCCCGCCTGCCGACGCGCCAGTCGGAAGGTCGCGCCAATCTCCACCAGGGCGCGATCGGTGCCGGCATCGACCTCGCCAGCGGTCGCACGCTCGACGGCGTCTGGCTCAACGGGCGGGTGGCCGAACACCCGGACACCGACGAACCGCTCGCCGGACTCGAGATCCCCGGCTGGGAGGATTTCTTGCTGCTCGCGGCGCGCTGCTACGAGATCACGGGGCTGGGTTATCTTGGCGTCGACATCGTGGTTGACCGCGATCTGGGGCCGCTCTTGCTCGAACTCAACGCGCGGCCGGGACTCAACATCCAGATCGCCAACGATGCCGGCCTGCTGACCCGCTGCCGAATCGTCGAGGCAGAGCCGCCCCGGCCGCCGGCCGAGCGGGTCGCCCTCTCGCGGCGGGTCTTCGGCAACGTCGAGGAGAGCCCGAGCCGATCGTGAAAGCGCGCGCGTGGGCCTGGGCCGGCCCCCTGCTGGCGGTGATCGCGGTGGCCGGCATCGGCACCTGGCTCGACCGCAAGCTCGCCGCAACGCTGCGCGAGGATCTGCAGACGCAGCTCGAAGCACTGCGCGATACCGGAGTCACCGCGCTGGAGGCGTGGATGGAGGGCCGCAGCGCCCTGGTGGCGAGCATCGCCGAGGAACCTGGGATCGTCGCGCTTACCGCCGATCTGCGGCGCGGCGCACCGGCCGAGCGCACCCTCGCGGTGGCGCGCATCCGGGAGCGTCTGGCCGAAGAAATGCGCCATCTCAGCTTGAGTGGCTTTCTGATTCTGGGACCTGACGAACGCCCGCTCGCGGCCTCCTCGGATCGGTTGTTCGCGGCCGACCCGAGTCCGGCCCGATCCTGGCTCGCCCGGGCACGGGCGGGCGAGACCGTGATCAGCGCGCCGTTTGCGGTCGAAGGCGTTGGCGCCGTGATGATCGCGGCCGCGCCGGTGCGTGATCCGGCCGGACTCGGCCCGGCGACCCTGGTGCTCCTGCTGCCGGTCGAGAGCTTCACCGCCGTGCTGCGGACAGCAAGGCTCGGCGCATCCGGCGAGACTTACGCCTTCGACCGCGCGGGGTTGCTGCTCTCGCACAGCCGCTTCGACGACGACCTGCGCGCTGCTGGCCTCCTCGCCCCCGATGCGGCCGACGCGGTGCTCGGCATCGAGATTCGCGATCCCGGCGTGAATCTGGTCAAGGACAAAACTGGCCCGCGCGATCCCTCCCCACCCCTCACCCGCATGGCGCAGAGTGCGGTCCGCGGTGAGACCGGGGTCGACGTCGACGGCTACACCGATTATCGCGGTGTTCCGGTCGCTGGAGCATGGACCTGGCTGGCGCAGCGCGGCATCGGCATCGCCACCGAACTGGATCTGGCCGAAGCGCAGCGGACGCCCCTGCTGGTCCGCAACGGGTTCCGTGTCATCGTGGGCCTGCTCCTTGTCACGGCCGCCGCCGGCGCGTTCGCGGGTGCGAGCCGTCGTCACTGGCGCCGGCGCGCCGCGGAAGGGCGCGCGCTCGGCCCCTACCGGATCGAGCGGCCGCTCGGCGAAGGCGGCATGGGCAAGGTCTATCTGGCCCGCCACGCCCTGCTGCAGCGGCCCACCGCCGTCAAGGTTCTGCGCGCGGACCGGCTGAGTCCCGAGTTGCTCGCGCGCTTCGAGACCGAGGTTCGGCTCACCGCCGGCCTGACCCACCCCAACACGATTGCCGTCTACGATTTCGGCCGCGACCCGGACGAAAACTTCTACTACGCGATGGAATACGTCGACGGGCTGACCCTCGCTCGCCTGGTCGATCTGGCTGGCCCCCTGGCCTCCGGCCGCGTCATCTCGATTCTCGCGCAGGCCGCCGGGTCGCTGGCCGAGGCTCATGGGCTCGGGCTGGCGCACCGCGACATCAAGCCCTCGAACATCATGCTGGCCACGCGAGGTGGCCTCCACGACGTCGTCAAGGTCCTCGACTTCGGGCTCGCCCGCGCCCCGGCGCGGGGCAGCATCCACGGCAGCGCGGGTTCGTCGCTCGTCGGCACGCCCCTCTTCCTCTCGCCCGAATTGATCCTCGACGGGGCGTCGGCCGGTCCGGCGAGCGACATCTACCAGCTCGGCGCGGTCGGTTATTTTCTCCTCACGGGATCCGCCCCGTTCCACGGCACCTCGCTCGAGGAAATCTGCGCGCTCCACCTCGAGGCGCATGCCGAGCCACCCGACCAACGCCTCGGTCGCCCGGTCGCGCGTGACCTCGCCGAGCTCCTGCTGGCCTGCCTCGCCAAGAACCCCGCTGGCCGGCCCGCGTCAGCGATGGCCCTTCGCGCGGACCTGCGGGCCTGCGCAGATGCGGGCCGTTGGACGGAAGAGGACGCCCGGCGGTGGTGGGAGGCGCTCGGCACCGACGTTCCCCCGAGCGCAGCGCCACCCCACTCCGCCATCATCCCGACCACGGCCTGACCGCGCGAGGCGAGAAACCCTCGGACCTGGACTCCGAGACCCGTGGCACTTTCCCCGCCACTGGCGTAATCTCGCCGAGCGGTGGGGCCGGTGGGGGAGAAGCGGCGCGCGACGCGTATCGCCACGGTGGCGGCAGCGGCGCTGATCGCGCATCAAGTCGCTGGAAAATCTGCACGCGACGCACTCTATCTGTCACAGTTCCCGGCCTCCTCCCTGCCCGTCGCGATGAGCGTGACCGCGCTCGCGTCGTTGCTCGGCGCCCTGCTCTTCTCGCGCGGGCTCGACCGCATCGGACCGGGCCGGCTCGTCCCGGTCCTGCTCTTCGTTTCCGGAGTGCTCTCGCTCGGCGAATGGTTCCTCGCCCTGAGCGACCCGCGCAGTGCCGCGATCGTGCTCTACCTGCACATGGGCGTGCTGGGGCTGCTCCTGATCAGCGGCTTCTGGTCGCTGGTCCACGAAGCTTTCGACCCGCACAGCGCCCGCCAGGCGATCGGCCGGATCGTGAGCGGCTCCATCCTGGGCGGAATTGCGGGCGGTCTCCTCGCCGACCGGATCGCCGCGCGTGCGGGCGTGGCAGCGATCCTGCCCGCGCTCGCCACCCTGCACCTCTTCACCGGAATGGTCCTGCCCTGGATCGACGCCCCGGCGCATACGCGCGCGCCCATGGAGACCGAGATCCGCGGGTTCGCGCTCGTCCGCCGCACGCCTTACCTGCGGACGATCGCGCTTTTCGTGATGGCCGGCGCGGCGATCAGCGCGCTCCTCGACTATTCCCTCAAGGCAACCGCCGCGCGCACGCTGGCGGGGCCCGAGGCACTGGTCTCGTTCTTTGCGCTCTTCTACGCGACCACCGGGCTCGCGGGCTACGTCCTGCAACGCTTCGCGGCCGGCTTCGCCCTGCGCCGCTTCGGGCTCGCGGGGATGCTCGGCGCTCTGCCGGCACTGGTCTGTGCGACCTCGCTCACCGCCGCGCTGACGGCTCGCATCTGGGCGGTCACGCTGGCGCGCGCCAGCGACGCTGTGCTGTCGAATTCGCTCTTCCGCTCGGGCCTCGAGATCCTCTACACACCGCTCTCGCCGGAGCGGAAGCGCTCCACCAAAGCTCTCATCGACGTCGCCGCCCAGCGTGGGGGCGACCTGATCGGAGCCGCCCTGGTGCTGGTGCTGCTCTTCATCGCGCCCGGACATCTCGTGGGCGAACGAGCCGTGCTGGCCGCAGCGTCGTTGGCCGCCGGTACGGGACTCGTGCTGGTGGCACGACTCAACCGGGGCTACGTGGCGCAGCTCACGTCCTCGCTGCGGCGCGGGCTGGTGGCGCTGGGCGAGAACTCGTTGCCCGGGGAGCCGGATCTCGCTTCGAGCAACCCTTCGCGACCTCTCGGCCTCGATCCGGTTCTGCTCGAGGAGTACCGCGAGCGCATCCGCGCGACGGAACGAGCCACCCCGGTGGGCGGCGGCGCGAGCGGAATCGCGACGCCGCGGCGCGGCACCGCGATTCCCTCGGCCGGTGACGAGGCACAACCACTGCTTGACGACACCCGAGCGCTCCTCTCGCGCGAACCGCTGCGCATCCGCGCGGTACTCACCCGGCCGCAGCTCGACCCACGACTCGCGGTCCACGTGTTGCCCCTGGTCAGCGAACCGAACCTGCAGGAGTTGGCGGCCAGTGCGCTCGTGCGGCTCGCGCCGCGCACCATCGGACTGCTCGCCGACGCCCTCCTCGACTCGGAGCGGCCGATGGCGCTGCGTCTGGCCCTGCCGTCGATCCTCGAACGGGCCGGCGGCCGCCGCGCCGCCGAAGCCCTCGCGCAGGGACTGATCGACACCCCCTTCGAAATCCGCAACCGCTGCGGGCGCGCCCTCGTACGGACGACCGACAGCCAGCCGCATCTCGCCCCGCCCCAGACGGCGGTCTTCGACCTGGCCCGACTGGAACTCGAAGTCGATCACGAGCGCTGGCTTGCACGCCCCCCCCTTTCGAGCGACGAATCGCCGCTGGTGACCGATCCCGGCCTCACGGCCCCCGGTGGGCGCAGTCTGGAGCATCTTTTCCTGCTCTTGAGTCTGGCGCTGGATCGCGACGCGGTTCGACTGGCGCTGCGGGGCTTGCTCTCGGGCGATGCCTACCTGGAAGGCACGGCGCGCGAGTATCTCGAGAACGTCCTGCCGGAGCGAATTCGCGAGCGCCTCTGGGGACATCTCGCGGGCCGCCAGCAGCCGCCCGGCGAACGCACCCGCCGCGCTGGCGACCTGATCCGGGACCTGCAAACCGCGCTGGCACGCCGCACCGGCCGACGGAGCGGAACGTGAAACCCCGCCCCACGATGCGATGGATGCGCGTGACGCCAGCCCGCTCGGCTTGTGCGAGCCTCGTCCTCGCCACCGCACTCGCGTCGACGGCGGCTGCCGGCGACATTCACGGCCGCGGGCACCACGGTGCGGCCCGCCATGCGTCACGGGCCGAGTCCGGCGAAGCAGCGTCCCGAATCGCAACGCCGTCGCAGGCGGAATCGAGCGCTCCGGCGCCCGCCAGCGAGAACCTGCCGCAACGTCACGCAGCCCTGTCGCCCACGCAACCGGATGGGCCGACAGGCACGAAGACCGAGGGAGCACGCCCTATCCTCGAGCTGCCACCGGCCCCTGCCGCGGCCGTGGCGCGCAAACTCGTCGTCGCCTCGGCCCGCGTGACGGCGGGCCCGGTGGCGATGCCCGCGCCCGCCCCGGATCCCGCGCCGCTCTGGGATGAATTCGATCCCGCATTGCAACGCGACCTCGAGCGCGAGATCTCCTCGCTGGGCCTGTCTGCGGCCGCGCAGGAGAAGCGGCTCGGTGTCGCACTGGTCGACATCACCGACCTCGACGACCCGCGCGTCGCGGCGATCAACGGCGATGACATGGTCTACGCGGCGAGCCTGCCCAAGATCGCCGTCCTGCTGGCTTCCTTCGAGCGCATTGCCACCGGCACGCTGACGCTCGATGACGAGACCCGCAAGTTGCTGAACGCCATGATCCGGATCTCGTCCAACGAAGCAGCAACCACCCTGATGGACCGCGTCGGCAAACCCTATATCGCCTACGTCCTCACGGCCCCGAAGTACCGACTCTACGACGAGCGCCACGGCGGAGGGCTGTGGGCGGGCAAGAACTACGCGAGCAATGGCGGCCTGTGGCAGCGCGACCCGATCAAGAATCTGAGCCACGCCGCGACACCGATGCAGGTGGCGCGCTTCTACTACATGCTGGCGCAGGGCAAGCTCGTCAATCGCAAGTACAACGCAGAGATCCGACAGATCCTCGACCGGCCAGGTATCCCCCACAAATTCGTGAAAGGGATCGCCCGCATCGATCGCTCGGCACACATGTTCCGCAAATCGGGCACGTGGGGCGAATGGCATGCCGACAGCGCGCTGATCGAGCGCGACGGCATGCGTTACATCGCGGTCGGACTGTGCGAGAGCCGCAGCGGTGGCCTCTGGCTCGAGAAGCTGATCCGCCGGCTCGACGGCCTGATCGTCGCGCGCAGCGATGCGCGCCGGGCCGCTGCCGCCGAAGCCTTCACGGCCACGCGCTGGCGATGGTTGGACAAGAGCTTCTTCGGCTTCGCGATGCGCTGAGACGTTCCGTCGTCCCGACGCGCGGCACTCCCCTCAGGACAGCGGGGGCACTGCGTCAAGATTCACCGGCTGCCGGGCGCGCTCCGCCTGCGTGGCATCGAGCGCGAGCAGGACCTGACTCAGGCGCGCCGAGCGGCTGTCGACGAAGGGCCGGATCTGCAGCAGGCCGAGCCTGCCTCGCGCAAAGGCGAACTCGATGTCGGCCGGCATCGCGCCGTCCGGACCATCGAGAACGTCATCGAAGCGATCCGGTGCTTCACGCGCGAGCTTGACCAGCTGGCGCACCTCGTCGGGGGAAAGCAGACGTTCGGCGCCCGTTGCCGGCATTTCGATGATGCCCCCGCCCGGATTCAGCACCCGCCGCGTCCGCGCCGACGCCGACGCGAGCAGCTTCGCGCGGCCCGTCACCGTGTCGACGAGCAGCGTCTCCGCGGCCTGCCCGTCCACCACCCCACCGACACCCTCGCTGACCGCAATCGTCGCGCGACCGCTGCCCCCGTGCTCGACATCGGCCGTGACCATCACGCCCGAAACCTCCGACGGGAAAGCTCGCTGGATCAGGACGGCCGGGAATACCCACTCGGGTGTCTTCATATGCGACTGACGCCACGCGTACGATCGCTCGGTGAAAGGCGACGCCCATACCCGCCTTACCGCGTCGATGATCGCATCCTCGCCGACCACGTTCGGCACGGTCAGGTTCAATCCGGCACCCGTGAAGCCCGGCAGATCCTCGACGTTGGTGTCGCTGCGGACAAAGGCACCGTAGCTGCCGTCCCGCCCCAGGTGCTCGCGCAGCGCACGGCGAAGATCGGTTTCGACGGTCGGGTCGAGAGGTTGCCGCTCGATCCAGGCACGGAACTCCGCCAGCGTCGTCCGGATCTGCTCCTGCTCGAGCGCGGGATCGCCCCGCGAAGCCGCGATCATGCGGTAGCGGCGGCGCAGCCAGTCGAAGGCCGTGGGCCCGCCCGCTGCGATCGGCCGCTCGAGCATCGCGCGGAACACGCCGAAGGGAATCACCACGCCGTTGGGGACGGCCTCGGGGAAGGCCGCCCGGAGATCGCCCAGGTTGGCACTCTTGGGTCCGACCGTCTCCCCAGAATCTCCGGAATCGATGTCGTCGAGCCCGACGATCTCGGTCTCGTCCAGATCGAGGTCGTCGAGGTCGGGTTCGAGCAGGACGTCGCGCGGCGTCGCTCCGGCCTCCACTGTCCCGAGGCGACGGTCCCATTCGGGGCCGTCCTGCACGATCAGGACCGCGCCACCGGCGCTCACCGCCACCACGACCCGCTCGCCGTCGTGCGCGGTCAGCGTCGGCAGAAGATCGGCCGCAACCACCACATTGGGGATGCCGAGATTCCGCGCCAGCAGTTGCACATGCGAGAGCGAGCTCCCCTCGCCGGCCGTGAGCAATCCCGCGACGGGCGGCAGGTCGGCGACCGTCTCGGGGACGACGTAGATGCCCTCGGGCTCATAGCGACCCGACGGGCGCGCGTGCAGCACGCCTCGTCCAATACCGGGATTGAGAGCGCGCAGGCCGGCCCCGACGCGCTGACCGAAGAGCACGCGCTGCACGCCGGCCAACCGGTTGGCATCGCGGGCCAGGCCATCGACGATCTGGCCGTAGAGCAGGAATGGACTCGCCCGCAGGCGGTCCTGCGGATAGAGCCGCACCCGCGGCTCGAGCTGGGCGAGATGCGCGACCGCCGGCCCCATCTCCCGGTCGAGACGTCGGCCCGCCCACTCTGGAGCGCGCGCGAGCAGAGCGACCTCCTCCCGGTAGACGTCGACCCGCGGTGTCGCCTGGATTCGCTTCAGGCTGTGCTGGATCTCGGCGGCCTCGCGGGTCGAGAGCATCCCGGTGCCGTAGAGACCGCCGACGACCTCCTTGAGCCAGGCGAGCTGTGTCCGCCGCGATGAACGGGGCAACGACGCCACCAGTTCGTTGCCGGCGGCGTACATCTCGTCCTCGAGCACTACGTTGGCCTGCAGCGCGGCGAGAAAGGCGCGGGGCTCGACGTACTCTGCAAAATTGAGACGAATACGGGCGGCCAGGCGGCTGGCCAGCGCGAGGCGTTCGCTCGGAGTTTGCGCCTGGCGGAGATTCTCGGCGTCGCGCGCGAAGCGGGTTGCGGTCTCGCCGGGCGGTAGCTGCAACGCGAGATGCGTCACCGCCGCAGCCGAGCTGCGCCGGGCATAGAGCTCGTCGATCGCCGTGGCGAGGTTCGCGTACTGGCCCGCGAGCTCACGCCGCCCGCGCTCGCGGGCATAGGCCCGCACTCGCGCGGCGTCGCCGGGGTCGGGCAGGCCGTGGATCTTGAGCCGCAACGCCTCGAAGCGGCCATCGCGCCGCGCGATCGTGGTCGCCCCCTGGCGGACATCGTCCGCGGTGGCTCCCCCCGGAGCGGCGAGTCCCGGCAGGAGCTTGACAGACTCCCGGAGCAGGATGAATCGCTCATCGGTCCGCCACGCCGGATCGCCGAGCATGGCGTCCATCGTGCGATGCACGCCATTCTCCTCGTCCTCGGCCTGGAGGGCACCGCGATAGGTGCGCGCGGCGCGCAGAATCCAGCCCTCGTCGACCTCCATCAGGTAGCGCTCGAGCAGGATCTGCCGGAAAGCATCGAGATCAGCACTGGGCCCGACGAAGCGCGGGGCCTCGAGCTGGGCGAGCACGTTGGCGACCTCGAAACCCGATGCGCGCAGAGCGAGCGCGTTGCGACCGAGCCGCCCGTGCTGAATGCCGCCACCGTGCCCCGAGCAACCGCGACGCGCCGGCTGGACCGTGCCGTCCTGGCAGAACCAGCCGAGCGATTCGAAGGGCCCGCGCGGTGCGGTCTTCATCGCCGTGATCTGGGCGCGCATCTCGGCCATCGACGCGGCGTCCGCGGCCGAAGTGCCCCCCGACACCAACGCCAGAACGAGCGCCCACCACCACCCGACCCGCACCATGCTTCGCCCCCCGCTCGGCCGTCCTAGAAGAGACTCATCTGCCGCAGCCGCCCGGCGGCACGGTCGAAGGACTCGCCGAGTTCGGCGAGAATGGCATCCGCGACCGGCCGGAGCACGCGCTCGAGCGCATGCTCCCGATCGATGCCCGCGGGCAGCGGCCGCCCGGCGACCACCGGCTCGGGGCCGGAAGCGGTGATGACGTAGCGCACCACGGCGGGCGGCGACCCCGGCAGCTTGCGCGCCGCCGCGACGTGCGGCGGGGTCGTGCGGGTGTAGCGCCCGAGGTCGCCCTTGCGCAGACGCCGGGCATAGACCAGCTCAGCGTCGAGTTCGCCGGAACGCACCTGTGCGACCAACTCGCCGAGCCAGGGCATCACCTCCCGATCGGTGAAGACGCGCTCGAGCATCCCCTCTTGCAGACGACGCGCCACCGCCGGCCAGTCACGCCGCACCGATTCGAGCCCGACCAGCAGGAGCCGTCCCTCGCGCCAACCGGCGTAGCGTTTCTTGCTGCCGCCGCGACCGCTGCGCACCCGCGGCATCCAGAAGCGCTCCAGAACGTACTCGAGTTCGAGCACGAGCCTGGGTTCGAGGGCGTACTCGGCGCGGATGCGCGTGCTGATCTCCGCCTCGACCCGCGCCCGCAGATCCTCGGCCGTCGCCTTGGGATCGCCTGCCGCCGCGGACGGCAGGGTCACGAAGATCGAATCGGTGTCGCCGTAGATCACCCGCACCCCGGCCCGCTCGCAGGCATCGCGCGTCCAGTGCAGGATCCGCTGGCCAAAGCCGGTGATCGCGTTGGCGATCAGCGGGTCAGCGAAGCGGCAGCCCGGCGAGGCCAGCACACCGAAGAGCGCGTTCATCATGATCTTGATGGCACGGTCGGCATGGCCATCGCCGCGCGCCTTCGCGGCCTCGCGGCGGGCCAGCAAGGTTTCGATCACGCCGGGGAGAATCGCCCCTTCCCGCGCGAAGCGGGCACCGTTGGGCGCGACGACGGGATTCTCCCCCGGCCGTGCATGAGCCAGCGGATCGAGCTGGAAGGTCCGCATCAGACTCGGATAGAGGCTCTTGAAGTCGAACACGGCAACGTCGCGAAAGAATCCCGGCACCGAGTCCAGCACCGCCCCGCCCGCGACCGGACCACCGGCCCGCTCACGCACGCTGGGCGCGACGATCCGGCGGCGGTGCAACTCGGGCAGGTAGAGCCGGTCAAACGAGGCGACGCTCGCGCCCACGCGGTCGAGCGGCATCCCGGAGAGCAGGCTGCGCTCGACGGTGAGTTCGAGCAGGCCCTCCCGCGCCAGGATGTCGAGCACGAGCTGGGCGTCCTCGCGGTTGTAGGCGACCAGCGCCTCGGGCTCGTCGTGAAAGAGGCGCAGGACCTCGGCGGCCGTGTCGGGCGCCTCGGGGTCGAGCAATTTGCCCCGCCCGAGGACCGCTCGTGCCACGGTCTCGAGCCGGTAGTCGGGAAGCTTGAGCGCCTCGCGCACCAGCGGCAGACCGTCGAGCACCACCCGACCGGTCACTTCGGCGCGACTGCGCAGGTTGAAGCCCCGGTCCCGCTCGATCCGCGGTGGCCCCGGCAGCCGCCCGAACGAGGGCTCCACAGCGCACGCGCGACAGCGGCGTACGAGCACGTCGAGGTCAAAATCCACGACATTCCAACCCACCACGACATCGGGGTCGATTCGCTGGATCGCCGCGACGATGCCAGCGAGCAGTGCGGCTTCGGTGGGATGCACGATCGCCCCGGTCACCGCTCGAGCCGAGACCAGATGGACCTCATCGGCCCCGGCCCCGACCAACGCCACCGCCAGCACGCGGTCGGCGGCCGGCGAGGTCTCGATGTCGAGCGAAAGAACCGCGAGTCGAGGCCGCACCTCGGCCGGGCGCAGCACCGGATTGGGGAAATGAACCAGCCCGTCGCGGAAGGTCCCCTCGCCCTCGATCTCGATGCCCGAGAGCAGCCCGCGGTCAATCAGGTAGTGATAGGCGAAACGCAGATCGCTCTCGAGCGGCTCGATGCCGCGCGCACGCAGGCGATCGCGTAGCGGCGCCACGTCGGCGGGCCGCCCGAGCCGCACCCGCGCCACCGGCCGGCCCGCGAGATCGGTGAGTCCGTCACGGATCTCGACGTCCGCGCCGGGCTCGTGCGCGACCGCCTCGACATCGCTCGTCGCCACGTAGAAGGCAGGCCGGACGCGGTCGTCCTCGACCACGAAGGCCGGGCCATCCTCGAGTCGACCGAAGAGCAGCACGACCGGCCGGCCGTTGCGCAGCCGCCAGGTCGGCTGGAGGATCAGCCCCTTTTTCACCTACGGCCTCGCTCGGCGCACCCTCGGGTGTGCCGCGGCAAACGTCAAGCCGATGGCCATGAAGCCGGCGTTCAGCAGGTAGGGCCCGTCGGCCGAGACCTCATAGAGCATGGTCCCGAGCAGGGGCCCGAAGATGTTGCCGACCACGCCGATCGCGCCGGTCACCCCGGCCACCGCGCCCTGCTCCTCGGGCCGGACCGCGAGCGACGACGCCGCCGCATTGCCCGGCGCGGTCAGCCCGAGCCCCATGCCGAGCAATGCCAGCCCGGCGAGCAATGGCGGCAAGCTCGCGCCGGCCACGAGCAGGACGAAGCCCGCGAGCGCGCTGGCGAGCCCCGAGAAAATCATCGGCGCGGGTGCCGGCCGGAGTCGCTGCACGACCGTGGCCTGCACGCCAAGACCGGCCACCGCGAGCACCATGAAGCCGACGCTCGCGATCCGGCCGGTCGCCGCGGCGTCCAGCCCGAGCCTGTCCTGCAGAAAAAAGGCGAGCGTGATCGTGGTCGTCGAGCGCACCGCCTGCACCAGGATCGAGATCAGCACGAAGGGACGCACGCGGGGGTCGGTGAAGCGGACGCGAGGAATCGCCGCGGCCGGCGCGACCTTGAGCGGCGGGTTCTCGGGCAACCAGGTGCGGATCGCCACGGCACTCAGCACCGCGAGCACGGCCGAGAAGTAGATCGGCGCCAGCAAGCCCAAAAGAGCCAACCCCGCGCCGACCGCAGGCCCCAGAGTCTGCCCGGAAGCGAAGGCGGCGTTGAGCAGCGCCACGCCGGCCGTGCGCTCCTCGCGATCGGTCCGATCGGCGACATAGGCCTGCGACGCGGGCCCGGTACCGGAGCCGAAGAGCGCAAAGAGACAGCGCGAAGCAATCAGCGCCGGCCAGACCAGCGGGGCTGCGATCCAGCCGCCGAGCGCGCCGGCGAGCGTGGTCGCCAAGCATACCATCGAGAGCGCGAAACCGAGCAGACCCGTGAGGATGACGCGGCGGCGCCCGACGACGTCGCTGCGCCGACCCCACATCGGGCTGACAAAGACCCAGATCGTCGCCGAGGCGACGAAGATGATCGACACCTGCACCGGCGAGAGCCCGAGTTGGCGCGCCGCCGGCGGCAGTATGGCGAAGAGCATCGCCTGCCCCATCCCGGTGCAGACGAGACAGACGAAAAGCAGGCGGAAAGCGCGGCGCCGGTCACGATCCATCGACCCGCCTCGCAGTAGCAGACGTCCCGAACCCCTGGCGCCTGTTCAGCGCGAGCGCTCGTGGCGTGCCACGACCAGATGCGGCGGTTCGTTCCACACCCGGATGATCCGGTTCTCGCGCTCGAAGCCGAGGATGCAGATGGTGCCGGTATCGAGACCGAAGCTCCGCCCGCGATCGGGGCCGAGCCGCAGCCAGGTGCTGGTGAGCACGCGCAGGAAGTGGCCATGCGAGAAGAGCGCGACGTCGCCGTCGGCCGACATCGCCCGGTCGAGGATGCGGCGGGCGCGAGCGGCCACGTCCTCGGCGGTCTCGCCTCCCGGCACCGGGTGGTCCCAAATCGTCCAGTTGGGCACGTCGGCCCGGATCTGAGGCGTTGTCAAGCCCTCATAATCGCCATAGTCCCATTCCTGCAGATCGGGATCTCGCTCGGCATGCTCGAGCAGGCCCGCCAGCTCGCAGGTCCGAACCGCCCGCTGGAGGGGGCTGGTCAGCACGAGGGCAAAGGCATGGCCCACCACCTGCGGACGGAGCAACCGGGCGTGCTCCTCGCCGGTCGGGAGCAGGGGCAGATCGGTTCGGCCGGTATGCCGGCCATTGCGACTCCACTCGGTCTCGGCATGTCTGAGCAGCCAGATCTCCTTGGCCATATCCGAACTCCCTCCCCGTGGTCGCCCGGCACTTCCACCGCCGCCGCCGGCGCGGAGACTCCCTCTCACGCGCCCCGGAGGGTCGCAAGAACAGGAGCAACCGGGATGGCCAGCCTGAACAGATGCCTTGTCCAGGTTCCGTGCCTGGGCTAGGTTGACCAACGATCGTTCGCTTGAGCGTGGAGGTCCCATGGATGTGACGGATGACGTGCCGGGTTTTGCCGGCTTCAACTTGATCGAGCCCTCTGACTACGCGGCCCGCGGCTACCCTCACCCGCTCTTCACCAAGCTGCGTCGCGAGCATCCCGTGTTCCGCTGGGAACGCACGCAGGGCCTGCCCTTCTGGGCGATCACGAAATACGAGGACCTCGTCGCCATCGGCAAGGATCCCGCGCGCTTCATCAGCGGTCCGCGAATCGTCCTGCAGAACGAGATCGAG
>SXGT01103385.1_pt1 | contig 17091 bp, 15 predicted proteins | sample 3176221 | NCBI WGS metagenome assembly SXGT01 (sample SAMN11356862, study PRJNA531348) | freshwater metagenome | isolation source: freshwater sample F1-120 | place: China: Fuxian Lake, Yuxi | collected 2017-12-25 | reverse complement strand
GGCACATCATGTCCAGGATCATGCCGCCGCCGTCTTCCTTGCGGTAGTTCCAGCTCGGTCGCTGGATGGGCTGCAGGTCGCCTTCGAACACCCAGTAGCCGAACTCCAGCCGGACGCTGAGCATGCGGCCGAAGAAACCGGCGCGGCGCAGCATGTCGAGCTTGCGCAGGCCGGGCAGAAAGAGCTTGTCCTGCACGGCACCGTGCTTGAGGCCGGAGGCTTCGGCCAGGCGTGCAATCTCCACCGCTTCATTCAGGTTGGTGGCGATCGGTTTTTCGCAGTACACGTGCTTGCCGGCACGGATCGCCTTGGCCAGCAGGGTGGGGCGCATCTGCGTGGTGCCGGCATCGAAGAACACGGTGTCCTCCGGGTTCGCCAGCGCCGCGTCGAGATCGGTGCCCCAGCGTGCAATGCCATGGGCAGCGGCCAGTGCTTCCATCTTCTCCGCGTTGCGGCCGATCAGGATCGGCTCGGGCATCACCCGGTCACCGTTGGAAAGCGCCACGCCGCCTTGCGCGCGGATCGCGCAGATCGAACGGATCAGGTGCTGGTTCATGCCCATGCGCCCGGTCACGCCGTGCATGATGAGGCCGAGTTTCTTGATTGCCATGTGGGATCTCCGGGGAAGGCGTTTGAATTCAGGGAATGGCTTGCAGGCTGTGCCAGAGGGGCGCAGCCGCGCTGGCAAAACCCACGGTGTGCAGGGAACTCAGATCGAGCTGGCCGTGGCGCACCGACAGGTGCGGCCGGCCCGCGGCGTCGGTCTCATAGAAGCCGGCGTGCGCGTGGGCAAAGGCCGCGGCTTCATCATCGGGCGCTGTCCCGAAGCCATCCACATAGTGGTGACCGTTGCGCTCGATGTGGCGAACACCCAGGCTGGCCGCCAGCAGTGTGTCCTGCTGCACGGCCAGGCCGGCCTGGCCGGTCAGGTCTTCGCCTGAGAGCAGCAGGCGTGCGTCCTGGGCGACGCGGTGGGCATTGGCCAGCGATCGGTAGATGCCCTTGCAGGCTTTGCTGGAAATGCCGCGGTACCCGAGCGCCAGACCGCGTTCAAACGCACCGACATGGTCGTCCGATTCGTCCAGGATCACCGGCACGCCGATGTCGAGCGCGGCAATCGATTCGAGCAGTGCCACGGCGCGGGCCAGTGGTTGCTCGAGCAGCAGGGTGCGGCGCAGGAGCTCGGCCACGGCCGGGCTGGCCTGCAGTGCGCGCCAGTGCGCGCCGAGTGCACTGGCGTCGGCAAAGGTCTCGTTGCCGTCGAGCGTGACGCGGTAGTCGACGCCCAGGCGCTGCAACACGGCAGCGATGCGCGCCAGCCGATCGAGGTCGGCGTCGATCTGTCCACTGAGCTTGAGCTTGAAATGATGCAGGCCGTGGCGGCGAACCGCAGACTCGAGCGTGGTCGGTAGCCCGTCCTGGGGGTCGGGGCCGGGCTCGTCGTCGCTGAGGCGGTCGGCCAGCCCCACGGTGTGTCGCAGCACCACGTGGCCCGGTCGGGCGATGTCAAGCTGCTGGCTCCAGGGGTCGCCCAGCACACCCGCACGCAATCCGTCCACCCACGAATGGCCGGCGGCGCGCAGCGCGGCATCGGCCACCGCCTTGTCCAGCAGCGCCGGACCGAACTGCGCCGCCAGGCGCGGCAGGCCACGCCCCACAGACACACCCATCGCGCCCTCACCGGCGATCTGGGCATGGGCGTGCGGGCTCATGGTGTCGCTGGTGGCGAGCAGCGCATCGCGCGCGTTGCGCAGCGACTCGCGCAGTTGCTCGAAATTCTGCTCGTGCGTGAGCGCGGGGGACTTGTCGAACCACTTGGGCACCATCAGTTCGGCGCTGGCGCCTTCGACGCTCCTGCCCTCGGCCTCGGCACGCACGCGCACGAAGGCTTGCGGGCACTGCGTGACGGTGGCAGCACCGAAGCGGAACGGCAGGCGCAACGTGACGTGGCGCTGGAACAGCTGCACCTCGGTGATGCGGAGGAAGGCGGCGGTCATGAGAGCGTTTTCCAGAGATCGCGCACATGGCGCGCGGAAGCGTCGGCGCAGGCGGGGCCGTCGGGCAGGTACTCGAAGGGCTCCACCGCCGTCCAGCCGGCATAGCGGGCGTCTTTCAGCACCTGCAGCACGGGACGCTGGTCGGTGTCGCCCTGGCCGGGGCCGCGCCGGTTGCGGTCGTTCAGTTGCACATGGGCGATGTGCCCGCTGGCGAGGAAGCGACGCAGCACCTCGTGCACCGGCTCGCTCTCGCTGTGCGAGGCCGCGCTCACGTCGAGCATGGTGCGCAGCGAGGGCGATCCCACGCGGTCGACCAGCGCGGCGGCTTCGGCCACGGTGTTGATCACCGGCGTTTCAAACCGGCCCAGCGGCTCGAGGCAGTACACCACGCCGGCTGCCTGCGCATGGGGCGCCAGCTCGGCGAGCGCGGCCTCGAGTCGCAGGGTGGCGTCGGCCACGCTCTGGCGGGGTCCGGGCGAGCGTTGCCTGGGCGAGCCGTGCACCAGCACCCGGGCGCCGCAGGTGGCGGTGAAGTCGATCAGGCGGCGCAGCAGGTCCAGCGTGCGGCGCAGCAGGCTCATGTCGTCGGTCACGAGCGAAAGACCTTCGGGCTTCACCAGCAACCAGTGGAGGCTGGAAATCACCAGACCGTGGCTGTGCGCGGTGCCGCGCACCTGGTGGGCTGCCGCCGCGTCGAGCGTTCCGGGGTCGTCGCGCAGCGTGAACGGGGCGACCTCGAGCGCGTCGTAGCCCATGCGTGCGGCCGCCTGGCATTGCGCGTCCAGCACCATCGGCTGCAGCACTTCGTTGCAGAGGGCGAGTTTCATGGTGCCGCCTTGACCCTGGACTTGCGCCCGTACAGCGACCACAGCTTCCATGCGATGGTGGCGAAGATCATGGCGGCCACGGTGCCGGCGATGGGTCGGGTGAAGAACGGCGAGAGATCGCCGTCGGAAAGAATGAGCGCGCGACGCAGGTTTTTCTCGAGCAGGTCGCCGAGCACGATGCCCAGCACCAGTGGTGCGATGGGATAGCCGAAATGCCGCAGGAAGAAGCCGATGAGGCCGAAGGCGAGCATCACATACACATCGAACAGGCGCCCGGCAATGGCGAAGCTGCCCACCGCGCACAGCACGAAGATGATCGGCACGATGAGGTGCTGCGGCACGCGCAGCACCTGCACCAGCGCCTTGGTGAGCACCAGGCCGTAAATGAGGATGCCGATGGTGGCGAACAGCATCATGGCCACCACGTCGTAGACGAACTGCGGGTTCTCCACCATGATCAAGGGCCCGGGCTTGACGCCGTGGATGATCATGGCGGCCATGAGGACCGCAGCCGGCGCCGAACCGGGAATGGCCAGTGTGAGCACCGGGATCATCGCGCCCGGCACGCAGGCGTTGTCGCCGGTCTCGGCGGCCATGAGGCCTTCCACCGATCCTTTGCCGTATTTTTCCTTTTCCTTGCTCGCGCGTTTGGCCGCAGCGTAAGAAGACCAGGCCGCCACATCCTCGCCCACGCCCGGCACGATGCCCACGCCGGTGCCGATCAGGCCCGATCGCAGGATGGTGCGCCAGTACTGCGCGACGTCGCGCAGCTTCGGGATCACGGTGTCGAAGGCGCTGATCTTCACCGGCGCCTGCCGGTTGCGCATGGCTGTGAGCAACTCGGCGAAACCGAAGGCACCCACCAGCGCGGGCACCAGCTGGATGCCACCGGCGAGGTCGCGCACACCCCAGGCAAAGCGTTCGTAGCCGTATTGCGGTTCCTGACCCACGGTGGCGATGAACAGGCCGGCGATGCCGGCGATCCAGCCCTTGAGCGGATCGTCACCCGTGAGCGTGCCGGCGATGATCACGCCGAAGAGGGCGAGCCAGAAGAATTCGTAGGCGCCGAACTTCAGGGCCAGGCCGCCGAGCACCGGCGTGAACGCGGCCAGAAAGAACATGCCGATGAGCGTGCCCATGACCGAGCCGGTGGTGGCGATGCCCATGGCCCGGCCCGCCATCCCCTGGCGAGCGAGCGCATAGCCATCCAGGCAGGATGCGGCAGACGCTGGCGTGCCGGGGATGTTGAGCAGGATGGCCGAGCGCGAGCCGCCGTAGATGGAGCCCACGTAGGTACAGATGAGGATGAGCAACGCCTGCTCGGGCGGCAGCTTGATGGTGAGCGTGGTCATCAAGGCCAGCGACATCGTGGCGGTCAGGCCGGGCAGGGCGCCCATGACCACCCCCACCAGCGAAGCGAGCAGGGCAAAGAAGACCGTCTCGGGCGTGCTGAAGCGCGCGATCGATTGGCCGAAAAGAAGCAGTCCGTCGAACATGGCAGACGATCAGGGCAGGCGGACGAGGAAGACGTACTGGAACACCAGCGTGACCACCGCCGAGGTGATCACGCCGGCGAGCACGGACACGATGATGCGGCGCAGGAGGGCCTGATCGTCGGGCGCAAAGGTGGCCACGAAGGCTGTGACGTACAGGGCCGTGGCCAGCCAGAACGGCACACGACCGATCAACAGGCCGGCGTACACCAGGCTGAGCACCATGGTGATGGCTATGCGCCGGTTGAACAGACGCTCGGCTTCTTCGCCGGCTGCCGTTTCGCGAAGCTTGCGGCGCCAGCCGCGAAGCATCAGCACCATGCCCAGCAGGGCCACCACGGCCCCCAGCATGCCGGGCACGAAACCCGGCATGGTGTAGAGCACCGCGCCCATGGCCTCGTAGCGGTCCATGCGCAAGGCTTCCCCCACGATCAGCAGGCCAAAGCCCATCCACGCCGCGCCGCCCCAGAGGTCGGAGCGGGCGGTTTTTCCGCCCTCGGTCATGTGCTGTTCCGGTGGTTGGTCTCAGGGCTTGGGAATGCCCACGGTGTCGGGCGACACCTTGGCCTTGCCGGCGGCCTGCTGTGTCCATGCGTAGGACTGGATCGCCGGAAACACCGCCTTCTGTGCATCGTCACCCGCCATCGGCGCGAACATGGCGCCGCGCGACTGCGCGTACTTCTTCAGGGCGTCGCTCTTGGACATCTCGGTGGCCCAGATCCGGTCGAGCGTCTGCTTGACTTCGGGAGGTGCCGCCTTGGGCACGAAGATGCCGAAGTAGTTGATCGGGTCCTTGAAGCCCGGAATGAACTGCGAGAGCGGCGGGATGGTACCGAACCCTTCGATCTCGATCGACTTGTCGCCCACCACGGCCAGCGGCCGGATCTTCTTGGCGCGGATCATGTCGGTCTGTTCGGCCGCGAGCTGCGTGGTCACCTGCGTCTCACCCGAAGCGGCGGCGACCGCTGCCGGTGCGCCACCGTCGTAGGTGACGTGTTTGTACGTCACGCCGGCGGCGCGCGAGAGCGCCTCGATGGCGGAATGGCCGCTGGAGTTCACGCCCGCGGTGGCCACCGAGATGCTGTTCGGGTTGGCCTTCATGGCCGCCAGCAACTCGGGCATGGTCTTGAAAGGCGTGTCGGCATTGACGCCGACCACCGCGATGTGCGCCACGTTCAGGTAGAGGTTCCAGTCGGCGGCCGAGGTGTCCAGCATGCCCAGCACCTTGTAGGTGCCCAGGTCCTTGGCGCCGCCCGCTGTCCAGGTGTAGCCGTCGGCCGGTGCGGCCATGGCGTTCTTGGTGCCCACCGAACCCGAGGCACCGGGCTGGTTCATGATGACGATCTTCTGGCCCAGATGCTTCTCCAGCTCGGCGGCGGTGACGCGCGAAACCTGGTCGGTGGAACCGCCCGGAGCCCACGGCACGATCAGCGTGATCGGGCGGTCTGGCTTCCACTGGGCGAGGGCGCTGGCCGAGGCCACGGCCAGCAGCGAGGTGATCAACAGATGGCGAAAGGGCAGGACGGTCTTCATGCGTTGTCTCCAGGGTTAATTCACTGACTGGTGAATCGTAGAAGGCGCGAATTCCAGCGTCAAGGCGCCCGATCGTTCAGCTTCTAAGGACATACCCTAGGATCACGTCGCACATGTGCGAGAGCCGCTCGCTGTGCGCCTTGGGCGTCATGAGGTCGCGCCCGAAGATGGCCGAGAGGGTGTGGTTGTTGGAGAGGTAGAAGTAGGACAGGCCGGCGATCGACACGTAGAGCTGCACCGGATCGATGCCGCCGCGGAAGGTGCCCTCCACCCGGCCGCGTTCGAGCACCTCGCCGAGGGTCGCCACCAGCGGCGAATTGAGCTGGCGCGCCCGTTCGGATTGCTGTAGATGGCGCGCGCGATGCAGATTGGCGCTGTTGAGCAGGGTGAGGAACTCCGGGTGCTCGAGGTAGTAGTTCCAGGTGAACTCCACCAGCCGGCGCACCGCGGTCTCGGGTTTGAGGTGCAGCAGGTTGAGCTCGCGTTCGCGCTCCCGGATGTCGCCGTACACCAGCTCGAGCACGGCCTGGAACAGCTTCTCCTTGTCCTCGAAGTAGTAGTAGATCAGGCGCTTGTTCAGGCCTGCGCGCTCGGCGATGCGGTCCATGCGCGCACCGCCGAGCCCATGCTCGGAGAACTCGTCGCGTGCGGCCATCAGGATGGTATTCTGAGACCGGTCCGCGTCGCGCAGACGCTCCTCCAGGAGGGGTGTGGGTACAGAGCTCATGCCGACATAATTCACCAACGAGTTAATAAAGTCAATCGCATGCCCCAGATCGCCGGTCACTTGCTCGTCGAATGCCTGATCGCGCAAGGCGTCACCCACGCCTTCGGCGTCCCTGGTGAAAGTTACCTCGCCGTGCTCGATGGATTTCATGCCCACGCCGATCGCATCCGTTTCGTGACCAACCGGCAGGAGGGCGGCGCGGCTTTCATGGCCGAAGCGCAAGGCAAGCTCACCGGGCGCCCCGGTGTGTGCTTCGTGACGCGCGGCCCGGGTGCCACCAACGCCTCCATCGGCGTACACACCGCGTTCCAGGATTCCACGCCGATGGTGCTGTTCGTGGGCGATGTCGCCAGCGACGCGCGCGACCGCGAGGCGTTCCAGGAAGTGGACTACGCCTCGTTCTTCGGCCCCTCCACGCGCGGCATGGCCAAGCGGGTCGAGCGCATCGACGACGCACGCCGCATTCCCGAATACGTCGCACGCGCCTTTTCCACCGCCATGAACGGACGGCCCGGTCCTGTGGTGCTGGTGCTGCCCGAAGACATGCTCACGCAGACCGTGGATGCGGTGCCGCTGCCGCGCGTGGAGCCCGTACAGGCCTGGAGCGACCCAGGTTCGCTGCGCGAATTGCGCAGCCTGCTGCTGGCCAGCGTTCGACCGCTGGTGATCGCCGGCGGCGGTGGCTGGACGCCGCAGTCCGCCGCCGCGCTGCAGCGCTTCGCCGAGAACTGGCAACTGCCCGTGGCCAACGCCTTTCGTTTCCAGGACACTTTCGACAACCACCACGCGCTCTGTGCGGGTGATGTGGGCCTGGGCATCAACCCCGCCCTGGCGCGGCGCGTGCGCGAGAGCGACCTGCTGATCGCGCTCGGGCCGCGCCTGGGCGAATCCACCACCGGGGGCTACACACTGATCGAGGCGCCCCTGCCGAAGCAGAAGCTGGTCCATGTGCACGCCAGCGCCGAAGAACTGGGTCGCGTGTACCAGCCCACGCTGGCGATCAATGCGACGATGAACGCGGCCGCGCGCAGCCTGGAGGTGCTCACGGCGCCGCCTGAAGTGCCCTGGAGCGCGTGGGCGCAGGCCTGCCACGCCGACTACCTGGCCAACATCGACCCGGCCAACGGCGGCGTGGTGCTGCCCGGCACGATTGACATGCCGGCGATCATCCACACGCTTCAGCAACACCTGCCCTCCGATGCGGTGCTCACCAACGGCGCCGGCAATTTCGCCAGCTGGCTGCACCGCTTCTTCCGCTACCACGGCCTCGCCAAGGGGCACAAGACGCAGCTTGCACCCACCAACGGCGCCATGGGATACGGCGTGCCTGCGGGCATCGGTGCCGCCATCCTCACCGGCCGCACGGCGTTCACCATCGCGGGCGACGGCGACTTCCTCATGAACGGCCAGGAGCTGGCCACGGCGGTGCAGCACGGTGCCAGGAGCATCGTGCTGCTGCTCAACAACGGCAGCTTTGGCACCATCCGCATGCACCAGGAGCGCGAGTACCCGGCAAGGGAAAGCGGCTCGGGCCTGGCCAACCCTGATTTCTGCGCACTCGCCCGCGCCTACGGCTACGCCGCCGAACGCATCACGCACACGGCCGAATTCGAACCCGCCCTGCAACGCGCCCTGGCCGCGCCCGGGGGCAGCCTGATCGAGGTGATGATCGATGTGGACGTGATCACCACGCGCGGCACGCTCAGCGCGATCCGCGAGAACGCACTGCGCTCGCCCGGCCACTGAAGCAACTCCCGCTGCAGAGGTGAATACATCACAAAGTGCGGGGCATCTGCACACACCCTGAGACGCACCTGCCTGCCTAGACTGGCCCATCCATCACAAAGGGGATCGGCATGTGGCAAGCAACTGAGACCGCCTGGGGCAGCGACACCGAGGGCACACCCGACAAGTCCGGCCTCAGGCCGCCCCCCGTGAGCCAGCAGGTGCTCATGCGCGTGTTCGACGAGATCGACTACGGCATGCTGGTGATCAATGCGCAGGGTCGCATCCTCCACGCCAACCACCTTGCCCGGCACGAACTGGCCAGCGGTCGAATGATCATGGCCTATGGCAACAGCCTGCTGGGCAGCAACTCAGGCTTCACCGCGCAGATCCAGCAGGCGATGGAAGCGTCTTTCCGGGGCCAGCGCCGCTTGCTGTTGATGTCGCAGGGCGATCGTGAGCTTTCGCTGGCGTTCACCCCGCTCAACCACCCGCTGGAGGCAGACACCCCTTCGGTGCTGGTGTTGCTTTCCCGCCAGAGCACCTGCGACAACCTCGCAGTGCGCATGTTCGCCCGGTCGCTCAACCTGAGCCCGAGCGAGGAAGCGGTGCTCATGGGCCTGTGCCGCGGCCTGGCCATCCCCGACATCGCCCGGCAACATGGCGTGGCGCAGTCCACCGTGCGCAGCCAGATCAAGACCCTGCGGGAAAAGGCGGGTGCGCCCAGCATCCGCCGGCTCCTGCACCGCGTCAACAGCCTGCCGCCGGTGGTGCCTGCCTTGCGCATCATCACGCCGATGCCGCACAATGCCACGGAGTTTTCCCACCCGTGAGCCTGGATGCCCGCCGCCGCTGACGCCCTGACCCATCCCCCCGATTCCCATCACATTGAAGCCCTGGCCGCCCTCGGTGTGGAGCGGCGGTACCGGCGTGGCGCCCTGCTGATCCAGGAGGGCGAGACCGGCGACACCCTCTACATCGTCCTGCAGGGCAGGCTGCGCGCCTTTGTGGCCGACAACCAGGGCCGAGAACTCACGCTCGGCATGTACGGGCCGCTCGAGTACGTGGGCGAGATGTCCCTCGACGGCGGACCTCGCTCGGCAAATGTGGAGGCTGCCGAGGCCAGCACCTGCGCGGTCGTCTCCCGCGCCACGCTGCTCGACTACATTGCCGCCCAACCGGAGTTCGCGCTCGAACTCATGGCCCGCCTGATCCGCCGGGCCCGTCTGGCCACCGACAGCGCGCGCAGCGTGGCCCTGATCGACGTCTACGGTCGCCTGGTGCGCCTGCTCAATGAGATGGCGCGTGAGCCCGATGAGCGCGGCGAGCGTTGCCTGCGCGAGCGGCTGACACACCAGCAGATGGCGCAGCACCTGGCCTGCTCGCGCGAAATGGTCAGCCGCTTGCTGAAAGACCTGGAGACGGGCGGCTACATCGCAGTGCGAGACCGCTGGATCTGGCTGACGAAGCCGTTGCCGGCGCGCTGGTGATCCTCAGCCGCCGTTGAGCAGCTCGCGCGCGAGTTGCGGCGACGACGAACTGGTGCCCGCCAGCCGCACCACGCTGCCGCTGAGGCTTCCAGCGCCCAGCACGCCCCAGAGCGCGGGGTTGTCGTCGCTCGGGTGCAGGACATCGGGCACCTTCTTCACGTACGGCCGCTGAGGCCGCCCCGCATCCGGGTCCGGACGGCGCGGCGAGTAGAGCGCGAACTGGCCGCTGGGCGAGGCATGACGGCGGGTGCCGCCGGCGCTCAGCGTGCGCATGCCGGTCGAGAGGCTGTTGAAGGTGCCGCTGCGGCGGATGGGCGTGGGATTGGCAGGATCGTCGACGAACGCGCCGATGTTGCCGCTCTCGTCGTACCGGGCGTCTTCCAGATACGACTGCCGCGCGCCCGTGGATACGCCCAGGGCGACATCGTCGCGCTCGATGTAGGCGTCCCACACCACCGGTTTGCCGCCCGCGCTGCTGAGCGTCACCTGCCACACACCGAAGGGTGCGGTGGCCTGGTCGGCGTCGTGGCTGAGGGTGGGCGCCAGGGCCAGCAGCGCGCAGGTGCCGCGCCGACCCAGCGCAGAACGGTGCGGAAAGATCAGCCCGCACAGCGGCTGCCCGTCTTCGCCCAGCCACAGGCCCGATTCGCCCATGCCCCGTTCCGGCAGGGCACCCAGGCCGCCGGGCGGGGTGACGCGGATGCGCACATCCTGCGCACGCTCGGGCAGCCAGATCTCCAGAAAGCTCTGCGTCCGGTCGTCTGGTTGCACACGCCAGTGCAGGTGCTGGGGCTGGTCGCGCAGTTCGTCGTTCGCATGCGTGCGGCTCTGGTAGGCGTTGCCCGCCGGCACGGCAATGCGCAGTCGACCTGCGTGCAGCTCGATCAACTGATCCATGGCCGCTTCGAGGATGGAAGAACCGTCGTGCGGCCCGGCCAGCGTGCCCCAGCTGATGTTGACCACGATCTGCGCGCTGGGCGCGCAGCGCGCGAGGATGTACATCAGGCCATCGAGCACGCTCACGTTCATCGCGCCACCCGAGGTGTCGAGCACGTTGGACCAGTCGAGCTTGACGGCCACGATGTCGCAGCGACTGGCCTCGTCGTCCATGGGATGCAGCAGCGTGCCCGCGCCGCAGGCCTGGCTGGCCACGTGCGTGCCGTGGTTCACCGGTTTGCTCAGGTCCCACAGCTGCAGGTGACGGTACAAGGCGTCTTCGTCCACCTGGCCATGCCGCGTGTAGAACGCCATGGCGTGATCGATGGCGGCACCAGACAGCTCGTGGCCGTAGCCCATGTCGTGGGGCGTCGGGCCGGCGCGGTCCGGGTCCAGCGGTTCGCGGTGGCGCGGCTCGTTGCCGGGCCAGTTGCCGTTCTGGTAAGCGTCCTGGCGCCAGAAGTGCTTCACGCGGGTGCGGCCCTGGTGATCCAGGAAGGCGTTGTTCGCCACCGCGAGGCCGCCGTCGATCAGCCCCAGCACCCGGCTCCCGAGCACCGAAGCGGGCGCGCTCGGCGCACTGTCGGTGGTGCAGGGATTCACCAGAGCGCTGGCATGCTCGTCCACCGGCAGGCCCAGCTCCAGCCGAAGGACCAGACCGCGCAGGCGAGCGCTTTCGCGCAGGCGCTCAAAGAAGCGGGGCCTGGCCCGCGCGCTGCAGAAACGAAGGCCTGGCACGTTGAGGTACACCCGAGGGATCTGAAGCCAGGCGGTGGACGACGCCGCCACCAGCGCGGGCACATCGGCGCCCACCGCAAGTTCGATCACGATGGGCAACCACTTCGGCGGCCCTTTCCTGCGGCCCCGTCGATAGCCCGCGAAGTGGTCGGCCTCGGCCCAGGCCAGGTACGGGTCCTGCCCTTCGATGGCACCCGGCTCGCTCCAGCGAATGCCCGTGAAGACACCGGTGGGCCAAGGCGCCCAGTCATGGCTCATGGACGGACCTCCTCGCTCATTTCCACTCCTTGCGCGCTTCCTCCCAGAGCCAGTTCAGCAAGGGCGATTGGCCGACCGCGACCGTGCCTGGCGAGCGTGTGTACGCGTGGCCATGGGCGTGGTCCATCGACTGGTGCAGGCTGAAATCCAGCGGCGCACCACCGGCGCCTTCGAACAGGCGACCGTCGAAGCCGCGCTCGTGCAAGCGCGTGCCGGTGGCGCGGGCCACCATGAACTCCGCGAGCGCGGTGCCCAGCAGGCGGCCGACTGCGCTGTCCACCGGGAAGTGCACGCCGGCCACGACCCGGTTGGTGGCGATGCGTGCGGCCAGGCGCTGAAGCTGTTCGTGGCTGCGTGTGCCGTTGGGCGGAGAGGCCGCGCCGGGCGCGGCGTCCATCAACCGCTCCAGCAGCACGGCCACGGCGAACGCCTCGGTGGCGTGCCCACTCGGCCAGCTGCCGTGGCCCGGCGTTTCGATCATGGGCTGGATCTGCGGCGAGAACTGCACCGGACGGACGCTCGCGAACATCTGCTTGAAGCGCATTTCCACCAGCACGCACAGCGAAAACACCAGGTCGATCAGCTGCAGCGTTTTCTTGTGGCGGTGCGCGGTGAGGCCCGCCACGGACGACCAGAACAGGATGGGCGGGGTGCGCTGGTCCACGATCTCGGCGGCGCGGTCGGCGCGCAGATCGGCATAGGCCGCGACCAGATCGAGCTGCTTCTGGAACTGCGCCTTGGTCGGAGCGCGCAGCTTCACCAGGGTCTTGCGCTGGATGTGGCTGCCTTGCAGGTTGGCGAACTCGAGCGTGGCATCCCTGGGGCCCGATCGGCTCTTGAACAGCAGGCCCTCGACGAGCTCACTGAAGATCGCTTCATGGCGTGGACCATCGGCCCACAAGGCCAGATTGGATGGATCGTTGAAAGCGGGTTCGTGCACCTGCAGCGCAGCGCCGGTGAAAGGCCCGACGATGGCGGCGCGGCTGAGGATGAGGGCATCGGCCGACACCACCGCACCGCTGACACCACCGCTGACGCCGCCACTGACGCCCCCGCTCACACCGCCGCTCACCCCGCCGCTGACTCCCCCACTGACACCACCACTCACACCGCCGCTGACGCCTCCGCTCATGTCGACTCCTTGCTGGCTTCAATGTTGGGGCAGACCGAGCCCCGCGAGCGCCTTGGCGGCGCGCTTTCGCACCGGGCTCTGGCTGCCCGATGACATGTATTTGGCCAATGTGAGGCCGGGCTGCAGCGCGCGCATCACTTCGAATGTCTTGCGTGCTTCCTCGATCTGTCCCAGCTCGAACTGGCAGATGAGCAGTGCGCGGATGGTGGGCAGATGAAAGCGGTTCTTCTGCAGCGAGGAACGGCACAACTCGATGGCCTGTTCGAGCCTGCCGAGGGCCAGGTAGCTGTTGGCCAGCATCATCTCGAAGTAGTACTTCTGCGGGTCGAGGGGCGAGAGGTGCAGCGCGTTTTCCGCCTCGTGCATCGAATCTTCCGGCGTGCCCCACATCGTCGACCACACGCTGTTGTAGAGCCACGCCATGGCGTCGTTGGGGTTGCTTTGCGTGGCTTCCAGCAGCAGACGGCGAGACGCATCGACGTCTTCGCCGAGGTGGCACAGGGCGTGCCCCTTGATGGCCATGGCCAGCGAGCTGGTCGGTTCGAGGTCGAGCGCGCGGTCCGCGGTGTCGATCGCGCGGCGGAAGTCGCGCGTAGGCTCTCCAGACAGACCCTGCACCACCTGCATGATGTGCCACTTGGCCAGCCAGGCCCAGGGTGTGGCGACCCGCTTGTGGCGTTGAACCACGGCTTCCAGCAATTGCTGGCTGCGTTGCAGGTCGCGCGGAGTGGAGCGGTGCATGAGCGTGATGCCACCGAGCATGAGTGCGTTGCTGTCGAGTTGCGGCACCGGCAGCACCAGCGTGCGTTGCACCAGGTCGTTCAGCAAGGCCTTGGAGCAGGCGTCGCACAGCGCGTCGAGCAGGCTGCTCTGCGCATCGAGGAGGTCGCTGGTATCGCCGGTGAGACGCTCGGCCCAGATCACCTCGCCGCGTCGGTTGTCGGAGAGCTCGGCCATGATCACGACCTTGTCGCCGTAGGTCACGTAGCTGCCGCCCAGCACGAACGAGGCATCGAGCCGCTGGCCGATCTCGTCGGCCGTGCGCTGGCGGCCGCGGAACGCCGTGGTGGACATGCGCGAGATCACACGCAGGTTCTGGCTGCGCGAGAGCTGGGCGATCACGCCGTCGGCAATCAGTTCGCCGATCACGTACTGCTCGGCCGCGTGGCTGCGCGTCTCGAAGGGCACCACCGCGATCGATGGGCGGAAGTCGGCCGCCACGCCTTCGGGCACGCGGGGTCGTGCGGCGACCGAATCGCGGGACACCGGATACAGCAACCAGGTGCGCACGGGCTCGGGCCAGTGCTTGAGGTAGCTCTCGCCCCGGTCTTCCACCTCGGCGTCGACACCGATGACGATGCCGTCGAACACGCTGGCGGTGACGAGGGTCTCGCCGGGCGAGGCCAGATCGGCCACGCGGGCCGCCAGGTTCACACCCTGACCATATACGTCGTTCTCGTCGACGTACAGGTTGGTGGCGTTGATGCCTGCGCGCAGGTGCAACTGCTGTGCGGGGGGCAGCGTTTCATTGAGAGGAGCGAAGTAACGGTGCAGCGCCAGCGCCGCCTGCACCGCCTCGGTGGGCTGGTCGAATTCGGCCAGGAGACCATCCCCCAGGCTCTTCACGAGACGACCATGACAGGCCGGCAACACCTGAGTTGTGGCGTGGTGCATGAAGCCGCGCCACTGGTTGATGACGGCCGCTTCGTTCGCGGCCATGAGGCGAACCGACTCGACCAGGTCGAGCACCAGCACCACCTTGTGCCGCTGCTGCGGCAGTGGCGGGACGGGCGACGTGTCCCCGTGCAAGGCAGGGGGCGTCGGTGGTGTCGATTGGGTGCTCGGAGTCATGCCTGGAGGGGTATGTGCATCTGGTTGCAGTTTCTCACATGTGGGCGCCGTGGCAGCCAGCGTCCCCCGTAAAAACAGCAAAGCCGGCAGACGCCGGCTTTGCTGGACCTGCGCACCCGGATGGGGCGCGCAAGCGGGATCACTTCAGGTGGTCGTTGACCAGCTTGGTCATTTCGAACATCGAGGCCTGGGCCTTCTTGAAGATTTCCTTCAGCTTCGCGTCCGCATTGATCATGCGGCGGTTCACGGAGTCCTGCAGCTTGTTCTTCTTGATGTAGTCCCAGATCTTCTTGGTGACTTCGGTGCGCGGCAGGGGGCTGCTGCCCACGATCGCGGCCAGGGCGGCGCTGGGGGTCAGCGCTTTCATGAACGCGGCGTTGGGGGTGCGCTTCTTGGCGGGGGCCTTCTTGGCAGGCGCTTTCTTGGCGGGAGCGGCCTTCTTCGCAGGGGCTGCCTTCTTTGCCGGTGCAGCCTTCTTCGCGGGCGCCTTCTTGGCCGGAGCGGCCTTCTTCGCAGGAGCGGCCTTCTTGGCCGGAGCCGCTTTTTTAGCGGGAGCTTTTTTCGCAGTTGCCATGGTTGAATTTCCTTCTAGAAGTTGACTTGCTTTCCCAGCGGAAAACGCGCTTTCTCGCTGGTGTCTCGGATGCTAATGGAGTTGCACCGGCAATCCAAGGTGGCCAAGGCAGATTTTTCAAGGTTTGCACAGGGGATGAGGCGGTTTTTATCCGCGAAAACAACAGTTGCAAGGCATCATCGCGGCAGGCCTGCGCGCGCGCGCCCTGTCCTCTCCTCGTGCGTGCGCGCCTTCTGCCTGAATCCCTCACCGCTTTTTTTCCCGAATCCGCAGCGAGCACGGCCATGACTTCAACGCCTTTCACACCCACCTGCGATTTGTGCGATGCACACAAGAACGACCTCGATGGCGCCTTTCGCGTGCTGCCCCCGGTGTGGCGAAGCTTCGGCGCCGTCACGCGTTTTGCCGGTGCGGTCGTCACGGTGAAATGCTTCGAGGACAACACGTTCGTGAAGTCGGCGGTGGAGGGCCCGGGCGAGGGCAGGGTGTTGGTGGTGGACGGTGGCGCGTCGATGCGGCGCGCCCTGCTGGGGGGCAATCTCGGCGCTGCCGCCGCGCGCAACGGCTGGGCCGGGGTGGTGATCGACGGCTGCGTGCGCGACGTCGCCGAACTGGCCCAGTGCCAGACGGGCATCTTCGCGCTGGCGAGCATTCCGTTGCCGACCGAGCGGCGCAATGAAGGGCAGCGCGATGTGGCGGTGCGCATCCAGGGGGTGTGGGTGCGGCCCGGCGACTGGCTCTGTGCCGACGAAGACGGTGTGGTGATCGCGGACCAGCCGCTCTAGACACCCGCGCAGCGGCGCAGCGGGGCGTTCAGGCGGTGATGCCCTTGTAGAGCATGTAAGCGGCCAGCAGGTAGAGCAGGCCGGCGAAGACGCGCTTCAATGATTTCACTGGCAAGGCATGGGCCGCTTTCACGCCCAGCGGCGCCATCAGCACACTCACGCTCGCAATCACCACCAGCGCTGGCACATAGATGTAGCCCACCGACCCGGCCGGCAGATCCTGGAGGCCCTGGCCGGCAATGACGTAGCCGACGGCGTTGGCCAGCGCAATCGGAAAGCCGAGCGCGGCGCTGGTGGCCACGGCGTTGTGGATGCTGACGTTGCACCAGGTCATGAAAGGCACGCTGACAAAACCGCCGCCCGCGCCCACCAGGCCGGAAAGAAAGCCGATCACGCCGCCCGCGCCCACCAGGCCCGGTGTGCCTGGCAAGGTGCGCGTGGGCTTGGGCTTCTTGTCGAGCAACATCTGCGTAGCGGAGAAGCCCACGAATGCCGCGAAGAAGAGGGCGAGCCACGAGCCCTTGAGCAAGGCAAACACACCAAGGCTGGCGACGATGGAACCGAGCACGATGCCGGGCGCCAGCCCTTTGACGATGTCCCAGCGAACAGCACCGCGCTTGTGGTGCGCGCGCACGCTGGAGATGGAAGTGAAGATGATGGTGGCCATGGAGGTGGCGATGGCCATCTTGACCGCGAGGTCCGCCTCCACGCCGCGTGCCGCGAGGATGAAGGTGATGAAGGGGACCATCAGCATGCCCCCGCCAATGCCGAGCAGGCCGGCGAGGAAACCAGTGGCCACACCGAGTGCGGCCAGCTCAACGATCAGCAGGGGTTCGAAAGGCATGAAGGGTGTCTGCAAGTGCCGCCGGACCGGCATCCTGAACCGGGGTTCAGGTGGGCGAGGGCAGCGTGGCTTCGGGTTCGTCTGACGCGAGACGCTCGCACCAGCCACGCAATGTACCAAGCCCGGGCTCTATGAGCATTGGTTCAAGGAAATATAAAGCCCGGCGCGCACTGCAGACGGT
>SXGT01009173.1_pt1 | contig 17098 bp, 13 predicted proteins | sample 3176221 | NCBI WGS metagenome assembly SXGT01 (sample SAMN11356862, study PRJNA531348) | freshwater metagenome | isolation source: freshwater sample F1-120 | place: China: Fuxian Lake, Yuxi | collected 2017-12-25 | reverse complement strand
AATGTTTGTGGCAACCTTGGCACACGTGCGAACGCGCTTGAATATTCCAATCGATCATGGCTCCCGAATAATCTTTAAAAAGCTTACCGCGAACCGATTACCTCCGCCACCCATCAATTCGCTTGGCTTGAATTCTTATTGCTTTTCTACTGCATCCAGTAAATAAGGAATGAATGAGAATCTCCACTTTCTTTTCAATCGGGGTGCTAACCACGATCGCGGTGGCATCGAGCCTCGCGCAAGGTGTAACCAATCCGAAGCAAGAAAAGGTCGCCACCTCGGCACCTGTGACCAAAGCCAAACCCGTTGTCGTCGCAAAGCCAAAACCCGTTAAGGTCAATCCTCCTCAGGTTTCTAAAACAAAACCTGCGGATGCGAACAAATCTCCCAACTCATTTTCGTGGAACGGCCTTCATGTCTGGTTGGCGAAGCGTTTGCCGAACAAACCTGCGCAGGTTGTAAAAACAACTCCTGCCCCTGATGGCAAAAAAGCCTACCCTGTAAAAACGAATCCTCCGCAGGTTGCTAAGGCGAAACCTGCTCCTGTTGCTAAACCCGTGGCAGTCGCCAAACCAAAGCCCGTTCCCTCGGTCAAAGCTGTGCAACCCGTGAAAGTAAACCCTCCGCAGGTCGCAAAAACAAAACCGGTCGCCCCCGTTAAACCTGTTGTGGTAGCAAAGTCCAAGCCAGCTCCTGCGATCAAGCCCGCACCAACCGCCAAACCAAAGGTTGTTGAAGCCGTGGTCGTTCAGGCTGCTCCCCGTGAGCTGACCAAGAGCGAAAAACTGGCTGCGCTGCTAGAATCGTATAAAGCCAATGCAATCACTCCAGTGGAATATCACGAACGACGAGCACAATTGCAGCTCCCCTCCGTAAACTGATTTTAAGCCCTTTAGTAACGCCCCGGCATCCGTGCCGGGGTGTTTTTGTTTCATCGGTGATTGAACGAAAACACCGAATTTGGCATAACTAGGATGCATGCATGATTTTCGTTACAGTGCTGGTCAGTTGTTTTGCGAGGGTGTTTCGGTAGAATCCCTTGTCAAAAAGCACGGCTCACCCCTCTATATTTACTCTCAAGCAACTCTGACCAATCATTACCAGCGTTTAGATTCATCGTTGGCAGAGCTGAATCACCTCATCTGCTATGCGATGAAGTCCAACTCGAATCTTGCCGTCATGCGAACCTTGGCCAACTTGGGGAGCGGATTCGATGTGGTGAGCGAAGGCGAGTTGAGACGAGTGATCGCAGCAGGAGGGGACGCTTCAAAATGTGTTTTTGCAGGTGTTGGCAAGACCGAACAGGAGATCCGTTATGCTTTGACCCAAGGCATCTACGCGTTCAACGTCGAAAGCGAACCCGAGCTACAACGCATCGATAAGGTTGCAGGAAAATTGAAGAAAAAAGCCCCGATCGCAGTCCGGGTAAATCCTAATGTCGACGCACATACCCATGCCAAAATCACCACAGGCACTTATGAGAATAAGTTTGGCATTGCGTTCGAGGAAGTTGAAGGCGTGTATGCTCGCGCCGCAAAACTAAAGAATCTGCATCTGCGCGGGATTCAAATGCACATCGGTTCACAATTGACCCAAGTGGATCCATTCAAAACTGCTGTCACCAAAATGTTACCTCTAGTCGAGAAATTGAAGACCAAACACGCGTTGGAATTCTTCAGTATCGGTGGCGGGCTCGGCATTGTTTACCAAGGAGCTCTTGAGAGTGGCGCAGCCTCGTGGTGGAAGCGCGCCGAGGCTCAAGAAATTCTGACGCCAAGTTCCTATGCTCAAACTCTTACCCCGTTGCTAAAGGGTTTAGGCCTACGCATTTTGATCGAACCCGGTCGCTTCATCTCTGGCAACTCCGGGATTCTGGTAACGCGAGTCGAGTATGTGAAACGCACCGGACACAAAAATTTCGTAATCGTCGATGCGGCAATGAACGATTTGTTACGACCAGCGTTTTACGATTCTTATCACGAAATCGTGCCTGTTCTAAAAAAACGAGATGTAACCATTTCAACGGATGTCGTCGGGCCGATCTGCGAATCTAGTGATTATTTTTGCAAGGACAGACCGTTACCAAAGCTCGTCGAGGGAGATTATATCGCATTGCTCAGTGCAGGAGCTTACGGCTCCGCGATGGGATCAACCTACAATAGTCGCAGTCTCGCGGCCGAAGTCTTGGTGAATGGGAAAAAATCTGCCCTCGTGAGAACCCGGCAGTCTTTGGAGTCCATCTGGCAATACGAGTCTTTTGCTAACTGGCAACAGCTTCGCTAACACCAAACTTATCGATGACGAAATTAACCGCCATTAAGATTCTGGTGGCGGTGGGTGTTGTTGGTTACCTGATATCATCCCCGGTCTCGCGATGGTGGTTGGAGCGGCGCGAGCATCGGTTCGATTCACTCATTTTGGAAGCGGGTCGCCGCTACCAAGTTCACCCAGCTCTCATCAAGGCGGTCATTTGGCAAGAAAGCCGGTTTCAAGCAGACGCCCTCGGCACCAAGGAGGAGATTGGATTGATGCAAGTCCGAGAAGACGCCGCGTTTGAATGGGCTGACGCAGAACACTTAACTAATTTCGTTCACGCCGAGATTTTAGATCCAGAAAAGAATATTCGGGCAGGAACTTTTTACCTCGGCAAGGTTCTTAAACGCTACCGCAACACCGACAACCCGCTCCCTTATGCCTTGGCGGATTACAATGCGGGCCGTGCAAACGTCCTACGTTGGAGCAAAGGTCCCGCCACCACCAACGCAATGGCATTCATCAACCAAATCGAATTCCCAATGACCCGACGCTATGCAATTTCAGTGATGGATCGCTACAGAATTTACCGCGAACAGTTCAGTTCACCCACCACCCGTTCGAGGTGAACAGGAAGTGGATTATTCCTTAGGCAGAGGAACTTGCGCAGGGCGGCTTAGGTAATAAAGCAAATCACGGACTTCCAGTTCTTTGAATTGCGTTAACAACCCTTCGGGCATCATGGAAATCTCGCTCAAGACAATTGATTTCACTTCGTTGCGTGGAAGGACTATTGCTTCTGTTGCAGTCAAAATGGTAACAGATTTCTCGTCTTGCTGTTTTACGATTCCAGTGATCACCCGGTCGTCCTTCGTTTCGATCGTTGAGGATCGATAGTCATTCGGTATGACAGCGTTGGGATCAACAATGTTTTGAAGAATGTAAGGAAGATCGCCTCGGTTCGAACCCGTGAGGTTCGGTCCGACTTGTCCGCCTGTCTCAAACAAGACATGACATTGCTGACAGGTTTTACTAAACAACAACCGACCACGGCTGGCATCACCGGGTTGAGAACCGCCTGCCCGATAAACTTGGGTGTATTTCTCGATTTCTGCTTTTTGATCCACTGTGGAATCGCGCATCGTCCCCCATGCTTTATCCAATTGGGCACTGAGTTCGGGGTTTTTCAGATTCCTCAACTGCCTCACAAGGTCGGCAGTCAAATCTCCGCTGACGATCTTCCCTTGATTGAGTGCAGCAATAAGTTGGCGTGCGTAGTTGAGACGTGATGCGAGAGTTGCCAAAGCATCCCGTTTTTCACTCGCTGGTAAGGACGGATACACCGCGAGAATTGCTGAAGCTGTTTTGGGATCATCGTAATTGGCCAGACCGCGCAATGCAGCAGCACGAATCGGAGCATCGTTTAGAAGCAATTGTAAGACTGGGGAAAGTTCCGGATCCCGAACGGCGAGCAAGGATTCCAAAGCGTTGCGACGAGTCTCAATCACTGCGGAGACGTCGCTGACAAGTTTGCGGAGAGACGCGAGTGCTCGATTACTCCCAAAGGTTAATGAGAGCGACTGCACCCGACTCCGAACTTCTGCATTCGTGCTAGCGGCCAAATTCTGTTCCACACCCAGCCAACCTTTGGGCATCGGCGCGGATCGCTGACCTTTGAGTGCATCGGAAAGTCCCCGTAGGACATCCAATTGAAACTGCACGTCCGAAGATTTTCCAAGCACCGAAGCGATCTGAGCAATTGGCGAAAGCTGATTCTTTGCCACCGATACTCCACTCACCCCAGCAATGCGTCGTGTGATAAACTCGCGAACGCGTGGGATTTTTGACTCAGCCAATAGTTTGACCCCTCGAGAAGGGTCACCCCCCACTGAACCTTCTGTGGCATACCAATATAAATAAGGCAGATTGTGATCCTCGGCGTCCTCACCATGGGCAAGCAAAGCAGTCAAAACTGGCCAACGCTTTTCTGGAGCTGACCGTTGGATTGCCGAGGCGATATACAATCGCACAACAGCCGACACATCTTGCCTCGCCATCTGTACACACTGAACAAGAATCGCATCAGATAACGGTTTATCTTGGGAGATGAGCTGAAGTGTCCACGCACGGACATACGGCTCCTTTCGCAATAGCAATTTTTGCGAATACTCCTCCGTCAGTCCCCCAGTCGCATGTAAAGCCCACAACGCCCGGAGTTGGCGAGTCACATCCGTATTGCGATCGAGAATCTTACGCAGCCCCTCGTGAACCGCAGCATTTCCTCCACGTTCCTGCAAGACCCTGCGAGCATGTCTCACCAACCACTCGTTGCGGTGCAACTGCAGTGCCACCAATTCGGCATCCGTCTTTTTTTGGAGATCAACAGGCTCAGACTTCGTTTGTTTGTAAACTAATTTGAAAATCCGCCCATTGTCCCGATCATGGCCATTGGGATCGTTATGGTGGCATTGATTCTTGTCATACCAATCAATGATATAAACCGATCCGTTCTGGTCATACTGCATGTTCAACACCTGTGACCACCGGTCATTGAATTGCACGAAATCAGCCCCGTGTTTACCGACAAAACCCGAACCTTTTGGCTGCAGACTATCCATGTTCAGCCTTTGGCCATGGATATTATTCATGAAGGCTTTGTTGCGATATTCAGCCGGGAAACTATCTCCAAGATACATCATTAACCCCGCGTGCGCATGACCGCCCCCCATGGTGTCAGATCGTCCATTCCCTGCATGCGGACCCTTATCTCCAGCGTAATGGCGGTGGTCAGCAATCGTCTTAATGTCGTCGTAGGTGTGGGGATTAAAATGTTGACCCGCTTGGCGTTCATATCGACCACCATGGATCATGTGGTAAAAATGGGGAATGACACAGGCCTCGATCAAGCACTGACCATACTCATCAAAATCGATCCCCCATGGATTGCTCGTTCCCTCCGCAAAAACCTCGAAGCGATGCTGCGTAGGGTGATAGCGAAACACTCCTGCGTTGATTCGGGTGCGGTCCTTATCGCTTGCCCCGGGCTTACCCACGTTTGAATGTGTAAACACCCCGTGGCATCCATACAACCAACCATCCGGGCCCCATGTGAACGTGTTCAATGTTTCGTGGGTATCCTGATAGGCGAAACCATCCAAGAGAATCTGCGGCTGTTGATCCGGTTTATCGTCGCCGTTCTTATCCGCGATAAACATCAGGTAAGGCGCGGCACCAACCCAAACACCACCAAAACCCACTTCCAGACCACTCACCAAATTGAGGCCCTCGATAAAAACAATACGCTTATCAAATTTCCCGTCCCCGTTGGTGTCTTCCAAAATCAGGATCCTATCCTTGCCCTGCCCTTCTGGAGCACGGCGGGGATAAGTGTAAGCTTCCGCTACCCAAAGACGCCCTCGATGATCCAAGGCAAACGCGATGGGCTGCTTGACATCGGGTTCCCCTGCGAACAAATGCATTGTAAAGCCGGGAGGGACTGCAGCAGCACTCGCTGCCTCCTCAGGAGATAACCCTGCGAACTTTACCGTATCCACCTCAGGCATCGTCGCCTGTGCTTTAGCTAATTTAACTTCATTGGCGAAAACTGGCTGAACTTTGTGAAATTTGAAATCATCATAATTGATATGCCCCCAAGGCCCCGCATGTTGATCCACCACTCGAATGAACATGGATTGACCCAAATGCTCCTTGGTCTCAACAACCACTGGTTTCAACGTCTCCGAATCGGTTCCGGAGATTTTGAAGAAAACCTTTTGCGTGTCAGCCCTCACCAATTCGACCCGTGTCGCCGCATGGACGCCGCCACCCACTAAGAAACTTGCGAACGGCTGGGTTACCTTGAAGGGAGTTGATGTAAGAGTCCCCTGCCATTCATCCCCGCCGCGCTCAAAGGTGCCTACCCAATAATCTCCGGCGTGCCCGCTCTCCATGTCCGCACGACGGCTCGTGACGGTATTTCCACGCACGGGTTGTTGGTCAAAAGCTGAACCTGCAGCCTTCCAATCCTTCAAACTTCCGTCCTCGAAACCGAGGTTTAGTGGCTTGCCATCCTCCCCGACCGGTGTAACTCCGGGACGATCAAGGGCTCCACACAATTGGATAGTTGTTCCCAAAACGGCGCAGAACATCAGCCTCGAAGACAGTTGTTTCATAAACAAATCAGGGATTTAATCTCCCATTAAGGACGCCGTTTTATTGTGTGGAAACAGGCTTTGGCTGTGCAGCCTCCCAGTCTTTTTTACTCACCTTTTTCACTTCGTGAACAAAAGCAAACGCGCCTTTTTTATTCCCAACAATCACATCCGGCCACTTATCCCCGTTCAAGTTTCCAGCCATGACTTGGGTTCCAATTCCGGAATCATTATCAATTTGGAAGGGGACAAAATCGACCGACTTATCGGCCTTGCGTTCGGTTCTGAACCAGTAGAGCACCGCTGCTGCGTTGGGCTCTGCGTCACCCGAAGGGCCATGGGCCCAATAACGCTTTCCAGTGACTAAATCCTTGATTCCATCTCCGTTCATATCCACCAGATCAATGGCGTGTAATTGGGAAAAGGAGACCCCGTATTTGCTGTCCTTAGGCTCTTTGTTGATAATGATGTGTTCGCGGAATTTAATCTCTCCATTTTCACGGTAATTCTCAAACCAAGCTAACCCGTATCCATGGGCAGCAAGACTTGTGATCACATCGTTGTCACCATCGCCATCCAAATCATAGGCAAACATCTGAGCTCCGCCGGTGCCAAAACCCCATGCGTGCTTGGTCCACACTGGATCCCCAGCTAAGGATTTGGGTTGTTCCCACCATCCATCTTTTTCCATCACATCCGATTTCCCGTCACCATTGACATCTCCGACCCCCATCCCGTGAGTGAAACGCTGCCATGGTCCTTTCGGGGTGATCGGATGAAATGTCCAAACCTTGCTGGGCTCCTTCCAGTCGGGCTCTGAATACCCAAAATAACCACCTGAATTGCAGACGATTTCTGGTTTTCCGTCCCCAGTAATATCCAAAAATGTGGGGGACTCATTGTCCGTTACTAATAAGGCAACATGCTTTTGCCAATGACCTTGACCGCCTTTCGGATTCTCAAACCAAGAAGATTCTTCCCCCGGAAAACCTAGAATGAGAATGTCATCCCAACCATCCTTATTAAAATCGTAAGAGTATGCGAAAAAGTTTTTGGAATAGCCGTGGGGATCGTAACCGTTGATTTTTGCTACGGAACCATCCGACGCTTTTCGATCGAAAGCCTTTGCTGGAAGCGGCATGAACTCAGTGCGGTTTTTAAAATCAGGCCCTGCATACCAAAACGGCCCCGCTGCAATATCTCGCTTACCATCCTTATTGAAATCCCCAGCAGTCGCTCCTTCGGACCAAAACTCCGAAGTCAACTGCGTCTTCTTAAAAGAATGAATGGAGTAATCTTGGGCAGCGACATTCGAGACCACGGCACAGATGGTTAAACAAACAGAGGGAACTTTCATATGGATAAATGTGTGAGAGAACCACGTTTCAGACAATCAAAAATTACACCCGATCCTCTGCCAACAGTCGTAAAAATCGGGCCACAACTATTCTAGTTTCGTTTCGAACTAGTGTGATAAATCAACCATTGGAAGTCCGTCGCTGGTGAGGCGGGAAAAGTTCCTCCAACCCCTCCTTTGACCGGCGGACGCACCGTCCCTTTTTCACCTGTGACGACCCATCTGTGAATTGCAGAATGGCCGTCAGCATAGGAGAGATTAGCAGCCCCTTGATGAAAAGAGCCCGGCACGTTGCCCCAAGAAACCGTACTCAGAGTGTTTACAAAGAACCCGTCGTTAATGGTATCGGGGTGTTCGTCGATAAACACAAATCGCTCAGTGGGAAGGTCTAAGTCACCGGGTTTGAGGTATTGACGGTACTCGGGATTAAATCGATTCGAAAGAACCCCCGTGTCACCGATCATGGCATTCATCGCCATGCTGCGAATTCTTGAACCGTTCTCCGCCATCGAGCGATCCGCAGGGCATTTGAAAATGCCTATGTTTTTACTGGTATAATGGGCGATCTTATTCTCCTTCAAATAATTAACATTCGTATTATCATCGGAGTTCCCCCAATCCTGCACATTGTTGACCCAATTCTGTCTTTTGTCCCGGGTTTCATCCCTTCCATGGTTGTTAATGAATCGTTCGTGGTCGTCAGTATAAAGAATCCAAGCGAAGTTGAGTTGTTTCTGATTGTTGAGGCAAACGATGCTGAGAGCTTTCCCTTTCGATTTGCTGAGTGCCGGAAGCAGCATGCTTGCGAGAATTGAAATGATCGAGATCACCACAAGCAACTCGATCAATGTGAATGCAGCGAGGATTTTTCGGTGAGGGTGTGGGTGGCAATAACGCATAGATTAATTGCTCCAAATCCTAACTTTTGAGCTGTGAGATTACTTTCCCAGCAACATCGGTCAGGCGAAATTCACGGCCCTGATAGCGATAGGTGAGTTTCTCGTGGTTCAGACCGAAAAGATGGAGAATCGTCGCGTGGAAATCGTTGACGTGAACGGGATCCTTCACAACATTCCAACCAAGTTCATCGGTTTCTCCGATGATTTGCCCCCCTTTGACGCCACCTCCAGCCATCCATGTAGTGAATGCCGAGGGATGATGATCACGGCCGGTGACCTTCTCGAAACCCCGCCGGTTCTCGCCCAAAGGGGTTCGGCCAAATTCAGTCCCCCAAACTACGAGAGTCGAATCGAGGAGACCGCGTTGTTTGAGATCTTTCAGCAGAGCGGCCAAAGGTTGATCCACCACGCGGCAGTTGAACAGCAGGTCGTTGCCAAGGTCATTATGGTGATCCCAAGACGCATGGTGAATGCTGACAAAACGGACACCGCGTTCGATCATTCGCCGCGCCAGCAGGCAGTTCGTTCCAAAGGTTTTGAATGTCTGAACTCCCCCACCGCGCTGCGTGGTCATCCCTCCCCCATCCCGATTCACTCCGTAGGCCTCGAGTGTCGCGGCCGTTTCGCCGGACAGATCGATCAATTCAGGTGCTGCGGTCTGCATGCGACCAGCCAATTCGTAAGATTCGATCCGAGCAGAAATCTCAGGATCCCCCACAGCCTTTTGGTGAAGCCGATTGAGATCATGCAAGGTGTCCAAACCGTAATGTCGCATTTCAGGCGTTAGTCCCCGAGGCGTCGCTAAATCTTGGACGGCTTCACCCTCGCTCCGAAACGTTACTCCTTGATAATTAGAAGGAAGAAAACCGCTTGAAAACAGCGTGTTCCCTCCACTCGGGGAACGGCCCGCTGTGAGCACCACGTAGCCGGGCAAGTTTTGTGAAGGGCTACCCAGCGCATAATTCACCCAAGACCCAACACTTGGTCGGCCGTGCCTTGAAAAACCCGTGTACATCAAGAGTTCGCCAGGATGATGGTTGAACGCCTCCGTGTGCATTGATCGAATGACCGCCAAATCATCAGCGCAGGTGCTTAGGTTTGGAAGCAATTCTGAAAACTCGATGCCGCTCTTTCCTGCTGGCTTGAATGTATACGGGCTCCCGAGGAGGACTGCGGTGTCTTTTTGAAGAAACGCAAAACGCACGTTTTTCGTGAGCGACTCTGGCATCTTTTGGCCGTTGAGCTCCCTCAGTTTTGGCTTTGGATCAAACAGATCCAATTGACTCGTGCCGCCCTCCATGTAGATGAAAATGCACTGTTTTGCTTTTGGTGCGAAATGCGGTGCTCGAGGAGCAAGAGGGTTTAGGGATACAGCCTCGGTTGCCAGCAGTTTGTCGCCTTGGAACAAAGAGGCAAGGGCGAGTCCCCCTATCCCGCTTGCGGAGGAAGTTAAAAAATCGCGCCGAGTCAATTGGGCGGCGTGGTTAAACCAATGGGGTGCAGTCATTCGCGCGTGGTGAACTCGTCTAGGTTTAGGACTAATTGAGCTAGTGCTGCATCCGGATGAAGGATTGGGCCGGGAGAGGTGGTTTTTTCAGAAAGCTCTGATTGGTGCTGGTAAAAAGATTGAAGACGTTTGAGTTCAGTTCCGGTGGGTTCGCGGTTGAGGCAAATGGCGAAGGCGAGTTTGATTTTTTCTCGCGGAGTGTCGGCTCCAAGCCGAAGTCTCGCCGCTAAGTGACGGCCAGATTCTTGGAACAAATTGTTATTCAGCCGAGCAAGTGACTGGAGGGGATTGTTAGATCGAGTTCGCCGGGTGCAGATAATATTAGGGTCAGGAGCATCAAAGGTGACCGCGAGTGGATACGGGATGGTGCGCTGGGATTGGATGTAGAGCCCCCGACGATATCGATCGAATCCTTTGGTTTCAGGCCAAGTCACCGAGCTTATATACTCATAACCAATTTTGTATAAATCTGGGGGGAACGCAGGACGAATGCTGGTCCCTCCAATAGAATCATCCAACAGACCCGACGTCTGTAGGTAGATATCGCGGACAATTTCTGATTCCACTGGAAGACGACTCTGGCGTGAGAGCAACCGGTTGGTGGGATCCAACCGCAGTGACCGAGGCTGGTTCCGGGACGTTTGACGATAGGTTGCTGAAGTCACAATGAGTTTAATCAATTGTTTGCGGCTCCATCCTCGTTGCTCAAATTCCACCGCCAACCAATCGAGCAACTCTGGATGGGTCGGGGGTTCTCCTTGGGTCCCGAAATCTTCCTCCGAAGGAACCAAACCACGTCCAAACAAATGCTTCCAAAAATGATTCACGGCAACTCGACTCGTCAGCGGATGCCCCGGAGTAACTAACCATTCGGCGAGATCAAGTCGGTCAGCACGCGATTGTCGCGATCGCAAGGGTGGCAACACCCTAGGGGTGTTGGGTTGGACTTCAGCTCCCGGTCTCAGGAAATCGCCACGCACGTGAATGCGGGTGGTAGGCGCGTTCGTCCGCGCCTTGAATGTCATCGCCACACGTTTAGCTTCGGGTGCCCACCTCGCGGGTAGTACATCGGTTTCAACCTCATCGACCCCATCGAAGAACGCATAAACCTCATAAAATTCGCGCTGAGAGAGGGGATCATACTTGTGAGTGTGGCATTCTGCGCACGCCAAAGTAAGTCCCATCCAAGCGGTGGCTGTGGTGCTGACTCGATCGACTTTTGCTTTGACGCGAAACTCCTCCGGATCAGTCCCATCCTCTCGATTAGCCAGCGTGTTACGATGAAATCCAGCCGCAATCAATTGCTCATCCGTTGGACTAGGCCTCACATCCCCTGCAAGTTGGTCGATCGTGAACTCGTTGAAAGGTTGGTCCTGATTAACCGAATTGATGACCCAAGTGCGAAAAAGATGGGACCATGGTCGTGGAATATCGATCTGGTAACCGTCGCTATCCGCGTAGCGAGCAAGATCCAACCAATGCCGAGCCCAACGCTCCCCGAAATGAGGGGACGCAAGCAATCGATCCACCACCCGATCATAAGCATCGGTTCGTACGTCTTGGAGAAATGCGCTAGTCTCCTCTTGAGTTGGGAGCAACCCTGTAAGATCGAGTGACAGCCGACGAATCAATGTCGAACGGTCGGCTTCGGCTGAGATCGAAAGTTTTTCTTTAGCCAATCTTTCATGAATGAATCGATCCACCGGATGCGAAAAACCGGTAAAGCGAACAGGCAACACCTGCTTAGGTCGAACGAACGCCCAGTGTTCGTTGGTCTTGGCAGCAACGGCTGCCTTCGGTTGAGCCCAAGGCACCTTCGCATCAATCCAACGACGCAACGCTTCGATTTGTGATCCAGACAGTCGCTCCCCTTTGGGTGGCATGACCTTGTCAGGATCCACACTCGAGACGTGACTGATTAACAAACTTCCAGCACCATTCCCGGGTAGGATCACGGGTCCCGTGTCTCCACCCTCCAGCGCGGAGGTTCGATTATCCAACCGTAGGCCACCTTTTTGTTTCTCTTCGCCGTGACATTTCCAACAGTGCTCTTGTAAAATCGGTTGAATGTCCCGCGTATACTCAACGTCTAATGGTTGTTCAGCACCGTTGGTGAAATCGCCCAACAGTCGAATCGCCGTGAGCACGCAAAGTGAGCGTACGAGGCGTCGATGAAGGTTGGTTAGGTTCCAAGATTTCACAAATTCCATGCTGACTATGCCGTTGGACGCTCGATCCGTCCGCCGCATTTAAGAAACTTTTGAGTATGTATCTCAGCAGAACCCTAAGTATCGCGGAGGTAAAAGCTCGGTCACGGGCATTTACACTCATCGAATTGCTTGTTGTTATTGCGATCATCGCAATTTTAGCGGGGATGCTTCTGCCTTCACTCGCAGCTGCAAAAGAAACTGCACGCCGAATTTCGTGTGTGAATAGCCTGCGTCAGCTAGGGCTTGCCCACTCAATGTATGCCGATGATCACGGGGGCTATTTTATCCCGCGATCGTTCAACCCGGGTTGGCCCAGCCGGCTCAGCAACACCTACCAAAACGCTCAAATTTTGCGTTGCCCGAGCGACTCCATCAAACCTGCAACTTATAGCACGAATTCTCAGACCTTTTCCCATGATGCCGCACCCCGTAGTTATATCCTCAATGCGTGGAATGATTATTTTAAGGCGAACCTTTCAGATGCCGATTTCAATGGTTACATGGGGGCAGATGGGCTTCACGTCATGAATGAAAATGTGGTCCGGATTCCGACAGACACGATCATTCTAGGCGAAAAAGTGACCACATCGGGTCAATTCTACATGGACTTCATGCAAGGCGTCGCCGGAAACGATGTGGAGGAGGTGGAACAATCACGCCATGGGTCGAAAGGTGGGAATAGCACCCGAAGTGGCGGGTCGAATTTTGCGTTCGCGGACGGTTCCGCTCGTTACCTCCGTTTTGGTCAATCCATCGTGCCAGTCAACATGTGGGCGGTTACTCAGGCGTGGCGGACCAATGGCAGTGCCATCAAGTTTTAACCGGTTCAGGTGGAACTTGTTTTTCTCGGTGGATAAGCTCACAATTCTCGTAACCCAATGAACAAAAAACATGCCTTCACGCGGAGGGATTTTATCGCAACTTCCTTCGCTAGTTTTGCGACCCTGAGCCTCGTTCCCCGCCATGTGCTCGGGGGCCCGAAGTTCACACCTCCGAGTGAAATATTGACTCGAGCCGTGATCGGGACAGGCGGCATGGGGATGGGACATGTCACCAGCATCAACACGGCTTGTAAGCTTCTAGCGGTGTGTGATGTGGATCAAGTCCACCTCGCGCAAGCCGTGAAAGCCGCTGGGCCGGATGCCAAGGGCTACCGGGATTGGCGCGAAGTCCTCGCCCGAAAAGACATCGATATCGTCCACATTCCTACCCCTCCCCATTGGCACGCGCTCATCGCGATTGCTGCCGCGAAAGCAGGCAAAGATATTTGGTGCGAAAAGCCAATGACTCGCACGATTGCCGAAGGCGAAGCGGTTGTCGCAGCGGTAAAGAAACATAAACGTATTTTCCGACTCAACACTTGGTTCCGTTTCGACGGCGGTTTTTACGGGATGGGGACAACCGTGAAGCCCATCAAGAAAGCTGTTCTCAGCGGAATGCTTGGTTGGCCCCTCAAAGTGACACTGAGTGCCTCAACAGGGTTCGACTGGAAATTTGCTTGGGTGGGTCGAACCGATTTAGTGCCTCAGCCGGTACCGGCGAACCTCGATTACGATCAATGGTTAGGGCCTGCTCCATTCAAGCCTTACCACCCTCACCGGGTGCATGGCACGTTTCGTGGTTATTGGGATTACGATGGCGGCGGTCTGGGTGACATGGGGCAGCATTATCTTGACCCAGTCCAATACATTCTAGGGAAAGACAACGAGAGTCCTATAGAAATTGAGTCCGAAGCTCACAAGCAAGATCTGGATGCTGTAGGAACATTCCGTCGGATCCGACTGAAATACGCCGACGGTTGTGAAATCATCCTCGATGGTGAAGATCGGGATAAAAATGCGGCGTTTCTCTCCGGACCGAATGGGAAAATCATGAAAGGATTTAAATCCGATATTCCGGGGTTTGAAGAAAAAATAGCAAAACTCCCAGATCCAGATCCGCAAGTCACAGATTTCGTTCAGGCAGTCAAAACGCGCCAAAAATTTGCACTCAACGAAGTCAACGGTCATCGTTCCTGCACTTTGATCAATCTTGCCAAGACGGCACTGCAAACGGGCCGCGTCTTGCGTTTTGATTCCAAAAAACAACGATTCATTAACGACAAAGAGGCCAACACTTTTATTAAACAACCGATGCGCGCTCCTTGGTTTATTTGATCCAAACCACCATGAATCGCCGAAGGTTTTTATCGACTACGTTGGTAGCTGCTTCAGCCTTCAACAGGTCGATCAACGCTGCTCCCGCAAAAGCAGTGTTTGGCTCCCAACTTTACGGATGGGGTCAGTATTATCAGCGAGAGGGAAAGCCCATCAAAGAAGATGAGGTATTCTCAGCCTTGCGCGACATGGGTTATGATTACGCTGAGGGCAGTCTGGATATTAACAGCCCAGAGAATAACCTAAGGCAAGCGGAGCGGATGCGAGAAAAAGATTTGAAACCCCTCAGCCTCTACTCCGGCGGTGCCCTTCACGAAGTAGGTAAATCCACCGAAACTGTCGAGAAAATCGTGAAGGCAGCGGCGGTTTGTGCCAAAGCAGGGTTCAAAATCATCAATTGTAATCCCGACGCGTTGGGTCGGAATAAAACAAATTCAGAATTGGAAACTCAGGCAAACGCACTCGAGTTGTTGGGAAAAGAATTGAGCCAATTAGGGATGAAGTTAGGGATTCATCACCACACTCCTGAGATGGCAGACGGGGCTAAAGAATTTCATTCCAACTTCCGTAAAACAACCCCTGTAAATGTGGGCTTTTGTTACGATGTTCACTGGGTGTTTCGTGGCGGCGTCAAACCAACGGACGCGCTGAAGGATTACGGAAGCCGCATTGTTTCGTGGCATTTACGACAAAGTCGGGCAGGCATCTGGTGGGAAGACTTGGACACCGGAGATATCGATTACACATCCATCGCCAACCACGCAAAACAACACACATTATCTCCTCATTATACCGTGGAACTTGCGCTGGAGAGTGGAACCAAGATTACCCGAAACGCGGTGGAAAATCATCGGCGGAGCCTTGATTTTGTCCGTCGGGTGTTTAGTTAATTGCCGCCAGTGCGCGCGGCAAGCGGCTGAGAAATTCGCCGAATGCTTCTGGCTTGACCACTGCTGGAATCAATCTCGATCAAGACTCCTTGAAGTAGAATCCGACCGACAGCAACGCTAAACCGCTGGGGCGTGCTGCTGAAGAACCGTTTGATCACCGGATCAATGTCGCGCCCCAAAACACTGTCGTGTGGGCCAGTGAAACCGGCATCGCATAAAAAAGCGGTTCCAAGAGGGAATAATTGCTCGTCGGCAGTCTGGACATGTGTGTGCGTCCCGACCACAGCCGAAACCCGCCCATCAAGCATGCGACCCATCGCAATCTTCTCGGAAGTCGCCTCAGCGTGCACATCGACGAAGATGATGGGTGTGATGTCGCGGAGCCGCGAGACCTCCCGTTGCACTGCGATAAAAGGGTTCTCAAGAGGAGGTTGCATAAAAGTGCGACCTTGCACATTCACAACCGCTACAGGGGGATGGCGATCCGATTGAATGATCGTGCTACCCTGCCCCAAAGTCCCCGAAGGATAGTTGATCGGACGCAAAAACCGCGGCTCGTTTTCGAGGAGTTGTGTCACTTCTTTCTGATCCCAGAGGTGGTCCCCAGAGGTGATCACATCAACTCCTGCAGCAAAAATATCCGCTGCAGTTTGAGGGGTGATCCCGGACCCTCCTGCCGAGTTTTCGCCGTTCGCGATGACGATATCGAGCGACAGCTCATTCCGAAGTCGCGGCAACAACTCAGCAACGGCTCGCCTTCCCGGTTCACCAACGATATCGCCAATAAAAAGTAGATTCATTGTGGGGGTATCACGGCTGATAGTTATCCATTCCCACACAAGAACAGACTAAATTACGGTCACCAAAGACGTTATCGATCCGACCTACTGCAGGCCAAAACTTATAATGTTGAAGCCAATGTGCCGGGAAGGCCGCTTGTGCGCGAGTGTAAGGCCGGGTCCACGCATCGGAGGTGACTGACTGGACCGTGTGGGGGGCATTCTTGAGCAGATTGTTCGTCGGATCTGCTTGCCCAGTTTCGATCGCCATAATCTCGGCACGAATGCTGATCAGTGCGTCGCAAAACCGGTCTAACTCACTTTTCGACTCACTCTCGGTCGGCTCGATCATCATTGTTCCGGAGACAGGCCAAGAGATCGTGGGCGCATGAAACCCATAATCCATGAGGCGTTTAGCAACATCCTCGACAGTCACTTTCTTGAAGCCTCGAAGATCCAGAATACATTCGTGCGCCACCATGCCTTGGGTTCCTCGGTAAAGCACCGGGTAGTGAGGATCTAGACGATGAGCAACGTAATTAGCATTCAAAATCGCCACCTGCGTTGCCAGCTTCAACCCCTCCCCTCCCATCAGAGTGATGTAAACCCAAGAAATGGGCAGAATGCTCGCACTGCCCCACGGAGCGGCTGAGACCGTCGCATCATTGGGGGCTCCACCCATAGCGACCACTGGGTGCTTGGGTAGAAATGGAGCCAAATGCGCGGCAACACAGATTGGGCCAACGCCCGGTCCGCCCCCGCCGTGTGGGATGCAAAACGTCTTGTGTAAATTAAGGTGGCACACGTCCGCACCCAATTCTCCGGGCTTGGTCAACCCGACCTGAGCGTTCATGTTCGCTCCGTCCATGTAAACCTGTCCTCCGCAGCGATGGATT
>SXGT01150534.1_pt1 | contig 17099 bp, 7 predicted proteins | sample 3176221 | NCBI WGS metagenome assembly SXGT01 (sample SAMN11356862, study PRJNA531348) | freshwater metagenome | isolation source: freshwater sample F1-120 | place: China: Fuxian Lake, Yuxi | collected 2017-12-25 | reverse complement strand
GCGATGGTGCTGGTGGACAGCGCGGCCACCTGCGTGCTGGTGAGCGCCGCGGCCTGCGCCGTGGTGAGGGCGGCCAGTGCGGCTGCGCTCAGGCTCGTGATGCTCTCGGCCGTGAGGCCGCGGATCTGGCTCGTGCCGAGCACCGCGATGTCATCGGCCTCGATGGCCGCGGCCTGGCTGCTGGTGAGCGCGCTCAGCTGCGTGGAGCCCAGCGCGGCGAAGCGCGTGGTGCCGAGTGCGGCCAGGTCTTCCGGCGTCATCGCGGCCACCTGCGTGGTCGTGAGCGCGGCGATCTGCGCCGTGGTCAGGCTGTTGAGCTGCGCGGTGTCGAGCGCGTCGATCTGGCCGGTGGACAGGGCCGCGATCTGGCTCGTGCGCAGGGCGGCCAGGTCGGCGGCCTCGAGCACGGCGATGGCGGTGCTGCCGATCGCGTCGAGCTGCGTGGTGGTGAGCGCCTGCACCTGGGCCGTCGTCAGGCCGACGATGGCGGCGGTGCTCAGCTCGGCCACGGTGGCGGGCGTGAGCGCGCGGATCTGCGTCGTGCCGAGCGCCGCGATGTCGGCGCCTTCCATGGCGGCGGCCTGGGCGCTGGTCATGGCTGCCAGCTGCGTGGTGGTCATCGCGGCGAACTGGCTCGTGCCGAGCGCGGCGAAGTCTTCACCGGTGAGGCTCTCGAACTGCGTGGTCGTGAGCGAGGCGATCTGGCGCGTGGTGAGCGCAGCCAGCTGGCTGGTTTCCAGCGCGGCCAGCTGATCGAGCGACAGCGCGGCGATCTGGCCGCTGGTCATCGCGGCCAGGTCGGCCGTCTCCAGCGCACCGATCACGGTGGTGGAGACCGCGGCCAGCTGCGTGCTGGTGAGCGCGGCGGCCTGCGCCGTGGTCAGGCCCGCCAGTGCGGCGGTGCTGAACTCGGCGATGGTTTCGGCCGTGAGGGCGCGCAGGCGCGAGGTGGCCAGCGCGGCCACGTCGTCGCCTTCCAGCGCGGCGGCCTGCGTGGTGGTGAGCGCGGCCAGCTGCGCCGTGGTGAGCGCGGCGAACTGCGTGGTGCCGAGGGCGGCCAGGTCGGTGGCTTCGATGCCGGCGACCTGCGTGGTGCTCAGGGCGGCGATCTGCGCCGTCGTGAGCGAGGCGAGCTGGGTGGTGCCGAGTGCGTCGAGCTGGCTGCTCGACAGGCCCGCCAGGGCGGCCGTCGAGAGCGCGGCGAGGTCACGCGTTTCCATCAGCGCCACGTTGTCGGCGCTGATCGCGGCGACCTGGGCGCTCGTGAGCGCCGCGGCCTGCGCGGTGGACAGCGCGGCCACCGCGCTGCTGGCGAGGTGGGCCACGGCCTCGGCGGACAGCGCCCGCACCTGGCTGGTGGACAGCGCGGCCAGGTCGTCGGTCTCCATCGCCGCGGCCTGCGACGAGGTGATCGCGGCGATCTGCGCCGTGGACATCGCCGCGACCTGGGCGGTCGACAGCGCGGCCAGGTCGCCGGCTTCCAGGCCCGCGATCTGCGTGGTGGACAGGCTGGCGATCTGGCGTGTGCTCAGCGCGGCCAGCTGGGTGGTGTCCAGGGCGTCGAGCTGCGCCGTGCCGAAGGCGGCCAGCTGCGTGGTGGACATCGCCGCCAGGTCGCTGGTCTCCAGCACCGCGAGCTGCGCGGCGCCGAGTGCGGCCACCTGCGCGGTGGTGAGTGCGGCCACCTGCGCCGTGGTGAGCGCCACCACGGCCGAGGTCTGCAGCGCGCCGAGGTTGTCGGCGCCGAAGGCCACGATCTGGCGCGTGCTGAGCGCGGCGATGTCCTCGGCCTCGATCACCGCGGCCTGCGTGGTGCCGAAGGCCGCCATCTGCGCCGTGGTGAGCGCGGCGAACTGCGCGGTGGTCAGGGCCACCACCGCATCGACCGACAGCGCGGCGATCTGGGCCGTGCCGGCCGCGGCGATCTGGCTCGCGCCGAAGGCCGCCATCTGGCTCGACGACAGCGCCTCGAGCTGCGTGGTCGACAGCGCGGCCACCTGCGCGGTGGAGAAGACGGCCAGGTCGGCGGTCTCCATCTCGGCCAGCTGCGTGGTGGACAGCGCGGCCACCTGCGTGGTGCTGAGCGCGGCGGCCTGCGCCGTGGTCAGCGCGGCGATGGCGCTGCCGCTGAGCTCGACCAGCTGCGTGGCCGTGAGCGCACGCACCTGTGCCGTGCTGAGCGCGGCGAGGTCGGCAGTCTCCAGCGCCTGCAGCTGTGCGGCGGTGAGGTTGCCGATCTGCGCGGTGGTGAGCGCGGCGAACTGCGCCGTGCCCATCGAGGCCAGGTCAGCGGGCTCCAGGCTCGCCAGCTGCGTGCCGGTGAGCGAGGCCACCTGGCGCGTCGTCAGCGAGGCCAGCTGCGTGGTGTCGAGCGCGGCCAGCTGCGCCGTGGACATCGCGGCCAGGGCCTGCGTGGACAGCGCAGCCAGGTCGGCCGTGTCCATCAGGGCGACGGCGTTGGGGTCGAGTGCCGCCACCTGCGTGGTGGACAGCGCCGCGGCCTGGGCCGTGGTCAACGCGGCGAGCTGCTCGCCCGTGAGCACGGCCAGGTCGTCGGCGCCCAGGGCGGCGATCTGGGTGGTGCCGAGCGTGGCGATGTCGGCCGTCTCCAGCGCCACCGCCTGCGCGGTGGTGAGGGCGGCGATCTGCGCCGTGGTGAGGGCCGCGAACTGCGCGGTGTTCAGGGCGGCGAGATCGCTGGCTTCGAGGGCGGCGATCTGCGAGGTGCGCAGCGCAGCCACGTTGGTGGCGCTGAGGGCGTCGAGCTGGCTCGTGGTGAGCGCATCGAGCTGTTCGGCCGAGAGCGCGCGCAGCTGCACGCTGCTCAACGCAGCGATATCACCGGTGTCCATCTCGGCCAGGTCGGCCGCGTCGATGGCGGCCACCTGGGCCGTGGACAGCGCGGCGATCTGCGCCGACGAGAGGCCTGCGAGCGTGCTGCCGCTGAAGGCCTGCAGCTGGGTGGTGGAGAGCGCGGCGATCTGCGCCGTGCCGAGCGCGGCGAGGTCGGCCGAGTCGAAGGCCGCGGCTTGCGTGGTGTTCAGGCTGGCCACCTGCGCGGCGGTGAGGCCTGCGAGCTGGCTGCTGCCGAGCGCGGCGAAGTCGTCGCCGTCGAGCATGGCCAGCTGGTTCGTGGACAGCGCCGCGATCTGCGCTGGCGTGAGGCCGGCGATCTGCTCGGCGGTGAGCGCGTTGATCTGGCCGGTGCCCAAGGCGGCGACCTGTGCGGTGCCGAAGGCGGCGATGTCGGCGGTGTCCATGGCCGCCAGGTCGGCGGGCTCGATCGCCCGCACCTGGCCGGTGGACAGCGCAGCCACCTGCGTGGTGCCGAGGGCGGCGAGCTGGCCGCCCTCCATGGCGGCGATCTGCGCCGAGCTGAAGGCGCGGATCTGATCGGTGCCGAGCGCGGCGAGGTCGTCGGTGTCGAGCAGGGCGACCTGGGTCGTCGACAGGGCGCGGATCTGGCCCGTGCTGAGCGCGGCGAAGGCGGTGGTGCCCAGCGCGTTCAGGTCGGCCGGCTGCAGGCTCACGAGCTGCGACGAGGTGAGCGCGGCCACCTGGGCCGTGGTGAGCGCGGCGAGCTGGGCGGTCTCCAGCGCGTCGATCTGGGCGGTGCCGAGCGCGCGCAGCGCGCCGGTGCCGATAGCGGCGAGTGCCGAGGTGCCGATGGAGGCGATGTCCTCCACGCTCAGGCCGCGCACCTGCGCGGTGGTGAGCGAGGCGGCCTGCGCCGTGGTGAGCGCGGCGAGCTGGGTGCCCGAGAGCGCGTCGATGCTGGTGCTGTCGAGCGCGCGGAACTGTGCGGTGCTGAGCGCGGCCAGGTCGGCCGTGTCCATGGCCGCCATCTGCGTGGTGGTGAGCGCGTTCAGCGCCGCGGTGGACAGCGCGGCGAACTGCGCGGTGCCGAGCGCGGCGAGCTCACTGGCTTCGATCGAGGCCACCTGGCCGGTGGACAGCGCATTGAGCTGGCTCGTGCCGAGGCTGGCCAGCTGCGAGGTGGTCAGCGCATCGATCTGGCCGGTGGACAGGGCGCGCAGCTGCGCGCTGTCGAATGCGGCCAGCTGGCTCGTGGCCAGGGTGGCAAGGTCGGCACCTTCGATGGCGCGCACCTGGCCCGTGGACAAGGCTGCGACCTGCGCGGTGCTCAGCGCGGCGAACTGGCCGCTCTCGAACGCGGCGATGGCGCCGCTGGAGAAGGCCCGCACCTGGCTCGTCGACAGCGCGGCCAGGTCGGCCGTTTCCAGGCTCGCGACCTGGGCCGTGCCGATGGCGCGCACCTGCGCGGTGGTGAAGGCGGCGAACTGGCTCGTGCCGAGCGCGGCCAGGTCAGCGCCGGCCAGGCTGGCGACCTGCGCCGTGGACAAGGCCGCGACCTGCGCGGTGCCGAGCGAAGCCAGCTGCGTGGTGGACAGGGCATCGAGCTGCGCCGTGCTCAGGGCCTGCAGCTGTTCGCTGTCGAGTGCACGCAGGTTGCCGGTGCCCAGGCCTGCCAGCTGATCGACGGCGAGCGCCTGCACCTGCGAGGTGCCGAGCGCGGCCACCTGGGCCGTGCCCATCGCGGCGATGTCGCTGCTGTCCAGCACCGCCACGGCGCTGGTGGCCAGCGCGCGCACCTGTGCGGTGGTGAGCGCGGCCAGGTCGGCGGTGTCCATGCCCGCCACCTGCGCGGTGGTCAGGCCGGCGATCTGCATCGTGCGCAGCGCGGCGATCTGGCCCGTGGTGAAGGCGTTGAAGTCGCTGCTCGAGAGGCTGTCGAGCTGGGCGTCGGTGAGCACCGACACCTGGGCCGTCGTCAGCGCCTGCAGCTGCGTGGTGCTCATCGCCTCGAGCTGGGCGGTGCCGAGCAGGCGGATCGCGCCGGTGTCGAGCACGGCCAGGTCGGCGGCCTCCAGGGCCTCGATCTGACCGGTGGTGAGCGCACGGACCTGGCCGCTGCCCAGGGCTGCGGCCTGCGTGGTGGTGAGCGCGGCGATGCTCTCGTCGTCGAGCGCGCGGATCTGCGCCGAGCTCAGGCTGCGGATGGCGCCGGTGTCCAGGGCCACCAGGTCGGCGGTGGCCAGGCCCGCGATCTGCGCGGTGGTCAGCGCGGCGGCCTGGGCGTTGGTGAGCGCGGCGAAGGCGCTGGTGCCCAGGGCATTGAGTTCATCGCTGTCCAGGCTCGCGATCTGGCTCGTGCGCAGGCCGGCGATCTGGGTCGTGGACAGGCTGTCGAGCTGCGTGGTGCCGAAGGCGGCGAACTGCGCGGTGCTCAGCGCCCCGAGCTGCGCCGTGCTCAGCGCGGCCAGCTGGCCGGCCGAGAGCACGGCCAGGTCGGCGGTCTCCAGGGCCGCCATCTGCGCGGTGCGCAGGGCACCGATCTGCGAGGTCGACAGGCCGGCCACTTCGCTCGTGCTCAGCGCGGCGATGGCGGCGTTGGACAGGCCGGCGATCTGTGCCGTGCCCATGGTGGCGAGGTTGCCGTTGGTCAGCGCGTCGGCCTGCGAGGACGACAGCGCGGCCAGCTGCGTGCTGGTGAGCGCGGCGAGCTGGCTGCTGGTGAAGGCGTCGAGCTGCGCCGTGCTCATGGCGCGCAGCTGCGTGGTGCTGAGTGCGGCCACGTCGGCCGTCTCGAGCGAGCCGATGTCGCCGGTGTCGATGGCGCGGATCTGGGCCGCCGTGAGCGACATCGTCTGCGCGGTGCTCAGCGCCTGCAGGTCGGCCGCGTCCATGGCGGCGATGCCGGCGGTGCTGATGGCGGCGATCTGGCCCGTGCTGAGCGCGGCAAGCGTGCTCGTCTCCAGGCCCGCGACCTGGGCCGTGGTGAGGGCGGCGATCTGCTGCGCGCTCAGTGCGCGCTGCTGGGCCGAGGTGAAGTCGTTGATGTCGGCACCCAGGCCCTGGACCTGGGTGTTGGACAGCGCACGCACCTGTTCGGTGGACAGCATCTCCAGCTGCGCGGCGGAGAGCGCCTGCAGCTGGTCGGTCTCGAGCGCACGCACCTGGCCGGTGGACAGCGCGGCGAAGTCGCTGCTCGTCAGCGAGGCCAGCTGGCCGCCGGTGAGCGCGGCGATCTGCGAGCTGCGCAGCGCGTTGAACTGCGCCGTGCTCATCGCGTCGAGCATGCCGGTGTCGAGCGCGGCGATGGCCGCGGTGGACAGCGCACGGACTTCGGCCGTGCTCATGCCCGCGAGGTCGGTGGTGGTGAGGTCGGCGATCTGGCTCGTGCTCAGGCCGCCCAGCAGCCCGGTGGACAGCGCCGCCAGCTGCGTGCTGGTGAGCCCGTCGAGCACGGCGATCTGGCTCGTGGTGAGCGCGTTGACCTGCGCCGTGGTCAGCACCGCGACCTGGCTCGTGCCCAGCGCGTCGAGCTGCGCCGTGCTGAAGGCGCGCATCTGGCTCGTGGTGAAGGCGGCGAGGTCGGCCGTCTCCATGGCCACGAGGTCGGCGGTCTCGATCGCCCGCACCTGGGCCGTGGCGAGCGCGGCCACCTGCGCGGTGGTGAGGGCCTGCAGGTCGGCCGCGTCCATGCCGGCGATGGCGGCGGTGGACAGGGCCCGCACCTGGGCCGTGCCCAGCGCGGCCAGCGTGTCGGCATCCCGGCCCGCGACCTGGCTCGTGGTGAGCGCGGCGATCTGGCCCGTGGAGAGCTGCGCCAGCTGCGTGGTGGAGAGGTCGTTCAGGTCGGCCGCCGACAGCGACGCGATCTGCGCCGTGGTGAGCGCGCGCAGCTGCGTGCTGCTCAGCCCGGCGAGCTGGCCGCTGTCGAAGGCGGCGAGCTGCGCGGTGCTGAAGGCCTGCATCTGGCCCGTGGTGAGCGCGGCGATGTCGCCGGCCTCCAGGCTCGCGATGTCGCCCGTGTCGATGGCGCGGATCTGCGAGGTGGACAGCACCGAGACCTGGGCCGTGCCGAGCGCGGCGATCTGCGCGCCGTCCATGGCGGCGATCTGCGCCGTGGTGAAGGCCCGCATCTGCGCGCTGTCGAAGGCGCCGAGGCTGGCGGTGTCGATGCCGGCCACGAAGCTGGTGGACAGCGCGGCGACCTGGCCCGTGCTCAGCGCGTCGAGCTGGGCGCTGGTGAGTTCATCGAGCGCGCGGATCTGCGAGCTGCTGAGCGCACGCACCTGGCTGCTGCGCAGCGAGGCCACCTGCGCGCTGTCCAGCGCGTCGATCTGCGCCGTGGTGAGCGCGCGGATCTGCGCCGTGCTCAGGGCGGCGAGCTGCGCCGTGCCGAGCACCGCCACGTCGGCGGTCTCCATCGCGGCCCGCTGGCCGGTAGACAGGGCCGCGACCTGCGCCGTGCGCAGCGCGGCGACCTGGTCGGTCTCCAGCGCGGCGATGTCGGCGCTGCCGAGCGCGCGGATCTGGGCCGAGCCCAGCGCCACCAGATCGGCCGTGTCCAGGCCTGCCACCTGCGTGGAGGACAGTGCGGCCACCTGTGCGGTGGTGAGCGCGGCGAACTGCGCGGTGCTCAGCGCCGAGAGCTCGGCGCTGTCCAGCGTGCCGATGTGGCGCGTGGCCAGGCCCGCCACCTGCGCGCTGGTCAGCGCGCCGAGCTGCGCGGTGCCGAAGGCGGCGAAGCCGGTGGTGGACAGTGCGTTGAGCTGGGCCGTGGTGAAGGCGGCCAGGGCCGAGGTGTCCAGGCCCGCCAGCGTGGCGGTGTCCAGGCCGGCGATCTGCGAGGTGCGCAGCGCAGCGATCTGCGCCGTGCTCATCTCGTTGAGCGCACTGCTGCCCAGGGCGCTCACGGCGTTGGTGGACAGCGCGGCGAGCTGGCTCGTGCTCATGCCGGCGATCTGCGCGGTGGTCAGGGCGTCGACCTGCGCCGAGGTGAGCGCGCCGAGCTGGCCGGTGCTGAGCGCGGCGATCTGGCTCGTGCCCATGGCGGCGAGGTCACCGGTCTCGATGGCGCGCACCTGGCTCGTGCCGAGCGCGGCCACCTGGGCCGTGCCCAGGCCCGCCACCTGCGCGGTGGACAGCGCGGCCACCTGGGCCGTGCCGAGCGCGCCCACCTGGTTGGTGGCCAGGGCACGCAGGTCACCGGTGTCCAGGCCCGGGATCGCGTCGGTGGCGATGGCGCGCAGCTGCGCGGTGGCCAGCGCCGAGAACTGGGTGCTGCTCAGCGCGGTGATCGCGGTGCTCTCGAGCGCGGCAATGCCCACGCTGGACAGCGCACGCACCTGTGCCGTGCTCATGGCGGCGATGTCGGCGGTCTGCAGCGCCGAGGTCTGCGTGCTGCCGAGCGCGCTCACCTGCGAGGTGGTGAGGGCGGCCACCTGCTGCGCGCTCAGGCCCTGGACCTGCGCGCCGCTGAGCGAGGCGACCTGCTGGTTGGTGAGGGCCTGCACACCGCTGGTGCCCAGCGCCACGATGTCGGCGGAATCGATGCCGGCCAGCGCGGCGGTGCTCAGCGAACGCAGCTGTGCCGTGGACAGCGCGGCGATCTGCGCCGTGCCCATGGCGGAGAAGTCGGCCGAGCTCAGGGCCTGGATCTGGCCGGTGCTGAAGGCACGGACCTGCGAGGTGGTGAGCGCAGCGACCTGCTGTTCGCGCAGCGCGGCGACCTGGGCCGTGGCCATCGCGGCCACCTGGGTCTGCGTGAGCGCGGTGATGCTGCTGGTGGAGAGCATCGCCACGTCGGCCGTTTCCAGCGCGCGGACCTGCGCGGTGGTCAGGGCGCCGAGCTGCACCGAGGTGAGCGCACCGGCCTGGGCCGTGGTCAGCGCACGCACCGCCGTGGTCGACAGGGCCTGCGTCTGCGTGGCCGAGAGCGCCGCCACGTCCCGCGACTCGAGCGCCGCGAACTGCGTCGTGCTCAAGGCCGCGATGCCGGACGTGCGGATGGCCGGGATCTGCGCCTCGCTCAGCGCGACGAGCTGCGCGGTACTGAAGGCAGCCCAGTCCGACGACGCAAGCGACGCAATCTGCGACGTGGTCAGCGCGGCGATCTGGGCGGTGGTGAAGCCTTCAATGATGGATGCCATGTCGATGTCCTTCTGCGGTCCCGGGGCCTGGGGCCGACTGCACGCGCAGCGGCGCCCCTTTCCGGGACCTGTCGGTCGGATATCGGGCCGGGCTGAAACAACTTGAGTCGATTGGGGGAATGAGGGGCGATCCAGCCGCTTTTCTGTTTCGCCCGCTTGCAAACGCGCCGCTTGAGCCCGGCGTTCGTGAAGGAGTGCCGCAGGCACGGGGCGCGCGGGCGCCTTCGAAATGGCCGCGCGCGCCGCCGTTCATCGCGCGATGGCACTGCGGCCTGCGGCCTAGAGTGCCCTGCCATGAGCGCCCTGCCCGCGGTGCACCTGCACCTCATTGCCTACAACGAAGCCACCCACGCGTCGATCGGGCCGGGCTGGCGGGTGCTCGACAACCGCGCCAACCCGCGCCCGGACTGGTTCGAGTACGGCCCGCTGCGCACCCACCTCCTGCACGAGGCGCTCGACGAAGGCGCGTTCTACGGCTTCTTCTCGCCCAAGTTCAGCAGCAAGACCGGCCTGGCGCCCGAACAGGTGCGGGCCTTCGTGCAGCAGCATGCGCACGAGGCCGACGTGCTGCTGTTCAGCCCGCAGCCCGACATGGGCGCGTTCTTCCTCAACGTGTTCGAGCAGGGCGAGACCTTCGACCCCGGCCTCATCGACGCCTACGGCGCCTTCCTGCAGCACATCGGCCGCCCCGCCCCGCTGCGGCAGATGGTGATGGACACGCGTCAGATCGTGTTCAGCAACTACTTCGTCGCGCGCCCGGCCTTCTGGCGCGAGTGGCTCGCGCTCAACGAGGCGCTGTATGCCCTGTGCGAAGGCCCCGGCACGCCGCTGCAGCAGGCGCTGACGCTGAAGACCACCTACCCCGGCCCGGGCGGCGAGGGCGTGCAGCGCAAGGTCTTCCTGCAGGAGCGCGCGGCCTCGCTGATCCTGGCCACGCAGCCGCGCTGGAAGAGCGTGCCGCACGACCCCTTCGGCATGGGCTGGAGCATGTCGCGCCTGCGCGAGTTCCCGAACGACGCCTTCGCCAGCGATGCGCTCAAGCGCGCCTTCCGTGACACCGGCTGGCCGCACTACATGCAGGCCTTCGCGGCCTTGCGCCAGCGCTTCATGAAGTGAGGCCCCCAAGCTCGCTGGCGCTCGCTACCGCCCGGGGGGCCGTCCGCCAGCGGACCGGCGAAGCCGGCTCCGCGGCGGGGGAGCTTGATCAGAGCTGAGATTCCCTTGCGGCGGCTTGGCGCAGCCGGCGCACGCCGGCATGCGGCAGCCGGCAGGGTGGCGCCCAGGGCGGCAGCGAGCTGAAGACCTCGCGCCCGGCAGCCAGGGCCACCACCAGCGCCATGCTCTCGCAACCCACGACCCAGCGCGAGCGCGAGATCGCGGCGGCGAGCGTGGCGCTGTCGTCGAGCATCACGCCGGGATGGCGCGCCAGCCACTGGCCGTACTTGCCGGTGTCGTCGCTCGGGTGCGGGCGCAGGCGGATCGGCGCGCCGGGCGGAATGCCCGTGGCCACGCGGTGCTGCAGGAAGCCGTCGAGCGCCTGCCATTCACCGGCGGTGCCGCGGCCCCAGTCGGTGCGCATGGGCTCCATCACGTAGAGCACGGCCTGCTGCGAAGCCAGCGGCGCGATCGAGCGCAGCTGCTCGGCGATGTAGCCGTTGTCGTAGCAGCGCAGCCGCTGCACCGGGAAGTGGCGGCTCGCGATCGTCACGGCCTCGGGGTCGCTGAGCCAGAACTCGTCGGGCCATTGCACATGGCCTCGGCGCTCGAAACGTTCGGGGTAGTTGACCCAATGGTCGATGACCGCGGCGCTGCGCTGGCCCAGGCGCGCGGCGAGCAGGCGTGCGTCGTGCTCCAGCGTGCTGGCCCAGCCGGTGCCGGTGAGCACGAGCTCGGCGCCCGTGAGCGCCTCGTCCAGCGTCTGCACCAGGCCTTGTTCGCCGAAGCGGGCGCGCCACAGCCGGAGTGCCGGGCCCTGCATCAGCGCGCGCACGCCGGGGCCGGGTTTGCCCAGCCAGGGCAGGATCAGGTTGCAGGCGCCGGCGTCGTGGCAGACCACGGCCAGGCGTTGCGGAAGCGGCGGGGACTGGAGCATGCCGCCCTCAGACCAGGCCCGGCGGCGCATCGGGCGTGAAGCGCGCGAAGAGGACGATGTCGGCCGCCACGCCATCGACCAGTTCCTGCGCCACGCGCACGGCCTCGCGCTCGAAGCCCGCGCGCTGCGCGACCTTCAGCATGCCGTGGTTGACCGACAGCGTGCCGCAGGTGATCTTGCGCATGCCGGGCTGCACGGCCAGCCAGTCGGCCAGCACTTGGAAAGCCTCGCCGCCGAGGCCCTGCCCCCACACCGCCCGTTCGCCCATCAGGATGCCGATGTCGGCCGTGCCGTGGTGCAGCTGGCGGTGGGCGGTGAGCGTGCCGATCGGGCGGTCGCTCTCCAGCAGACGCACGCTCAGGTAGACATCGCCGCTGCCTTCGAAGCGCCCGAGGTAGCTGCGGCTGGTGTAGCGCGTGTGGCGCACGAAACGCTGGTTGGAGTAGCGCACGACCTCGGGGTCGTTGAGCCAGCCCACGTGCTGCGGCGTGATGTCGGCCGGCCGCATCGGGCGCAGGCGCACCCGTTGGCCACGCAACTCGAAGTTCGGGTCCACCGGCCGCCTCAGGCTGCGCGCTGCACCGTGGCGCGCAGCGCGTCGAGCTGCGACCACACCTTGCGGAAGGCGGCGACGATGAGCGCCACCGCGCGGCCGTCGTTGCCGAACTGGCCCAGGGCCAGGCCGAAGAAGCTGCGGCCGTGCAGGTCTTCGGCCACCGGGCACAGGCCCGGGCCGTAGGTGACGGCGCTGTCGCCCTGCGGCGCGCCCGTCCAGGGGAAGCCCTGGGTGCCATACGCGATGCGGTGGCGGAAGAGGGGCAGCAGGTGCAGGTTCTGGTAGCTGCCGACGAGGCCGGGCACGCCCTCGGCACGCAGCGCCTCGAGCAGGCGCTCGCGGCCGAGGCCCAGGCGCGCGGTGTCGAGCTGCAGGCCGTAGATGTAGTACGCGTGGGTGTTGCCCGGCAGCACGGCGGGCGTCGCCAGGCCCGGCAGCCCGGCCAGGCCGGCGTCCAGCGCCGCTGCGGCCTGCTGGCGCAGCGCCACCCGCTCCTTCAGGTGGCCCAGCTGCACCGCGGCAATGGCCGCTTCGAGCTCGCCCATGCGGAAGTTGTGGCCCAGCAGGTTGGCGAGCTCGACCGGGTCGTCGCTCTTCACCACCGCCTCGGCGTGGTTGCGGATCAGCTGCAGCCGGCGTGCGTAGCGGTCGTCGTCGGTGACGAGCACGCCGCCTTCGCCGCAGTGGATGTGCTTGTGGTAGTTGAGGCTGTAGCCGCCGATGTCGGCCAGCGTGCCCGCGGCACGGCCGTGGTGGAAGGCGCCCGGCGCCTGCGCGCAGTCGTTCAGCAGCTTCAGGCCGTGGCGGTTGCAGATTTCGCGAAGGCGGACCATGTCGGCGCTCTGGCCGAAGATGTCCACCGCGATCACGGCCTTGGTGCGCGGCGTGATCAGGCGCTCGACGCTCGCCGGATCGATGTTGAAGGTGGCGCGGTCGATGTCGGCGAACACCGGCACGCCGGCCCAGTGCAGGATCGCGGTGGCGGTGGCCGCCATCGTCCAGGGCGTGGTGATGACCTCGTCGCCCGGCTCGATGCCGATCGCGCCCACGGCGCAGACGAGGCCGCTGGTCCAGCTGTTCACCGCGATGGCGTGCTTGACGCCGAAGTAGGCCGCGCACTGGGCCTCGAAGGCACGCACCTTCGGGCCGCCCATGAAGGCCTCGCCCGGTGCGCCGATGTAGCCGGAGAGCACCTGGCCGCGGATCACCTCGGTGGCCGCAGCCACGTCGGTGTCGCCCAGCAGCTGCGGGTGCGGCAGCGCTTCGGTGATGACGGGCTTGCCGCCCATCAGTGCCAAGGTGGGGGCCAGGGTGTTGTCGCTGTTGCTCATGGTCGTCTCAGAGGGCTTTCAGTCGGATCTCTTCGCACAGGCGCTGCGCGGCCAGCGCCGATGCGCCGGTGCTGGCCAGCGGCTCGCCGTGGGTGAGGTGCGCATGCAGATTGGCCACCGCGCGCTGCGTGGCCTGCAGGTACTCGCCGGCCGTGCGCTCGCCGCTGTCGAGCACGCGGTAGTGGCGGAAATGCGGGCTGTCGATCACGCGCCGCACGCGCCACTGCAGGCCGCCGTCTTCCATCGCGATCACCGCGGTGGCGGTGATGAGCTGCAGCTCGAAGATGGCGCAGTCGGCCGCGTGGGCGGTGTTCAGGTGCACGGGGATGCCCCCCGCGGTCTGCAGCAGCGCAGGCACCGTCGGATCGTCGGGCCAGTGGTCGGCGAGTGCCGCGCCGGCATCGAGGAGCGTCATCGGGCCCAGCAGCAGGTGCAGCAGGTCCACGAGATGGCTGCCGTTGTTGAGCACGCCCTTGTTGTAGGTGCCCACCGCGCTGCGCACGGCGCCCCACGCGCCGGCCCTCAGTTCGGCGGCCAGGCGCTGCACGTCGGGCGCCCAGCGGCGTGTGTGGTTCACGGCCAGCGGCACGCCCGCGGCCGCGCAGCGCTCCACCAGCGCCTCGGTCTGCGCGAGCGTGGGCGTGACGGGCTTCTCGCAGAACACCAGGCGCGGCTTCATCGCCAGCGCCGCTTCCACCTGCTCGGCATGGGCATGCGTCGGCGAGCACAGGCTCACCACGTCGAAACGGCCGAGCGGGTAGGCCGCAGCCGCGCCGGCCAGGTCATCGAAACCACGGGCGATGCCCCAGCGCCTCATGAAGGCCGCGCGGCGTTCGGCATCGGGTTCGACGCAGGCCTCGACGTGGAAACCGCCGTGGCGCGTGAACGCGCCGGCGTGCGTGAGCGGCGGCAGGTTCGCCGGCCGTTCGGCGTCGAAGCCGCCGGCGATGTTGCCGCAGCCGACGATCAGGACACGTCGCATGGCCTCAAGCCGTCAGCGCGCCGGGGATCGTGTAGGGCACGTAGGTCGCGGCGACCTCGCGCACGCCGTAGGCCTGCTCGTAGCTGCTCTGGGGCAGGTGGCCACGCTCGATGGCTTCGGCCACGAACCGCAGCAGCAGCGGGTCGTTGTAGCGCCGCGCCACGAGCTGCAGGCCGTAGGGCAGGTTGCCGCGCAGCCCTTCGCTGGGGCTCTTGAACACCGGCGCGCTGATCGCGGGCAGCTGCGTCAGCGTCCACATCAGCGCCGAGTCGGGCCGCTCCTCCACATGGCGCAGCGGCGCCGGGCCGGCGGTCGAGAGCGTGACCATCACGTCGTGCCCGCGCGAGAAGGTCTCCATCACGCGCGCCAGCTCGACCTGGCGCTCCAGCGCCGAAGCGTAGCTCTCGGGGCTGATCTGCTGGCCGGCCTCGATGAGGCCGTTCATCACGGGGCTCACCAGCTCGGCTTGTCTGAACTCTTCCTTGAAGTAGTAGGCCAGCGCGCGGTTGTAGATGGTGGCGTGCAGCGGGTGGCACTCGGCCATCTCTTCGGGCAACGCGGCCTCGACCACCTCGAAGCGCGGGTCGGCGCCGAGCTGGCGCACCCAGCGTTCCATCGCCTCCTGCGCGAAGCTGGGCGCGTGCTGCCAGACGTGGGGGCGCACGAAGGCCACGCGCCAGGGTCGGTTCGTGGGAGCCGACTGGCGGGAAACGTCGCTGAAGGCGCGGTGGCTCACAGGGTAGTCGCGGCCGTCGACACGCAGGCCGTCGAAGAGGCGCTGCAGGTCACCCGCATGGCCGGCGAAGAAGCCCACGGTGTCCAGGCTGTCGGTGGTCTTGAGCATGCCCGTGCGCGGGATCAGACCGAAGCTGGGCTTCATGCCCCACACGCCGCAGAAGCTGGCCGGGCGGATGATGCTGCCCGCCGTCTGCGTGCCCAGCGCGGCCGGCACCATGCCCAGCGCCACCGCCACGGCCGAGCCGCTGCTGCTGGTGCCCGGCGTGCGCTCGGGCGCCCAGGGGTTGATCGTCTTGCCGAGCGTGTGCACCGCGAACTCGGCGGTCACGGTCTTGCCCGGCACCAGGCCGCCGGCGCGCTTCAGGTTGAAGACCACGCGGGCGTCGTTGCCCGGCGTGAAGCCGTTCCACAGCGGGCTGCCCATCTGGGTGGGGAAGTCCGCCGGGTTGATGATGTCCTTGACGCCGATCGGCACCGCTTCCAGCAGCCGCATCGGCTCGCCGCCGGCCAGGCGCCTGGCGCTGTCGCGTGCCGCTGACTTCAAGCGTTCGCCATCGAAGCTGACCCAGGCCTTGGCGCCCTCTTCCTGGCGCTCGACCTGCTCGATGCAGTGTTCGGCGATGGCCTCGGGCGTTGTCTGGTAGGCGCCCAGCATGCAGTGCAGGCGGCCGATGCCGTGCTGCTTGAAGTTGACCGCGGCCATGGCTCAGACCTTCAGCGTGCCGAACTTGCGCTGGAGTTGCTGCGGGTAGGGCAGCAGCTCTTCTTCGTTCTTGGCAGGCTTGGGGTAAATCGGGATGACGGTGTTCTTCAGCTCCGGGCGGCGGTGCTTCTCGAGCGTGGCGAAGAACTCCTCTTCGCTCATGCCGGTGATCTTGAGGTAGTAGTCCAGGCCCTCGGGGCGCACGCCGTCGTTCTGGCGGATCAGGTCCCAGGCCTCGTCGCGGCTCAAGAGGCCGGCGCGCACGTCGACGCTGCCGTGGAAGGTGGCGCGGCCGTAGCCCCGCTTGGTGTAGCAGGCCAGGTCGTGCACGCCGGGCATGATGCATTCGGCGCTCTTGTAGCGCTTGAAGCTGCCTTCGACCTGCGTCTCCTTCCAGCCGTAGTTGTCGCGCACGAACTCGGTCTGGCGCTCGTCGTCCCAGAAGATGTAGTCGCCGAGGTGGATGCCGAACACGCCCACGCGTTCGCAGTCTTCGGCGCTCGGCACCTGGAAGGGCTCGAGGTCGCGCAGGCTCACGTCCTCGCGCACCATCTGGTCGGGCCGCAGCTTGGCGCTGACCTTGGTGAAGTACTCGCGGTCGAACTTGCGCACCGGGTTGAGGTAGCTCGCGCGGCCAGAGCTCTCGGCGATGCTTTCGCCCCAGATCAGCAGCGGGATGTTGAAACGCACCGCCGCCTGCAGCGGGAAGGCGCCGACACCGGCGTGGCAGTGCCAGCACGAATCGCCGATGCCGGCCAGCGAGTGCTTGGCCAGCTTGTTCACGAGCTTGCGGTTGGGCGTGAACATCACGTGGTCCACGTTGAACTGCTCGAGCGAGTTCTGCAGGTTGTACCAACCCGTCTCGCTGAACCAGTTGTGGCTGAAGGTCACGGCCAGCGGCTTCATGCCGTAGATCTGCGTCAGCACGTAGAGCTGGAAGGTGCTGTCCTTGCCGCCGCTGATGGGGATGATGCAGTCGTAGTTGTTGCCGGCGTTCGCCTTGGCCTTGTCGAGGATGCCGCGCAGCACCTTCTCGCGCTCGGTCCAGTCGATGTGGATCTTCTGCTCGGCGCTCTGGCAGGCCTGGCACACGCCGAGCTCGTCGAAGATCACGCCTTCCTGCGTCTGCGGGATGCAGCAGCGCACGCAGTACTTCAGGTGCTGGAAGGGCTTGCCGGCCGGGTCGGCATCGGGGCCCGGGGCATCGACGAGGCGGGTGAGCAGGCTGGGGCTGGCGAGCATGGGAAGGACACTCCTGAGACTGCCCTCTAGGCTAGTGAGGCCCCGCCGCGGCTTGACCCCGAAAAGAAGGCCAAAGCCGGGCCAGACCCGCGCTGGCTGGGGCTTCCCCTGAGCGTTGCGGCCGCGCCGCACACCGGATGCGGAAAGCGCATACACTCCGGGGGTGCCGCGTGTTTGCTCTCTGCCGCGGCCGCTGTCTGACAGGGCTCGGCCCCGCGCCACCCGCCCTTCCCGCCTGACACCCTCCCCCAACGGGTCTTGCGCGGCACCAGCCCCAAGCTGCGAGCCCCACCCGACAACCCCCAAAGCCCCACCTGCCAGGCATCCTGCCGGCTCACCGGGCCTTGATTCCCCCCCTTTATCCCAGGAGCCGTATTGGCCAAGGAAGAACTGATCGAGATGCGTGGCCAGGTGCACGAAGTGCTGCCCGACTCGCGATTCCGTGTGACGCTGGACAACGGCCACAGCCTCGTGGCCTACACCGCCGGCAAGATG
>SXGT01126371.1_pt1 | contig 17101 bp, 16 predicted proteins | sample 3176221 | NCBI WGS metagenome assembly SXGT01 (sample SAMN11356862, study PRJNA531348) | freshwater metagenome | isolation source: freshwater sample F1-120 | place: China: Fuxian Lake, Yuxi | collected 2017-12-25 | reverse complement strand
GGAGGTCGTTTGCTTAAGCCAGCATTTCTTGAAGCGCTGTTTTGAAAATCTCGATTAATTCGGCAGTTTGGCGTGGATTTTCAGTTCCTGGACAAATGCGCACCGATGTCTGGTCTCCGCCAATGACCATGAGACGAGTTGTTTTGAATCCGAAGCTTGCTCCGTTTGTGAGTTGTCGTCCGCGTTTTGATGCGAGTTCAACGGAGCGGTCCACGAATGCTTGTCCGTGTTCACCCTTGAAGTGCAAATAGAATGTCGCCGCTTCTGAGCTTCCATCCTGAGTCGTTCGACTCGTTACGATTCCGCTGAGCAAAGGTGAGTGAAATTCGCGAAGAGCTGTTGCTATCTCTGTTACGTTTGTTCCAATACGATGGGCAAAGTCTCGGACGGATTCTGGATCGATTCGTTGGAGGAGTTTTACGTTTTGTGGAGTGATGTGTGTTCCAAGCATCCCACGCAACGCATGAAGTTTTCCTGTAATCTCGTCGGTCCAATCTTTGTTGCGAGAGAGGACCGTGAGTGTCCCTGCCGCGGCCACTCCATCGCCTTCTTGGTAGAGCTTTTGCAAACTGTTCACGAGAATCACGACACTTTGGTCGTCCATGGAACGCAGAAGATTTTTGCTATCAAAATTTGTTCCTGACAAGGTAATATCCAAAATAATGAGTCGTCGGTGGTGCTGGGTTTCTGCTTGGAGAATGTCTTCAACGTTTACAGAAGGCATGTCTCGCATGTTGCCAATCGTTTCTGTGAAAATAACCGCTGGGTCGCCGTCCATGCGAATACGTAAATCATCTGGATGTCGTTCGTCAAACGAAGAAAGGCGCTCGTCTCCAATGTCTTTGTAGAGCTGTTCTATTTGATTTTGGTTTTCAAAGTAGAGGTGGGTGCCCGTGAGAAATAATTTTTTTGGATACTCTGACCTTGCAAGGGTGAGAATGGTGGTTACGGAAGCCATCCCGCTCCCAAACAGCAGTGTACGAGATGTGACACCTTCTGGCTTCTGAATAAGTTCATCAAAATACTGCTCTGTTTTTAGAGGTGAAAGATCGTACCGTGCATACTCGGATCGAAGATCCGTATCTACCCGCTGACCAATCCCTGCCTGCACAGCACGGCTTGTGTCCGTACTGGCCGCTTGGAATCCGCCAATGGTATACAAGTTCGTCAGGGCAAATTTTAAGTCTCGGATTTGGTCAGACAGTTGATCCATTGACTCTTCAACCAAAAACCATTGATTCTGATTTGGGAACAAATCGGGTTGTCTTGTGAGAAAGCTGATCCCGTGACACACCTCCGTTAGAAAGACCTCAACAACATCGAAATGTGCAACGACAATTTTGTTCGCTTGTCTGAGACGTGGACGCAGTTGTTCTAGGTTTTTACGTAATGTTTCCGTCTGTGTCTCCAATAGCCTCATGCGTTCGTTCAACGCCTGCACATACTCACCGTACCTGGTTTCCGGAAATTGTTCTTTCGAGAGGCCAGAAAGTCGGCAGAGTTCTGCGTGCTTGGGGAGGTTTAGGAGTCGAATGGGTTCTTTTTCAGCAATTGTGGAATCGTGGAGAAACTCGGAGCGTACGTTCATAACGGAGGTATTGAAAATCCTTGCTCCTATGATATAGTCGCGCACGCCATTTGGCGAGGAGTTGAGCTGATGCGGGCACACATGCAGCGGTGGGCGGGGTTTTCGTTGAAAGGGCACCGGGAAATGCAGCAGGATCGATTTCTTCCAGAAGAGGATTGGAATGGGACTGGGACGTTCTGTGTCGGTGTAGCAGACGGTCATGGGAAAAACGGGGATTTTGCTGCGGGGTTTGCCACACAGATGATTCCGGTGTTTCTTCGACTGAACGGCTACTCGCCGGAATGTCCACAAGAACCGATGCAACACGCCTTTCGCATGGTTGATGCGCGTATCAAGCTCGCGTGTGATGGAGGCACGACATTCGTGTTTGCGGACGTGTCGTCGCAGCACATCGTGATCGCCCATGCCGGCGACGCGCGAGCGGCGCTCGTCAGCCGTCACACCGTGACAGAACTCACATGTGATCATCAAGGGAAGTGCGGCCGAATCACGCGTTCCCTCGGCGACCGTGTGGCTCCGCATATTTCGTGTGAGCCCGATGTCCATGTGATCAAGCGACCCGTGGGCAGTCACTGGTTGCTGCTTGGAAGCGACGAACTGTGGCGTGCGCTCGATGATCGACTCATTGTCTCACGAGTTCTTGCTTCCACACTCAACAAACCAACCGCCTTCGAAGCACGTGAAGCCTTGCGTGAACTCCTTTGGGATGATCCGCAAGTCGAAAATGTCACGGCGTTTCTCTACGACTTGTCTCTTCCCTCATGAAACGGAGACTTACATGAGTGCAGACGGATCTTCCGCACCTGCGCCGAGCACTGAACTCGGGCCGTTCACCGACGTGGCTTCGGCCTTTTGCGCGGCAAAGCTCGAAGTTCCAGCGGCGGACCTCTCACGAGTAGCAGAACAAACAATTTTGTTACACACAGATCTTTTGCGTCTCGAACCATCGCGTCCTGGTCCTGCTGCCTACCTTGTCCGAAGGATTCCTTGGACTGTGGACGGTGCGGGTGTGCGCCGTTTACTCGAGGTGTTCCTCGCCCACTCCGCAACAGAACCTGTTCTCTACGAACTTCCGTACGGCCCCGTCCTTTTCACGGTTGCGCGTGGCCAGATTGTTGTCACATCGCGGCCGGCAACGGTCGCCACTCCCATCTTTTCCCGCATCGCCTGATGTGGGTTTTTTGTAAGCCAAGGGTCTTTGTTTCGTTAGTTTATTTAGGTGTGTGTCTTGACGTAACCGTCAAAATTAACTACATTCGATTACCGAGGAAACCATGAATGACAATCACTCGCGAACGAGAATCGTTGGTCTTCAATCGCTTGCTGCGCACTTTCAAGGAGGCGATGCGGTGTTTCGCCGCGAGGTTTCGTGGCGAGAACGTCTGGCAGAAGTGCGCGTGTTCGGAGAACACTGGCACGGTGTGGAAGAGGAGCTCATGTTTGCCCAACGCTGTTTGGCAGACATAAAGTCTCTCTGTGGAATGCCGGGTGATGCACGCGCCAACGTGGTCAATGTTCTGGTGAGTCGGGTGCGGCATGCTCACACGCTGGAAGGTCTCGATAGCGAGCAATTGATGCAGGTGATGCAGCTTGCGCAGGCATGCATCGACAAATTCGAGATCACGGGTGTGAATGGTGTTGCTCCTCGCGGCACCGCACGCCGCAACGATGGTTGGCTCGAACAGAGTGACATCTATCGTTCTCGACTCTTTCGGTACGGGATGTTGGAGGTCTCTTGGTCTCCTTGTCGTCCTGAACCACCGTCTCTTGATCCGCTCCCTGATCTCTCGCGTCCCGACCGACGCCGCAAAACACGTCCACATGATGCGGACGTCGCAGGACAACCGGAAGTAGAACGGGATGGACCCATTCCTTCGGACTGGAAATGGTTCGGTCACACGCGAGGCAAACGCGTGCTCATCATCGGAGGTGAGGGGAAGCAGCGCGACATCGACCGCATTCAAAGCGCGTTCGAAATCGCACAGCTCGACTGGCCGCCAACCGCACATCGGAGTCGATACCTCGGACAACTTCCGGAACGCATTCGAAACGGTGCGCTCGACCTCGTCATCATCCTTCCGTGGTCGCGTCACTCGGTAAACGAAGCCATCGAACCCGTGCTTGATCGTTCCGGAATTTCAAAGGTTCGTGTAGACATCGGCTACGGCATCTCCGCCATCCGCCGCTCCATCGAACGCTGGCTCCCACCTCTTTGACTCCTCACGGGGTCGTTTTTTATAGGCGTGGGCCGTCCAAGTTACGGCACGTCACTAGGATCCACTAGCTTTTTTCTGGACTTATCGAACTCCTGAACGTTCGAGGTCGTAGATAAGTCTATTCTGTGCCGGCCTGGGCCGGCCAAGTCTCGCTATCTTCGCCCGATTTGTTCTGATATCCTATGATCGCTATTAACTTGTATCCGAAGATCTATGAATCCCTTTGAACAGGCGCAAACACAGCTTTCTCGTGCGAACGCGGTTCAAGCGTGTGCTCCGGAAACCCTTGAGAGGTTGCGGCACCCTGACCGGCAGATTCGGGTTTCCATCCCGGTTCGGATGGATGATGGATCGCTGCGTGTGTTTGAAGGCTACCGTGTTCAACACAACAATGCCCGTGGACCATATAAGGGGGGGATTCGCTTTCATGCTCAGACGGATATTGAGGAAGTGAAAGCGCTTGCCCTTTGGATGGCACTCAAGTGTGCGGTTGTGAATATTCCGATGGGCGGTGGAAAAGGTGGGGTGACGGTGGATCCGAAAACTTTGTCGAAAGGCGAACTCGAACGGTTGTCACGGGGTTGGATGCGGGCGATGCACGATGTGGTTGGCCCAACGAAGGATGTTCCGGCACCGGACGTGAATACGACGCCGGAAATTATGGCGTGGATGGCGGATGAGTACGCGGGGCTCACAGGCGACACGTCCGGAGCTGTCATTACGGGTAAGCCGCTCGACAAAGGTGGATCTCAGGGGCGAGGAACCGCGACGGCGCAGGGAGGATTTTACGTATTCGAAGCGTTGCGTGAGAAACTTGGGTTGCCTGGCGCGTGTCGTGTGGTGATTCAAGGATTTGGAAATGCAGGTGAACACGCCGCCGAGTTGTGGAGCAAGGCGGGACACGTGATTGTCGGGTTGTCTGACTCACGTGGTGGGATCGTCTCGGAGACGCCGCTCGATATTGCTGCGGTCGCCGCACATAAGTCCGCGACAGGGTCCGTCGTCGGATTCCCAGGGACACGGACCGTGACGAACGAAGAACTCCTTCTGACACCAAGTGACTTGTTGATTCCTGCGGCGCTTGAAAATCAAATTACGGGAGGTAACGCAGCGGCCGTGCAGGCCAAAGTGATTCTTGAACTTGCGAACGGACCAACCGTGACCGAAGCCGATGACATACTTTTCAATCGTGGCATTGCGGTCATCCCAGACATTCTTGCCAACGCTGGTGGTGTGACGGTTTCTACGTTTGAGTGGGAACAAAATTGCAAGGGGGAATCGTGGAGCGAAGTGGACGTATTCGCCAAACTTCAAGAGATCATGAAACGCGAAGCTCTCGCCGTCGCTGAACGTGCCACCGCCCTTAACACAGATCTTCGCCGCGCTGCATTCGTCACAGCGCTCGAACGGTTAGAATCTGCCATGAAATAATATGTCGGAATTTCAAGAAGGATATCAACCAACTCCCTGGGTTGATGTAGGTGGCGAGCGCATTTACGGAACACGTGTTCGTGATTTAGAGCCAGATGACTTGGAGAAGCTCAAACTGACTCCGGATGCGTTGCTTCATGTAACACGTCATCTCGTGACTCTTTTTCCGGAAGCACGGGCACAACTTTTGGGTCTGCAACGAACAGACGAGAATGGCGCTACACATCCAATCGATGATGGTTTCGTGGCCGCCCAACTTGCCGCTGCCGGTTCGAAGTTTCATCCATCCGTTCAAGATCCCGAAAAAGTGATCGCCTGGGCCATGGAACAGTTTGCCCAAGCGCTTCGTGAGGGAAAGAAATTGCCGTGGGTTGAAAGTCTCGCGACTGGAGAACGCTCTGTGTCGATGACGGTAACCGCGACGGCAGACGACAAGCGATTCCTTGGAATTCCGCCGGGCGAATCCATGGGAAACGGAAGTGTCATTCCTGTCACACCCGAGCTTGCTCCACGCGTTGTTCAAGAACAACGGGGAAAGGGTGAGGCAAAAGATCGGATCGTAGTGAACGTGATCACCGGTATGGACGCTCCTCCAACAGATCAGACGATTCTTGTTTTGAAGCAAGTAAAAGCGACAGGTCAGTACGAATTTTATACTGCGTATACAGGTGTAAATAGCCCGAAACTTCCACGTCCAGGCGAACAACAACCAGACGAATTGGCATACAACCAAGCCTGGTGGGACCGCCACACCTTCGTAAAACCGTGACGAATGACCTGAGTTTTGGTAGGGTTCGGGAGAAAAGTGTTAGTGCCTTAGGAGTCGTAGAGTCTCACTGGGTGCGTGTCATCCAGAGGAGGCACAGCCGACGAAGGATCCCTTGTCGTCAAATGAGAGATCCTTCGGTCTGTGGCCTCTGGATGACATATTTTTGTCGTCAATTCACTTCCAATTTCCACCCTCAACCTTCCCACCTATGCCTTACAACCATAAAGCCATTGAGCCAAAGTGGCAGAAACGTTGGGAAGAAGCTGGTTATGGCCGCACGACCGAGACTGGTCGGCCGGAAGATCAGCTCTACCACCTTGTCATGTTTCCGTATCCATCGGCAGCCGGGCTTCACGTAGGGCACGTGGAGTCGTATTCGGCAGTCGATATTTTGACGCGTTTTCGGCGCATGCAAGGGAAGGATGTGTTGTTTCCAATGGGTTGGGATGCGTTTGGTTTGCCTGCGGAAAATTTTGCCGTGAAGACAGGGGTGCATCCAGCGGTGACCACACAGAAGGCGATTGAGAACTACACACGCCAAATGAAGTCACTTGGATTGTCGTTTGATTGGTCGCGTGAAGTTTCCACCGCGGACCCGGCGTATTACCGTTGGACGCAGTGGTTGTTTTTGACACTCTATAAAAAAGGGTTGGCGTATCGCGCGAAGGCTCCGGTCAATTGGTGTGATGGATGTCAGACAGTGCTCGCAAACGAGCAGGTGGTCGATGGAGTTTGCGAACGCTGCAAAACGGTTGTTGTTCAGAAAGAATTGGAGCAGTGGTTTTTCCGCATTACACAGTACGCCGATCGTTTGCTTGCAGGGTTGGATACGATTGATTGGCCGGAGAAGATCAAAGCGATGCAGCGCAATTGGATTGGGCGCAGCGAAGGCGCGGAAGTTGTGTTTGTTGCGGAGTCTGGCGATGCGTCCGTGACGGTGTTCACGACGCGACCCGATACGTTGTTTGGTGTGTCCTACGTGGTGTTGGCGCCAGAGCATGCGTTGGTCGATGCTTGGACGACCGCAGAACACAAGGACGAGGTCGAGGCGTATCGTCTGCAAGCATCGAAGAAATCAGAACTGGAACGCACGCAGCTCGAGAAGGACAAAGCTGGTGTATTCACTGGTTCGTTTGTCTTGCATCCGTTAACGGGCGCCCGCGTACCAGTTTGGGTGAGTGATTATGTGTTGGTGAATTACGGAACTGGAGCGGTGATGGGTGTGCCGGCGCATGACGAACGCGATTGGGTGTTTGCGCATAAGTATTCGTTGCCTGTCACAGAAGTTGTTCAAGCAACGGTTTGGCAGAATCCAGACCCTGTAGCTGGTGCGCACGCCGCCACGGTCTCGACGAGTGTGGAGGGTTGTTGGACTGGGGCTGGTGCGCTTGTTAATTCGGGAGCGTTTAATGGTCTCGACAATGAAACAGGCAAACAGAAAATCGTTGACGTCCTCGAAGCGCAAGGAAAAGGGAAGCGTAAGGTGAATTATCATTTGCGCGACTGGCTTGTGTCTCGCCAGCGTTATTGGGGCGCGCCGATTCCGATGATTTGGTGTGATGCCTGCGGGGCACAACCGGTTCCAGACACGGACTTACCGGTTCGTTTACCAGACGATGTGGATTTCAAGCCAACCGGGAAGTCACCACTCGTCGATTCAAAATCATTTCACGCTGTGGCCTGTCCGTCGTGTGGCAAAGCTGCACGGCGTGAAAGCGACACGATGGACACATTCGTTGATTCATCGTGGTATTACCTGCGTTATTGTGATGCGCACAATGACGCGGAATTTGCCGACCGCGAAAAACTTCGTGCCTGGTGCCCAGTCGACTTATACGTCGGCGGCGCTGAACACGCTGTGATGCATTTGCTGTACGCACGTTTCTTTGCCTACACCCTTCACGATCTCGGCTACGTCGATTTCGAAGAACCATTCACCGCCCTGCGCAACCAAGGAACGATTCTTGGACCAGACGGTGAAAAAATGTCGAAGTCACGTGGCAACGTGGTGAACCCGGACGAAGTGGTCGAGCAATACGGGGCGGACGCAATTCGTTGCTACGAGATGTTCATGGGACCGCTTGAGGATGCCAAGCCGTGGGACACGAAGGGAATCGTCGGTGTGCGTCGGTTCATGGAGCGTGCGAACTCCTTGCTCCCAAAGGTTGGGGACGCGGCGGACATGGAGACAATTAAAATCGTTCACAAGACCGTGAAGAAAGTCACCGAAGACTTGGGTGCACTGAAGTTTAACACAGCCATTGCCCAAATGATGACCTGCGTGAACGCGATGATGGAATGCAAAGTCGTTCCACGCATCGCGTTTGAAACCTTCGTCAAAATCCTCGCACCTTTCTCTCCACACCTCGCGGAGGAAATGTGGGAAACCCTCGGCCACGATCACAGTGTATTCGAGGAACCTTGGCCAAAGTTTGACTCAGAACTCGTGGTCGACGACGTGATCAAAATGCCCGTGCAGGTGAACGGCAAGTTACGCGCGGCGCTGCATGTTGCCAAAACGATCAGCGAAGAGGAAATGAAAACGCTCGCACTGGCTGACGCCAACGTCACAAAGTTCCTCGAAGGCAAAGAGGTCAAGAAAATCATCTTCATTCCAGGCCGACTCATCAACTTCGTGGTAGGATAGAGCAAATCGTTTCTCGGTGGCCTATGCACTCGCATCTCCTTTCGCCCTTTGTCCGAAAAGACTCCCGACCAAATGCTATCTCTGACGTCCGAGTTATCGGCATCCACCGACTGCTCATCCAAACAGGCTTCGGCCTGTTTGGTTTGTTTCTTCCGATTTATTTGTACGAATTGTTTGGTGGACGACTCTGGTTGATTCTTCTTTGGGCGGGAACGTATTTCGGTCTGACCACACTCGCTTTGCCGCTCGCAGCAAAGCTCATGAATCGTATCGGGCTTCGAGCGACGATGATGGTAGGTGTCGTAAATTTCCTTCTATTTTTTGCCGTCTTGTTGTTTGACGGATCTTTCTCTTGGCAGATGGTTGCACTACTTTCTCTCGTCACACACACCGCTGGTCATGCGCTCTACTGGATTCCGTTTCATGTTGAGTTCACACGGCGAGTCCCACGCGGTTCGTTCGGGTCAGCGCTCGGATGGATGGTTGGGGCAACGATGATCATCGGCATTTTACTTCCTGCCATTTCTGGTTGGGTTATTTCTCACTTTGGGTATTCGATGGTTGCGGTTGGAAGCTTGCTGCTCGTGATCGCTTCGCTTATCCCGATCCGGTCCATGCATCTTCCGCGTGAGCATTTTGACCTTACATTTGGTGAGACGTGGAAAACACTGTTTTCAAAATCTCAGCGCACCCTGCTTGTGACGCATGCGGCAGAGGGTGTTGAAACCGCTATTGGAATTATTGTGTGGCCCATCGCCTTGTTCGTTTTGTTGGGTGGGTACGAGCAGATCGGAGTCGTTTCCACCTTCGCTGCTTTTCTCTGTGCACTGTTTCAGATTCGACTCGGAAAAATAACAGATCATGCAGATGATCGACGCCTGCTCCATGCGGGAACTATGTTGTCTGCTGCAGCGTGGCTGGCAAAATCTGTTGTGACAACGACCGCGCAGATCGTTACAGCCTGTACCTTTCATAGTTTTGCGTTGGTACTGTTGCGTAACCCGTTCGAGACGCTTATGTATCGTCGTGCGGCGGACGCTGGACATTATGTGGATGAATATACGGTGCTGCGAGAAGCAGCGTTGTGTGGTGGCCGAGCTCTTACTTTGTTTGCACTCATTCCGTTGACATATTTCTTTGGTATCTGGATTTCATTTGTGATTGCGGCAGTTGCTACACTGTACTTTAATAAGATTGTCGCCACGTTTACATCAATTTCACGTTAACATCTTGGCGTCGGAGGGGTGGTTTGCTAAGGTGCGGTTGTATGAATCTTGTCATGGTAGGTACGGGTTATGTTGGGTTGGTGACAGGGCTTGGGTTTGCGAAACTTGGGCATCGGGTGGCTTGTGTTGATGTGGATGCGGGGAAGGTGGCTCGGCTCGACATGGGGCAAGCTCCGTTTTTTGAAGTGGGTTTGCCGGAGCTTCTTGGTGAGATGATTGAGGTGGGGCGGATTGTGTTCACGACAGATCTCAGCAGTGTCATTGGTGGCGCCGACATTGTTATGATTGGAGTCGGCACACCCGCGGCGGGGAATGGTCAGCCGAATTTACAATACGTGTTTGATGCGGCTCGGCAGATAGGACAGTCGCTTGATCACGAAGCACTCATTGTAATGAAGAGTACGGTGCCGGTCGGAACGAATCGACAGGTCTTGGCGACGGTTCGTGATGTCATGACGAGCGCGGGGCGTGCGGATTTGACGAGCTTGGTACAGATCGCGTCACTTCCAGAATTTTTGAGCGAAGGAACCGCGATTCGTGATTTTTTTGCTCCGACACGTATCGTTATCGGAACCGACGATGAAGTGGCGCGATCACTACTCGAACGATTGCATGAAGGACTCGAAGGACCACGTGTGTTTACAACGATTGAAAGTGCAGAACTTGTAAAGTTGGCAGCGAACGCGTTTTTAGCAACGAAGATTTCGTTTATCAATGAGATGGCGAGCGTGGCGGAGCGAACGGGTGCCGATGTACGCGAAGTTGCACGTGGCATCGGACTCGATCCACGCATTGGTCCGCATTTCTTGCGCGCCGGAATTGGCTATGGTGGATCATGTTTGCCAAAGGATGTAGTCGGACTGCATTGGATGGCAGGAACAAACGGATATGATTTTAAAGTACTGTCGGCAGTGATTGAAACGAACAATCGTCAGCGTGAATTATTTGCACGCAAGGTAGAAGAATCACTTGGTGGAATGCGTGGAAGAAAGATTGCCTGCTGGGGTTTGTCCTACAAGCAAGGGACTGACGACTTACGTGAGTCGCCGGCCATGGACATTGTCACTTGGTTGTTTGCACGTGGAGCAGATGTGACGGTGTATGATCCGTGTGCCATGGAGGCGGCAAAGAAATTACTCGCCGATCGTGTTGAGTTCGCCCCAACGGCCATCGACGCCGCCACCGGAGCCGATGCTCTGCTGGTGCTCACCGAGTGGCCCGAGTTCCGCGACGTGTCGTTCACCACTCTGAAAGAACGCATGCTCGAGCCTCGCATCTTTGACGGGCGAAATCATCTCGCTGATCTTGATCTCAAGCGTTTCGGTTTCAGCTATTCCGGCATAGGCCTCCCCTCAAATGCGTAGCCATTCGTTGATTCGTCACCCAAGTTGATTTGTTGTTATGCGCCACACGGTCGATTTATTGTTTGCGCGTCGACCATCGCGGCAGTTTGCTTTTGGGCTAGCCGCATTTGTGGTGGGTGTGTTCGTTGGCCCTTTTTTTGATTCCGCGTGGAGAGTCTTGGGGGTTTGGGGGGAGCTGCTCATGGGTGCGGCTGTCGTCGCTGTGGCCACCGCGTGCTGGGTGAAACACATGACTTGGCGAGTCGTAGTATTGCTCGTGGCTGGAGTTGTTTTGGGTGTTTGGAGATACGCCGCGGTATCCACGCCTGTCGTCCCAGTAGACGGATCGATGCATCAATATGAAGCGGTTGTGCGTGGGGAAGTTCAAGCGACGGATCATGGTGTGCGTGTCACCATGCAAGATATCCGTCAAGGCGACCAGGAAGTTCCCGGTCGGATTCTTGTTTGGCACCATTCTGCAGACAGGCTGGAAGATGGAGACGAGATTTCATTTTCGTGTCGGCTTGTACGTCCGGAACCTTTTGATGGTTTTGCCTACGATCGATATCTCGCCGCGCATGGGATCACAGCTCTCTGTTTCAGACCATCCTCTGTTGTTGTCATTCCGCGAGCATCTCCGACCGTAATCGCTAAACTACTGCGTGTTAAACATGCGCTTGTTTCGCGGCTTGAAGCCTCACTTCCGGAACCGTACGCTTCGTTTACCGCTGGATTATTGTTTGGTGGTGATACGGGTTTGTCAGAAGGAACAAGAGAAACATTCGTACGTACAGGCACTTCGCATATTCTGGCTGCTTCCGGATTCAACGTGTCGCTCTTTTCTCTTGTCTTTCTGGGTTGGGCGACACGTACCTCGCTCGGTCGCCGAAAGGGTATTGTTGCCACAGCGCTGCTCGTGGGCGCATTCGTGATTTGTGCGGGAGCCACAGCTGCCGTGATGCGAGCTGCGGTGATGGCGTGGTTTGCGCTGCTCGGACTCTATTTACGACGCGAGCCTTCCGTTCCCGTTGCTATCATATTTTCTGGCGCTATTCTTTTGTCGGTAAATCCGTTGTTGCTTGCTGACGACATAGGATTTCAACTCTCGTTTGCGGCGACGGCAGGAGTGCTGTTCGTTGCGCCTCGTTGGAGAGATGCTTGGACATTTGTTCCGGACATCCCAGGCTGGCGTGAAACCGTTGCAGGAACCGCCGCGGCAATGCTGCTTACCCTCCCGCTCACATTTTGGCATTTCGGTGCCATTTCACTCGCGGCTCCATTTGTGAATATTCTTATCCTTCCACTTGTTCCAGTCCTCATGGTCGCATCTCTGGTGGCGCTGCTTGTCTCGAGTCTACTTCCAGTACTCGGGCCGTTCATGGCTGTTCCAGCTTGGGCGATTGCGTCCGTTATCTTGCGTGTCATCGTATTATTTTCTGCCCTTCCAGAAGCTTCCATTTCTGTGCCCGCCGCTCACGTACTCGCCGTGCTCGCGACGACCGTTATCGTGTTTGGTTGGCGCGTGTCGCTGAAACCTATACGTTCGTAGTATGCGAGCCACCGCACGACAACAAATCGAACGACTGTGTGTTGCGCTTATTATTACGATGCTCGCCAGCGTTATTTTTCTTGCACAATCTCACCGATTCGATACAACCGGCCGTCTACGCATTTGGTTTTTTGATATCGGGCAAGGCGACGCGATTTTTCTTGAAACCCCAGATGGTCATCAGTTGCTCATCGACGGCGGACCGAGTGATCGAGTGCTCGACAAGCTCGGTTCTGTCCTTTGGCCCTGGGACCGTTCCCTCGACGCCATTTTTTTGACGCACCCGCACGCAGATCATGTTGCAGGCCTTGTGTCTGTACTTGAACAATATGCGGTAGGCACTATCTACGACACAGGGACTCACGCCTACACGGAAGTCATGAGTACCTTCGAACACGACTCCATCACAGAACGAGATTCCCGGTACGAAACATTGCGTGCCAACGAGACTCTCGTTTACGGGGAAGTGACGCTTCGTGTGATCGCACCGTTCTCCGATTGCGCTGGCACCTATCCCGATGATCCAAATGAAGCGTCACTGGTACTGCTTTTGACCTACCACGACACGACGGTGTTTCTTACTGGCGACGCGATCGAATCCGCAGAACCAACGATGGCCGCAATGGCCGGTGATATCGATGTTCTTAAAGTCGGACATCATGGCAGTCTCACCTCTACATCGGTTTCAATGCTCGATGCCATTCGCCCAGAAGTTGCCATTATTTCCGTTGGTGAAGATAATTCCTATGGCCATCCACATCCGGTCGTTCTTTCTCGCCTTCGTGCGGCTAACATTCGAACATATCGCACCGATCTCGATGGTGATATTTTTCTTGTGTCCGATGGTACGGAGCCGGTGGTGACATCCTCACCCTTGCCATTTTGACCTAAAACTGTTAGCATTGCGTCAAACTATTTGATTACCTATGGCTACAACGCAACGTACACTCGTCCTTCTCAAGCCAGACGCTTTGCAGCGCGATTTGCTCGGGGAAATCACGCGCCGATTTGAACTCAAAGGGTTGAAATTTGTCGGGCTTAAACTTATTCGTCTCACAGACGCGATGCTCGATGAGCACTACGCTCACCTGACCGACAAACCATTCTTCGGTTCCCTCAAACAGTTCATGATGCAGACACCGGTGGTTGGAATGGTGCTGGAAGGAATCGATGCTGTGGAAGCTGTTCGTAAAGTCGTTGGATCCACAAATCCACGCGCTGCTGATGCTGGAACCATTCGTGCAGACCTTTCCATGAACGTTCCATCAAACTTGGTTCATGCCTCCGACACACCTGAAAATGCTGTGGTTGAGATCAAACGTTTTTTCAAGGAGGAAGAATTGTTCTCGTACGAAAAAATTACAGATCGCTATATCTTTGGCGAAGGGGTCTAAGAGTGTTACAGTAAAAGACAGGCGAGAGCCTGTCTTTTACTTGGAGGGGCCTATGGCGAAACCAAATCGTGATTTGCAACAAGCTGCGAAAGATGCGAGGGAGAGCGAACAATTCCGTGCGGAGATTCGTGCGGCGCACCGGCCGGAGCTCGCAACGTCGACGATTGAACATCGTGACGAGCCGCCAACGCCAAGTCCGACGCTTGAGGCAATCATGGCGATGCCGCACGCGTCAGATGCGGACAAGGCTAAACGACTGGCCGCAGCAGAGCGTTGGCTGTCACAGTTTGTTTTGCGTGCACGGTTTCTTTCCGGAAAAGTCGATTTGCGTGGAGAAGTACGAACGAATTCAAAACTTACCGATACGATGGAGCTTGCTCGACGTGTTCTTCCAGACCCGCTGATTCAGCATGCGCTTCAATATCCTGCGAGTACAAATCCTACGTCCCCCGCTTGATTTCTCGATTCCTTCTTGCTAGCGTCACAGACGCGGAGACTTAATGACGCTCAAAAAGGACTTGTTTTGTGTCTATCCTCAAGATTGGCAGGGGAGTGTGAATGGATCGGCGGTGGAACGGCGAAAGCAAGCTTGGAGTGGACTTTCGCTACCAGTTCGCCGAGCCATGACCGCCTTTATTCCCTTGATTCGATCGGCTCGCGAACGAGTGATTGAGAAGTACCTCTTGTCGCTCGAAGAAGAGCTCGAACTCGCAGCCATCGTGGAACTTGCGGACAGCTCGACGCATTTGCTCACAGCGATCGATCTGCCCAAGAATGATCCGATCCACGTTCAGCAACGATATGAGGCGATGCAAGTTTGGGACATGGCCACGGCTATGGGAGTGCTCAGTATTGAGAATCCGCTGCAACAGGCACGACATGATCTGCGTCGACTTGTCCGTCTCTTTGAAAGGGAACTCTTCGCCCAAACCGGTGGTTGGGTTGATATTTGGAGTTATCACGCTGGTGACAAATTGCGCGTTGAGCGTATCTCGATCGACTCCAAGCTTTCCCGTGCGGAACAAGGAGCGCTGAAACAACGGTATTCGCCGCTCAACTGTCGAGCGACACGGGCGGGACTACTCGTTTCCTTTCACCATCGGGTAAAACACCCGTTTGATGTCTGGCTCAAGGTGTACCGACAAGTCCATCAAGCCGACGCACGCGCAAACCCTTACGCGATCTCCGACCAGTGTGGTCTCAAGATCCTTGTTGCAAACGATGAGGAAGCGACTGCCCTCGTTGGAGAAATTCGGTCGGTGCTCTCAACGGTAGGTGGGAGTGTCTGTGAGCTGAAAAGCAACATCGGGAAGTCTGGACCGATGAACGGTGGAAACTATCACTCGTCTCCACACTTCAAAGCAGCGAAGTACAACCTCAGCGTTTGGGGACGCGACTTTGAACTCCAAGTCATGACGTTTGCAAACCACTACGATTCACGTTACTCACTAGGTGCCGAGAATCATGTGCTTTATCGTCTTGATCAGATCATTGAAACTTACGGCCCCATCCTGTTCGCTTCCTCTGTGTACCGGTCTGTTGACTGGAAGAATACGGAGATGCGCGAGCTCTTGATGGGACGTGCCATCGCTCGGCTTGGCTGGCAGTTTTCTCCCCGGAGTTTGCATCGTCTCACGCAAGACGCCATGCACACCTGGCTTTCCTCCCCACCCTAGGGGAGAATTTTTTTGACACAATTCCGGCACCCCGATATGCTAGGTCTATCGTATGAATCACCTCTGCAACACTAATGGAACGAAGAAGACTACGATGCCACGCGGCATGGTCGTTTGCTTTATTCTTTGTGGTGCGGAGTTGTGTGAGTAATAGGTTTGTCCTGTGCTCAACGACTCCCATTTGGGAGTCGTTTTCGTTACGATGTGTTCTGTGTTGTTCCATGTCGGTCATCCACGAGGGTTCTTGTCCATGCTCTTTTTCCTCTCCGGTCTGCTTACGTCTGTCGAGGTACAGGATTCGTCGATCGATCATGAGGCATTGGCACGGTCACGCGAACAGCGTGCACGTGGTCTTGCTCGGGTGGTCGGGGAAGACATCCTGTGTCCGGTGGATTCCGAAGACATGCTGGCGCTTGAAGCGATCCAAATGACGGCGCATATTCGTGATGCGCTGCTCGACGGACGCATCACGTTGGTAGAAGCGCGGTATGCATCGCGTCGCGAACTTTCGGAAAAGACGTTCGCACAGTTTTGCCTAATCGGTCGAGTGTCGCGGCCAGCAAAATTCGCTGCATCGGTGCGGATTCGTCACGATGATCCAGACACCGAACAGCTCATCGTCCAGGCAGAGGCGCGAGGGCTCAATCCTCGCGACGCTCGACTCTTCCGGATCATTCCGCTGGGTCCTCCCCACATCGTCAACGACTACCTGCACGCCCTTGCTCCGTCGCCTGACCGCCAGATTTCGGCTGACGAGCGCGACTAGCTTTTCTTGTCCGCATGCGCTGCATGTCGGATTTTTTCTTTTCTTAATTATTTCTTGAACACAATTTTTCTCACATTAGTTTTTGTAACCAACTGTGTATAGACAGTGGATATCATGTCAAAATGACTCTTGAAGTTCTCGTCACAGGTGGTACGTTTAATAAGCCTCTTGATTAGTGGGTATTCCCGAACACAACTTTTTTCATCTCTGTTCAGGGTGGATGGATGCGACACAGTGGCTCGCAAGGCTACGATCATCGTGTGTATCCACACTGGTTTCTGCACATCACGTTCGCAAGAATACACCCACTGAGCACGAGAGGCGCCAACGAACGACCGGACACCGGTCGTTCGTTGCGTTTTGGAGCGACCTCGCATACACTAGTCGCGGCTAAAATTTGTCGAGCCATGGCGCAGTTGGCTAGCGCGCTTGCCTGGGGGGCAAGAGGCCGCGGGTTCAAGTCCCGCTGGCTCGACCAAAACGTGAATAAAAAAGG
>SXGT01523819.1_pt1 | contig 17102 bp, 12 predicted proteins | sample 3176221 | NCBI WGS metagenome assembly SXGT01 (sample SAMN11356862, study PRJNA531348) | freshwater metagenome | isolation source: freshwater sample F1-120 | place: China: Fuxian Lake, Yuxi | collected 2017-12-25 | reverse complement strand
CCAGCAGTTGATAGAGAAACGCCGCCTCGTTGCTGGTTCGCCCCGAGGTGTAGAAAACGGCCTCGTCGGGTTGGCCGAGAGAGTCGAGCGCGCGCCCGATGGCGGAGAAGGCCTCGTCCCAGGTGGTGGAGCGATAGGTATCGCTGACGGGGTCGTAGCGTAGCGGCTCGGTGAGTCTGCCCTGGGCCTCGAGCCAGCGGCCGTCGCGGAGGCGTAGCTCGGCGACCGGGTGCGCCGCGAAGAAGTCCGGGCCAGCGCGCTTTCCGGTCGCTTCGAACGACACCGCCTTGAGCCCGTTCTCGCAGAATTCGAGACGGGAGGGTTCGCCGGGCTCCGGCCAGGCGCAGCCTGGGCAGTCGAAACCGCCCGGCTGATTGACGTGGGTGAGAGCGACCGCCCCGGAGACCAGCGCACCGTCCTCGCGCAGCCTCCGCCACGATGCCCGAAGCGCCGCACGGCCTCCCGCCACGGGCGCGACACCCGGATCCGGCCCAACGCCGCCTTCTCTGGCTTGTCGATCCGAACTTTCGGCCAAACCCGCTCCTCCATCCCGCAGCCACCGCATCGGCGCGGCGCGGGCTCCGCCCCGCCGATCCTTGGCACGCCCACCTCGGAAGTCGAGCGCTGCTGACCGCGCGCCCCCTCGATTCCCTGCCCGCACCGCACGCGAGTGACCGGGATGAGGGCAGGCGCCGATCCTGATCGGCGCCTGGAATGCTCAGGGGGCCGAGGCGCGAACCGCTCGGAAGACGGCCACGTCGTCGGACATGATCCCGACGTCCACCGAATATGTGGCCCCCGAGCCGGCCGGAATGTTCCAGACCTGTGCCGCGTCTGCGGCGCTGGCATTGAAACTCGTGTCGGGGACGTCGGCGAACGAATCGTAGCGATAGAGGTTGTAGGAAACCGACGGATCCGGGATCCCCACCATGGCCGTGATCGTCAACGGCGAAGGGGCTGGTGGGGCATTCGAGCCTTCGACCATCGCGGGCGTCTCATGGTTGACGTTGGTCGCGAGCCTGACCGGGATGGTGTGGTGGCCGGGATCCTTGACTCCCGTCACTGCGATCCCGTAGTTCAAGAGATTGTTATTGAGCGAATAGACCGGAGCCCGCGACGAGTTGGCCGCCCTGCGGCCCCGCGCGAATCCCGCAAATCGCGATGAGAACACGTAGGGAGGAACCCCATCGGGGGCCCAGAGTCCGTTGTCGCTGAAGGTGATCGAGTCAGATCTCAGGTAGCGAACCGGCCATCCATCGAGCGGCCGCAGCGAACCAATGCCGGTCACCGGGACGATGTGGTCGTAATCCGGATCGCCGGCATATCGGTCGGTGTCCTCGTGGAAGAGGTACTCGTTCGTGAAGAGCCCGATGATCACCGGGTGCCCCGCCACGCTGTGCTGCTTCACCCAGGCGAGGAACTCTCCGGTGCTCATCTGGCTCTCCGTGTCCCACGGGGATGCCTCGAGGTGCATCGCGTCGGCGGCCTGCACGTCGTTGACCCCGACGAGCAGCTGGCTGTCGGAGTCGCTCTGCGGAATGCCGGGGGAAGAGAGCTGCCGTGCCTTGTACTGAGAGCAGTACTGACCGAAGTACAAACCGGCGCTGATCAGCGAGACCTCGCCGCAATAGCCATAGTTGGCCTCCCACTGCCGGCGGGGCGGAATGGGAAGATGCGCGACATACCCCGGTTGGGAGGTGGCCGCGAGAGCCGGAACACAGGTCGAGCCCGGCATCAGCAGGAGACCGAGAAGCACTGCGAGCGCCCGGCGAGTGGCAACCGGGCGCGCGCGCGACATCGTTATCGTCGTCGCCCAAGGCTCGTCGTCAGCGCCCGGGGCCGAACCCCGCGACCGCTTCTCCTCACCCTTCCCTTCTTGCATCCCTCTCCGCCAGGTCCTCGTCCAAAATCGGCCAACCAGCGACAGGCGTCTGTACTCAGATTCTCCGAATGATGACGCCCTTCCCGTTTTTTCAACGAACATTCAACCTTTCCTCTATCCCCGAGTCCGGGCAAGAGGCAAGCTGGATTCGACGGAGGCCGCGAATCATGGTTCGCTCTCCTCACCTCGGAAGACGATGCCCTCCTGGACACCCAAGGAGATCCCCCATGCAGCGCCGTACGCTCCTCCAGTTGCTCGCGACGGCCCCACTGGCCCTGCCCGCCGGCCTGCCCTCCGTCAGCGCGCCACGGCGGCACCGTGTCCTCGTCATCGGTGCCGGCATTTCGGGCCTTGCTGCGGCTCGCACTCTGACGCAGCGCGGTCACAGCGTCGAAATTCTCGAGGCCCGCGACCGCACCGGGGGCCGCATCTGGACCGAACCCGATCCCGCGGGCCTGCCGCTCGACCTCGGCGCCTCGTGGATCCACGGTATCCGCGGCAACCCGATGGCGAAGCTCGCCAGCCTCTCCGGTGCCCGGCTCGCCATGACGAGCTACGACAGCGCGATTCTCTACGACACCGACGGCTCACCGGCCGGCCCTGCTCTCGATCGCGCCGTAGAGCAACTCCACGGCTTCATCGAACGCAGTATGCAGCGGGCGCAACGGCGCGATCGAGATGTCGTGGTCGATACCGCGATCGAGAGCGACCCCGCCTGGGCCACGATGTCGACCAGCGACCGCAAGCTCGTCCGCTTCATCCTCAACAGCATCATGGAGCAGGAGTACGGCGGTGCCACCTCCGAACTCTCGTCGTTCTGGTGGGACGCCGGCTCGGCCTTCGGCGGTGAGGACGCACTGCTGCCCGACGGCTACTCGGCAATCACTGATTATCTCGCGAGCGGCCTCTCGATCCGGCTCGAACACGTCGTCGAGAGAATCGAGTGGGGTGGCAGCGAACTGGTCGCCGTGACCCGCGACGGTGGCCGCCACGTCGCAGACCGTATGGTCGTCACGCTGCCTCTCGGCGTGCTCAAGGCGCAGAGCGTGACCTTCAGTCCCGCTCTGCCCGCATCACATCGCCAAGCGATCGCGACTCTCGGCATGGGCGTCCTCGACAAATGCTACCTGCGCTTCCCGCATGTCTTCTGGCCGGAAGAATTCGACTGGCTCGAGTACATCCCGGAGGGCGACCGCACCTGGGTCGAGTGGGTCAGCCTCGCCCGACCAACGGGTCAGCCCGTTCTGCTGGGCTTCAACGCGGCCAGCGAAGCCCGTCAACTTGAGAGTTCTACCGATGAGCAGATCGTTGCCGGAGCCATGGCCGTCCTGCGCCGGATCTTCGGTGCCGCCGTGCCCGATCCGATCGGGTACCGGATCACCCGCTGGGCCGCGGATCCCTTCGCCCTGGGCTCCTATTCGTTCCATGCCGTTGGATCGACTCCGGCCCATCGCACAGCCCTCGCGGCGAGTGCGGCGAACCGCCTCTTCTTCGCCGGTGAGGCGACCCATCGCCAGTATTACGGAACGGTCCATGGCGCCTATCTGTCCGGGCTGCAGGCCGCCTCCCGCGTGGCACGAAGCTGACCAGAGTTCGGGTCCCGGATCCGGAGAGTTCTCGAGGCAGCCGCCGCACGCTCGACACGCGGTCGCCCTTGCCCGGCCCGCGAGATCGGTCTACAGCCCCCCCGAACGACTCGATCACGGACCGCTCGGGAGGGAATGGCCCATGCCCGCAGAGCGCACGGGTTTGCGTCTCGTATCGCGGCTTCTCCTGCCGCTTGAGCCCCAGGCCGTTTTTCGTGGCCTGACCGAACCGGCCCATGTCGAGCGTTGGCTCGCCACGGAAGCGGATCTCGACGCGGAGCTCCGTCCCGGCGGACGCTTCCGCTTCTGGGGCAGCGACGTACCCTTCACGCCTTCGCGCCAGCGCGCCGACCAGAGGGTCGTGGGCGCCGATCCACCGGGCCGGCTCCGCATCCGATGGACGTGGGATCATGTGCCGACCGAGGTCGGCTTCACGCTCCAGCCCCGGGGGACCGGAACGCTCCTCGAGGCGGTCCACGTCATCGAGGGCCTGCTGCCCCACGCCGGTCCCGACACACCACTCGTGGTCGCTCGTTTCTGGAACGTCGCGCTGGCTGATCTGCGTCGCTACCTGATTCGCGGCACCGCTGTGCTCCGGCCCAACCTCACGCAACGAAGCACCCGGCCCCGCCTCGAAGCCTTGCTGGATGCATCACTCGGGCAGGTCCGAGCCGCGCTCGGAGCGGAGACGCGGGCATGGTGCCCGGCGGAGCTGGTGCGCGCCCTGCAACGGGGACTCGCGTCGCCGGAAGGAGCAGCTTCGGATTCCGTTGCCTTCGATCTCGAAGATCTCGGGCCCACCACCCGGCTGGCCCTCCAGTTGCCCGAGCCCTGCAGCACCCGGCGCCGACTCGGCGACCTGCTGGCGTGGGCCGACGCGCTGGTCCGGCTCGAGAGCTTCGTCGCGCTTCCGGGGCCGGCGCGAAGAGCTGCGAACCCCGGCAGCTGAGGACCCACCGGATCCCGCCTGACCGGCCGGGCCGAGAGGAGATCGAGAGTGACGGCCCGCTTCTCGACGATGTCGTCATCGACATTCCTGCGGGCCAGATCGAGTCGGTCGAGACCGATCCCGGGGAAGCAGGCCACGGCCCCCTTCTCGCGTACTGCAAGGTCACGGCGACCAACTTCGCCACGAAACTCAAGGTGACGCTCTGTCTCGAGGAACCTGCCGTCGGCTGCATCTCCGCCGTCTCGGCACCCTGACGAACGGACGTCTTCTCGCGGCAGGCGCGTATGCCCGCCGGCCAAACCTGCGACGACAAGAGCGACGCCAGATCAGCTCGTCGGTGGTTGCAGGAAGCGCTGCGCAGCCTCCGGTGCGAGCGAGCCAGCGCCGGGAGGTGGCCCCGCAGGAAACGCAGGATCCAGACCGCGGGCGGTGCGCTCGGCGATCTGGCGGAGCACGAGGCTCTGCGCTTCCGGTCCCAGGCTGGCCGCAAGCTGGCTGAGCTGCTCCGGGTCGGCCCCTGCCTCCAGGGCCTGGTGCAGGGCCTGCAACCCCTGTTCACGGAAAGAATTGGCGGGCCCGGCAGGTGGGGTTGTCGGGGGAAGCGGGACCGCCGCCGGATGTCCGCCGAGACCGTGCGCCGCGATTCCTGCAGGAGCGGCGGCGCTGCGCCCCGTGATCGGCGAACCCACCCAGACATCGAGTGAGGCCGGGCCGTCACCCGCAGGATCCTGCGTGAGGACGTGGTTGCGGTCGGCCAACACACGCGAGAGCGCGCCGCGGAGATCGAGCCCCTGTAGATTGACGGTGATCAATTCGGCCCCATCGGGGCGCAACCAGCGCACCCGGACGCCGGGCGCGCGCGCTGTGATCTCGGCCAGAACACCAGCCACTGCTTCGCCCTGCGCCACCACCGAGATGCGACCGGTGGTCTCGTCCCATTTCACGTCGGCCGCCTGCGGCCGCCCGGCCACGCCGAGCATCGCGATGGCGATCAGTGCCGCAGCCCGCCACCGCATCAGGGATCCCTGAGCGACGCCATCCGCGATCGCGCTCGAGTCTCGGGATGCAGCCGTTCCATCAGGATCTGCACCGCGCCGCCGACCCGGTCGTGCTCGGAGATCGAGTCCCGCCCGAGCACGTTGGAGATTGCGCCAAAGATGTAGTGGAGCGCCGGATCGCGCTGCGGCATCTCGACCTCGCCGACGGCCGCGAGGAAGTTCCAATAGTTGCCGGCGTACTCCCCGCAGGCGCCACGCCCACCACAGCGCCAGAGAGATCCCGACTTGAAGAACACCGCGGCCTCGCGCAGTTCGGCTGCCCCGGCCCAGCGCACGCGCTTGTCGGTGACATAGAGCAGGCGCTTCATTTCGAGGCTCGTCCACGAATCGACGAGCTGGCCCTTCTCCATGGCGAGCATGAAGTCGACCAGGCCGCGCGCCGTCGCCCAGCTCGACTGACCAGGGATCCGGCGCTTGCCTTCACGCGTGAACAGACTCCCCTGCTGCAGGCGGTCCCGAGCGATGCCGCTGCGCGCCAGCGGCTCGCGGTTGGCCTCGGCCAGACGCCGCCCGAGCTCCCCCTTGGCTGTCCGCTCGAGCCAGGTCTGGGCAGTCGCCGGATCGACCGGGTAGCCGGGCCCGAAGCGGCGCACGACGAGCGCCTCTCGTTGCACGATGGCCGCACCCGCGCTCGAGGAACTCGACAGCGACCAGTCGAGGTACTGGTAGAGATTGCCGCTGTCGCCTTCCCGGATCGGCCCGCGCGTCACCATGTGGGCGCCATCCTCCCACCACGGCACCTCGTGGGTATCGTTGCGGATGTATTCGTCGGCGACAATTATCGTTTCTCGCAGGACCCGTTCGCGCTCCTTCGGGTCGGGAAAAGCGTCCCCGACAGCGGTGAGCAGAGCCAGCGCCGTCACGATCTTGCCCGCGCTGCCGGCATTCATGTGCGCGTCGGGGTTGACCGCCCCATAGCGCGGGTGGTCGGGGTCGGTGAGATCGAGAACGGCAAGGCTCCAGCCGCCCGCGTCGACCCCGAGGATCTGGCGCAGTTGGCTGCTCAGGACCGGATCGGGTGCAGGGATACGGAGGTCGGGGCGGTCGACGAGCGAGAGTTCGACGTTCGCGGACGGCAGCTCACCGCCCGGTGCGACGACCCAGGTGTCGGGCGACGTCCGGATGGCGCGTCGCAGGCCCTCGAGCCGCTTGATGCCCGTGACCTCGACCTCGTCCAGCGGATACGCCCCGCCGACCCGTGCCAAGCCGAGGCCGAGCACGAGTGCGCCACATGCCAGCGTCGTTGCCCGCCTGCCCCGTGCCCTTGAGGACCAGCCTCTCTGCGTCCACCGCACCATGCCTCAGCCCCTCCGCCGGCCCGTCCGCCGCGATCCCTCTCAGCCGGCGATCCCGCGCACGCTGGCTGGAAGATCCCGCGCCACGCGAATGATCGGGATGCCCGTCTGCACGTTGAGCTGCATCTCCTGGATGGCCCGCGGCAGATCTTCGAACGCGTAGACTTCGCGGTGGATCGTCGGCTTGAAGACCTTGCCGTAAAGTTCGGTCGCCGCCGCGCAGCCGCGCAGCGTCTCGTAGTGCGTGTGGTCGATCGTGAGCTGCTTCACTGACGCTCCGGCAGAGTCGTACTGCACCTGCTTGGCGAGTTGCCAGCCCGCACTCACGTTGACGCCCTCGCGTGCCGCCACCGCGATGCCGGCCGCGAACACGGGCCCGCGCAGCATATCGCAGACGATGTGCATCCCCGTGCCACCGGTGAGCTTCTTGACCTCGGCGCCGAAGGCCTTCATGCCGTCGCGATCGGCGAAGCGGTTGAACTTCTTCTGGTCGATCCCGATGATGCCGAGCTTCTCGAGGGCTGCGCGCCGCTCGGCACTGCCCGAGCAGAAAAAGGCGCGATGGCCCTCGTGCCTGGCCAGCATGAGGAAGAGCTCCGAGACGCCGCCACCAAAGCCGAGCACGTTGACCTCGGCGCGTTGCTCGCGCGAGACCTTGACGCGCAGGATGCCCATCGCCCGCCGCCAGAGATGATAGGCCGTCGGTGCGCGCAGGGGCAACGCCGCCATCTCCCAGAGCGAGAGACCGCAGTCGAGCGGAGCGTGCAGGAGCTGCCACTCGCCCACCACGGCCTCCTCGCTGTACCAACCCACGGACTCCGGCTGGTCGTAGGCCCAGATGCGCAGCGGATAGCCGTAGACGTCTGCCTCGCCGTTGCAGTGCGTGACGACGATGTCGCCGGGCTTGAAGCGCCTCACTGCAGAACCCACCGCGACGACCTCGCCGAGCGCCGAATTGCCCGGGTAGATCTTGCCCCCGCGCAGCTCGGCGATATTCACCGTGTCGGCAAGAGCGGCATGCGCGATGTTATGCTCGGCCGAGACCGCGAGCACGCGAATCCGTACGTCGGCCGGGCCCGGCGCGGGCAGCTCCAGGGTGTCGAGCGCCACCACCCGCGACAGATCCATCGCATCGAGTTGGCCGCCCACCCGCTCCCGTTCCCCAGCAACCGCTTCTGCGGTGATCGCGTACGCCCGAACCGATCCCATAGTCAGAACCTCCCCGCCGATGCCGGCCGGGCCGGATCGCGCTCGGGGCGGCTACCATAGCTCTGGGCCGGCGTTCCAGCCGACGGACGCGCTACTTCTCCCGGCGGACGGCGCACCGGCCCGGCCCTGGGCCGGAGCCCGGCTCGGGTTCGAGGTCAGTCCGAGAGGGCCCTGAATTGAGCTCCGTCGTTGAACAGGGCACTGCTGAACACGGACTCGAAGCAGGCGGCATCGGTCACAAGCTGGACCGTGAGACGTGGGTCCTGCGCTACGGGCAGCCCGAAGTCGGGCAGCAATGCACCCCGCCCCGAGACCTGAATGGACGCCTTACCGGCGACTCCAGCCTTCTCGACGATCTTCTTTACGCCATCGGCGAGACCATCACCCCGGTAGAGGTAACCAGTCGAGGTCGGGCTCCAGCCACCTGTCCCGCCAACGTGCATCTGCGCCACGAGGGCATCGGTGCCGCTGGTCGAATCGTAGATGCAGACGTCACTCGGACCACCCGAGGTGGGGCTGCCGAAATCCGCCACCTCGGTCGCTTCGCCGCTGCGCCACTTCCAGGCGAAACTATCGCGGCTGTCCACGACGTTCTTCTTGATCAGCAGCGAGGCCTTGCCGGGTAGAGTCGGAGCCAGGCAGCCGTTGCGCGGGGTCTCGGAACCGGTGCAGGCTCCGGCCTGGCACGTCTCGCCCCACGAGCAGATCTCGCCGTCGTCGCACGCCGTACCGTTGGCCACCGAGGTCCCGGCACAGACAGCACCCGTGCAGACATCGCCGCTGGTGCAGGGGTTCTGATCATCGCAGCTCGAACCCGCGCCCGCGCCAGAGCAACCGTCGCTGAGGACGGTGGCGGTCGCCTGGAAGGGCCCGGACCCGGCATAGCGCTGCACCAGCAGCCACCACGTGCCTGCGGCCGGATTGGTGATCTCACACGAGGCCACCTGGTTGCCCCCCTCGTGCTTGCAGTCGTAGCTCGAACTCGAGGCCTGTGCGCCGTCGCGGACAAAAAGATCGAAGTCCACTCCTCCGGGATCCGTGCCGTTCATCGTGACACGCAGAACGCTCGTCCCGGCCGGAACCTCGACCGAGTGGTGGCTCTGTGGAACCGCGGACGACAGGTTTCCGGCAAAGGTCTCGACCGTGGTCGCCACCGAACCGACCGGCTCGAAAGCGCCGCACGCTTCGCCGCCGAGGTCACCACCGGCCTTGCTCGTGATCCACGAGCGGTAGTGAAAGACATTCGCATCGTAGCTCTGGTCGAGCGGCAGGCAGTCTTCGGAGTCGCCCCCGGAGGTGATTCCGGCGAGCACGTCCTCGCTGCCGTCGTTCCAAAAAAGAGGTCCGCCGGAATCGCCGTTGCAGGTGTTCGAGTCCTCGCCGGGCGTACCGATCGGATTCGCGAAGTCCCAGCAAACGAGCGTCGGGGTGCCGCAATCGATCGTCGACACATCTCCCTGCCGCTTGAGACCGTAGTCCTGGGCACTGCCGCCGCTGCGCCCGAAACCGACGATGGTCGCATCCGATCCGGCAGGCGGCGTCGCGGTTGTGTTGATCGACATCGGGGTGATTCCCGTCACGGGGGAGGCCAGGTGAACGACCGCAACGTCGGCCGTCGGAAAGTCGTAATCTGGGTGGACCTCGATCGAGGACACCGCGTGGAATCCACTGTGCTGAAAGAAGACCATGAAATCCGACCCACTGGGCTCCCCCGCATCGCCCGGCTGGCAATCGGCCCCAAGCGTCTCGCAGACGCAGTGCGACGCGGTGAGAAAGGTGCTGCAGCCGACCAATGTGCCACTGCAGGTGACGCTCGCCGAGAGCGGCGAACCGCCGGAGAGGAGCATACCCGCCGCCGGATAGTCCCAGGTGTCGAGTCCGTTGACGATCTGCGGCCGGTTCAGAGAATCGGGGGCGGACGCGCGTGCGTTCCCGCTCGCACCGAGGGCCACGGTCGCGAGCAGAACGAGAACAAAAGGTCGCGATCCGCTGAAATTCATGGACATGGGTCCGATCATGGTTCGGGCCATCCTCGAAGGCAAGCCCGCAACCGCGCACTGTCCGGGAGAAAGAGGGCAATCGCCCACTCCGTGAGACAACTGCGGGTCGCGACGCCTACGGCCACGCCCCCCGTCAGTCGGTGATCTTGTAGAGCGACGAGCCGTTGCCGACCAGGAGCGTGCCTGCCGCCGAGATCACCGGTCCGCTCTGGAAGGTGCGATCGAAGAGCATCTGCCATTCGACCGAGCCGTCGGCGCCGTCGAGCGCGTAGAGGATGCGCCCGCAGCCGAAGTAGACCTTGCCATCCACGCCGAGCGCGGCCTGTGTATTGACGAACTGGCAGCGCCCGGGAGGCGTGAACTGCCAGGCCACACTGCCGTCGGACGCATTGAGAGCGTAGAACGTCCCGACCAGACCGCTCCACCCGCCGACGAAGAGCTTGCCGCCGCTGGAGAGCGCCGGGGCACTGGCGAATTTTGTCTGCGCCGGCTTGAAGCTCCACAGGATCGCACCGCCGGCGGGGTTGAAGCCGTAAACGCCGTCGCGGGCCGCAAAATAGATTCGACCATTCGAGCCGACCACCGGAGAATAATTCGGCACCCGCGATCCCGTGGCGCGTGCGCTCGTCTCGGTCCGCCAGAGTTCGGTGCCATCATCCGTATCGAGCGCGATCAGCGTCTTGCCGCCGGTCGTGATGTAGACCGTCGCATCGTCGGGACTGAGCGCCGGCGAGACGTTGTGCGGCGAACCGCCGATACGCGCGTGCCATTTCTGCGACCCGTCGGGCCAGACCGCGTAGAACTGGCCGGTCGCCAGCGCATCGGTCGCCGCGTAGATGGCGCCGTCGGGTCCGATCAGAGGTGGTGTCTGAACGTCGCCGTCGAAAGATGCCTTGAAACGCCAGTTGGTTGTGCCGTCGGCGGCGTCGATCGACCAGAGATCGTTGTCGCGAGCTCCGATGTAGACGTCGCCGTTGGCCCCCACCGCGGGCTGCGAGCGGTCGGCGGTAGCGGCATTGCCCTGCCCGGTCCAAATCACCGTCCCGTTGTTCGGGTCGATCGCGGCCACGGGCAGACGCTCGACACCCAGATAGATGGTGCCATCGGGTCCGATGCTTGGGGAATGCCGGCGGTGACCCTGGCTGGAGAAGGTCCACGCGATCTGCGGGCTCGGCCCCTGCGGGCCGTGCAACGTGGACTGGCCGGTGTGACGATCGTTGGCCTGGAACATGGGCCAGGGTGAGCTGGCGGGTTGTGCCCATGCGTTCGCGCCTTCGCAGCCAAGCAGCACGAGCCCACCGAAAACCGCCAGCTCTCGAGCCCAACGCCCGCGTCGCAAATCCCTCGTCATCCGACCCCCACGCCCACCTTGGCGATTGAAAACTTGCGGCCACCGGACCTGCAGGGAAATCGCGGGGCCCGTGGCCCAGCCACGATCCCCGCGAGCGATTCCGCTCGGCCCACCCGCATCTGGAGCTTCCCAGACTGCGGGCATCCCAGCCGGCAAGCAAGAGACAATTCTCAGGGCGCTGATCTTCGCCCCAGGCCACCGGGCGGTAGCGCACGCCTCAGGCCATGCGCCATGCGGAAAGCCGACGCGACCGCGCTGTCGCGAGAGCTGTCGTTCGCCGCGTCGCGCCGACGTCGAGTCCTGTTCCGGAACGCAAGGCCGGCCCGACGATCCCGCGCCGCTACGCTCGTGGCGGGGAGTTCGGGCCGACGTTGTCCTGTGCGGGCAAGCCGCGCGGGACTAGGCGCCGACCGGCCCGGGCAGCGGTCCCGTAGGGAGTCGGGTTTCGAGGTGACGATGCCACGCCTTCTTGAGCGCATGAGATGCCCCGATGACGACACCCGGCAGAAGACACGCGGCCATGAGAATCCCCAGGACGATCAGAACCACGGGAGCCGACGCCAAGGTGAGCTCCGCCTCCGAAACCGGAGCTGCTACTCTACTCATCATGAAATGATCCATGCTCCCTCCCTGATCCGGCCCCACGCACGACCGATCTCATGTCCACCCGAAGCCACGCTCGATTGTGGACCCCACGGGCAGACCACGGAACCCTCGCCGGCTCCCTTGACGAACAACCTCTGGTCAGTCGTCGCGACTTCGATTTCGACAAACGAAATGAACGGCACGCACCACTGCGCCGACTACTCGCGTGGTGTGGGCCGCGCGACCTCGGCGAGCAACTCGGCCGAGCCGCGCGGCGTCCGGTCCCGGTCGAGGATTCCGAACGAGACCGAGAAGCCGTGCTGCCATTCGTAGTTGTCCACCGCCGTCCAGTGGAAGAAGCCACGCACGTCGATGCCGTCGCCAATCGCAGCGGCAACGTGCCCGAGCGACGATGCGAGGATCTCGCGGCGCCAGCCGTCGTCGTCGGTGCCGACCCCGTGCTCGCAGACCACGATCGGTCGTCCGGGGAGCTCGTCGGCGAGGCGGCGGATGACGAGCGCGAGTCCCTCGCTCCAGGGGGTGTACCCGAGCGGCCCCACCCGTGCGTCGCTCGGGTACGGCGCGAACGTCAGGTCACGAGTCACGGCGTGCGCGCAGTAGTAGGAGAAGCCGATCAGGTCGCCGCATTCGCGCAGGTCGGGAACGACCTCGGGCGGTCGGCCCGGCAGCGCGAGCACGCCTTCGCGGTCGGCGCGCACCCACACCTGCCACATCAGTTCGTCGACGGCGGCCGTGTTGTGCTGCGCCGCCACCGACGCGTCGGCGGGGAAGAGCGGCGAGAGGTTGTGGATCGTCGCGACGGGCTTGCCGGCGCCCCGGAGCTCGCGCCACGCGTCGCGCTGCGCGAGCAGGACGCCGCGGTACGCGTCGAGCATCTTCTTCGGATCGCGGCGAGGCGGATACTCCCCGAGCAGGTAGGCGGCTGCGTAGGCAAAGGGCTCGTTGATCGGTTTCCAGCCGAACACGAGGTCGCCGAAGGTCGCAGCACAGAAGGCCACGTGCCGGGCCCAGTAGGTGGAGCGGGCTCGATCATCCCGGAACCCGCCCGCGCCGATCTTGGTGAACCAGACCGGCAACGTGAAGTGGTGGAGGCAGACCCAGGGCGAGATCCCCGCATCGCGGGCAGCCCTCAGGACGGCGCGGTAGTGCTCGATCGCGGCAGCGTCGCGCTGTCCCTCGAGCGGCTCGATGCGGGCCCATTCGATCGACAGGCGGTGGTGGGTGAGTCCCAGGCCGGCCAGGATCTTGAAGTCGTCGGCAAATCGGGTCGCGAACCCGTTGCCGTCGCCACTCGGCGGGAGGCTCCCGCGGTCCTCTCCCCGGCGCCAGTCCGACATCGGGGCGCTGCCCTCGCATTGCGTCGACGACGCACCGGTGCCCCACCAGAAACCATCGGGGAACGCGCGACCGTTCGGGGCCATCGCTACAGACCCCGCCGATCGAACCAGATGGCGACTGCGCCCGACACGAGGGAGGTAACGTTCATGTCCTCTCTCTACTCCGCGAACAGCCGGCCGCTGCAGCCCGCCCTAGAACCGATACGAGAGATCCCCGCCGAAGGTGCGCGGCAGACCCCAGTAGAGTGAGGCGTTGCCGAGCGTCGCGCCGAAGCCCATGGCGCCGGTGCGATAAGCGACGTCGAGCATATTCTGGGCCCAGAGAGCGACCTCGGCCCGATCGTCGAGAAAGACCCACGACAGGCGCGCGTGCAGCAGGTTGTACCCGGGCTGGACCGTGGCGGCGACCTCAGGCCCGAGGAAATGGGCCGAACTCTGGTAGTACCAATCGATCCGCGGCGTCAGCCAACCGTCGGTCGCGACGCTGTCGCCCTCGATCGGGAAGCTCCACATCAGGGACAGGTGCGTCTGCAACTCGGGCGAATCGAGGAAACTCTCGCCGGCACGATTGATCGGCCGTCCAGTGATATCATTGACAGCCGTCGAGAAATCGTCGTAGCGCGTGTGCAGGACACCGACCGACCCCTGGCCGACCAGTCCGGGCAGCAGGAGCCCCTGCGCCTCGAATTCGATCCCGCGACCGGTCGAAGAGGCGGCATTTTCCGTGACCTGCACCGGTCGCCCGTCCGCCCCGGTCTCGATCAGCGTCACCTGCATGTCGCTGTAATCGTAGCGAAAGGCCGAGAGCCCGAAGCTCAGACGTTGCTCGAGGGCGATCGCCTTGGTGCCCACCTCGAAGGACTCGACCGTCTCCGGTGCGAAAGGCTCGAGACCGGTCGAGACCGGACTCACAGTCGAGTTGAAGCCGCCGCTGCGGAAGCCGCGCGCCCAGGTGAAGTAGCCCATCAGATGTTCGACCCCGAGCGATTCGGGAACCGCATCGAGCAGCCCGCCCGGGGCGGTGAGCTGGAGACTCGCCATCGGCGTCCACTCGCCGAACGTCTGCGCTTCGGAATACGGACAACCGGCGCAGGCGCGCTCGGCCGGCACCGCAATCGAAGTATAATCGGTCTGCCGTGTCTCCTGGGTGTAGCGGAGCCCGCCCGTCAGCCCGAGCCATTCGAGCGGATTCACCGTGGCCTGGGAGTAGAGCGCCCAATCGGAGTTGTCGGTCTTGGCGATCGTGCGGGTCGAGCCATTGAGGGGGGGCAGCGCCGTCCCCAGGGTGAGCACGGTCGGCGCGCGATTGGCCTCCCAGTAGGCGAACACTCCGCCCACGAGTTGGATGCGGTCCTCCCATGCCGATGCGTTGATCTGCCCTTCCTGCTCGACCGACCAGCCATGGATAGGCCCGCCGTCCTCGATCCCCGTGCCGATCGACGCCACCTTGCTCACCGCGAACGCCGTATAATCGAGGTCGGTGCGAAAGCGCGTCTCGCCCTGGCCCCAGCTCGTGAGGGATTTCAGGACGACGTCGTCGAGCAGGCCGAGTTCACCCGCATCGAAGGTGATCACGCCCCACGCGCCACCGCCCTTCTGGCTGACGAGTTGCAGGACGTTCGACTCGAAGCGGTAGGGATCGGGTTCGTGGCACGCGTCGAGGAAACCGGCCGGCGCCAGCGGTGCTGCCGGATTGATGACCCGACACTGCCCCCCCTGGTTGTGGCCGTGCTCATTGCCCCACCTCCCCGTCAGATCGACCGTCAGCGTGCCTGACGGCTGCCAGCGGACCGTGCCGAGGAAGTTCACGGCGTCGATGTCGTTGGCCGGCACATCGAGCAGGATGTTCTCCGAGTAACCGCCAAAGTTGACGGTGGCCGCGGCAAGCCGCATCGCGAGCGTGTCGTCGAGCGTCTCGCTCGCGATGGGCACGTTGAGCATGGAGCGGGTCTCGACGGCCCCGAAGTTGCCGGCCCGCACGAAGGCCTCGCCCTCGAGGTCGGGCGAAGGCTTCGCACTGGTCACGTTGACCGCACCGCCGACACTATTCTTGCCGAAGAGTGTCCCCTGTGGGCCGCGCAGGACCTCGATCTGCTGCACGTCGACCACCGACATCACCGAGCCAAGGCCACGGCCGAGATAGACCCCGTCGAGGTAGACGGCGACGGCCGGGTCAAACGCGGTGCTCGGCCGGGTCGTGCCGATGCCGCGGATCCGGATCGCCGAGGAAGTGTTGACCCCGGCGGCATTCGACTCGAACTGCATGTTGGGCACGAGTTGACGCACCTGGCTGAAACGCTCGGTCCCACTTGCGCGCAGCTCCTCGACGCCGATTGCGGTCACGGAGAGCGGCGTCTCCTCGAGAAGTTCGGCGCGCTTGCGTGCCGAGACGACGATCTCCTCGACCTGCTTGCGCGTCCCGGGCGAGAGTCCCGGGGCCGGCTGGCCAGAAATCACGCGAGCCCCCTGCGCCTCGGCGGCGTCGATATCGCCAGGCAACGTGGCCGTCTGCTGGGGTGCGGCGCCCAGCCCCAGCGGGTCGATGCTGCTCGCCTCTGCCCCGGTGCCCGTGCGGTCGTCGCCACCGGAACCGACGACGTCTGCCGCGCCAGCCGGCGCGACGAGCAAGGCCATCAATGCAATGTTCACAGCGAAGCGAGACGGGCAGCCCCGCCAATTCCCAGCCCACCCACCTGCGGACAACATGTCGGCTGCCATTACCACGCTGCCGAATCCGGCCAAACGGGGAGGCGCGCACCCATCGGCGCCAAACACCGTGGCAAGCATTTCCGCCGTGGACCGGCTAGCGTGCCCGCGTGAGCGCGGCTCTGGGCAGATTGCACCCGCGCGATGCGGCGCAGGTGCGCGACCTGCGCTTCGTCGCCCGGGGCACGGCAGCGGATCTGCCGGCGTGGGCCCGCCAGTGGGGCGACAACAGCGAAGAGCACTCGCAGCGTCTCGGTAACGACCTGTCGCGCAGCGAGCGTGGGGCCGGACCGATCCGGCTGCGCAGCGTCGTCCTGCACGGGGCACTCGGGCTCGAAACGCCCGGCTTCGAGAGGAACGCACGGCGGGCGTACGAAGCGCTGCTCGAGGGCATCGACCCGTGTGCGATCGCCCGCGTGTGGAACTTCGTGCCGGGAATCTCGACACCGATCGACGCCACCCGCAACCGTTACATGGCCTTCAACGCCGCTCGCTTCGCCGCCTTCCACGATCTGCCGGCGCGGCCCGGGTTCTTCCCCGTCGCCACCGGCGTCGGTCATGCTGGCTGTGACCTGGTGCTTCATCTCGTGCACGGCGACTTCACCGTGACACCCTTCGCCAACCCGAGGCAACGGGCGCCCGAACACTATTCCGAGCGCTACGGCCCGCTTCCCCCGGTCTTCGCACGCGCCGCGTTGGTCCGCGTGAGTCGCGACGAATCCTGGTTCGTGATCGCCGGAACCGCGAGCATCGTCGGCGAGGACTCGGTCCACCCCGACGATTTCGCGAGGCAGTTCGACGAGACCCTGCTCAATCTGGAGCAGGTGGCGCGAGAGGCGGGCCGCGCCACCGGGCGCGACCTCCCGCCGGGGGCCCTGTCCGACTGGCTCGTCTATCTGCCCGACGCGCGGCGCACGGCCGAACTGGAGGCCGTTCTCGCGCAACGGCTGCATCCTGCGACACATGTGGAGATTCGCTCGCAGGATCTCTGTCGCGAGGAACTGCTTGTCGAGATCGAATGCGCCGGGCGCATCGACTGATCTCGCAAGGGCCGCACGAACACGCGGAGTCCATGATTGCCGCACCGGGAGGATGCGGTCTCCGCCGGTGCGGGCGCAGAATG
>SXGT01622052.1_pt1 | contig 17104 bp, 24 predicted proteins | sample 3176221 | NCBI WGS metagenome assembly SXGT01 (sample SAMN11356862, study PRJNA531348) | freshwater metagenome | isolation source: freshwater sample F1-120 | place: China: Fuxian Lake, Yuxi | collected 2017-12-25 | reverse complement strand
GCGGCCGCACCAGCTTGGCCCACTTCACCACTACCCAGGCCAGCGACCGGATGCGCTTGCTGACCGGTTTACCGCCCTTGGCTTTGGAGAAGTGCTTGCAGTCCGGAGAGGCCCAAAGCAGCCCCACCGGTCTTCCGCCGGTGACCTCAAGCGGATCGACCTCAAACACGTCGGACACCATGTGCCGGGTCTGCGGGTGGTTCATCTGGTGCAGGTCTACCGCGTCGCGGTCGTGGTTGACGGCGATGTCAACATGCCGGCCGATGGCCTGCTCGATGCCGGTGGAGGCACCGCCGCCGCCGGCGAACAGGTCGATGACCAGCTCGTCTGCAATGGGGAGGATGAATTGCGGCTTCAGCATGTCGCGGCCCCCATCGGTTCACGCACCGTGCCCAGCACTTCGCTGGATTTCGAGTTCGCCTTGAGACAGAAGCCGATGGCGGCGATGAGCATTTGGGAATTGGCGCGCTTCAACAACTGGTCGCCCAGCGTGACGCCGAGCCGGATGGCCACCATTTCCCGGCCCGACAGCCCCCAGCTCCCGGAACGCAGGAAGCGACGGTCAGACGAGACCAGCGCGTGCTTGGCCGCATCCATTGCCGTGCGGGTTTCGGTGGTCACCGTCTGCATGCGAGCGGCCAGGACAGACGTGATGTTCAGGAACCCGGCCAGGGCGTGGCGGGATTCCTCGGTGCCATGGCCCAACTCCATTGCATTCAGCGCGATATGGGCGGGTGTGGCGATCTTGTCGCGCTGGGTACCGAGCAACATATAGCCAGGCGCGTAGCGCGGCTTGTAGGGCCGACGTGGCGATTTGGCACGGGGTTTGTTTACACGGGACATGGCGCGGCCTCCTTTTTCTCGCCCAGCGCGATGAACTCGCTGTGCAGGATTTCGCGCAGATCGGCCGGTACGTCGACGTTCAGCGGCGTGGGGGTGTCATGGTTGCCGCTGGCTTCGCCGACGAACGGAATATTGAACACCAGTTTTCCGCCGACGACGCCTGCAACAGTGCGGTAAAGCGCCATCCGTCCGCCCACATAACCAATGGTCTCGACGCCGCTCAGGCCGAATTCGGCAACGGCGTATCCGGAAAAATCGAAATCGGCCAGATTCAGCATATGCGCCTTGACCGTGCGGCCAATCAGCGTGCGTTTATCCGGTTTGTGCGCCCAGAAAAACTTTCCGTTCTCGAATTCACGCGACGGCTTCAGGAAACCGTCCAGCTTCGTTTCCGCACCATTGCCTTCGAACACGATAAATGTCGGCGGGTACCCCTTGTATTCGTAAAACCCGCGAGCGCCAAATTGTTCCAGGAACTCGCGGCGTTTCTTCCGCTGTGCGTTGAACTTTTCAAGGCCTTCTTTTGCAACCCGGTCGGCCCGTTCGCCTTCGGCAATGTAGAACCGCATTGTCACGGTTCTCATGACTCACCCCCCTGAGCCATGGCGCGTTCCAATTCGGCCATCCGCGCATTGTTGATGGCCAAGGCGGGCATGATTTCGGCGAAATCATCGCAGCCGAGTTGGCGCTTGATCTGATTCAGGATCAGATCGCGGGCGTAGACGTCATTGGCTAAACGGTGGCTGCGTTGGCGCAGGTTTTCCAGCATTTCTGCCGCGTCGGAGAAGGTTTCCGCGCCGATGCGGCGGCACAGGTGGCCGAGCTGTGAATTCAGTGTGGCGATGGTTTTCAGATCTACAGTGTTGTGGTCCATGGTCATATCCCTCTAAAGTCGTCGTGGTCATGCCAGCCGTCGCCCAGGCCGTCTTCAGGCCAGGCCGGCGTGGCGTTGCGCTGCTTTATCCAGACGCGCACCCAGTAGGCGATCAGTAGCGCCAGCAGCACGCATCCAATGACCAGCAGTACGCTGGTCATGCCGCTTGCAGCAGATGGGCCGCGCGAATCCAGCCGAAGCGGCGGTCGATGTAGTCGGCGGCCTGGTTGCGCTCATCGCTGCCGCCGGTGCAGTAGCCGATAGTCGCGTCGTCGACGCCGCTGGCGTCCGCCACAAATCCGGCGATGACCTCCGCCGGGGTCTGCCGGTAGTAGCCGCAGACGTTCTGGAACTCGGCGTTGCAGACCACGGCTACCAACTTCACATCGACGTCGTTGGGCAATGGCAGTTCGACGGCAGCGTTGACGCGCACCGGCTCGGGCGAGATATGCCGCGCCACGTTATCCAGCACGGATTTGCGCAGCGCTTCGATGGCGAATTCAACTTCATCGAATGCAACGCAAACGGCGATGTCGTCGATTGCGCCCAAATCGATGGCGCCGGTATCAGTGGCCGCCAGAATCGCTGCGGCGGATTTCATCAAACGCTCGACATCCTCGGTCTTGTAGCAAGGATCGGCGGGTACAGCGTGCGGGTGAGACATCATGGTGGACTCCTATTTACTGGCTTGAAAAATCCAGCACTTGAGGCTGGAAGGACGGGCCGGGCCGCCTTCGCGGCTCCGGTTGTAAATGGCGTTCGGGCGGCTGTTGACCGTGCGAATCTCGATGAACTTGCGGGTGCGGCTGGTGCGCAGGACGCGCTTGAGGTCGGTCAGGATGGGTATCTGCTGGCGACGGTCCGAGCAGAAGGCGGCGAAGTGGTTGAGGTTGATGGCGATCTCGCCGGTGTCGTAGTCGTGCGAGTGGTTGAGGCGCGGCTCGTCGGCGTCACCTTCGAGGTAGTCGTAGACCTCCCAGAATTCCTGTACCAACGGATGGTCCGAGTTGATCGCCTGCTGCCGCTCCACGGCCAGGTCGGCCAGCAGCTTGCGGGCGGCTTCCAGGCGCTCTTCGTCGATGGGCACCACGGCCGGCAGGGCATCGACCAGCGCCATGATCTGGGCGTGGTTCTTCATCACGCGCAGGTTGCGCAGGCTGTCGATGCGCGACAGCGCGCGCTCGTGTACAGGGGTTTGCGCCGCCACGGTTTCGAGAATCTTCTTTTCCGCCAGCACCGCGCGCAGGATGAAGCCGCTGACGCTCTCCAACTCGGTGCGTTCCAGCGCCTCGGCGGCTTGCTTGGTCGCCTGGGTGTGCTCGGCGATGTGAAAGTCCAGATGGCAGATGCGTTGCAGCACCGCGTCTGACGCCTGCACCGTGGCGTTTTGACTGATCACCACGGCGCCGCGGAAGGGCGGCTCATGGGTTTCGTTGCCGCCGTTTTTCACGCCCCGGCTGCGCACGCTGCGGCCGTTGTAGAGGGTCTTGATTTCGTCCCAGTCAAAGCCCTTCTGTTTGATGGTGTCCTCGCCGCCCCGGTCGCCCTCGATCAGGACCACCGGCAGGTTGCCAACCTGGGCCATGTTCCGCGCGCGGCCCGCCTGGGTGGATTTGACCGGGTCGAAACCTTCGTAATCGCGCCGGCCGCACAACTTCCAGAGAAATTCGATGATCGTGGTCTTGCCGCTGCCCGGCTCGCCGACCACTTCCAGGAAGGGATAGCTCTTGTGGGCCGCGCGGATCTGCTCGGCGAAGAAGCTACCCAGCCAGAAAGCAAGGCAGACCAGCCCCTTGGCGCCGAAGCACTTCCAGAGCAGGCCCAGCCAGGCGGTGGAGAATTCCCGCTCGTCGGTGTTGATGGCCAGGTGCACGCTCTGGTTGAGCGACTTCACCGACAGGCGTTTCGACAGCTCGAAATAGTCCTCGTCGTTGATCGCGACGCTGTGCCCGTCCTTCACCGCAACATCGTTGAACAGCCAGGCGCCGTGTTCCTTGCTGTAGCCGATGAAATCAATGGTCTGAACGGTCTTGATCCGCCCCAGCCAGATTTTCAGCAGCGCGTCGAGCTGGCCGGCGCTGCCGGTGAACACCCCGCCGGGGGCGATGGAGAGCAGGCGCTTCTTGAACTCGGTGGCGCTGGAAAGTTGCGAGCCGGTGAACGTGTTCTTGACCGGCGCGCCGTCGTGCGGGAAATCCACGCGCAGGTAATACCAGCTCTCATCGGTCAGTTCGTGCGCCTGGTAATACAGCGCGGTTGGGTAGCAGTTGGCGATCTCGGTGACGGTGTTACTTTCCAGCAGTGCGCGATCGCGCGCTTCCTCTTCCGGCACTTCTTCCTCCTTGGCCGCTTCCATCGCCTTGGAGAACTTGTCCAGGTCCAGCTTGAACCAGAACAGCTTGTTGTCGAAGTTGAATGAGAAGTTGGTGTAGCCGTCGTGGCGGTACATCAGCAGCGCCTTGGCCTGCGGCGAGGCGGCGAGTAGCAGGTCGCCTTGGTAGCGGTATTCCTTCAGGTCAGCTTCCGCCAGCTTGCCGCGCTGGTGCATGTCGTTCCAGTCCAGCTTGGCCGCGCCTGTTTGGGCAATCACCGCTGCCGTCGCCGTCCAGCCTTCCGTGGTGCTGCGCTCAACCCATTTCCGCGCATAGCCCCGTCCGGCTTTGTCGCCATCAAGCGCCCACACCAGGCGCGGGCGCTTCTTGTCTGCGGCGATTGCCCGTTCTGACAACGCCTGCAGCGCCGTGGCCGGGTAGTTGTTGCAGGACATCGCCGCCACGGCCGGCACCTCGGCATGCAGCATGGCGATCGCGTCGAAGATGCCTTCCACAATCCAGATTTCTTCCGGTACCGGCGGCAAGGTCGGCGGTTGCCACCAGGACCCCTGGTATTTCGCGCCCGGCTTGAACATTGCCTTCTTCGCGCCGAAGCGCTGCGGCCGGTCGATGATGCGTTCCCAGTGCCCGGCGCCCAGGGCAAAGCGCACCGTCGCGCTGCCGATCTCCAGATCGTGGTCGTAATACTGTTCCTGCGTATACCAGCCGCGAATCAGGGCCAGATCGAAGCCGCGGCCGTTGCTCAGGTAGGCATCCGCCGCCGCGTTCGGGTTTTCCGGCGTGCGCTGGTAGCGCTTGCTCCAGTCGTCGAACAGATCCGGGTAAAGCTCCTTTACCGCCATCTCGGCGCCGCACTTGGCCAGACGGCCGCAGCGCACCACCCACGGCTTGCTCGCCGAGACGTAGAGTTCCTTCTTGCCGCAGGTTGGGCATTTGCCATGGCGCAGCCAATCAGAACCCGCCGCCTTGAAGGCGTAGTCGCGGATCAGACGGCCCTTGATTTCGGCGTAGGTGCGATCGTCCATTACGCCGCCTTCCGGCTGGACTTGCAGGTGGAGCAGTATTCAACGAACTTGCGCAGCGCCGGAATGCTGCCCCGGTAGCCCAGGAACACACTGCCGTACTTGGCGCGGCGGTAGACCAGGTAGCGCGTCTTCTCGCCGTTGCTCTTCTCGACGATTAACATGCCGTAATCTCTGGCGAACTGGCGGGCTTCTTGGTATTGCTGGCGTTGGTCGTAGCGGATGGTCATGGTTTTTTCAGGCAAAAAGAGTCCCTGCACGGCTGAAACAGCCGGTGCGCTCACTGCGGTTTTGGGAGGTGTTCCGGGCTTAGCCGGAGTTGTTCAGGTGGGGCATGTCGCGTGGGTGGCTCATGGTGTCCAGCCCTGGCAGGCCGATCTGGTTGACGGCGTTTTCCTTATCAGCCGCGCGCTTCTCAGCCACGCGGGACATGGGGATGTAAACCCCTTTCTTCTGCACCATCGACGGCGCGATGGTGTTGACAAGCGCCAGGTGCGCCTTGCAGGTAAACGCGCACTGGACGTTCTCGCACTGGAGATACAGCTCGCGCACGATGCTGGATGCATCGCGGCTGGTACGCACCTTCAGCCGTTCGCCGCAGTGGGGGCAATTTATGTAGTTGGACATGTCCACCCCTGTGTTTTCAGTACCCGCAGCGCCTGTTCTTTATGATCGGCCCAACTGGCCCGGTCTGCCGTGGCGAGGTTGCCCAGCGCATCGCACAACTGCTGCCGCTCCGCTTCGAACTCGTCGACTTCATCCTGTAACTGAGTCATCAATTCCAGCGCACCCGACGCGCGCAGGTGATTGAGCAGCTTGCGGATGTTGCGGGAATGCGGGCGCGGGGTGTTCATGACTTATTCCAGCGGTTCAGTTCGCCGCGAAGAACCACCGTCTCTCTGGTCGTGAAGTACTCTGGATCTGAATCCGGCAGCGGCTGGTAACGCCGCATCGACCCCGCCGGAATCGCCTCCGGTGCATCCATGTCCATCAAGGTCGTGTCGTTGTGAATCAGTGTCAGCCCGCAGTTCTTTTCCGAGCCGCGCAGTCCCCACACTTTCTTGATCAGCTGGATGGGTTTGTAGGTTGGTGTGTAGGGCTTCATTGCGCTGGCTCCTTTTCCGCCATGCCGCCCAGCACATCCAGCATCGCCAGGCCCTTGGCGAAGTCTTCCGCCAGTTCGTTGCGCACGCGGCCGACTTCGGCGCGGGTGACGCGGCCATCTTCCAGCGCGTCTTTCAGCGCCAGCACCGTTTCGCCGATTTCCGCCTGCCATATCGCCCAGGCTTCCAGCAGATCCATATCCGCCGGGAACTCATGCGCCGGCACCGGCACGCACACCTCGCCAATGTCCGCCATCAACTGGTGGCCGATGCGGTGGTCGCCGGTGGCCAGCATCAGCGAGCGGGCTTCCTTCATCGACAGGTTGGCGAATGTCTCGGCCGGGTTGGCCTTGTTCTGCAAGGTGGAAACCGGCATGCCCACCACCGGCGCCAGCCCGGCCGCGCCGCGCTTGCCGCTGCGCGGATTGATGTAGCCGTGGACGGTGGCGTAGATGGCCAGGTCCAGGGGGTCGAAGGTCTCGGTGTCGTGCATGTGGCCTCCGGTTACAGGCTGTCGCCGGTGGTGTTGCGCTCGAATACCCAGCACTTCACGGTTGATTTTGTGTGACGGCTGTTGACCGCCTTGATACCGAGGAAGCGGGGCGACTTGCTGTGTTTCAGCACCCGGCGCAGCAGCAAGGTCTCCGGCAGCAGCATCCCCTTCGCCCGTGTTGCGCTTTGCACCTGGGGCAGATTGATGGCGAGCAGTCCGTCGGCGCGGGCATGGTTGAGTTTGCGGGTGTCTTTCTTGTCGAGCAGAACGTCGAACATTTCCCAGAACTCGTCGATGTGCGGGCTTTCGTGGTCCGGCGCGGCATTCATGCCGATGGCTTCCAGTGCCGGGCAGGGGATGGAGATCAGGCGGCAGGCCTGTTCCAGTTGCGAATGCAGCACCACGCGCAGCACCGGCAGCGGTTGCCGCTTCAGTTCCTTCAGCAGAGTCTGAATGTGGCGATGACTGGCCAGCAGTTGCGGAATGGTGGTGGCGCGGGCGCGTGGGTTGCTGGCAATGCCCTGATGCCAATACGCGGCCAGGGCGGCGAAGCATTCGCGTTGGTAGTCGATCAGCAGATCGCGGATTTCCGGCTTGACCCGGTTGGTGTCGATGCCGAACAGCCAGCCATTGAGGTAGTCGAGGGGCAGCGTGACGATTTCGCGGGATTGCGATTCACCAGGGAGCTGCGTTGCCATCATGGCAACGCAGGTGCCTAAAACCGGGTGCCGTTCTATTCGCCGAAATTGCGCGGACCAATCAAGACCGATGGCCTCACAAATCGGCTTCATGGCGACGCGGATGCTGTTGCCATCGTTGATGGTGAGCAGTTGGTGGCCGTGGAAGGGAACCAGAGCAGTTTCAGGCGGCTTCAGCATGGTGTTTACTCAGGCTTGGTTGAACTGAACGAACAGAGAGAGGCACCACACGATGGACAAAGCTGAATTCGCCCTGCTGTATGGTCAGATGCAGGCATTGATCGACATGAATCAAGCTCTACTGACAACGCATCCCAACCCGAAAGCGGTTGCCGAGGACTACGAAAGATTCTCGAAAGAAACCGCTGAGCGCTGCGCAGGGCTTCCTCCAGCCTTTCACAAAGGCTGGGAGGGCGTTTCAACACAGCTTCGAGATGCGCTATCTGTTCGACTTGCCACTGACGCCTTGCTTGCAGCATCGCCTCCAGGCGCGCTGTCCTAACTTCGTCCGATTGGGGCAGTTTCGGCATGGTGTTTTCTCCGGATAGTCACCGAGACAGGAATCGGGCGAGGACTAAGCTTTAGCTGTGGCTGATGCGAGGGCATCAAGACCCGCCAGGAAAGCAGCCCTAGCAAGCGCCGATTTCGTCATGCCGCGAGAAGCGGCGGCCTGTTCGGCTTTTTTTCGTTCATCCGGTCGTAGACGCAAGGCGATTACCTTGGCCTTGGTGACGCCTTGCGGGTTGCGATCGAGTGCTTTGGTATCCATGATTCGTGTCTCACTATGTGTAACTCCACAATAGGGAACAAATATTCCCGTGTCAATCATAAAACGTGAACATTTATTCGGTATCGGGCGTCGACTGAGGGAAGAACGCGAGCGCCTTGGTTTTACTCAGGTAGATTTTGGGCACCGCATCGGCGTCACAGACCGCACCATAAAAAAGTACGAGTCGGACGAAACATCACCTCGCGCGACTGATCTTCAGAGCCTGATGGAAGAAGGCGGAGATATTCATTACATCCTCACTGGTGAGCGCACACCTACGCAGTTGCGCGAAGACCGTGCAGGGTACCTATCGCCCGCCCGTGACTTGGCAGAGAGGATTGCCATGCTTCAGCTCAGCATGGAAGATGCAGATATGGTCTACCAACTCGCTGCCAGGCTAGCGGGCAACAAGGGGTGAGATAGTTTTTATCTGGGACACAAAGGGAGATTGGTTATGAGCATGGCGAAGTGCCGCGAATGCGGCAAAGAGGTATCCAGCGAAGCGGAAACTTGCCCTCACTGTGGGATTAAAAAACCGGTAAAGCCGCCTGCAAGCAATGCTCAAATTGGTTGCTTGTCCATCATTGTGCTGATAGCTCTTGTGGCAATATTCATGCCAAGCGACGACGGCAAGCCAGTCGTCGATGATGCAACCTGCAAGAAAGATCTATCGTGCTGGGGCGATAAACACATATCAAGCGCAGCCGTGTACTGCCGGGAACCCATTGAAAAGCTGGCGAAATACACTGTTCGTTGGACGGATGGGACGCTGGACATGAAGTTCAGCCGGTTCCGCTGGAAAGACCAGCAGCAAGGCGTTGTTACATACATCGGTGACAAGATCGAGTTCCAGAATGGATTCGGGGCTTGGCAGGGACATGTCTATGAGTGCGATATCGATCCCGTTTCGAATGTCGTGTTCGACGTACGAGCAAAACCAGGTAGGTTATAAAGCACATGCGCCGCTCGTTTCTGCTGTTGTTGCTGACGCTTTCTGTGCTGGCGGCGCAGCCAACCGATGCACGCGACCGCAAGGTCCGCGCCGAATTCCAACGCTTAAACCCCTGCCCTGCCAACAACGAAAGGCGCGGACCCTGCCCAGGCTACGTGGTTGACCACATTGCCCCACTCTGCGCAGGCGGCCCGGATGCCGTGGGGAATATGCAGTGGCAAGAGATACTGGCCGCGCAGGAAAAAGACACCGCCGAGAGGGCAGACTGCAATAAGGCTCTGAAACACAGTACCCCGTAACCGGGAATCAAACATGCCGACGGCCGTTACAACAGGGTTGTTTGAACCGGCGGCGTGATCACACGCATGACTTCGATCACGGATATCTTGCGTTCTATTTCCGTCTGGTTTGCATCGTAGGTGATGGTTTCTTCAAAAATGCATTCCAGGCTGTCCCCAGGGAGGATTGGGGTGGCGCGCTGCTGGTATCTATCGAGCCATGACTTGTGCAGGATATCCACCCGCACCCCGCGTCCATTGCGCATGACCGTCCATTGCGCCTGGCCAAGCATGTCGGTGGATTTCACCTTGAAGAATTCGCGGCCTTTGTTGACCACCACCGTGCAGGTGTTTGGATCTAGGGGTACATCCAGCGGGGCCGGCAGTGTATCCGGCAAATTCACGTCTCCCCATTCGGTCTGTATCTGTACCGCTTGACGCGGGAAACGCGCACGGGCCTTGGATATCCCATCCAGTGCGTCCTGGATATCGGCTATTTTGGGGGTATCGTAGCCGATCAGCGTGGGGGCCGATTTGTAATCGGCGGTGAGTTCGACCACTGCGCGGTTGATCTCCGGGGCATCCGCGTCAACCCGTTGCAGCAGGATGTATTTTCCCTTGACCAGCAAGCCACCTACCCATTTTTTCCAATCCAGACTGTTGATGGCGTCGTCGGGCACTTTGCGCAAAGCGCGCGCCAAGAGGATCTTCAACGATGAGTGTTGAACGTCATTCAGGATGGACACGGGTTCCAGCGATGTGTCGATGCTGGATAGCAGGGTGTTATCCAGCCGTTCGAGCGCTTCGATAAGCCCCATCGCCCCTTGAAGTACATCCAGGGCATGCGATACGCCTGGCCTGTAATCAATCACCAGGGCGATCTCGCCTTCAACGGTTTCTGTGCTGAGCTGTCTGTCCATGCTTCCTATCATTCCTTCAGGGTGGCATAGAAAACCTTCTTATGCACGCCGGCCTGGCGGGCCATCGATTCGATCAGGTTCTGGCTGAACGGGGCCTTGGGGCAATCGACAGTCACCTTGTAGCGCCGGCCGTCCTGGGTTTTGACCCACTGTTCGTGGGAGGTGCCTTTTTGCGGCCTTGCCGCGAAGCCCAGCGCGGCGAGGATGGTCTTGATCTGCTTGCAGGTTAACGGCGGATACGCCCCGCTCATGCGTGACAGTGGCAGGACGGTACCAGGGGAATCGGTTCCTTGAACAGGCGATGCACCCGGCTTTGCAGGCGCAAGACGCGATGCCGGAACACGTAGAAATAGAACTTGGCCCACATTGGCCAAGGCGCGCGGCGGCTGAGCAGTTGGTCGGCGAATTCTCGATCTTCACCGGCGAGCGCGTCATAGACATATTCCGCCAGCATGGTTTCCAGCTTGGCGCGCGCTTCTTCAAAGGTGTCCGCCTGCGCTGCCAGGTCGAAATCCAGACAAAACGCTTGCCATTGACCATCGACGGCCTCGGCATAGCAGCGCAATAGCAGCCTGGGTTGTGACATGTTGAACTCCAGCGTGTGGTGATTGGTGTTGAATGGTGTTATCCAGTGTTACAGAGCGAATAGTAGTAGGTAAGTTGTTATGCACTCATTAATTGTATTGATGGATTAATAACAATTTACGTTCTGCCTATCCGACGCAACACGGGATAAAACGTTCCTTACGCGCCCTCAGATCACCCGCAGTTCAACGCGCCGGTTCTTCGCGCGGCCCGCCTCGGTGGCGTTGCTGGCGATGGGACGGGTTTCGCCGTAGCCCATGGCGCGCAAGCGCTCTGCCGCGACGACATGCGCGATCAGGTAGTTCATGACGGCCGTGGCGCGCGCCAGGGATAGCCGCTGGTTGTAGGCGTCGGCGCCGATGCTGTCGGTATGGCCGGCCACTTCGACTTGTGTGGCGGCGTACTCGTTCAGGGTGGCGGCGACTTTGTCCAGGATCGGGTAGGACTCCGGGCGCAGGACGGCTTGGTCGGTGTCGAATTGAACGCCTTGCAGGTCGAACAGCGGCGGCGTGCCGGTGGCTTGAATTTCCAGCTTCAGATCGGTGATGAGGCCGCTTTCGCTCAGCCGATGTACCGCTTCGCTGATGATCCAGGCGGTGCTGTCGATTTGCGGTTTGAAGCCTTGCACGCTGGCGGGTTGCTCGGGAAAGATTTCCGGCCGTCCCTGGCACAGGGAGATAGTGAGTTCCGCCAGCCCGCGTTGCATGCGGCGCCATTCCGCGCGCGCGGCGCGTTTGGCGTTTTCCTTGCTGGCATAGCTGTGGCGCAGGGTCTTCATGGCGTCGGCGCTGTGGTCGATGGCCTTGGCCTGATCCGGGTTGATCTTGTTGGCGTCGCGTTCGGCCAACTGCCTGGCGTTGCTGCGCTTTTTGGCTTCTTCCGCCTGTCCGTAGGGCACTTCTCCTGCTACGCCGACGTTGGGGTCGTTGTACTTTGCCACGACGCCGATGTAGGCGGTGCGCGCGGTGCGGTTTGCCTTAATGCGCTTCCATTCCGCTTTCGCCGCGCGAATGGCGGCGGCACGGCTTTTGTAGATCTTGCCGAGCATCTTGTAGTTGCCGCTGGGCGGTGGCGCCACGGCCGGCGGCGGCGCTTGCAGTTCGGCGGCTTCTTCGGTTGCGCTCCAGATGACTTCGCCTTTCAGCGCGGTGGCGGTGTCTTGGTAGTAGGCGCGCACTGCGGTGCAGGTGTCGCGGTCCGAGATGGCGAAGCGGTGCCGGTCGCCGGACGCCCGGGTGATGGTGATGGCCGGCAGCGGTTTGCCGCTGGCGCTGAGTCCGGAGGCGGCGGGGATGAACAACAGCGCGCCATTTTTGACGGTGGCGATGGCGTCGAACTGCTTGGACAGGCGTGTCAGCAGGTTGGCGCCGCTCTCTGCGGTCTGGTCGAGATGGTCGATTTTCTGCACGGCAAGCGCGTCGCTGATCTGCGCCGCGAGGCCGCATTCCTCCGCGATGGTGCGCACGATGTCGCCCACCGTGGTGTCGTGCCAGGAGCGCTCGCGCTGGGTAGCCAGGCCGCCATTCAATTCCGCACTGCGGGCGCGCAGGCTGAGGGTATCCGGCGCGCCGCTGTGCTCGACGTCATCGACGATGTAGGTGCCCTTCTCCACCAGACCGCTATCCGACCAGCCGATTGCCAGTCTGATTTCGACGCCGCGTGCGGGGATGTCGAGCTTGCCATCGGCGTCGTTCAGCACGATGTCGAGCTGGTCGGCCTCGAAGCCTCTGTTGTCGGTGAGCGTGAGGCTGATCAGGCGCTCTTCGAGCATTGCGCTCAGGTCGGCGCCGTCGATGCTCAAGCGCCATACCGGGTGCTTGTGTCCGGTCAGCAGGTTGGCGATTTCATTGGTCATTGATTCAGGAAGGGCAGCGCGGTCAGGATGTCGCCCAGGGGCGTGCTGTCGTCGGTGCGGGCGAGCTTGATGCTGAAGTCGATCTGCCGGGCGGTGCCATCGCGGAAGAAGGTGCTGGCGGTTTCGCTCATGTCTTCGATGACGTATTCGCCGTAGATCTTGCCGTCGCCCTGGATCAGCGGCCAGGCCCGTCCGGTGTCGGCCATGGCGCGCAGCATGGCCAGGGAGACGCGGCCGCCGGTGATTTCCGGGTACAGCGTGCCGGTGAGGGTGATGCTGTCATCCCCCGGGCCGATAAACTGCCGCGCCGGCCGCTGGCCGACCCGCGAATTGCTCGGGTGCCGCCACTGGGTTTGGCGCTGGAGTTGCTGATAGGGCGCGGTGTTCAGTTCGAACACGAACAGGCCCAGGGCGAGCATCATTGCAATTGCTCCGGGTTATTCGGCTTTGCTGAAGTCGACGTAATACTTCTCGTCAACTTTGAATGCATCGAACAACGCGGGGTTTGCGATAGTGATCTTCAGCTCTGCCGATGGGCTGAATTTTGCGAACGTGTTGTCTTCATCGCTTCCGTCTTCATGATATTTCGACGCGGCGACGGCGTGCATCGTCAACGTTTCCTGTGATTTCGTTCCATTGGGGCCGTAGAAATGCTCCTGAATGTTCCCAACCCGCATTTTTGCTCGCATGACGTTCATGACGTTTCTCCAAATGTGCCGGCGTTCATGGGTGCCGGCTTAACCCTGCGACTATTCCCGATCACCGAACCGGCTACGCCCGCGCGCGGCTTTGTTGCGCTGGAGCATTTCCACCTGGCGGGCGACCTCGGCGGCCAAGTTCTTTTCGTTCATGCCGGCGCTGGGGTGGACGTGGATAACCACCGGCATGCCCCCCGTGCCGGATCCGGCAGAAAGCGGCGGGCGGTTATCAATGTTGGCCATGGCTGCGGTGCCGATCATCATGCCGGCGCCGGCTGCGGTGAACTGCTTGGCCATCTTGGCGAGCGCGGACAGTGGCGCGCCCTGGCCGCCGGCGATGCCCTGTTCCAGGCCCTGCATGGTGTAGTTGCCGATCTCGGCGAAGACGCGCGAGGGCGATTTGATGCCGAGGGTTTCCTTCAGCCAGCCGACGGTTACCTTGCCCAGCCCGGTTACGGTGGATTTCAGCGCGCCCCACTTGGCCTTGATGCCATTGATGATGCCGTCGACGATGGCATTGCCGATGGCGAGGAATTCGGCCGGCAGCTTTTTGAACCAGGCCACCAGCTCGGCGACCTTGGCTTTGACGGCTTGCACCATGTCGTAGATCCAGCCTCCGAATTTTCCTAGTTGTTGTTTGGTTTTTCCGTTGGTGAGTTCATCGATGTAGTCCAGCAGCAGCGTGCCGGCGGTGAATCCGGCGGTGAATGCGGCGGCGAGTTTGGCGAGCGGATTCAACAACGTGCCGAGACCCGTCACCAACCCTGGGGCCGCCACGCCCAGTGTAGTCATGGCCAGCTTGGCGGCAGCGAACGGGCCGAGGATGGCGGCGACGCCGATGGCCAGCGCGCCGAGTGCGGTGGTCAGGGTTGCCACCACGGCGGCGATCGTGGTGATTGTGGCCGTCCACTCCGGATGTTCACGCACCCAATCGCGAATGCCCTTCAGCACGCCGGCCACGGTCTGCATCAGATCGATCAGGGTGGGCTTGAGGGTGTCGCCGATTTCGCCGGAGAGGTTGCTGAGGGTGTTCTTCAGCATGTCGTATTGGGCGTTCTGGGTTTTCAGCCGGGACTGCATTTCCTTGTCCATGCTGCCCTTGGCCTTTTCGTCGTTTACCAGGGCCAGTTGCCGACGGTATTCGCCCAGGTTGGTGGCGAGCTTGGCGGCGTCGTCGCCGAACTCTTTGCCGAACAGCCGGGTAGCCGCCTCCATGCGGGATTCTTCCGGCAGCTTGTTGATGGCCTCCATGACTTTGATGATGGTGCCGGTGGCGTCCTTGCTCATGGCGACCTGGAGTTTCTTGGCGTCCAGCCCCAGCATGCCTATGCCTTCCTGGAAGCGCTTGCCCTGCATGGTGGCATTGCTTAACTGGAGCATCATCGCATTGCTGGCGCTGGCGGCCACTTCTGCGCCGGCTCCCAGGCTCAAGAAGGTGCTCCCAAGCGCTGCGGCATCCTTGTAGCTCATGTGCAGCGTGGTTGCTGGACCGGAGATGCGCTGCATCACGTCGATGATGTCTCCGCCCTTGCTTTTCGCGTTGTCGTCGAGCCAGTTGATGGCGTCGCCCAGCTGGTGGATGTCTTTGATGGGGATTTTGTAGAGGTCGGAGAGCTTGCCGATCTGGTCGCCGGTTTGCTCCACGGGCAGATCAAACGCGGTGGCCATCGTGGCGGTGAGCTTGGCGTAGGTGGTGAGGTTGTCTTTACCCTGGATGCCCATGCGCGCGCCGGCTTCGACGATCTGGGCGATGTTGCCGGCGGCCATGGGGATGGTTTCGGACATGGCTTTGATTTCGCGCGCCATGTCGTGATAGGTCTGGGTGTAGTTGCCGTTGGCGTCCTTGGCGCCTTCGACCTGGCGGGCGACGCCCAGCATGGCGTCTTCGAACGCGGCGGATTCCTTGATGGCTCCAAGGATTGGCGCGCCCATGGCGACACCGGCGCCCATGGCGACCGCGCCGCCGACGGCCCATTTGTTGCGGGTTTCGATCCGTTTATGATATTCGGCCTGGGCGGCGTTGACCGCGCGCAGGCGTTCGTTGTGGACCTTGAGCGCTTCGGATTGGGCGTTCACCTGTGTGGTTGCGGCGGCGATGTCGGCCTTGAGTTGCTTCTGGTGCGCGACCAGTCCGGTGGTGGAGATGCCGGCCTGGTCGAGGGCTTCGCGCAGCTTCTTTTTTCGATTGATCAGTTCGACTTCGCGTGTTTCGAGATCGTTGACTTGCTTCTTGGCTTCCTCGAACGCTTTGGCCATGGCGCGCGTTGGTTTCTCAACCGCTTCCATTTCGCGCGCCATCTTCTGCGCTTTCTCCTGTGCGTTGGCGAGTTCGTTGCCGGTGATGGCGATGAACTTGGCGGTGGTGCGGAACTGCTCAATCAGACCTTGCTGCCGTTCCAGTTCTTTCAGCGCGGCCTTGGCATCGCGCACTGCGGCTGAGGTTTCCTTGCTCGCCTCGCGGATGCTCTTGAGCGGGGCGGTGACCTGCTCAATCGCTTTGAACATTACTTCAAGCTGGAGTTTGTCCATGGCTTACCCCGTTACTTTCATGCGTGCGCCACACACGGCGCACTTGAGCCATGCCGCGTTGTCCGTCGAGGCAACCGGTTGCCAGCGGTGATTGAAGCGGCAGCGATGGCCGACGTTGCGGGTGATGGCCATCATTCCTCCGCGCTGTGCCGCACGCGGGCGCGTTCTCGCCAGGCAGCGAGGTCGCTCAGGCTCATGTCGGCCATGTCGGCGGGTGACCAGTGGAAGACGACGGCAATGTCGGCCATCGCGTCTTCTACGCGCTGGGGGAGAGCGCCGCTTTCGGCAACAAAAAACTGGAGACGCTGCCTCCCATGGTCAGCATGTCGGCCGGGTCCAGTGCGGCGACTTCCTGCGCGGTCAGGCTGGGCGTGGTGATGCGGGGCAACACGGTGATGAGCGCGCCGACGTCCATCTGAAGGAGCTCGACCAGGCTGACGCCGCGTAGCTCGCCGGCGGCGGGCTTGCGGATTTCGACGTCGTCAATCTGGGTTTCGCCGCGCTGGATGGGGGTTTGCAGTTTCATGGTGGCTCCTGAGAAAAAGTGGGGATCGCTGGGATCCCCGAAGATCGCTGCGGCTTGTTCGCAGAGCCATGCTCAACATCCGGCGCATGGCTTTCATTCCTTCCTCCTGCTTTAGCCGTCTAGGGCAGGCAGTTCTCGGCGGGGGTGTATTTACTTACGCGAGGCCTATGGCCTTGCGCTGGGCGGCGAGCATATCGACGCCGTCCACTTTTTCGATCATGTTGAGCAGGTCGATCTCGATCTTCTCGGTACCATCGATGCTGAGTTTGTAGTAGCTGAGCGACATCTTGACGCTGGTCTTGCCTTTGTCGCCGGCCTTGGCATCGCCGGACTCGATCTCTTTGTGGCGGCCGCGCACAACGATCTCGACCGCCTGCACACTGCCGGTGGTGTCTTCCTGGTAGGCGCCGGCAAAGCGGACCATGACGCCATCCACTTTGCTGTTGGCGTACTGGCTGAATATGCCGGCGACAATGCCGGCACAGGTGAAGTCGAGTTCGAGCTTTTCCTGGCCGAGGTCGATATCAACCGGGCCGTTCATGCCGCCACCCCTGAAGTCCTGCATTTTGCGGCTGAGCTTGGGCAGCTTGACGTCTTCAGCAACGCCCATGTAGCTGGTGGCATCG
>SXGT01399287.1_pt1 | contig 17105 bp, 24 predicted proteins | sample 3176221 | NCBI WGS metagenome assembly SXGT01 (sample SAMN11356862, study PRJNA531348) | freshwater metagenome | isolation source: freshwater sample F1-120 | place: China: Fuxian Lake, Yuxi | collected 2017-12-25 | reverse complement strand
CGCTTGGTGACGGTCTTGCGGCGTCTCACTCGGCGGGACTTACGAGCGGACTTGCGGTGAGAACGTCTGGTTTTGCGCTTTCCTCCTAGGCGCTTCTTGGAAGCAAGAGCCAAGAGCAATCCTCGGCGAGACAAGCTAGAGTACCCAGCAACTCCCATCTTCTTTGCCAACTTGCGCAATGCAAGAACTTTAAGTTCCTTGACAGCCTTCTTAGAGTGACGCTTGACACCGGTGCGTCGGCGTCTGCGGCGGTGACCCCCGCCAGTGGTTCTTTTAGTAACAGCCATTATGATAAAAGTATATAATTAGGGAATCTAAAAATTGTAGAAAAAAATAATTATTACAAAAAAGCCCCGTATTTATTAAAACTATTCATCTTTCACCAACTTTACAGTTACACTAACAATCAATAAGGCAATAACCCCTCCTGCTATATATTTTGGTTGGAAATATGATGACCAGTTACTAGATTGCGGAGGAGCATTTGATGGCAATTCAGAAGGTTGTGGTTTTGGAGAATTTCTTATGTTTCTGTTGGCCGTTTCATACACTCGCTTAACAAAATCTTCAGAACTTGCGTTATAACTTTTATCTGTTAATTTTAGTAAATTGACGTGAGACCAGTATGTGAACTTAACAGTTTCCCAAAATGCTAAATCGAGAGGTTCTTCTATTTTGTCTAAATACTTGCCTAGTTTCTGATTTAGCACCTCTAAATTTTGCTCGGTAGGATTCTCCAAATCGGAAACAAGTTGACTAATGTCAACGAAACCCTTCGGTTTATGTCTTATCGACATTTTTTGATGTTGTACTATTATCTGTTCATTTTTCTAACATGTTTTTTATGATCATCCAAATATACACATATGGACGGACTATTACTTGTTATTATTTTAGTTGGACTACTTGTTGTAGTCTATTTTGACAGTTTTCAAAAAATGTGCGAAACATTCGCAGATGCTATTAGAATTCGCAGATGGCGAGCAGCACCGCCAATGGGAATATCTCCAAATGTGGTTTCACGACAAGTCTCCGATGACTGGTGGGCTCAACAATATGACTCCGGTATCGGATTCCAGTTAGCATAATTCATTTAAACACATGCATATATAAATAAAAATGAATGAATTATTACCATATTCATTTGTCGCCGAAGCATTGTATACAATTTGGTTGCTGCATGCAAACATACCTAAGCCTGGTAAAGCCGTCATTTTCCTCTGGAATACTGAGAAAGACCCTGAGAAGTTGCAAAGATTGCGTGCCGATAACATGCCTAAATGCTTTTCCACGAATGCTGAGAATGTACCACAAATAATTTTTGACAAGAAAAAAACTGCAATTGTTATCGCAGTAGGGCAAAATGACATTAAATATATTAAGGAAGTGCATGCCTGACTCATAAAAAATAAGTTTTTTACCCCCTTCACTCGCCGGAAATGAACTGGGAGATGAACATAATACTTTCGTTGAAAGATTTTCCAATGCCGGTAACAAATGTCTCTTCCTTGTTTGCAAAGACGCGCTTCATTTCGTCTGGTGTGAAATTAGCACAGCCTAGTTCTTTCAGCTCGCGCATGATGTTCTCAATTTCTTCAACGGAAATGTTGTTGTTTACAGTAATGGTTGCATGTTGCTTTGTGGCCAAAACTACTTGTTCATAAGCGGGTTCGACGAACTTGAGAAATTGCAAGACAATGCTCAAAATATCACGTTCACGAAACAGCAAGTCGCGGATTACACGTCTGAATGCTCTAGTTTCTTTGTTGGCATCAATGAAGATCTTGATATCCGCCATTTCGAGAAGATCGCGGTTGTATAAGGCAAAAATCCCTTCCAAAACAATAACCACTCGCGGTTTATCAAGTACTACTTTGAACTTTTCGAATTCATCCGCGCGCTTGTGGGTTTTGAAATCATAAACAGGCAATTCGTATTCCAATGTATCACCTAATTTAGCATCTCGAATTTTACCATCAATAACTCGCGCGGTTTGAACAAGCAGCGGCCAATCAAACGCATCTGGATTATCAAAATTATACGCCTTGACATTTTCAAGGTCAGATTGTGATGGAGTTCGATACCCCCTATCAAGCGAAATGAAAATAGTTGTGACTTTTCCTTCCAATCTTGCTTCAAGTTCGCGAAGAAATTTTGTCTTACCAGCTGCGGACCCCGCGCCAATCAACACGATGCGAGAAATCATGGAACTTTTTGGGTATATATTAAATCAATTTTTTTCGGAACAGTAATATATCGAAGAACTTTTTGGCAATGCTGCTTTATGTCGTTGCCGTTTTAGTTATAATGTTGGTTTTGTATTATCTTTCAAGATCTGAAAATGCTGTTTCAGCATCAATGGTGAAAGCTACCTTTGCTGGTACATTAAAAAATAAATTGGCTGATAAAATGACTAGAGATGATGGTATGACCTTAGTTGATCTCGCATTAGAGGATAAGTTCATGGAAGGTGCATAAATTTTTAACCTTCGATTTGAGCTCAGCAATCGTTCCACAGTTATGAATGCTTGTACATTTCTTCACGGTTTGATTAAATGTTAAAAACTTCCACTTTGCTGGATGTGTTTTTTGATCTTCTTCAGTAAGTTCTAGATCAGTTGGTTGACGATATATTGTTAATAGTGTGCCACCAAGTTCATCAATAAGATTACCTTCGTTAGGAAAACGAATATCTGGAATAACTACATATTTTCCGTTATTTATTACGGATCCGGTGTCACGTTTTAAAATTTTAATCCAAATGTCACTATCAAAATTATTACGCATTACATCCGTTCCAAAGTATTCAAGACAGTACCTCCCTGTAACTTTGCCGCATACACTTAACTTGGGTGAATATGTAGTTTCTCTCAACTTACGTGTTTCGGGAGTTTGTGCTAGTAAAATCTCGTAAGGAATGTCGAAAATTAATGTGCAGATTCGTTTAAGTGGGTCGGCCATAGAAAATTCGCACCATTTACTTTCTGATGTAGAAATCGGAAAAGGAAGCTTGTAAACACACCCTGTTGGATGTTTCGTAAACCATTGTTTGTCAACATAATTAACTAAGATACGAACAATTACGTCAAACGCCCTATCCTGATCCAATCCCCAAATAGGCTCTTTTATTGTTGTATCAACCTGCATGGGAAATCCGAATAAAACATGTGCTATATAAACTAGCGGGTTATTAACTTCACGTAATTCCCATGTTGGATTTACACTCTGTAGTGAGTTAAATTGCAAAATATTTGCAACTGTGTTTTTACCAGCGCCTTCACGTCCACAAATTCCTAATATTTTAATATTTGATTCCATGATAGTGATTACAAACATAACTTTAATTCATTTTTTCATTTGAACTGCTTCGACGCAACTACGAATTATGGTTTTTTCTGAACCAGATACATGATAAAATTCTACTTCAATCACATCACCTTTTTGAAGTTCTACTGTTTTATTAATACTAACAGTTTTATCGGCTGATTTTATATATTTTGACAAAACATCGGGCTCGTTATAACTTGTAGAATTTACGGCACCTTTTACCGTTAAATACTGAAATTTAACGCATTTATATGAATTAAGACAAATATTGACTGTGACGATATAAATTCCTGTCGATGGAATAGTTATTGATGCTAGAGAAGTAACTGTTTGTGGAAGTATAGTTATATTATGAATATCAGATCGAGCAAGCATACCGTCTTGATAAGAAAGTAGTGCATTGGAGCGTAGCTGTTTTTGCAAGTCTCGTGTTATTAACAAAATAGTCGCACATTCGTTTTCTAATTTTGTTAGGCGTTTTTGAATGTAAATGAGAACATCTGTATTGTCTGGTACACTTTCGTGTTCGTCGGAATTATCCATTTAAAAATTTTGATGTTTGATATATAGTATTACAAAAAGTTTTTACCGAGAATGGAAACCCTGCCGCCGGAAATTATTGTCTCTATACTGGAAAAATGTGATCGTGAAGATCTAGAAAACATTCAGTGGTATTGTAACTCATGGGCATGTGTTATAGATGACGACAGACTCTTTTTGCGGTTCTTCTTTTCAAACGATGAGGAAATATGGCAAAAAGCATTTCCGGCGTTTCCAACGTTGCATGGTTCGTTTTATCGAAATTTAATGTCGTATCGAACAGTGCAACAACATAAATATTTGCACTATTGCGCGAATTTCGTCGACGGTAATGACTTTCTACGTGACGCGGCATCTTTATTTGCACGTGGCGAAACGCCGATATTTAATATAGCTGATTTCGAAAGATACCTCTACGAAATAATAAACGCCTACTCGATGGATATTGTAAAATTTCTGACGTATGCAATAGAATTACACAACTGGCCATTTTGTTTTGAAGAATACCGTACAGAACATCCAACAGGCCACGGAATATACTGGCAAACCATATGTAATGCGTTAACGCACGGGTTGCATCCTGGTGTGCTCAAATTTCTTGAAAAAAATAAAAAACACATCATTTGGAAAACAAGAGAATTGTATAGGTATTTAAACGTTGATTTTCTTATGCGAAATAAAGATATTTGGTATGAACTTGACTGGAGTTCTATTCTTGTCAAAGTCCAGCTGTATGAAGAATTATTAGGAAATATACTAGAGGTAAATGCCCAAAATGAACCATGGTATTATCATTGGCCTAATATTTCATATATATGTTCACATCAACGTTTGAGTGAAACATTTATTGAAAAATGGTTTTTAAACACTAAATTTGATAACCAAACAAATTGGGTAAATATACTCAGATGTCAACCAGTATCATCAATATTTAGTGAAAAATACGAATACAAAATCCGACGTCGGAAGTAAAACACGCAATTATGAAAATTGAAATTGTATCTTACTTTTTAATCTATTCAAGATGGCAGACAAAGATAACGCCGCTGTAGAAAAGAAAACCACTGGTGCAACCCAAAAGATTCTCGATGAAATTAAGGATCTTCGTATTCAGATCGCGGAAATGGATAAAAGCACAAAGGTTCTTTTAACCGTAATTCAAACCACGTTAGTTGAACAAGGTACAACCCTCACCGCAATGGAGAAGACTAAGTCTAGCTCACGTGCTAGAACAACTGCACCGGCGCAAACTCCTACTGGAAAGCGTAAGTTTAACAATAAGATGCTATTCGTAAAATCCATGTGGGTGGAATGTCGCGATGAGTGGGTCCAAAAGTATTTTACCGAAGCGTATGACATGGAAGGCGAACTCGAAAAGATGGAACAAGAAATGCAAAACGACAAAAACAAAAAGAAGACTGGTGATGCTAAAGCCAAAGCCGAAGCAGGCTATTTCTGGAACACATATTTGAAAGGCAAGAATATCAACAAGAAACTTCAAGAAGCCATTAACAAGGCTTATGAAGAGTACAATAACTCGGTTGATTCTGAACTCGGCACAAACAAGACTGCTGATGTGGAACAAGAGGAGTCTGAGGAAGCAGTCCCAGCTGTAGCATCTGAAGAGGATGGTTCAGCTGAGGGTGATGATGAGCCCGCTGGATCTGATGATGAAGAAGAAAAACCTGCTAAGGGTAAGAAGGCATCCGCTCCAAAGAATGAACCGGTAAAAAAGGAACCTGTGAAAAAAGTACCTTCAGCAAAAGCTGCAAAGGTTGTACGCAAAGCTCCTACAAAAAAATAATTGAACAAACTTTATTTTTTGATTTTCACATTTTCTTTTATCCTTTATTTACTACAATGGTCCTGAAGGTTTAAAAGTTAGCAGGTGCACCCTTTGCATTGATACAATCTTTCATTTCACCCCAACTAGTCCATGCAATCCATGCGAATAAGACCGACCACATAAATCCGAACGCACCGGCGAATATTAAGCCTTGTGACAGGGAATACACCGACCCCACTACTCCCAAAATTGAAGAGAGTAATATAAGAATCATTACGATGCGTGCATAAATCAACATCTTATATTGTGATGGACAAAAAATTAATTCATTTAAATTCTTCTGAAAACGCAATAAGCTGTGTTTGAAATCCTATGTTTGGACATATACATTTTCGTCGCTGCCTTATAAAATCAATAGCTTCATAATTATTCATTCCTTTTTCCGATATTAGATATGCGGCCAAAATAGTGACTGATCTGGATATCCCAGCCCAACAATGTATTAGAATCGGATCATCCGATTTCTTAATAAATTCAACAGCTTTTGTAAAATGAGTCTTAATATCTACGTCATTAGAGTCATCAATGCATATTCTATGATATTCTACTTCAGAAAACGTCTCATATTGAGCTAGTTCAATTTCATTACCCAGGCTAATTATGCGTTTAATATTATATGCTTTAAGAGTTTCCGGACTACAAGCAGCTGTGTATCCTGACAAATAAACTCCGTCAAGTATTTTAGAAATCAGTCCTTCAGATTTATATCTACTTAAATCAAATTCATGAAATGAGTCTGAATCCGAATCAGAATCGTAATTCATTTTCTTTCGTAGTTACTTTTCAATTTTATTCAGTAATTTCTTCGACTCGAACTTGATTTCGGAAATTAGAGTCATTTTTACAGGGTTATTCGTTTTCCAATTTATGTGCTTGATTTTTGTAGAAAGTGTCTATTGATTGTTGTTGTAGACTTATTATTTGATTTTTTTCTTCTAATAATCGCATTAACAATGACGGGTTGTTTTTAACTTCACAATTTATCTGATGTCTTTTCAAATTATAGAAGGATGCATATGTTTTTCCACAAATGTGACACAGGTTCTCTTCGTTATTTATAGGAAGTGATTTTGATGCACATGGAGTAATTCTTTTTACATGAATGTCCAGATCTCTTTGTCTCAAAAACTTTTTACCGCATTTTTCACATTTTTTATGTTTTTTATCACAAGGAGTTGTCCTTTTTGAATGTGACTGTAAATATTTTAATTTTGTAAAATTTCTACCACATTTTGCACAAGAATGTACTTCTTCCTTAGTTTTGTACACTTTCTTTTTAGTAATTACTGTTGTTTCAGTTTCTTCTATGCGGGTTATGTCGTCCGTTATGTTGTCTTTTTCTTCCAGTTCATCTTCTAAAATTTGCTCGTTTTCTGTTTGTAGTTCGTTATACTGTTTTATTATTTTATCAACATCTGTAAGCGTAATATTAAACCATTCAGTTTGTTCAACTCGATATTCATCAAAATATTTATGTAACATTGTTTCTAGTCGATCATATCCTTTTAATGTTTGATAAATGTATAACTTGCGGCGATTACCTGTCTGCAACTGATTCGGACGTTTCCTTGAATGTATGGTCTTACCTATTTTGCAGTATTCGTCATCGTTTTTTTCAAAAATAAAATACACTTCTCCATTGGGAACTTCTTCCAAATCTTGTTGAATTGATGCATAATCCATTTTAATATTATGTTATTATTTGTTTAATTGACATCCTTGTTTTGTTTTTCCCAACTTTTGCCTACCTCGAAAATGACCAAAATTTTAGGTCAAAAAAGAGCACATTAACGAAAATTAAATTACAATTTTTTTCATGATAGATTGAGGTGGTTCATCTATTTTATTGTTTTTTACACTAATTAACACAAGTGAACCGATAAGAGTTAGTTCATCAGGAAGATTAGTTAATTGGTTATCTGATAAATTTAAGACAATTAGAGAAGCTAATTTACTAATGTCTTTTGAGATTTCCGGTATTTGATTTCTATTTAGATTTAGAATTTTAAGAGATGTTAAATGATAGATTCCTTCTGGAAATTTTGTTAGTTTGTTGATGGATACATTAAGAGTTGTGAGATTGTGTAAATGACGTATTTCGTCAGGAATATCTGTTAATTGATTACCTTCTAAATCAAGCAACTGTAGGTTTACTAATTGGAAAAGTTCTTTTGGAACGTTAGGTAACTTATTGTATTCTAGATGAAGCTTTTCTAAGTAACTTAATTCTAAAAGTTCTTCGGGAAGTTCTGTTAAATGTTCTCTATCTAATGTAAATTCTTTACGTCGATAGATTTTCGCTGCATAAATTCTAGCAAGCATCGTTATATTATTAAATTGTGATCATTTTTTAAACCAAATTTCACAGGTCTACATTTGCAGTTAAAGAAAGTCAATTTCATTGTCGTCATCATCAATTATGATATTTTCTTCAATGATTTCTGGATGCTCAATCATACATTCTATACAACAAGCCATAAATCCAATAAAATGTATAATGCATTTGTAGTTATTACAAGTATTGCATTCACGTATACGATCTGTAACGTTGGAATCGGGACTAACTATATGACAAGCTTTGCAAATATAATAATACATATCACACTGGGTACAAAATCGCCTATTTAATCTCTCTCTTATCACGCAATGTATACACATTCGAACATACGTTTTACATAAACAGCAAATAGATAGCAGATATACAGGCGAATTTGTACAAACAAACCATTCATCTCCTATACGTGCTTCACGTCCACATATATTAGCCTTTAAATAACTTTGCTTATATATTTGAAATGGCGTTTTATTAAAGTGAATACGATGAAGAATTCGCCATATTTGATTAGAATTAAGATATTCGTGTAAAGTTTTACAAGATTGCATTAAGGCAGCTACATCTCTAATATTCAAATATTTCATTATTTGTTCTCCGACCACCGCATTACATAAAACATCAATAAGTGATAGCTCCTCCATTATATATACAAAAAATAAACTAAGTAAATAATCCTTTAACAGATCCATATGAACCAGACACAAATCGGATTACACTGCTTTTTTGTGCAAAATCATGAAATTTGTCAACCCACCAATAACTACCACTGTTTGCACTGCTAGCAATTCGCGCAGTTAGTTGTACAGCGGCGTCTACTCGTCCTTCACCCGGGATAAATCGACGTAAAATCTCTTCAAGAAGCATTTGTTCAGTTAAAACATTCTCAACATCCATTTTTGGCAATAAATTCAAAAGCGCGTAGAATAAATTAACATGTCTACGCAAGCATTCAAAAATCTGCGTACAGATTTCAAGAAATTTCTGGTAATGTCTACTTTTTTCACCACCTAGAAAGTTTTTCATACCTTCAGATAATCGCATGGTTGGTACTTTTACTGGTTTTGATTCACGACCGAGTACAAATCCGTAATCAATGTGAAACAACTTTCCAGAATCTGTTATCATAATGTTGTGTAAGTGCCGATCTCCAATTCCTAATAAATGCGTAATAACACAATAAGCAGCACAACTTTTAATAAATGTGTTGCGCACATCTTTAATCACTTGATCTTCATTCAGATCAAATATGTAATTCATTAATGTAGTGTCCATGGTATTGATTTTGTGTAAGGTCTCAGAGCTTTCAACAATTTCAATTAAGCCGCTGTTTAATGATATAGGTAAAACATTATACGTTATAATGTGCATATTGTCTAATTCTTGTTTTAGAACAATGTCCATCAAACGAATAACGTCCATAATCACTTTGTCTTTACGAACATCTTCTTGCTTATACATAACTCTTATTCGCTCACCTGTATCCTTAACACCTGGAATGATAACAGGGCGTGTCATACTATTTTGAACACTAATGCAGTCTGGTTGTAATGTCACAAAACTATCAGGATTAGTTGGAAATGTTGTTGTATTAACATTTCGTAAAGCCTTTACATATGTGTCGGCATATGGTTTCACACCCTCTCGTTCTAAAATCTCGACAAATTTTGATCCACTAAGTATAAGTTCCTTATACTGTTCAGGAACTCGTTTGTACCATTGATCTAAGAAATATTCATATACATAAGTTTTGGAATTTAAATTTGTTTGTTTTCGGTAAATACGCCCTTTCGCTGGAATATATAGCTTCAACAATATGTAAACGTCATTAGCAATGTCCAAATCATCGACAGATTTATCTATTAACCAGTTCCCTAAAACAATGTTCTCAGTTGCTGCATCTTCCGCTATAATATGATGTATAAGAAACATTAGATAACATCGCAGTTCGTTTTTAGAACATGCATCGAGACACATGTCAATGACAATACGACGTAATGAAGGAATTGCAATTTTATCGCTCATTAGTTGAATTACGTCACTTGGTGTAAAACCGCAATTGCAGTTCTGAGCGCACATCATAACCCAGCACTTTTTTCTGTTAACCATGTTTGTGTTGATATGTTCAATTAACAGGCGTTCCAATTCACCGATTTTATCAAAATCAGTAAAGTCGATACTTCGTAAAAGCTGAATCATCCATTGACTGTGCCCTATGAAATGATTCCGATTCGCCCAAAGGTTTCGACGATCATACTTTGTAAATATGTGATTCGGAAAATAATATTGCATATCGCGAATCTTTGTTAAGTGAAAATTAGCAACTTTCATCCATAATTTAGATACAGAACGAGCTTTACGCAGTGAAGGAATGTCTAAAGTCATGATTTTAAACGCTTGTACAGCTAATTTCATTAAGTCGTTTTCGTTAATGAAGTATATTCGTTCATAGCATTCTACACAAACACGTACTTCGGTATTGTAAATATCTTCTTTTTTGTGTGAAATGGTAACACACGTCATTTGTCGGGGAATTTTTGTGATGTATGGACTACAATAAACACAGAATATTCTTCCACATCTTCGACAATGATGTTTCCACAATCGCCAATTAAATTCCGCATTACATTTTCGACAGTGAGTTACTGTTTCGTCGTCTTCCCATCGGAGTACAGGACGTTTATCTACTTTTGAATAATCGTTAACAGACTCTCCTCGTTCGATATATACGGAGAAGGACATCAAATCATTTGATTCCATTTATATTATCACATTTATGTTTTTTCTTTCATATATATTTTAGTTCTTTATTTCATTAGGGTTAATAATGTAGCCGCTACTAGAAACCTTATATAGTGCTTTAATCCCTTAACTAGAAGCTAGTCAAGACCAAAAACACCCACTATAACCTTTATCCAAAGTTAATACCAATCGTTGTACAGGTAGGAATATAAGATGAAAATTCGTCTTTGTTCTGAATCTGTACCGTAACTGGTGATTTCCATTTAAGATGTGTAGCACACCTGTATTTAAATGGATGTTCACTATATAAGATTTTAGTAAACTGTTGATTTTTTGAGGCTCTTTATAAGATTATCCCGTACCCGATTGTTTTGAATAGCATCGTCTTCAGGCATTTTGGCAATCTCGGCGGCAAATTTCTATGGAATGCTGTACAAACTTTCAAAAGTTGTTTCGTAATCAAATAACAATACGGTTACAGCAGATCTTATCTCATTCGATATCAAGCGACAAATTCACTACAGATAGTTTTTCCGATTATTAAAAAACATAATTTATGCCGCAAAATATACATTTGAAATTGATGAAAGCCCGCTTTCTATCACATGAAGAAGCTGTGCATGAGTTCAGTACCTCTTATTATTTAAGCTCTCACGGTGAAAGTGAAACGCGCTTAAAACTATCCAGATATTGCGGGTCGTCGGACTTGTTACAATGTTATGCTAGTAAAATTCAGCCATTTACTCGTGAGGAAAAACAAATAATTAAATTCTATTTTAAACGAACATACGCGCATTTATGTCGAAAGGCGCCATGGTTATTACCGAAACAACGACAAATCGGCTTAATTAGATTAGATTATGGAGTGGACTGGAACGCCCCATTTACTATTAATCATTGTATTGTCATTCCTGAACGTATTCTTGGACTAATGCGGGACGGATATTCCCAGTTCTGTAAAACTGGGAAATCGCGAACCGCTAAGTATAATATAATGACAATGTGTCATGAGTTTATTCATATTATTCAACGTCACCCCGATTTATATTCTCAGCAAGCTGAAATATTTGATCGAATATATCGCAAATGGGGTTTTATTCCAGTGAAAATTCCGCTTGACTGGAGTCAAGTAGATATGACCAAGTTTTTCCCGCTGCGAACTAATCCAGATGGGCTGAACTTTGAGTGGTTGTTTCCACTACGTGGAAGTTTATGGATGCCTATTTTTGGTGAAATAGGCGGCGACGAAAAAAATATGGGCCGAATGGGTGGTGCGCTGGTGCGTGTAGTTAGAAAGGATGATCGATTCATTGTAACTAATGACTGGGATTATACAAAGAACTTTAATGATTATTTGCAACTATTTTACAATCGCGATGAACAGATGTATCACCCAAATGAAATCATGGCAATCTATCTTTGCGACATTTTATCTTAAATATTTAATTTGCATGTATTTAATATATTATGTTTGATTTCGAACGCGCTCACAAAGAAATCGACGAAGCAATGATAGAGACCAGTACAAGAATAAATGAACAAGAACGAATACTTAATGTTGCAGAAAAATATTCGTTCGGTGATGAAGTACAAGCACGGAAAATTAAACTAGAAGAGTTACTTGGAGATCTTAATGAAACAAAAAAGAAAATGCAAAATCTAAGCGATAAAGAAAAATTTATGCAACTATGGAATTTAAGCTCTTTATCCCCACGTGAATTTACTCTACGTGTACTTGTACATGAACAAGCTATTTTAAGCAATCCAAAATTTATAAATATATTAGCAGAAGCATCTAGATTGGATACACGCACAGCTGTGATTATTGTAGATAATTTTATGGACAAATACACAGTTGACACCGGTATCAGGTGGATTCTGCCGTTTTTGTGAAAAATTTTCACAGGGCAACTATTTCATAATAACTAGCCTCAGGGTCGAGAACATAAGTGGTTCCGGAAAAGAAATCCTCACAAACGCGCAATTCAACCTTATCATCTTTTTTGAGCTCCAATGTTCTTTGTATAATAAATTTTTCATAACTCTCTAGTGGTTTGTTGTGCATGGCTTTGCCATTAATATAAAAATCTGCGGTTAAAAAGGATTCTGCCCCACTTCTCGGGTTTTGCGTAAACGCTATTTCAACGTAAAACCGATATAAACCACCCTGTGCAATAAATGTTGGTCCAAATGTACTAGCCAATGGTGGTGGATATTTAGAAGTAGGACAAGTATTGCGATATACGATTTTTTCGGCGGACGTTCCGTCCAATCCGTAGACATCACCTTTAAATACTACATCACCTGCAAAAATTGTTTTACCTCTAAAATCACTTGTTCCACGGTTTAGTAAACTGTCTTTAACAGTTATATTACTACTTGTGATGTTTCCACTACTTTCGTTTTTTTGAACTACTTTCATATTATATACACTCTAGAATATGTTTTTGGGCGTTCATATAAATTTCTTATTGGATTCCAGCCGTAATATCGTTCTTGTAACGCATGTGAAATTCCGTGTATTCCAATAAGAATTCCCATAAGAAGAATAAAAAGTATGATCACGGCTTGAAGTACTTCTGGACTAAGATTCATTGGATTATTATACAACCACATGCTTCCAGCTATTGCACCAATTCCCATAAGAATACCATTTAATCCATGTGCAAGAAATGAAGGTCGACACATTATATTAATGCAAAAAATTAAAGTTGGTATTTATTCTTTAACCCAAACAGTAATTGAATCTAACGCATCGTATGACAGCACATTTATGGGCCCGGCTGCCACCTGCATCATGTAATTTTTATCATCCACAGTTCCTTTCGCTTTTCCTATCAGAAAGTAAAACGGTCTTTTTTTCACCCGGTTTATATGGGCCTTCAGCATCGCTTTGCAACCATTGCCGATGTAGCTTATCGCATTCCCACGGCGATCCCTCCCATAAGTCTCCATTTGGTGTAAAATAATCAGGTGAGAGCTTAAACTCTTCGCATTCATCTGGATCATCATATTCCTCTTTCACAGTAAGATTCCCTTTTTTGCTAATTTTTATGATTCGTAATCGGTTGGCGGAACTTTGTGGAGAAAAATGCTCGATTCTTTTGCATTTCCCAGCTTTGATGTATTCTTTTCTTAATTTTTCAATTGTCAGAGGAACTAAACATTCACCTACGACGTATGCCATTTTGTGTTTATCGTAAACTTCTAATCAAATTTAAAAACGTTTGATCCCTGCTTTGGTTCCACCACCGCCACCAGGCATAAATGATAAGGATCCTTTACCTTGGTAATAGCATCCTTGGTGTGATGGATTGGTCCACCAAAACCCTCCACAAGTTTCATCACCGGCACAACGGTCTCTACAGGATTCCCATGTGGGAAATACATCATCAGCACCTGATTTGTATCCATACAAACCTGATCCACCGGACAACGCTCCGTTGTCTATATAATCCCAAGTGTAACCAACTGGGGCTGGCGGCGGGGTTGGTGCTGCCGCCGCTGGTAAACTACCAATTCCAGCAGCGTTGGTTGTTGTAGCTTCTGGTGTCGTAGCTTCTGGTGTTGGTGGAGGAACGTCAGCCGGTGCAGGTGTTGCCCATACATACCAGAGACCGACGAGTATAATTAATAAAATCACAACGGCTATAATAATCAACAACATTATATAAATGTTCTCCGATACTTTTATGAAAAAATTTAAAATCAGTGAAAAATAGTAATTCAGCACGATGCTTCCGGTGGAAAGAATTCATCGTCGATTTTTGTAAGTTCTTTATAACTATCAAAAACACTTTTGAGTCCATGTGAATATGTAGGGTTTGTACTCTCATCGCCCCAGTATATAGCATTCCACTGTACTACATTAGGTTCAGTAGTAATTCCCCGTGACCAACAACAATCTTTTGGATTCACTCCAGATCTCGGATATGAATTTTTAACCGTCATCCATTTAACCCCGACTTTATCACCGTCCACTTTTTTAACTAACCCGTAAGCAATACTATTACCATTACTCGGAGCGCAAATGTCAACTGCCGTTTCTGGCGGATGCCATTCATATTCTACCATATCATTAATTTTTAATGGATTTGCAGATTCTGTTGATGCAGGCGTTGATGCAGGCGTTGATGCAGGCGTTGATGCAGGCGTTGATGCAGGTGTTGATGCAGGCGTTGACCAAACATACCAGATACCAATAAGCAGTATCAATAAAATTACAACTGCTATAATAATAACAAGAAATCTCATTATTTCAAATGTATATAAAAGCGTCTAGATACTTTTGTAAAACATTTAAAATTTGATTACTAGATTAATATACTTAAAAGTATGAAAGCCGTAACACAATCATGGCCTGTGCAATGGGTAATAAACCAGGCAAGAATAATTTATTATCCATGGCTTTATAAAAAGTTTGAAGCGAACGAAATTATTAAAGGTTTGTGGCTAGGTAGTCTTGAAACAGCATGTGATGAAAACGGACTCCGAGAACACAACATAACTCATATTGTAAGTGCCATTTATGATGTTAATCCACTATTCCCTGACTCTGATTTTGTTTATTGTAAAGTACCTGTAATTGATAAACCTACCGAAGAAATAGGAAAATATTTTAACGAATGCTTCAATTTCATTGATGACGCGTTGAAAACCAACAAAACTGTTTTGGTTCATTGTGTGTATGGTATAAGCAGGAGTTCTACTTTAGTTTGTGCGTATTTGATTAAAAAGCATAATTTAACTGTTTCGCAAGCAGTACAACTTGTACAAAGTAAGCGACCCCAAGCAGATCCAAATAACGGATTTTTAAAACAATTAGTTGAAATTTCAAAGTAAAAAACTAAAAACAAATTTTTTGGTAAAATATAATGGAGGTTTTTATAGGTGCACTGTTTAATAAAACAGCCATAATTGCACTTTTATTAAATTATACAATAGCACAAGTTTCTTGGTGGAAGTGCATACTTTTATGGCTGCTCGGAGGAACTTCGAAATGCTGCTGGGATATATTTATTCGGCCTTATGCAGAGCCTTTATGTAATTATGTGTTACAACTCTATTGGCCACCGTAAAAAAACTAAGTATGGGCATCATTAAAGATTGCATCGGGATGATCACCAGGTATCGTGTATTCAAAAGAATACTCCCACGTCGGAAAGTCAGGAAGGATAAACGTCCAGCCTGCTCGTTCCCATGTCCATTGTAACTCTCTAGCAACCTCCATTCTTTTGCATACAAACAAAAAATCAATTTTCGTCAATATATTGTACTTATTCAACATCAAGTTCTTGAACTCGGTCCATAAATCCTTCGTTTTTTGTTACTTTTGATAAACTTTCTATTGTTCCTTCTACTGTTTCAGGCGTATTCCAATTAGCACATAAAATTTGAGGTATTTTATTGGCCGTTTCCGTGTCTTTTGATTGGGCTAATGTATTAAAATACGGACTATTTAATGGATGAATATGTTCCTTAATTTTATCAGCTATCTGCTTAGAAACGTGTTCAATATCTTCACATACCCAAGTCGATAGTTGGTTTTGAACTTGTTTATAAACCAATGCCATTTTGCGAGTAGGATCATAAAATGCATTGTGAAACTCAGGATATTTCGGATTCGCATGAATATAATCTATCATTCTAGTCATAAAATCACCAACTTGTCCCTGTAGTAGATTAATTATATCTTGTTTATTTAACTTGGACAGGTCTTCTTTTCCAAAATCGCAGATAGTCACGTTTACATACATGTTTTGTTGAACATTGTTGTTTATGGTTAAGTTGTTATTGTTGTTGGTTATTTGGTTTCCTAAACCATTTTGTTTAATAATGTTAATTAATTCTTGATTTTGTTCTTTTATTTCTTTTTGTTGTTGTAACATCAAATCGATTAATATACTACTATCATCCTTAATGTTGCATGTTTTTATGTGTCTATTTAAACTATAAGTATTTGCATAAGTTTTTCCACAATACTTACACATATTTTTAGTATTTTCATTATCTATTACAGGAACCTTATCTGGAATACAGGGTGTTTGTTTAGCATTATGTTTCCTCAAAGCTTGTGCTGTGCTAAATTCTTTTTTACATTTTTTACAATTATACTCTTTTGTACAAGCTTTTGATTGAACATGTTTATTATAATTAGTAGTAGTTTGATATGATTTTAAACAATGAGGGCATGTTTTGGACATGGTAATTTTTTATATGTCTCTGGAGTAGATTGTTAATGAGTTTGAATTGAGTTTAGTAAATTTTTAAACTCAAAAAGGAATGGCTTAAATCTTATTTATAAGATTTAGAATACCT
>SXGT01937842.1_pt1 | contig 17107 bp, 9 predicted proteins | sample 3176221 | NCBI WGS metagenome assembly SXGT01 (sample SAMN11356862, study PRJNA531348) | freshwater metagenome | isolation source: freshwater sample F1-120 | place: China: Fuxian Lake, Yuxi | collected 2017-12-25 | reverse complement strand
GACCCCAGCGACGCCAGCGACAGCAGCGACCCCCACGACCCCCCCGTCGCCAGCGACGCCACCGACACCTGCGACGCCAGCGACGCCAGCGACGCCAACGACGCCAGCGACGCCAGCGACGCCAGCGACGCCAGCGACGCCAACGACGCCAGCGACGCCAGCGACGCCAGCGACGCCAGCGACGCCAGCGACGCCAGCGACGCCGGCGACGCCGGCGTCCCGGTCGCCGTCGTTGCCGGCGATCTGAAGCCCGGCGACCTCGTCATCACCGAGGTGATGGCTGACTCCAACGCCGTGGCCGACGAGCTGGGAGAGTGGTTCGAAGTCCATAACAAGCTGGCGCAAGTGGTAGATCTGCGCGGCGTGACCATCATCACCAAGAGCCTCAAGCCTTGGGAGATCAAGGCCGACGCACCGATCTTCGTCCCGCCAGGTGGCTATGTGGCGCTGTGCGCCTCAGCTGACGTCAATCAAAACGGCGGCGTCACGTGCATCTACGCCTTCGGCAACAAAGTGCAGCTGACCAACAGCAGCGACTCAGTGGTGCTCGACGTTGGCGGCAAGGAGATCGACCGGGTCGAGTACTATAACGCGGGCGACAAGGGCTGGCCGAGCCTGCTCAAAGGCCACAGCCAGCAGTTGGCGCCGGACAAGACCGACGGCGCGGCCAACGACGCCGGCGCCAACTGGTGCGTGCCGCAGTCGCCTTTCGGCGCGGGTGACTTCGGCACTCCCGGCAAGGTGAACCCGCCCTGCCCTGCCGACACCGACAAGGACGGCGTCCTCGACACCGCCGACAATTGCCCGATCACGGCGAACCCGAGCCAGTTTGACGAGGATCTCGACGGCCTAGGCAACGGCTGCGACAACTGCCCGAAGATCGCCAACCCCGATCAGAAGGACACCGACAAGGATGGCGTCGGCGACGCTTGCCCCGGCCCGGTCTGCGGCGACAAAAAGATCAAAGCGGGCGAGACCTGCGACGACGGCAACAAGACCGATGGCGACGGCTGCAGCGCCACCTGCCAGACCGAATCGGCCAAGATCGGCGTCGGCGACCTCGTGATCACCGAGCTGCTCATCAACCCGGTCAAGGTGGCGGACGAGAAGGGCGAGTGCGTCGAGATCTACAACGCCACCGACGCAAAAATCACGCTCGACGGCGTCGTGATCGTCAACAAGACCAATTCCCATGTCATCGCGCCAAAGACGCCACTCGTCATCGGGCCCAAGTCTATCCTCGTCCTCGGGGTCAACGCCGACCAGGCCACCAACGGCGGCGTCGTGGTCGACTACGTCTGGACCAAGATCGCGCTCGGCAACTCCGGGAGCGACATCGCGCTGGTCGCCGGCGGCGTCACCATCGACAAGGTGGCCTGGCCTGGCTCGGGCAGCAGCGGCTGGCCGAAGTACAACGACGGCAACAGCATTCAGCTCTCGTCGGCGCAGCTGACGGCGGCGCTGAACGACGACGGCAAGCACTGGTGCGCCTCGACGACCGAGACCGTGGCGGGGGACAAGGGCACGTTCGGCAAGCCCAACCTCGAGTGTCCGCCGAAGTAGCGACGCCCGCTCGACTCACGCAGACGGCGGGCACCGGTTGCGTCGATGCATGGCGTCTCGAGTCGCCAACGCGGGGCCTCGGCGGCGAGTTGCGATTGCATCCTCTGCGCGCTTGGGCCTAAATCGACCCTGGGATACCAGACCTCAGCACGGGGCCTGGTGACGCAGGGCCGGGGTGCGCGTGAGCGACGAGAAGGCCAAAGCAGTATTCGGCAACCGCTACCGGGTCGTCGATCCGGTCGGCAGCGGCGGCATGGCGACCGTGTATCGCGGCGTCGACTCGCTGCTGGGTCGCGACGTCGCCATCAAGGTCATGCACCCCCACTTGGCCTCGCGCGCTGACGCTAGGGCCCGCTTCAGCCGCGAGGCGCGCTCCATCGCCCGCCTCAAGCACCCCAACATCGTCGACGTCTATGACTTCTCAGGCGACAGCGACCTCGACTCGTACATCGTCACCGAGTTCGTGCACGGCCTGACGCTGACCGAATTCGCCAACCGCCACGGGCCCTTGCTGCCGCCGGCTGCGGCGCTGCTGGGCCACGCCATCGCCGGCGCCATGGCCCACGCCCACGGCGCCGGCCTCGTGCACCGCGACATCAAGCCCGACAACCTGATGATCGCGCGCGAGGGCGCGATCAAGCTCATGGACTTCGGCATCGCTACCGCCATGGACATGGAGCAGATGACGGCGACTGGCGCGATCCTCGGCTCACCGGCGCACATGGCGCCCGAGCAGATCGAGGGCCGGACGGTGGACGCCCGCGCCGACATCTTCGCTTTTGGCACCGTGATGTACACGCTGGCGACGGGCAAGCTGCCCTTCGTCGCGAGCAACCCGCATGCCCTGTTCCGCCTGATCCTCGAGTGCCAGTACACGCCGCCGAGCCGCGTCAACCCTGTCATAGACCGCGACTTCGAGGAGATCTTGGTCACGGCCATGGCGCGCGAGCCTGGGGATCGCTGGAGCAGCATGGCGGCGGTGCAGCAGGCGCTGGCGGCCTACTTGCAGCGCTTCGAGCTCCAAGACGTCGCCACGCACCTGCCGCGGCTGCTGCAAGCGCCGGAACAATTCCAGCTCGCCCTGCGCCCGAAGCTAGTGAAGGCGCTATGCGAGGACGGCAAATCGCACGCCCAAGACGGCAACTTGGCCTTGGCGATCGACTGCTACAATCGCGCCTTGGCGGTCGACCCAGACGCCGACGAGCCGCGGGCCGGCCTCACCGACCTCACCTCGCGCAGCCGCCGGCGCCGGCAGTTTCGCGCCGCGTTCATCGTCGCCGCCGGTGCACTCGCTAGCACCGCCGTGCTCTTCGTCGCGCTGCAGCCGCGCGCCGAGCCGCCGCCGCCGACGCCGACCCGCGCGTTGCCGATCGGCGTCCCCGCGGCACCAGACGCCTTGCGCATGGCGGCACAGGAGGCCGTGGACGCCCGCCGCCGCGAGACCGAGGCCCTGCGCCAGAAGCGCATGATCGAGAGCGCTGCCAATGAGTCGGCCCGGCTCGCCGCTCAGGCGGTGGCGCGACAGACGGGCGAGGCGAGCGACAACGCGGCCAGAGCGGCAGCCCAGGGCGGCGGCAGCGTGCGCCGACCCAGCGCTGGCGGCCAGGTGGCGCGCGTCAGTCGCCCGAAGGCGGCGCCGAGCGCCGAGTCGCCTGCCGGTGCCGATGCAGCGCCGGTCGGCGCCGGACCGACCCAAGCGACGACGCCTTCGCCGCGCGAAGGGCTCATCGAGGTCGTCCTGGGCAGCGTCCCGGCGATCGCCGTGCTCTACCTCGACGGCGACCAGATCAGCGTCACCGGCTACCGGCGCATGGCCTTGGTCTCTGGCCGCGAGTACCGGCTGCGCTGCGAGCCGCATGTCGCCAGCTGCCAGAGCTGCCCGCCGTTCCTTGAGGTGCGCTTCCGCGTCCCAGAGCACCCGACCGCAGACGGCACCGTGCCGACGGCCAAGTGCGACTTCCGGCCCTTCGTCCGCTGAGGCCGTCGGCCGCCGTCGCGGTACACCACACACGCGAGCGTCCTCGGCCGACCCGCTTTACACCGCAGGAAGCGCACGCTACACCCCCGCGCGCCCGCGCCACCCGTCTTGGCGCCCATGCCGGAAAACGATGTCCTTCGCCGTCACCTTGCGCGCCCTGCAGCAGCATCACGCCGACGCTTGGTGTAAGGCCCTGCGCGACATCGCCCGCCGCATGGGCACCGACGCCGAGACGGGCGCTCGGCCCGCCGACGCCGCGGCGCTGCGCCAAGAGCTGGTCGCGGTAGGCGGCGAGGAGCGGCTGTTGTCCCTCAGCCGCGAGGCCGCGGCAGTCGTGCGCGAGCTTGCGATCGACGCTCTGTCGGTGTTCGGCGGTGACGGCGCGCGGGCGCGCCTGCTCGAGGCCTGCGGCGACGAGGTGCTGGAGGTGCGCGCTTCGGCCGTCGGCGGCCTGGAAGCCTGGCCAGATGACCGCGAGATCGTGGAGGTCTTGCTGATCGCGCTCGAAGACAGCAAGTGGCTGGTCCGCATGCGCGCCGCGCGGGCGCTGGCCGGCATGGCGGGCAGCGACGTCGACGCCGCCCTCATCGCGACCCTGCTCGACAGCGAGAGCTACGTCCGGACCACGGCGGCAGACGCGCTGGCCCTGCGCCCGCCCGAGGCGATCTTGCCCCGCCTGCGCCGGCTGATGCAGCAGCCATCGCCGCACCTGTTCGACGCGGCCTTTGACCTCATGGGCCAGATCGGCGTCGAAGAGGACGCGGCATTTCTCGCTCGCGTCGGGCGATTCACCAATTGGTCGCAGCCCGGTCCGGTCAAGGCGTGGGCGCGGGCTGCGGCGCGGGCGATCCGAGAGCGGCAGCGGCAGCGGCATTGAGCAGGACGACCGGATTGGCCGGCGCCGCGCGGTCGCCGCGTCATTGGCGAGGGCGCGGGCAGGACGTCGGCGGCGGCCGCCGGCGAGAGGGAGCGCGAGGCCATGGATGAGTCGGTAGGGGCGGTCATCAATTGGCTGATGTCGTTTGACGCGACGACGATCTACGCCCTCGGATTCGGCGTGCTGCTGCTCTGCGGCTTCGGCCTGCCTGTGCCTGAAGACATCACCCTGCTGTTGATGGGGTACATGACCTATCGCGCCCTGCCCGACGGCACGCCGCGCCCAGGCGCCGACGTCGTGGTCGCGACGTGCGTCGGCCTCGCCGGCGTCATGATCGGCGACGGTTGCATGTTCACCCTAGGCCGCCGCCTCGGCGTTCGACTGCTCGGGCGCTGGCCGTTCCGCTCGATGTTCGGTCGCGGTCGGCTGGAGCAGGCGCAGGGCTTCTTGACCCGCAATGGCGCCAAGGTGCTGTTCTCAGCCCGCTTCATGCCGGGTCTGCGCTCGGTGGTGTTCTTCACCAGCGGCACGCTCGGCATCTCCTTCGGTCGCTTCCTCATCTACGACGGCGCTGCCGCCCTGCTCTCGGTGCCGGCGCTCGTGTTCTCGTCGTGGTATTGGGGCGCGCAATTCGATGAGGTGGTCGCCAAGGCGCGCGCCGCCGAGCACGGCATCCTGGCTGTCATCTTACTGCTGGCGGCGTTCTTTGGCGTGCGAGCGTGGCGCGCCCAGCGGGCCAAGACGCGCGAGGCGGCGTCGGAGGCCGCGAGGCCCGAGGCTCAGCCGCCGGCGTAGGCGCGTAGGCCCTCGCGCAGGCAATCGACGGCCCGCAGCAGGGCCGCCTCTTCCAGCACATAGGCGATGCGCACCTGACTGCGACCGGCGCCTGGCGTCCGGTAGAAGCCCTCAGCGGGCGCCAGCATCACAGTCTCGCCGTGGTGATCGAAGCGCTCCAGCAGAAAGCGGCAGAACGCGTCGGCGTCCGCCACCGGCAGGTCAGCGATGAGGTAGAAGGCGCCGGCCGGACAGGGCGCGACCACGCCGGGGATCTCGCGGAGCGCAGCGATCAAGACGTCGCGGCGGCGCTTGTAGACGGCGATGCTGGCGTAGACCTCGTCAAAGGGCGCCTGCAGCGCGGCGAGCACGGCTGCTTGGTCGACCGTCGGCGGCGACAGGCGCGCCTGGGCGAAGCGCACGCAGACGTCGAAGAGCGCGCGGTTGCGCGTGACCAAAGCGCCGACGCGGGCACCACAAGCCGAGAAGCGCTTGCTCACCGAGTCGATCACCGCGACGTGCTGCTCGGCGCCAGCGATGGCGAGCGCGCTCGGGGCGACGCCGGAGCCGTCGTAGACGAACTCGCGGTACACCTCATCGAGCACCAAGAGCAGGTCGCGGCGAACAGCGAGGGCGCCCAGGGCCTCCAGCGTCGGTCGGTCAATGACGGCGCCGGTAGGGTTGCCAGGCGACGACAGTACGATGGCGCGGACAGCCGGGGTCAGCGCCGCCTCCATGGCCGCGACGTCGATGGCAAAGCCGTCCGTGACCGCGGTCGCGACCGAGACGACCTCGATGCCGAGCAGGTGCGCCACGCCGCGGTAGTTGGTGTAGTAGGGCTCGGCGACCATGATCGCGTCGCCGACATCGCAGGCGGCTGCGAAGACCAGCTGCAGCGCCTCACTGCCGCCGACCGTGATCAGCACGTCGTCCGCCGTGATGGGCGCCAGCGCGCCGGGCAGACCCTGGCCGTTGTAAGCGTCGGCCCAGGCGGCGCGCAGCTCGGCCGTGCCCTGCGACGGGCTGTAGGCGACCGTGGCGCAGTCGTAGCTGCGGTAGGCCTGCCGCATCGCCGAGACCGTCGGCAGGTCGGGCTGGCCAATGTTCAGGTGATGGACATGGACGCCACGGGCGCGCGCGCCGTCGGCCAGGGAGGCCAGCCGCCGGATGGGTGACGCCGGGGCGAGGCGTCCGCGCTGCGAGAGGGGGGCGGTCATGGGCTAACTCCTGCGTCGGCGGGGCGCCTCTGCTCCGGCGGTGCCGCGGCGGGGGTGGCCACGCCACCGAACGTCGCCCGGTGGGCCGCGGCGACGGCGCGGATAATGCGGTTCTCGTCGATCGGCCCGAGATAGCGCCGATTGCCGAGGTAGATGACGGGGTCGTCGACCATATCGAGGCGCGTCGCCACAGCCGCGGCCGCAGCCATCGCCGCGCGCACCGCAGGCTTGGCCACACCCTCACCGAGCTGTGTCGGCGTGATGCCGAACCGTCTCACGATTTTGCGCAGCATGATCCAGTCGTTGGCGTCCGGCGCCCCAAACAGCCCGAGGGCGCAGTCGAGCGCCTTGCCGCGCTGGGCACAGACGTGGAGCGTGGCGCTCGGCGGCGAGACGCCTGGCTCGGCCGAGGAGGCGATGGACATCAGGCGCAGGCGCACCGGGTGGTGGGCGTGGGTGCGCAGCAGTCGCAGGGCGTGGAAGGCGGCGCGTGAGGCGGCCTGCGTGAAGTCGACGAAAAGCCATGCGTCGAGCGCTGTCACGCCCGGCGGACCTGCGGCCTCGAGGTCAACGGCAGCGGAGAGGTCGCCGAGGGACTCCTCGCCGTCGAGGTCGATCTCCGCCTCGTCGCGCACGCGGCCGTCGGCCACCAGGCGGGCATGCGCCTCCAGGCCCTTGCGACCGGTGCGCTGGGCCTCTGCGCGTCCGGCGTCGAACGCGGCGTCGAGCCCTGCGTCGCTGACGACGCCTCGCCACCGGCGGCCGTGGACATAGAGCGTCCCTGGCCGGGCATCGACGGCGATGGCGAGCCGGACGACGCGATCGGCGGCCACCGTCGCGCCGGTGTCGGCGCAAAAGCGCACACGCTCTGCCTCGCTCCACTGCAACCGCGCCGCCAGGACGTGGCTGTCTGCCGGCGCCGCCGCCGCGGCCAACCGCTCGACGATGCGGCCAGCGCCGCTGCCCGCGCCGCTGCGCAGGGCGGCCAGCAAGGCGACGTTGGCGGTCACCGCTTCCGGCGAGGCGCCGCCGCGGCCTGGCTCCACCTCGCCGAGGGGCAGCAGGGCCACTCGCAGCCACGGACGGCTGGCGACCAGGCGCTGCAGCTCGTCGAGGGCCGCCGGGGTGTCGGGGTCGGTGACGTCGAAGAAGAACGCCGCGATGACCTCCGGCCGGGCAGCGCCGATTGCGGGCTCGTCGCCGGTGAGCATCAGCCGCCAGCGCTCCCCCAGGCTGCCGCGCACTGCCGTGGTCGCCGCAGCGGTGCCACGGGGAGCCGATGGCTGGCCTGCCACGCTGCGCCCACGCAGGGCCGCCAATGCCGCCAGCGAGCCAGGCGCCTTGCGACGCACGACCTCGCGCTCGCAGTCGCGGCCGCCGCGGCTGCTACAGCGCGCCCAGGCGCTGCGGGCCTGGGCCAGGGCCGAGCGTAGCACCACGGCCGGCACCACCCCCACGAGCCCCTGCCCACCGATGAGGGCCGTCGGAGTCGCCCGCACGCCAAAGGCCACTGCGGCGCGCCGCTCATGCTCCACAGCGGCCTGGAGCACCGGGCTGGCGCGCTCGGCGACCACGGAGTCGGCGTCGAGGCCGACCGACTCAGCGGCGATACGGACATCGGCGGTATGCAGCGAGGGCCGCGCCAGCAGCGCGCGCACAAACTCAAGCTCCTTGCCGTGACGGCGGGCGGCGTGGGCGGCAGCGGCGGCGGCGCGGGCAGCGGGGTGGCGACCGAGCGGTACGTGGTGCAGCACGACCACAAACCTCGCGGCGTCGGGCTCAGCGCCGAGGACGGCGAAGGCCTGCTGCAGCGCCGAGCGGCTGTACTCATCCTGAAGGTCGATCGCCATCCGCACGGGGATAGGCTGCGCCGCCTCGCCCGCCGACGACGCCACGCGGTCGATCGCGGGCGCACCGGCCGCCTCGGCGCTGCTGACTCCTTCGCTGCGTCGCTCGGATCGAGACTGCGCCAGCGCCGGTCGGTCGCCGAGCGCTAGCGCCGCCAGCCAGGACGCGGCGAGGAGCCCGCACGCGCGAACGCCAGCGGCACGAGAAGCCACGCCGATTCGGACGGCCACGCCTGTGCGCGATCGCTGCAAGGGCTTACTCGCGGCTACGCAAGACGCGCTGGACCGCGACGCGGAACGTGGAAGCCGAGAAGCCGAGCTGCGGCGTGAACGGCAGCCCGTTGATGTACACCGTCGGCGTGCCCTTGAGCGCCAGCGCATCACCGACCGCCTTGGACTTCTCAACGTCGGCCAGCCACTTGCCACTGTCGAGGGACTTGGCGAGGGCCTTGACGTCGAGCCCTGCCTGACGCCCAAGCTCTAGCAGGCCGTCGCGATCCAGCTTGTCCTGCGCGTTCATCGCGATGGCGTGGAACGGCCAGAACTTGCCTTGCGCGTTGGCCTCGCGGCCAGCCTGGGCGGCGAGCAGCGCATGGGGGTGGACGTCGACGCGCGGATAATCCATCCAGGTCAACATGACCTTGCCCTGCATCTCGGCCTCGATGACGCGCAGGTGCTGATCGAGACGGGCGCAGAACGGGCATTGCAGGTCCTGGAACGTGACGATATGCACGGCGGCGCCGGGGAGGCCACGGCTGAGTCCGGCGCTGGTGTTGATGATGGCGGGCAGCGTGCCAAGGGAGTCGAGCAGCTTGCCGCCGCCGACGAGCTTTTCGTAGAGCTGGGCGGCCGGGGTGCCGGTCTGGAGCTCGGCCTTGGCGCGCGCGAGCCCCTCGTCGACGACGGTGCGCAGCGTCGCGGCGTCGACGGCGCCGATGAGGTGGTGACCGTTCACGTAGAGGTTGGGCGTGCCGCGCATGACCAGCGCGTCGACCTGCTCTTGATCGCCGGCGAGTCGATCGGTGGCGCCGCTTCCCGCCAGCGCTAGGCGGAACGCCGCGAGGTCGAGGCCGGCCTTCTGCGCCGCGGCTTCGATCTTTTCGGTAGAGAGCGGCGCACCCGCGGCGAACCCCGCGTCGTGCATCTCCCAGAACTTGCCCTGGGCGCGCGCCGCGTCGGCTGCCTTGGCCGCAGGCAGGGCGCCTGGGTGCATCGAGAGCGGGTTGTGCTTCCAGATGAGGCGGACGTCGCTCGGCAGATCGGTCTGGAGGGCGGCCAGCGTCGGCTGAAGCGCGGCGGTGTGCGGACACTCGTAGTCGCCAAAAACCACGACCGTCACTGGCGCCGTCGCGGGGCCGCGCGGGGGGTCGTCGGCGCGCACGAGCACGCGCCAGATCGTCTTCGGGTCGGCCGGCGGGTCGCCGAAACGCAGCGTCTGGCCGATGGGCGTGCTGGCGGCGCCGGCGGGCGCAATTTGGGCGCCGATGATGCCGCTTGGACGCTCGACCTTGGCCGGCACCGGCGCCGCGGGCGGCTTCTCGCCCTGCAGCACGTGCTTGACGTAGAAGGGCGCACGCTTCGGGCTATTCTTCTCTACCAGCGCCTTGAGCAGATCTGCGGGCTTGGTGCCGCCCTGCAACAACGCCGCTGCCTCACCGGCCTGGGCCTTGACGATGGCTTCCCAGGTCGCCTTGGGCTGGACGCCTTGCAGCAGCGCGCCGTTGACCAAGTAGGAGGGGGTGCCCTTGACGCCGAGCGCCTCTGCCAGTCCGACGTCGAACGCCAGTTCGTCGGTGACCTCTTGGCCCTGGCGCAGGGCGTCGAACTTGGCGGCGTCGACACCCGGTTGGGCCGAGAACTGCTTGATCAGGCTCTCGTCGACCTTCTCGGATTCGAAGACGAGCTTCCACCAAGCCTGCCACTGACCGAGCTTGCGGGCAGCGATGGCGGCGCGCGCGAGGGCGACCGAGTCCGGGTGGGCCTCAAGCGGCAGGTTGATGAGGCGCAGCCGCGTCGTCTCCTTGTTCGCCTCCATCACCGCGAGGAGGTCGGCGGCGCTGGCCTTGCAGTGTGGGCACTGGTAGCCGATGAACGCGATGACATCGACCTTGGGCGAGTCGCTGCCGAGGCCGGCCCGCTCAAGCGCAGGTGCCGCGGCGCCAGCGGCCGGCTTGTCGTTCGCAGAGCCGCCTTTGTTCCCACAAGCGACAGCGGCCAGGCAGGCGAACAGCGCGATGGTGTGGCGGGCGATCGCGAAGCGAGCGCTGCGGGGACGGAGCTGAGAGGGAGCGTGCATGAAACCTCGACGTGGCCGAGCCAACGGAGGCAGCAGGGTAGGGTCGAGGTGCTCCGGGGTCAAGGACGCCCTGTTCATGCCGCGCGAACGCCTGTCGCGCGGCGGCGGCTCGCCAAGGGCCCGCGGGTGATGCGGTCTTCGCGCCGTAGCGGCACCCTGCGGTCGTCGCGGCGGCCCGAGCGGAGGTGGGCGACGCGGCACCTAGCGATCGCCCTCGGGCAGCGCCCCTGCCACCGCCCCGGTTAGCGCTGCGCCGACGATGGCGACCTAGCGTGTGCCTGGGCCGTGCGCTAGATTGGCGAGCACCGGCTCGCATGCATTGGAGTCTGCCCGATGTCCTCGCTGCCATCCCGTGACGCCGCGGCCGGTGCGCTCCTGCGCCACCCGGTGTATGTCGGCAGTCTCCTGGTGCTCGTGCTCAATGACCATGTGTTCAAGCTGGCGGTCGCGGGCGGCGGCGACTCGTTGCCAGCGTTGCTCACGGGCAAGCTCTCTGACCTCGTCGGGCCCGTCGTCGCTGGCGGCGCGCTGGCCTTTGTCTTCGGCGCTCGCGGTCGCTCTGGGCGGGCCTTCGCCTTCGCCGCGGCCGCAGCGTTCGTCGCCGCCATCAACGTCTCGCCGGCGCTTGCCGCCGCCGTCGAGGCGCTGACGGCGTGGCTCGGTGTGCCCTGGCGTGTCGTCGTCGATGCCGAAGATTTGCTCGCGCTGCTTCCCTTGCCGTGGCTGGTGCGGCCCTTGCTCGACGCCGGCGCCACGGAGGCGCCCACCGAGACGGGCGAAGCGACGGTGGCGGCGGTCACGACCGGCCGGCGTCGACGCTGGCTCGAAGGCGGCCTGCTGGCCGCCGGAGCGCTGGCGAGCGCGGCTACCAGCCCGCCGCGACCGCCTCTCGACCTCAGGGAGCTCGGCTGGGACGCCCACCTCGTGCTCGGCAACCGCTCTTCACGCGACGTGTCGGTGCGGGTGCGGCGCCTGCGTTCGGGGGTGGCGCTCGACTGCGGCCGGGTGGCGGAGCTGCCGAGCGAGCTGCTCAGCCTGGACCTGTTCGCGCCGGGGCGGACCTTCTCGCTGCAGTCGGGCCGCACGCTGCCGATCGGCGGCACGTTGTCGCCGACGCAGGTCGGGCTCGATGCCGAGGCTTTTGAGCTGCGAACGCCATGCGACGCCGTGCTCATCGAGGCCGGCCAGCTGTCGGCGCGCGTTGTCTTCTGGCACGAGCTGGACGTGCCGCTGAAGGGCGTCGCCAAGACGACGGAGAAGGCCGACCCGGCGCGGCTGGTGGCGATCGAGGCCATCGACGGCGGCGGCGACGGCCTGCGCTTTGCGAGCCACAAGGCGCTCTTTCTGCCGCCACAGCCGGTCGGGACTCCCCCGCCCGGCTGCGCCCCGACGGACGACGCCCTGGTCACCAGCGACAGCGTCGAGGGCTTCCTGCTGGCGCGAGACCAGGATGGCGAGGCGTCGCCGGCGATCGAGCTGACATTGACCTCGCTGAAGTCATTCGAGGATGGCTGCCACGCGCTCGGCTTTGCCGAGGTCACGTTGTGGGCCTGCGTGCCAGCGGGAGCGATGGTTTTTCAGGTCGGGCAGGCGCTGGCGCTGACGAGTGGCCCGCTGGCCGCCGGCGGTGGCGCGCTGACGGGCTACACCATCCGCAGCGCGACCCACCGACTGCGCGTCGGCCGCGGTGAAGCGCCGGTCCTCTACGGGACGAGCAAGTGGAGCGTCGCCGACGCCGCCAGCTGCCAGCCGGTGGTGGCCTCCTGTGGTCAGATCGCCGAGCGAGTGAGCCTGCAGTTGCAGACCAACGTGCTGCAGCCGCCGAAGAGCCTCGCGCTCGGCCTCCCCTTCAGCCTCGGCGAGGGCCGTACGCTCTGGCTGACGCAGGCCAGCAGGAGGCTCGCCAGCGACGAGAAGTGCGTGGCCTGGCCGGGCAAGGTCGGGGTGTCGCTGGAGTCGGTGTACCTGGAGGCGCTGTGAGCAAGCCGGGCGGCGGCGCCAAGGGCAGCGCTCGGTGGGGTCGTGTGCGCTCCAGCGCTCGGAGGGCGGCGATGCGGACAGAGCGGCGCGTCGAGGCGGCGATGCGTTGGACGCCACGGGGCCTGCGATTCGGCGCCTCTGTCGCGTCCATGGTCCTGGCGCTGGCGGTCGGCGCCTGCGCTGACGAGTCCGGTGGCGACTCGGCCGGCGCGGTGCCTCCTCTGGGTGGCGGCGCTGTTGCCGTCGTCACGCCGGGCGCCACTGACTTCGCCGCCTTCAAGGCCCTGGTCGACTCGGGCGCCATCCCGGACCCCAAGGTGCTGGACGACTTGGGGTTCTTCGCCGAACACAGCTTCAACCTTCCGCCGCCGACGTGCGGCGAGGAGCTCTGCATGCACGCGGCGCTCGGCGTACGCGGCAACTTGCTGACCGGCACGCCGTGCACGATCCTGCAGATTGGGCTGAATTCTTCGCTCGATCCGAGCAAGCTGGCGCGACCGAACCTCCACCTCGTGGCGGTCGTCGACGTCTCGAGCTCGATGAGCGGCAAGCCCATCGCCGACCTGCGGGAGGGACTGCTCCGACTGCTCGGGCACATGCAGAGCCAGGCGTCGCAGGACCTGCTTTCGATCGTCGCCTACAGCGATCAAGCCAGCGTCGTCGTCGAGGCCGCCGGTGTCGCCGAGGCCAACGCCATCCAGGCCGCGATCCAGGGCCTCGACGCTGACGGCGCCACCAACCTCTACGCTGGCCTCGCCGTCGGCTCCGAGCTCATCCAGCACAAGACGCCGAAAGGATTTGCTGGGCGGGTCGTCCTGCTCTCCGACGGCCTGCCCACGGCGGGCCTTGTCGACGGCGCCAAAACGCGCGCGCTGGCCAGAAAGTGGGCGCACGCCGGGGTGGGCCTCACGACGGTGGGTGTCGGCGCCCAGTTCGACCACGAGCTGCTGACGCAGCTCGCCGAGATCGGCCAAGGGAACGCTTACTTCCTGAGTGACTCCGAGGCCGTCCGCGAGGTTTTTGTCGAGGAGTCCAACACCGCGCTCTTCCCCGTGGCGGCCGCGATCACCATCCGCTTCGACGCCGCCGACGGGTGGGTCGCGCGCGGGGCGTACGGCGCGCGAGACGCCTCCCTCGACGACGGCGGCGCGACCCTGCGCATCCCGGCGCTCTCCCTGGCCAAGCGCCTCACGGCGGTGGCGCCGATCACGGGCAGCCGGCGCGGCGGCGGCGGCGCGATCCAGATCGAGCTGATGCCGCTGGCGTCGAACCTCGACGCGCCCCAGCTGACGCAGATCGGCAGCCTGAGCATGGAATGGCGTCCGGTGGCCGGCCCGAGCCTGAAGACCCAGAGCCTCACGCTGACGGCACCGCAGCTCTCGAGCGCGACCGCGGCGGCGGGCCTCTTCGACAACCCAGCGGCGGAGAAGGGCTTTGTGATGCTAAACCTGTTTGTGGGGTTGCGCCTCGCCTGCGCCCTGGTCCGCGACGGCGACGTGGGCGCGGCGCGCGGCACGCTCGAGCAGCTCCATGACGCCGTCGCGGCCTGGCTCAAGGCTCATGACGACGCCGACATCGCCGACGATCTGACCTGGGTCGGCAAGCTGCGCGCAGTGCTCAAGGGCTTGCCAAGCGCGCTGCAGACCCCGATCGTGCCGCCGCCCGAGCCTTGGTTCGTCGACTGAAGGGCGCCAAGCAGAGATCGGGCAGGAGCACGCCCATGGCCGATGCGAACGCCACCGAGGCCGACCCCGTCTGGCTGCGCGCCCAAATCTCGATGGGCCCGGACCGCCCCTCGCCACCACCGCTCGACACGGCGCGGGTGGCGCTGCTCGACCTCGCCTGTGCCTACGCCGGTCGCGGGGCGCTGGCGATGATCGATCACGCCAACCACAAGCCGGAGAACAAGGGCGGCAAGCCCAAAGTCGGCGGCCACCAGGCGTCGTCGTTGTCGAGCCTCCAGATGCTGACGGCGCTCTACCTACAAGCGATGCGGCCGGGCGATCGGGTGGCGGTCAAGCCCCATGCGGCGCCGGTGCTCTACAGCCTGATGCACCTGCTCGGCCGGCTGCCCACCGGCCAGATGTCTCGGCTGCGGGAGCTCGGTGGGCCGCAGCCCTATCCGACCCCGGCCAAGAACCCCGACTTTGTCGACTACACGAGCAGCTCCGAGGGGCTGGGCGTCGCCGCGACCATCTACGACGCGCTCGAGCTGCAAGTGCAGAACCGGACCCTGCGAGGGCGGGCCCGGTCCGACGGCGCGGCATTACCAGCGCTGCAGGCGACCCACTATGCCCTCTGCGGCGACGGCGAGCTGACTGAGGGCCAGGTCGACGAGAGCCTCTATGACGCTGGCCGCTGGCAGCTGCCCGGGCTCGTCTGGATCGTCGACTGCAACCGCCAGAGCCTGGACCGGGTGCTGGACGACGCCGTCGATGGCGAGGGCGGCAGCGGCCGTCTGGACGCCTGGATAGAGGCCAAGTTCCGCGCCCAGGGCTGGCAGACGGAGCAGCTGCGCGAGGGGCCACGCCTGCGCGCGTTGCTGGCGCGGCCGGGCGGCGACGCGCTCCAGGCCGCCCTGCGCCGCTGCAGCGACGCCGTCTTTCAGGCGCTGCTGCTGCTCGACGGCGCCGCGCTGCGGGCCTTGCTGCTCCAAGACGTGGGCGCCCGGCAGGCAGCCAGCGCCGCAAAGCCAGGCCTCCGGCTGCTCTTCGAGACCGTCGATGCCCTCTGGCCGCAGGACTCCGATGGCCGCGCGGGGATCTACCGCTGCCTCGAAGGCGTCCATGATGGCGACCTGCGCGCGGCGCTGCACGATCTCGGCGGTCACGACGTCGAGCAGCTCGCCGACGCCTGCCAACGCGCCGCCGCGGCGGGCCGCCCGGTCTGCCTCATCGCCCACACGGTCAAGGGCTTCGGCAGCAGCCTCGCCGGTCACCCGGAAAATCACGGCGCGCTGATGCCGACCGAAGAGGCGCTGGCGTTCGGCGAGGGCGCCGGGGTGCCCAGCGGCGAGCCCTGGCCGCGGCCACCGGCCGACAGCGCCCTCGGCCGCCTGCTCGTCGAGCGCGAGGCGCTGCTGCTGTCGGGGCCCGCGGCGTCGCCCTTTGACCACCGGCCAGCGCCCGGACCGCTCGACGTCGAGGCTGCGCTCGCTGGCCTGCGTGCGCCAGCGCGGGCGACGCTGTCGAGCGGCGAGGCGTTTCAGAGCCTGAACGCGGCATTGCTGCGCAGCCCGGCCGGCGCGCTGGCAGTTTTCGCGGCGCCGGACGTCGGCCAGACGACGCACCTCGGCCCCATTATCAAGGAGCATGGCGTCTTCGCCCCGCGCGATCTGCCCGATGCTTGGGGGTTTCTCCGCGCCGGCCGCGCGGTGTCGTTCGACTGGCGACCGAGCCCGAACGGCCAGTTTCACGCCCTCGGCATCGCGGAGGGCAACGCCATGCTGTGGGCAGGCGCCATGGGCCGACCGCGCAAGCGCCTCGAAGGTCGCGTGCCGCTGCTGCCCGTGGTGACCGTCTACGACAAATTCATCGAGCGGGCGCTCAACCAGCTCGATGTCGCGCTGTACTCGGGCAGCCGCTTCATCTTGGTCGGCGTACCCTCAGGCACCGGGCTCTCCCGTGAGACGTTCACCCACCAGTCCGTCGCCACGCCGCGCATGGTCATGGACACGCCTGGCATCTGCGCATGGGAGCCGGCGTTCGCCGCCGACCTGGCGGCGATCTATCGGTACGCGTTGGCCGATCTCTGGCGCGACGGCGGCGAGGCGCACTATCTGCGCCTGACAACCCAGCCGCTCGAGCAACCGACGTCGCTGCCTGATGACCACGCGGCGGCGGTGCTGCGCGGCGCCTACTGGCTGCTGGGCGAGGACCGATACGCGCCGCAGCCGGGGCGAGAGACGGTGCTGTTCGCGGCGTCGGGCCGTAAGCTCGCCTGCGCCCGGCGCGCCGCTGCCCGGCTGCACGCCGAGGACGGTGTCGGGTGCCGCATCCTCAACGTCACGAGCTGGGAGCGCCTGTGGCGTAGCTGGGACGCCTGGGCGCAAAATCCTGCAGCCTGGCGCGACCCCAACGCAGGCCACACCCTCGACGACCTCTTTGACGACGACGCGCTGCTCGCCGCGCCGCTCATTGTGGCGGTCGACGCCGCACCCTCGGTCGCCGAGTGGCTGTCCGGCGCGCTGCAGCGAGTACACCCAGCTCGAGTCCTGGCGCCACGGCGGTGGGGCGAGGCCGGCGACCTAGCCTCCGTCGATCGACTGCACGGTATGCACGCCGACGACCTCTGTGCCGCAGCGCGCGCCGAATTGGCGCTGCGCCAAGGCGCCGGGTAGGTCCAGCGGCCGCGACGCGGTCGAGAGAGCGTCGCCCCGATGGGTCGCTTTACGCACCTACACCCCGGATATACCAGCAAAAAGAACAAAGAGCACCGTTGCCCTTGAACTTCAAGGGGATCATGATGGCGTTGTTGAAGCGTTACATCACCAACGGGGTGCAGAGATGGAGCAGCAGGTAGCTCTTCCGTTCAAGTACCTGGCGACGACGACTTGCGGCGCGACGGCCCTGGCAG
>SXGT01705988.1_pt1 | contig 17112 bp, 8 predicted proteins | sample 3176221 | NCBI WGS metagenome assembly SXGT01 (sample SAMN11356862, study PRJNA531348) | freshwater metagenome | isolation source: freshwater sample F1-120 | place: China: Fuxian Lake, Yuxi | collected 2017-12-25 | reverse complement strand
TCGAGGTGGGCGCCGCCGACTACGTGACCAAGCCGTTCAGCGTGCGCGAGCTCCTCCTCCGCATTCGGGCCGTCTTGCGTCGCGTTCATCCCGACGACGCCACGCCGAGTGTGAACGCCATGCACACATTGCCCGCCCAGCCTGGTCACCCGTCCGACGTACGGACGGTAGGGCGGCTGCGGCTCGACGTGGGTGGCCACCGCGTCTGGGTCGACGACGAGCCGGTGCGCCTCACGGCCCTCGAGTTCAAGCTGCTCCAGACGTTCGTCGAGCGCCAAGGCCGCGTCCAGACGCGCGACCACCTGCTCAACGACGTCTGGGGCATCGAAGCGGACATCACGACGCGCACGGTCGACACGCACGTCAAGCGCCTGCGCGACAAGCTCGGCGCGGCCGGGACCTACGTCGAGACCATTCGCGGCGTCGGCTACCGTTTCCAGATCGACGGCGACGGGACCTGAGGCGTTCGTGCGTCTCGATCTCCGCGGCAAGTTCCTCGCCCTCAACATCGGGCTCGTCGGGCTCGTCATCGTCGGGGTCTGGGCGGCACTGCAAGTGGCGCTCGGAGACCTGCCCGAGCGCGACCCGGCGCTGGCCGACACGACGCACGTCATCGTCTTGGTCGCGGTCGCGGTCGGGGCGTGCCTCGCGCTCGGCGCCGCCTACCTCGGCGTGCGCTTCGTCAAGCGCGCGCTGGCTGGCCTCTCGCACGCGATCGAGACGGGCGGCATGGACGTGGCCGGGCGCCGCGAGCTGCTCGTGTCCGAGCTGGCCGGCACGTACCAACGCCTGGCGAACGACCTCGTGCGCGTCGACTCGAGCCTGGCCGAGGAGCACACGCGCTTCGAGGCCGTCCTCACGAGCATCGACGTCGGCGTCGCCGCGGTCGACGGGGCGGGGCGCTTCACGGTCGTGAATCCGTCGTTCCTCGAGATCTTCGATCTGCCTGAGACCCCCGTGGGACGTCTCTTTGCGGACATCATCGCGGTGCCGGCGCTCGACGATGCGCTCGGGTCGGCGCGTCAAGGGCGCACTGCGCAGGCCGAGGTCAAGCTCCCCGACGCGCCAGGTGCGACGAGTCGCGCACGGACCATCGTCGCGCGCGCGATGCCGCTCGGAACCGCGGGCGGTGCGGCCGTGACGGTGCGCGACGTGACCTCGATTCGTCTGCTCGAGCGGGTCCGGCGCGACTTTGTCGCCAATATTTCGCACGAGCTCCGCACCCCGGTCTCGGTCGTGCGCGCGTCGGCCGAGACGCTGCTCGACGGTGCGCTCGAGGACCCTGTCCACGGCCGCGGCTTCGTCGAGCAGATCGAGCGTCACGCGACGCGCATGGGCAACATCATCGAGGGGCTCCTCGACCTGGCGCGCCTCGAGGCCGGCCAGCAGAGCCTCGCCAAGGAGCCGGTCAACCTGCGCGCGTCCGCGCTGCGCGCGGTCGACCTGGCACAGGCCCAGGCCAAGGCGCGCAACATCGTCGTGCAGGTCGCCATCCCCGAGGCCGCCACGGCCTTCGCCGACACCAAGGGGATCGATCAGATCCTCTCGAATCTCCTCGAGAATGCGGTCAAGTACTCGGGCGAAAACGGATCGGTCGTGCTCGACGCCGAGTCGCGTGGGGGCTGGGTGCGCGTGCTCGTGTCCGACGATGGCCCCGGGATTTCGCCCGACCACCGCGAGCGCGTCTTCGAGCGCTTCTACCGCATCGACAAGGGCCGCTCGCGCGACACGGGCGGAAGCGGGCTCGGGCTCGCGATCGTCAAGCACCTGGCGCTGGCGATGGGGGGCACGGTCGGCATCGAGCCGCGCGACCCTCGCGGCTCGGTGTTCTGGGTTCGCCTGCCGGCGGGGCGCGAACTCCCCGCGCAGGCGGGTTAGAAGGCTGTTCGATGAAACGCGACGCGCGTGGTGAGACTGTGGTGCAAGCGGGGCGTCTCTTGTCATCGATGCTCGCGCCGCTCATGGCGCCGCTCGTCGCAATCGGCCTTGGGTCTGCGTGCGGCGGCTCCGGGGCGCGACTCGACGTCTTCGCGCCCGCGTCGCTCGGGTCCACGTTCGAGGCGCTCGCGGTCCGATTCGAAGCGGCCCATCCAGGTCTCGACGTGGTCGTCAACGTCGCGGGCAGCCAGACCCTTGCGTCGCAGCTCGAGGCCGGGGCGCCGTGCGACGTGATCGCGACGGCCGATCAAGCGACGCTCGCCACGCTCTTCACCGCGCGTCGCACCGAGCACGCGATCGACTTCGCACGCAATCACCTGGTCGTGGTGGTGCCCAAGACGAACCCCGCGGGGCTCGGATCGTGGGAGGATCTCGCTCGCGCGCGCACGATCGCTCTCGGCGCCGACGAGGTCCCGGTCGGGCGCTACGCGCGTCACTTCCTTCGGCAGTCCGTGCGGCTGAAGGGCGCCAGCTTCGAGCGTGAGATCCTCATCCACGTCGCGAGCTACGAGCGCGACGTGAAGCACGTGCTCGGGCGCGTCCTCCGGCGCGAGGTCGAGGCGGGCATCGTCTACGCGAGCGACGCGCGCGCCGCCGGCGCCGACGTCATCGCGCTGCCAATCCCCAAGGCGCTCGAGCCCGCGATCCTCTATCCGATCGCGCGCACGCGGCAGTCCGCGCGCCCCGAGCTGGCCGACGCCTTCATCGCCCTGGTTCGCTCCGACGAAGGCAAATCGCGCCTCGTCAGCGCTGGCCTCGAGCCGCTGCCCTGACCCGCTGCGCGCTGACGCCGGTCGCGGTCACGCGAGGAACGTGATCTCTTTCTCGTAGCTCGGCGCCTCGCTCGGCTCCGCCGGCGCCACCGTGCCGCGCTCGGCATCCTTGAGGAGCTTGTAGATATGCGGGCCAAGAATATCGATCTCGGTCGACTCGAACTGCTCGCCGCCGAAGCGCTGGATCGTGTCGCTCTGCATGCTCAGCATCTTGGCGTCCTGCGCGAAGATCCGGCGCGCCAGCGGCTCGAGAAACGGCTTCAGCAGGAGCCCCGGGACGCGCGTGCGGAACTGGACGAGTGCAAAGAGCCGCGTCTCGAAGTCCGAGACCGGCGTGCAGGCCGACGTGACCAGGAAGTGGTTCTCGTCGCCGATGCTGTATTCGACCTGCGCGATCGACGGCAGGAAGAAGCGATCGAAGTGGACGACGACGCCTCCCGACGGCGACAGGATCCGGCCCACGAGTCCACTCGGGCGCGGCTCGTCGCAGTACTCGGCGATCGCGCGATCGCTGTAGCGGCGGATGATCGCGCGGATCCGATTCTTGCGCTGCGCCGTCCGAAAGAGACCGCCATGCAGAAACGCCGTGTGCGGCACATCGAGCGCATTTTCGAGCGTCGCGTGTAGCGTCCCGCGCGCGCTCACGGTGCGGCGCACCGCCGTGTAGCGCTTGGGATCCACCTCGGGAAACCGGAAGGGCGGCGCGCTCGGCGCGGCCTCGGGAGCGCCCCAGACCCAGATCCAGCCATCCTGCTCGACGGCCGGATACGCGGTCGCGCGCTTGCCGCGCTCGCTCTCGACCTCGCCGCAGAGGCCGGGGATGACCTGGCAGGTGCCGCTGCGATCGAACTCCCAACCATGGTACGCGCAGCGCAAATGCTCGCCCGCGACCGCACCGACCGAGAGCGGGACGTTGCGGTGCGGGCAGCGATCGAGCAGCGCTCCCGGCGCGCCGCTCTTGGTGCGGAAGACGACCAGCGGCGCCCCGAGCAGCGTCACCGCCAGCGGCGTCTTGCCGAGCTCGCTCGCCAGCGCGACGACGTACCAGGCGCTCGAGACGCGCACGACCGAGTTGTGCGGCTTGGCTTGCGGGGGGATGAGGCGTGCGGTCATGTCCAGCTCAGCTCCAGCTCGGTGGCGTCCCAGTGGCCTACCACGAGGCCTCGGACATTCAAGCGTCGCGGTCGGATGAACGGCGCCAGCGCGACGCGCGACGCCGGATTGAGGATGCCGAGCTGCTCGAGGACCGCCGTGATGGCGGGGCTGCGCGCATCGTCGCGCCCGTCCTCCACTTTGAGCGCGATGCCGAGCGGGCCGTGTGCGCTGGCTGCGACGGCGACGCCGTAGACCCCGTCGGCCCCGCGTTTGGCGACCACATGCTGGACCGCGCGCATCAAGACCGTGTCGAAAACGCCGATGCCCGCGACGAGATCGGCATACGTCATCATAGCCTGGCGCGCGCGTCCGAGGCCTTGGACCAGGCGCGGCTCGAGCGCCCCGCCGAGCGCGTCGGGCGCCGCGAGCAGCGCGAACATCGTCGCGAGACGCTGCACCGACATGACCGCCGTCGGTGCGCTACAGCCATCGACGGCATAGGCCGAGGGGAGCGCGCGCCCCGCGCCCGCGAGTCGCTCCAGCGTCTGCCGAATGAGCTCCTGCACCGGGTGATTCGCGCGCAGGTAGTCGCGCGTCGGCGCCCCGAGCGCCAGCGCCGCGGCGAGCATGCCCGTGTGCTTGCCGGAGCAGTTGTTGTGGAGATCGGAGGGCTCTTCGCCGGCTACCGCCAGGCGCCGCGCTTCGCTTGCATCGCCCGGCAAATGACCGCCGCAGCCGAGGTCGGCGGGCGCGAGGCCGAGACGCGCGAGCCAGCCGCGCACGATGGCGAGGTGGCGCTCCGAACCTTCGTGACTCGCGCACGCCAACGCCACTTCCTCGTCGCGGACGGCGAAGCGTTCGGCGGCCTCGGTGAGAAACAGGCACTGCGCCTGAAAGGGCTTCGCGCACGACCGGAGCGGCGTGACCCGATGCGGGTCGCCGATGCGCGCGAGCAGCGATCCATCGGGCCGCGTGACCGCGACGTGCACGTGATGCATCGACTCGGGGATGGGCCCGCCCGAGGCGGTGCGGTGCGCGATGACGCGGCCTGGGCTGCTCGTCATGGGGGTTCCTCGTCGGTGGGTTCGCGGCGCGCGCCGCTCATCGCAGCGCTCGTCAGCGCGAGACCAACCACGCGCCGCCGTGGGTGTCCATCCCGGCGATGACCTTCCCGTCCGGGCTCAACGCCAGCGGGCCGGCCAGCGGAACCTCCCAGGTCATGCGCGGCCCGGACGCGATCGCCCAGCCATCGCCGCGCGCGTACTCGCGGATTCCGGCGTTGTCGCCGACGACGAGAAACGTCGCATCGGGCGCGAGCGCCATGGTCCATTCGCCGGCCTCGCCGAACGACAGGACGTGGCTTGCGCGGACCCACCCGCTCGCGTCGACGCTCCAGGCGCCCGCGACGCGCGCGAAGAGATGCACGTCGATGCCCTTGTCGTTGCGGCGCACCGCGATGGCGATGGTCGTCCCATCTGCGGACACCGCGATGCGCGCGGAGTTGTCGTGCGCGACGGCGCCGGTCGTGAGCCGCACGGTTTCTTCGCGTACAAACGGCTCGACCGTCGGGCCGCCCGCCACGCCCCACGTTCCGCCGCTGCCGTCGCCACCTTCGCCACCTTCGCCACCTTCGGTCGTGTGCTCGTAGACCAGCCCAATAGCGGTCGCGTCGCCGTCGGGGATCCGTCCGGTCGCCGCGAGCTGGAGCGCGCCGCTGGCGACGACCCTCCCGTCGCGCGAGACCTGGACCGACGTCCCCAGCCAAACGGTCTCGTCGCGCCGACCGGGCTCGAGGCGGAGCAGCGCCTCCGGGTAATTCGACCAGCCATCGCCCAGGCGCGCGTAGAGGAGCAGCGCCCCGTGATCGGGCCACTGCGAGTCGGCGAGCGGATTGCCGATCACCGCCAGCGTGCCGTTGCCCGACAGTGCGGCCGACCGCCCCTGGCCCTCGCCGGGCTCGAACGTCGCGAGGCGCGCGCGCAGGCTCGGTCGCCCGTTGGCGTCGAGGTCGAGGATCCACGCGGTCGCCACGTCGAGCGCGCTGACCAGCATCGAACGGCCGTCGTCGGCGACGGACACCTGCGTTCCCAGGTGCGTCGTCGTCAGGTTCAGCGCGCCCGGGCCGGCCGCCTCGGGGGGCAACCGGATCACGCAGCCATCCCAGACGGTCGTGCGAACCTGGCCCGCTTGCGCGGAGCGCGCCTGGTCGCCGAGCGCGACGACATAGCCGCCGGTCGCGCGTGGACCGCTGATCGCGACGTCGTGGACGGTCGGGAACGGGAGATCGGCGCCCGCGAAGGCCGTGTAGGATTGGACGGTGGCGGCCGTCGAGGCGGTGAGGGCGACGCGCCGCAGCGGGGTTTGCGAGTCGTCGAAGGCGATCGTCAATTCGGCGACCTGCGGGTGACACGTGACCGGCGCGCACGTGAGCGCGATCTCGACGGACGCGCCGGCGGCGAGCCCCTGGGCCGGCAGCGCCGTGATCGCGAAGGCGTCGGCGTCGGGGCCGATGATGACCAGCGCCGAGCCCGACGCGAACTGGAGCGGCGCCGTGCCCGTGTTGCGGAGCAAGAGGCCGTGGTTGGTCGAGGCGTTGGGCTCGACGAGGCCGCAGTCGAAGTGGTCGGTGATGGGCTGGCCGTCGATCGAGAGCTCGAGCGCGGCGCTCGGAACGGGCGATCCCTCGCCTTGGAGGCCCACGGTGAGCGGCGCGCCATTCGCGACCGGGATGACGAGCGTGCCGTGCGCCGCCCCGATCGAGGCGGGAGAAAACGTGACCGAGGCGTCGACGTGCTCGCCAACCGACAGCCGCACCTTGGTAGGGGGGGTGACCCGAAACGCCAGCTGATTGTCGTCTTCGATCTGAAGCGCCGGTGACCCCGCAAGCGTGAGTGTCCCCGGGCCGGCGTTCGTGATCGTGAGGATGCGCGTGTTGCTCGTGCCGACCGGCGTGGCCGCAAACGTCACGAGCGGCGTTGCGCCGAGCGCCTGATGGTCGACGGCCAGCGTGACGCTCGGCGCTTCGGCGGCCTCGTCTTCGCACGCGGACGCGACGATGGCACCGAGGCTCATGAGCCAGAAGATCTTCTGCACGGAGAAGGCGCCTCGCGTCGGGTCGTGAACCGGCGCGTGCGGGTACACGCGCGGGTCCGAAGCATAGACGGTACGGCGGCGTTCTCTCAAGCTCGCTCGCTCGCCCGAGGTCCTGGGCGCGCTTCACGGCTCATGGCGATGGAAGGGCGTTCGTCGCCTCGCGCGGGTGGGCGCGCGGAGAGGGGAGGGGAGGGGAGGGGAATGGTGGCGCGAACCAGCTTATGTCGGCCGCCGTGGCCGCGTGAGGGTTGAGGATCTGAAAGATCTGCCTGAGCAGGGGCGACGCGCCGATCGGACCCGACACGCGGTTCATCGGGTGTCCATCGAAGTTGCCGACCCATACGCCAACGGTGTAGCGCGGCGTCACCCCGAAGGCCCAGTTGTCGCGGTAGTCGCTCGAGGTGCCGGTCTTGGCGGCGACGCGATACGGAAGGGCGAGCGGCCCGGCGAAGCCAAAGCCGATCCCGCGCGCGCGGTCGTCCGCGAGGATGTCGAGTAGCGCGCGGGCGGTCTCCGGGGAGAACACGCGGCGCGTCGTCGTCGCGGTGTCGGAGGCGTCCCAGCGCACGGGGCGCCATTGTCCGAGGCGGCCCAGGGTCGCGTAGGCATTGGCCAGATCGACCAGACGGATATCCCCGTCGCCGAGCGCGAGTCCGAGCCCGTAGTCGTCGGCGCCCCGATCGAGCGTCGCGAGTCCGAGGCGATGCAGGAAGTCGAGCGCGCGCCCGACGCCGACGGTCGCGAGCGCGGCGATCGCCGGCACGTTGAGCGAGCTGCCGAGCGCAGTCCGCAGGCTCACCGTGCCGTGGAAGGTGCGGTCGTAGTTCTGCGGGCGGTAGCGGCCGGTCGGCGTTTCGAAGGCGGTCGGAACGTCGGCGAACGTGGACGTGATGGGGTGGCCGTCCTCGAGGAAGAGCGCGTAGATGAATGGCTTGAGGGCCGATCCCGGTTGGCGGCGGGCGGTGATGCCGTCGTTGGCGCCGAGCGCGTCGCGGTCGGACCACGCGCGCGAGCCGACCCAGGCCAGGACCTCGCTCGTCTGGGTGTCGAGCACGATCGCGGCCGCCTGGAAGTCGCCGCGCTGCGCCGCCTCGGGCTGCTGGGTCGCGAGCAGGCGCTCGATCGCGCGCTGCGTGTCGCGCGCGATCGTCGTGGGGACCACATCGCGGCGCAGCGCGTCGGGGAGGGCGCGAAGCTCATGCGCGATGCGCGCGGTCAGATGCGGTGCCTCGTGCGGCGGGCGCTTGGGGCGCAGCGTCAGCGGCTCGGCCAGCGCCAAGCGCAGGGCCACGTCGTCGATGCTGCCGTTGGCGTGCATGGCGGCAAGGACGCGCTGTTGGCGGGCCGTCGTGCGCGCGAAGTTTCGATAGGGATCGAAGCGCCCGGGGGACTGCGGGATCCCGGCAAGAAAGGCGGCCTGCGCCAGCGAGAGCTGATCGGCGGACGTTCCGAAATAGACCTCGGCGGCGGCCTCGCATCCGACGAGCTGATTCCCGTAGGGCGCGCGGTTCAGGTACTGCTCGAGGATCTCGTCCTTGCTGTGGGCGTGCTCGAGCCGCCACGCCCAGACGGCCTCCATGAGCTTGGTTTCGAAGCTGCGCGGCGCGCCCTTCTGAAGGGTCAACTTCACCGTTTGTTGGGTGATGGTCGAGGCGCCCGTCTTGACCTCGCCCGACGTGAGATTGACCCAGACCGAGCGCAGGATCGCGAAGCCGTCGATGCCGGCGTGGTCGCGGAAGCGCCGGTCTTCGACGTCGATCGTGGCCTGCGCGAGGTGCGGCGAGATGGCCGCCAACGGGCGCCAGCGGCCGCGCGTGTCACCGGTCGTCGGGACGTCATAGAGCAGGCGGCCCTCGCGGTCGACGATGCGCGTGCTGCTCGCGTCGCCCATGACGAGGGCCGCCTCGGGGAAGGGGACCGCGACGACCCACGCGAAGAACGCGATGATCGCGAGGCTCGCGGCGAGGATGACCCAACCGAGGACGCCGCGCTTGACGGTCGGCCAGCGGCCCCTCACTTCACGACCACGTCGACGGCGTCGCTCTGGCCGAAAACCTCAGGATGGTACATTTCGTGCGCGCGTGCGGCGGGCCCGAGGAACGACCCGGCGGCGGTTGCGCGCACGACGTACGTCGTCGTGCTCGTGCCTTGCGGCAGCTCGTCTGCGAACATGAGCACGCGGTCATCGCGCTGCTCGACATGGTTGAACGGGCTCCAGTAACGATCGCCCTCGCGTCCGGCGTCGCCCGCCAACGCCGCGGTCGTGGCGAAGTCGAGCGTCACCGGCTCGAACCCGGCCGGCAGGAGGTCGTCGACGGCGACGTAGCGGCGGCGCACCGGGCTCGTCACGCTGATCTGGACGCGCAGGAGATCGCCCGCGCGCACGTCGCCGAGCTTGCCGTGGAGGTCGGTGGCTTTCCCATTGGCGCCGATCGTCTCGAAGCGGCGCGTGACGCGCATCCCGCGATCGATCGCCGCGCGCGGGATGTCGCGCGGCACCCAGTCGAGGGCGACGCTGGCGTGCAGGTTCGAGAGGCCCGAGCCCTTCGTGATCGTGAGTGCTTTGCCGTTCGCCGCGCGCACGGTGGCCATCGGAACGTGGACCTCGACGGGTGCCAGGCTCTTGCCCTGGATCTCTTGCGAGAAGATCACCTCGTCGCCCAGCTTGACCGTCGCCAGGTCGTGGCCGTCGGGGCGGTCGACCGTCAGGAAGTAGCGTCCGAGCGCCATCGTCGCGAACGCCGTCGCCTGCGTGTCCCAGCCCCAGGTCCCGCCCTCGCCGCGCGCCCCGATGAGGCCCTGCGCCAGGAGCGCCACGCGTGGGTCCGCGGGAGCCGCCTCGAGCAGCGCCATGAGGGCGATGGCGGTCGAGCGCGCATCGCTGTCCATCGTCGAGTCGTAGTACGAGCCGTCGCTGCGGCGGAGCAGCATCGTCCCTTCGGCCTCGGTGCGGTTGGCCAGGATGTCCTCGACGAGGGCCGTCACCTGTGACGGGTCCCCCTTGGCCTCGCGGATAGCCAGCGCGAGGAAGGCTTTGGCGAAGTCGGGTAGCTTCTGGCGCTGCTCGAAGAGCGTCGCGTGGAAGCTCGCCTCCGGGCGTCCCGCGAGCGCCAGAATGTAGGCCGCGAAGGGCTTCACCACGTCCAGCTCGGCGCGCCAGTAGTCGCGGTTGGTCTCCGCGGTGCCATTCAGAATGGTGCGCAGGTAGTCGAGGAGCCGGTCGAGGTTGGCCTGCGGCACGGCCAGCCCCGGCGAGCGGCTGCCGAGCACCAGCGCGAACCCGCCGTAGACCGAGCCCCACGCGTGCGGCTTCGCGTCGCCGGGCCAATAGCCAAGGCCGCCCGAGGCGGTCTGCATCGTGCGCAGCCGGTCGAGCCCCGCCTGCGCCTTGACCAGGACGTCCGCGCTCGCGATCCCCGGCAACGTGAAGCCGGCGTCGAGCGCACGGAGGACGAGCAGCGGGAGCGTCGTGCCGGTCGTCTGCTCGACGCAACCGTAGGGGTAGTCGATCAGATAGCGCAGGCCCGGAACGAGCTGGCCGAGCTCGCTCGGCGCCAAGGTGACGGTGAGCCCACCGACGTCATCGCGCACCGTCTGCGGCAGGCGGACTTCCATCTCGCTTGCCGCCCGATCCGCGTTCAGATGTTGGATGGACACCGCGCGGCGTGCGGGCGCCGGCCACTGCACCGGGACCTCGACCTCGACCGCGTCGCCGGGATCGCCCGCGCCACCGCGCGCCTTGAACGCGAAGATGGCGGTGCCTGGCGCGACCGCGCGTGCTTTGAAGGTGACGGGCATGGCGCGCCCCGCGTCGAGCGTCAGCGCTTGGGTCACGTCGCCCTCGATGACGACGGGCCCCGTCACCGAGACGTCGACGTGGACCTGGCCGCCCACCGATTGCTCGACCGCTTGGACGACGGCGCGGGCATCGAAGTGGTCGCCGACCGAGAGGAAGCGCGGGAGGCCCGGCCGCACGATGAGCGGCTTGGTCGCCTCGATGCGACTGTCGCTCGATCCGAAGCGCCCATCCGGCGAGGCCGCGACGGCCATGAGGCGGAACGTCGTCAGGTTGTCCGGCAGCTTGAACTCGACCTCGGCCATGCCGCGCGCGTCAAGCTCGACGTCGGGCATGAAGGCCGCCGTCGTCGCAAACAGCGATCGGTAATTCGTCGCTTGGCCGGTCTCGCCGCCGCCACCCCAGTCGCTCTTTTCGCCATCGAGATCGGCCGTGAGACGACTCCACGCGCGCTCGCGAGCGATGTTGGTCACGACCGCCAGCGCCTTCGCGACGGTGACGGCCGCATGCGGATCCGGGGTCTTGTAGCCCGTCAGGCTGAGAACGCCCTCGTCGACCGCCATGAACGTCACGCGCCCGGTGGTCGGCGTGCCGTTCGCGCCCTGCACCGCGATGCGTGCGCGGACCGTCTCGCCGGGGCGATAGCGCGGGCGCTCGGCGGTCACGCCGACCGTCAGGCGCCGATCGTCATTGTCGATGTCGAGCCGCGCGTAGCCGACGCGTGCCGACGGGGTACGCGCGCTGGCCGCGTCGGCACCTGGTTCCGTGCCCTCGATGACGATCGACACGAACGCGTTCGGGCGCATGTCCTCGGTGATCGGGACCTCGAAGACGGGGGCCGTTCCCTCGAACGTCATGGTCTTCTGCCAGAGGACGCCCTTCTTCTCGACCGTGACCAGCGCGTGCGCGCTCGCATACGGCGACTGCACGACGAAGCGCGCGCGGTCACCAACCTTATGAGCCTTCTTCTCGCCGACGAGCTGGACCGTGCCGTCGTTGTCCGTTCGCCAACGCGCGCCATCGCCATAGAGCCACACCTCGGTGCGCGAGACGCCGACCCGACCGCGCGCATCGGTCGTGCGCGCCTCGACGATATGCGTTCCGGCCGACGTCGCGCGAAACTCGACGCGCACCGGATCCGCGCCGCTCGTCGTCGCGCGGGCGGTCGTGATGACCTCCTCGACGGGCTCCGAGTGCCAGGTCCAACCGCCGCCTGCGCCGTTCTCACGCGTCGTGGTCCAGCTGCGGCGGATCCAGCGCAGCTCCACCTCCTGCTTGCCAACCGCGCTGCCAGCCGTGTCGACGGCAACGACGCTGACCGTGATCGGCTCGTTCGCTGCACCGAAGTCGGGTTGCGCGCGCAGGCCCGGGATGATGTCGGCCGGGTGCCACTCGGTGCTGCTCCGACCGGCGACGCGTTGCTCGTCCACATCCGTGACCTCGACCTCGAGCTCGAGGCGGACGGCTTCCGTCCCGAGCGCCTTTGCCTCGATCGCGGCGGCGAGGTCGGCGACCCCGTTCTCGTCGAGAAGCACGTCGCCTTCGGCCAGCGTTTCGGTTGTTGTTTCGGACGGTTCCCACCAGCTCGACATCCAGCTCGGGGTGCCGAATTGGAACTCGCCAAAGCCCTTTGGCGCGAAGGTCGAGCGTGCGCGATGGAGCCACCAATGAGCCTTCGCGCCCGCCATCGGCGCGCCATAGAGGTAGCGTCCGGTGACCCGGCTCGCGAGCGCCGTGCCGCCCGGACCGGGCGTGGTCGACGGCTTGGGGCCGGCCACCACGCGAATCGGTTCGACCTTCACCTCAAACGTATTGGCGCGATAGGCCTCGACGCGGAAGCTGCCGCGAAGCTGGCCCTTCACCGCCTCGGGCCCGCTCGCCGGGCCGGCGATCGAATTCGCAGAAGTCCTGGCGAAGCCAGGCTGCCCAAGAATGGAAATCTCGATCGCGTAGGTCCCCAGGTGGGCGTCCGATGCGAGTGGGAGATCGATCGAAAAATCGCCGACCGCGCCGAGCTTCACCTCGCCCTCGTGGATCTCGTCGCCCATCGGGTCGGTCACGCGCACCGAGACCGGACCGTTCAGCTGCTCGAGCGCGCCACCGCGATCGACCCGGACGAACGACTTCACGTGGACCGTCTCGCCCGCCTTGTAGACGCCGCGCTCGGTGAACGCGATGCCCGCGAGCTCGGCGCTGTGCGCGCTCCAGTCCGAGGGAAGGCCGAAGCGGTAGGCCTCGAAGCGCGTCGCATACGCGCGCAGATCGAGCAGCGCGAGGTCGCCGCCCAGCGATGCCACCACGAAGACCGGCGCCTTCTCGTCCTCGGGTGAGGTGGCGCCGGGGCCGCGTGCCAGGCCGCTGTCGTCGGTGAGCCCGGACCAGAGGAGCTGCCCTTTGCTGTCGAAGAGCTCGACCCGAACGCCGCCGAGGGCCCCGTCGTTCGTCATCGACGTGATCCACACGAGCGTCTCCCGCGGGGTGGCCTTGGCGACGAGCGACAGGTCCGTCACATCGACCAGGGCCGTGCGGGTCACGATCTCCTCGTTCGCCGAGAGGTGCTGCGTGGCCGCCCGCACGAAGACGAGGCCGCGGCCGTCCGCATCGAGATAGGGGTCGAGGTCGAGCGGAATTCCGACGACGCGCTCTTCCGAGGCCGCTGGTGGGACGATCGTCGCGGTGGGCCCGGCGTCGAGCTCCTCGAACGCGAGGTCTTCGCCGTAACCAGATGCGCTCGGCAGCAGCTTCACCAGTTGGTCATGGTCGATGCGGCGGACCTGCAACTCGAGCTTGCCGGTCCATCCGGCGCCCAGCGAGATCGCGGTCGGGGTGTCGCCGGCCGCGGGCGCCATGAAGCCGAGACCCTCCGGCATGCGCAGAATGGCGCGCGGGCGCTCGATCTTGAAGTCGTGCGTCGAGGGCGCGGCGAGCGCCAGGCCGCTGGTGTCCTTGCATCCCGTCGTCATCGTGATGCGATAGGTTTTGCCTATCTTAAGGCCACTCGTGCGCACGGAAATGCTATTGTAGTCGACCGACGGCGCGTCGTAGCGAACCGGCGGATCGACCCGCAGACAGCCCGCGACACTCGCGGCGTCGATCGCGCTGTTGAACGTGATGGTCCACGTGTCGGTCGCGGTGCAGCCGGGCCAGCCGCAGTAATACTCGCTGACGGCCAGCGGCTCGCGCCCTCGGACGACGAAGGCGTTGCTGCCCTCGAACGGCGCGCCGCTCGGGCTCGTCAGCGCGCGGTCGATGGTGACGCGATACCAGTGCCCGACCGCGACGCCGGTCGCCGGGCGGACATCGAAGGCGGCGTCGACGCCGTTCTTCATGTCGAAGACGGCGAGGTCGGCGGGGACGGCCTGGACCCTCTCGCCGACCAGATCGGACTTGCTGGCCGCAGCGGCGATCGTGATGTGCTTGGCAGCGGCCGCCGGGCTCACCGGTTGGTTGAAGATGATGCGGAGCGCGCCCTCGCGCGCGAGGACCGCGGGGTAGGCGAGGCTCGCCTGTTCGTCGCTGCGGGCGCCGAACGACGCCGTCGAGAACGCGAAGGGCCGCGGTCCGGCGAGCGTCACGCCGAGCGCGCTGGCGGCCCCGACGACCTCGCCTTCGAAGCGCATGCCGAGGGGGAGCGGCGCGGTCGGGCGCCACTCGAGGTGGCGGTCATCGAGCCAGCGCGCGCTGCCTTGGGTGGCTGGTTTGAGTCGAAGCAAGTTCGCGACCTCGGGGACGGGCGACGTCACCATCGGCTGGTCGAACTCCACCACGAGCGCCTCGATTTGCTCTGGGCGGCCGATCGGGTTGACGGCCTTCACGACCGGCGTCGGGACCGCCTTGGGAAGCGCGCGCGGCCCCGCCGGTGGGGTCGGCGCGGCCGCGTCGGTCGCGTCTGGCGCCTTGCGTGCTTCGGGGAGCTGCATCTGCTCGGGAGCCGGGAAGACGTTCGCGTTGCCGCGCTCGCCCGGGGCTTGGGGTCCGCTCGCGGGGGCGCAACCGTGGGCGACGAACGCGGATGCGAGACTGGTCACGACGAGGAGGGTCGTGCGCGCTCGCATCCAGGCGGACTTGACGGTGGAATCTCGCATGGGGGTCTCCTGGGTACGGCGTCCGTGGGGCAAGTGCCATGCCACGCGTGCGGCGCCGTCAACGCGCGTTCGCCTGCTCGGCAGCGGTTGCGAACGTGTCCGCGCAACCACGGCGTGTGTCCGGTTGGCCACGCACGCGCAGCGCGCGGCTCGCGATTGACCTTGCCCTCTCGCGGTGACAGAGGAGCAGGCTCGCAGGCGCGCGGGGTCCTGCAGGACGGGGCGCTCGTTGCGCCGTCGTGAGGCCCCTGCGCGGCGGTTCAGAGGAGACACCCATGCTCGATTGCCAGGCGTTCTACGAGGCGATGCGCGAATCCGGATTCGACTTCTACGCGGGGGTTCCGGACTCGCTGCTCAAGGATTTTTGCGCCTACGTCACGGACCACACCCCGCCCGAGCGGAACATCATCACCGCGAACGAGGGCAGCGCCGTGGGCCTGGCAGCCGGGTACTTCCTGGCAACCGGTCGCCCCGGCGTCGTCTATCTCCAGAACTCGGGGCTCGGCAATACCGTGAACCCGCTGACCTCCCTGGCGGACCAGGCGGCGTACGGGATCCCGATGCTCCTCGTCGTCGGTTGGCGCGGCGAGCCGGGCAAGAAGGACGAGCCGCAGCACGTCAAGATGGGCTCGATCTCGCGCGAGGTCCTGGACGCCATCGGCGTCGAGTGGGCCGAGCTGCCGCAGGACCCCGCAGCCGCGCGCGAAGCCGTCCAGCAGGCCGCCAAGAAGCTCCAGGAGCGACCGGCCCCGTTCGCGTTCTTGGTTCGCGCGGGCACCTTCGAGAAGTACGCGCTCAAGAGCAAGACGCCGTCCCCGTACGCGATGAGCCGCGAGGAGGCGATCGGTGTCATCTTGGATCATACGGATCCGCAGGCGCTCATGGTCGCGACCACCGGCATGCCCTCGCGCGAGCTCTATGAGCATCGCGAGCAGCGCGGGCAGCGCCACGACGGCGACTTCCTGACGATCGGATCGATGGGCCACTCGAGTCAGATTGCGCTCGGGCTCGCGCTCCAGCACCCGGGCCGCAAGGTCGTCTGTCTCGATGGGGACGGCGCCGTGCTCATGCACATGGGTGGACTTGCGAGCATCGGCACCAGCGGGTGTGGCAACTACAAGCACATCTGCCTCAACAACGGCGCGCACGACTCGGTCGGCGGCCAACCGACGGTGGCGTTTCAGGTCGACCTGGCGGGCGTCGCCGAGGCCTGCGGTTATAAGGCGATCTTCCGCGCGACCACGAAGGACGAGCTGGCGGACGCGCTGCCCCGTTTCGCCGCGGCGGCCGGTCCGGCCTTTCTGGAAGTGCGCGTGAAGATCGGTCATCGCGACAATCTCGGCCGCCCGAAGATGTCGCCGAGCGAGCTCAAGGTCGCCTACATGGCCACTGTTCGCGGCTGAACGGACCATTCGACGAGGGGTTCCCCATGACGCGTACACCTTCTGACTTCGGTCTCCCGCTTCGCGGCGCCTCGCATCCCTCGACCGGGCGCCTCGGGACCTCTCCCGGGTCGTTCGCGCTCGCGCCCGAGGTGGGCGGACCGCGGACCTATGCGTCGCCCGACACGCCGGGGATGCCGGCGCCGAGCGCGAAGACGGCCTGGGACTTCATGCCGTCGGATTGGGCGAAGGTCGGCGATCGCTGGCAGGCGCCGGCGGGTTTCGTGCCCGTCACGCAGCTGGAGCACGCGCGCCTCGGTGTCGTGACGCCCGAGATGCGGCGCGTGGCCGAGCGCGAGCTGCACCTGACCGCCGAAGAGGTGCGCGACGAGGTCGCCGCCGGCCGCATGATCATTCCGGCGAACCGGGTGCACCTCTCGTATGGGCTGGACCCCATGGCGATCGGGCGCGCGACCAAGACGAAGGTCAACGCCAACATGGGGGCGTCGCCGATCGCCTCGTCGACCGACGAAGAGGTCGAGAAGCTGCGCTGGGCCGTGCGTTGGGGCGCCGACACGGTCATGGATCTCTCGACCGGTGGCGACATCGACGCGTGCCGCGAGGCGATTATCCGCGCCTCGAGCGTGCCGATCGGGACGGTCCCCATCTACGCGATGATCATCGGCCGCAAGATCGAGGACCTCGGCTACGCGCACATCCTCGAAGGGCTCCTTCATCAGGCCAAGCAGGGCGTCGATTACTTCACGGTCCACGCCGGGGTGATGCGCGCGCATCTCCCGTTCGTGCGCGACCGCCTCATCGGCATCGTGTCGCGCGGCGGCTCGCTGCTCGCGAAGTGGATGCTGACGCACGGGCGCGAGAACCCGATGTACGAAGTCTTCGACGACATCTGCGACATCATGCGCCGCTACGACGTCTCGTTCTCGCTC
>SXGT01459108.1_pt1 | contig 17112 bp, 18 predicted proteins | sample 3176221 | NCBI WGS metagenome assembly SXGT01 (sample SAMN11356862, study PRJNA531348) | freshwater metagenome | isolation source: freshwater sample F1-120 | place: China: Fuxian Lake, Yuxi | collected 2017-12-25 | reverse complement strand
CGACGATCCCAATTCGCACGCCTGGCCCGTGTTCGCACAATTCGCCAGACGCCCCGAGGCTGGTGGTGTCGAGCGCCGCAACATTGCGGGCTCGAACCACCACGAGCGCGTGCACCCGACTGGAGCGCGGTCGATAGAGCTCGTGCACACGGGTTCGCAGGTAACTCGATGAGGCCACTCCACCCGCCGACGACGCCGGGTCGGCGCAGTGACGACGAGCGTGCGTCCAGCCACTGACGATCTCACGTCCGACGGCAAAGCGATCCAGTCGAACGGGAACCAGCCCACCGCGAAGGCTCCATGCGAACTCGTCGAGCGTTTGCGCCAGCGAGAGTCCGCGCTGCGCGCCGTTCGCGCCGACCCGCGCGAGGGCCTCGGGATGCGCGACCCAACGATCCATACCGGAAAGACCCGGCGATCGCGCCGCCATGACGCAAGTCCGCGAGAAATCCGTCGAATCGGCGTCATGCAGTCTGGCCATCGCTGTCCTTCGGGCATGACCGCCGTGCTGCAAACCACCGACACCGATCTCGTCAACGTCACGCTGGCGCCGGCTTCGCCGCTCCTCGCGCAGGGGCTCGCCGACGGACTGCGGGCCTTCGCCGGCATCGCCGAGGTCGACGTCGTCGTCAACGTCGACGACCTGGCCGCCTCTCTGCTTCGACCCGGACGAGTCGTCGTGTTCCAACCAGACTTCTTCGCCGATCATGGTGTCGTCGACGTCGCCCGCGGACTCGCTCGATGCGCAGCCACGAGGTCGATTGCGTTGATGGCCTGTGCGGGGCCCCGCCTCCACGACGACCTCGTGCGAGCGGGGAGTGCCGGCATCTTCTCGATGCGCCGTTCGACCGCCGAGCTCGCACGCTCCATCGTCGAGGTCGCTCGCGGCGCCACGCTTGCCTACGACTCGGAGTTGCGAGGTGATGGACTGCGACGAGCAGGTCAGCGCGGGCTCTCGCCACGCGAGCACGAAGTGCTCGAACTCCTGGTCGGTGGATGTAGCAACCGCGCGATCAGTGAGCGCTTGTTCATCAGCCAGCACACCGCGCGCCACCACGTACAGGCTGTACTCGACAAGCTCGAGGCGAACTCAAGGGTCGAGGCGGCTGCGATCGCAATACGCGACCGATTGGTCGACGAAGCTCACTGAGCGAACGGCTACGACGCCGCGGCGAAATTCGAGGCGTCAACCTCGGCAAGGAATCGCAGCACCGCTTCGTTGAAGGCGTTCGGTGCCTCGGCCATCAGCCCGTGGGCGGCACCCGACAGCACGACGAGTCGAGCCGTCGGGATCAGTTCGGTCAACTCCTCGGCGTCGCCGACTGGTGTCAGCGAATCCTGCGAACCGGTGATCACGAGCGTGGGTACTGCAATGGCGTGGAGTTCGTTGCGAAGATCGTCGCTCATATCGAGAATCGCATCGACTTGCGCGACGAAGGCGGCCGGATCGGTCGAGAGAACCACGCGTGCCAGCACGTTGATGAACACGCCGAACCTGCGCACCAGACGTGGGCCGACAAGCCACTGCAATCCCTCATCGCGTGCAAGCGCCGACATGCCGCTCTCGGCCACGACCGCGCGCCACTCGGTGAGGAGTTCGCGTCGCCATTCGTGGTGACGACACGCCGTGCACGCCAACACGAGCGAACGGGTGCGCTCGGGGTGGAGCGCACCAATGACCTGCGCCAAGATGCCGCCCATCGACGCACCCATGACATGCGCGGTGTCCACGCCTGCGTCGTCGAGACACGCGAGTGCGTCATCGGCCATGTCGAGCAGCGAGTACGGCCCCGCCGGCACGTCGCTGCGACCCACCCCTCGATTGTCGACGACGATCACGCGATGCGTTCGGCCGAACCGCGCACGCTGCATTGCCCAGCCGCGCGAGTCGGCGCCGAGCCCTTGGATCATCAAGACGGGCGAACCGCTCGTGCGGCCGCTCACGTCATAGAAGATCCGCGTCCCGTCGGGACGGGTGATGTGCGCCACGACTGATCAGGCTACCGAGACGCCGAGGAGTTCTCCGACGGCGTGTCGAATCTGTTCACCGAGTTCGGCCGCCGCGAGCGGATCGTCCGATTCGTAGGTCGGATCGCTCTGAATCGGAACTCCGAAGCGCACGCGCCATCGAGTGGGCGTGCCCAAGGGGCCGCACGGTGCAACCGCTACCGGAATCACGGGATGCGCGACCATCGCCTGCACGATCGCAAGCGGCGCCGTCCCCGCGTCAGTACGGAGCCACGTTGGGGCAAGCGGCACCATCACGAGGTGACGTGCTCGCAGCGCACCGGCGACGTCTTCGGGCGATGCGGCAATTGCACCGAGCCGCCGACTCAGTCCGTGCGCGAACGGCAGGCCCGGAAGCCCGACAACACGCGTGCGACGACCGACCGCGCGCCGAACTGCGAGCGCGACGGCCGTTGGTTCGACAACGCCGAGGCCACGGTTGACGACCAACGTCGCCGCGCCATGCACCGGTAGGTGTTCGCTGCCTTCGAGTTCGATCCGAACGATCGGTCGGAGGACGGACGCGCTCACGTCGGCCAATTGCGGATCGAAACCGAACGGATCGATCAAGTACCGACCACCCAGCCGACGCCGCATGAACGTCATCGGTGCAACCGGAGTGCTCGCACGATCGGCGTCGAGCCCGAAGTCGGCACGCTGCAGCGGACTCACGCCGCGCTCGCTCGGACGCTGTCGATGGGCACGATCTCGGCCCACTCGTAGAGCTCTTCGATCACTTCTCGCGTCGACTTGATTCGACCGAGATCCAACGCGTCGGCTGCCCGCGAGCCCGCGCCGGTTCGACCGGCGCGCAAGAGTTCGATCACGTGGTCGGCGATCGCGGCACCCATCAGTTCAGCCGTCGACGAGGCGGCGCCCCACGCGAATGGCAACACCGGAACAGGAATGCGGCCGCCGAGGCGCACGGCCTGGAACGGCGTCACCGCTCCCGGGCCGACAACGTTCACCGGCCCGTCGACGCTCCGCACCAGCGCCGCCACCGTCGCCCGGCACGCGTCCTCGGGGTGCAGGAGGGAGAATGGCGCCTCGGATGTCGCCGAGATCGGGACGGCGGGGAGCCGGAGCAGACGACCGAGCGGGCTGGGGACGTGCGACCCGACGATCGGCGCGAATCGAAGGCTCGCAACCGGAACGCCGTGGCGGCGCCCGACCCCTGCGCCGATCGTCTCGACGCGGAGCAACGTCGTGCCGTACCCGCTCCTCGGCGCGGGCGGCACCGACTCATCTGGCACCGAGATTCCGCGCGTGCGACCGTAGACCTCGAGCCCACTCCGGACGACCACACCCTGCAGCGAACCTGCCCGTCCCGCTGCGGCGAGCGCGGTCGCGGTGCACTGCTCGCTCCGTTCGGCCGCCGCTGCCGGCGACATGCGCGAAGCAGGCTCGTAGACACCGAAATGCACGACGTGGGTGGGCGCGTACTCGAGTACGAAGTCTCGCAGGCGATCGCGTTGGCGCGGGTCGATGCGATGGAATTCAGCGCGCCGCAGGCGTCGACGAGGCGGCACGAAATCGACGCCATGGATGTCGGCGATGTCGTCGTTCGCCTCGAGGAGTTGAGCGACTCGAGTGCCGAGCACCCCGCCCATACCGGTGACGAGCACACGCTCGAAGGTCACGTCATCCTCCGCATCATCAGTGGGCCTCGGGTCTCAGGTGCGGGAACAAGATCACCTCACGGATCGACGACACTCCGGCGAGGATCATCACGAGTCGATCGATACCCATTCCGACCCCGCCGGTCGGCGGCAAACCGTACTCCAACGCGCGCACGTAATCGTCGTCCATCGCCTGTGCTTCATCGTCACCCAGTTGCTTCATCCGAGCCTGATGCTCGAAGCGATTTCGCTGGTCGATCGGATCGTTGAGCTCCGAGAATGCGTTCGCGAGCTCGCGCCCATTGATGATCAGCTCCCAGCGTTCGGTGAGTTCGGCATCGTCGCGATGCGCACGAGCGAACGGGGAAACTTCCCGCGGGTAATCCATCACGAAGGTCGGCTCGATGATCGCGTGCTCGGTCGTCTTCTCGTAGATCTCCAACATCAGCTTGCCGGCGCCCCACACCTCCTCGTAAGGGATGTCGAGCGCGTCGCAAGCGGCGCGCATCTCGTCGATCGGTGTCGTCGGATGAACATCGATCCCGGCGTGCTCACGTACGAGATCGCGCATCGTCGCGCGCCGGAACGGTGGCGTGAGGTCGATCGACCGGCCGTCCCACTCCACGTGGAGTTCACCGGTTGTCGCGTGTGCAGCCTCGACGATGATCTGCTCGGTCAGTTCCGCCATACCGTGGTAGTCGGTGAAGGCCTCGTAGAGCTCGAACATCGTGAACTCAGGATTGTGACGGGTCGACACGCCTTCGTTGCGGAACACACGACCAATTTCGAACACCTTCTCGAGACCACCGACGATCAGGCGCTTCAAGTAGAGCTCGGGTGCGATGCGCAACGAGAACTCCATGTCGAGCGCATTGTGATGGGTGAGGAAGGGCCTCGCCGTCGCACCGCCCGCGATTGCCTGTAACACCGGCGTCTCGACCTCGACATAGCCGCGAGCATGCAGCCAACGGCGTATCGCTGCGACCGCACCGTGGCGAATCTCGAATATGCGGCGCGCTTCGTCGTTCGCAATCAGGTCGACGTACCGCTGACGAAAGCGCGTGTCGACATCCGCGAGCCCATGCCATTTGTCCGGCATCGGGCGTAACGACTTCGCCAGCAGCTGTGCGACGTTGACTTTGATCGAGAGCTCGCCCTTTCGGGTCTTCATCACAGCGCCTTCGACGCCCACCCAGTCCCCCAAGTCGAGGTCGCCGAATGCGACGAACTCGACATCACCCACCACCGCTTTGCTGACGAACAGCTGGATCGAACCCGTACCGTCTCGCACCGTCGCGAAACAGAGCTTTCCTTGATCGCGGAACAACAACATCCGTCCTGCGATGCGGACGACCTCGTCGGTCTCCGAACCCGCCTCGAGGTCGGCGAAGCGCTCGTGAAGATCGGCACAAGTCGTCGTTCGATCGAATCGGACCGGATAGGGGTTCGTGCCCGACGAACGCAGCGCCTCGACCTTGCCGATGCGTTTCGCTCGCTCGTCGATCGCGGCCCCTTCGAGGTCGACGGGCACGGATTCTGCCAGGACCTGTCCGACTTCGTCGTCGATGCTCACTGATTCCTCTCGAAGATGGTGCGCAGACCGTAGAGCGTGAGCCAGGGTTCGACGTGGCGAATCGTGTGCGTGTGCGGCGCAATCAACTCGGCAATACCGCCGGTTGCGACCACGGTGCACGCACCGAGTTCGATCTGAAACCGTTCGACGATCGCGTCGACCTGACCGGAGAACCCGTGGATCACACCACTTTGTATCGATTCGACGGTGCTCTTCCCGATCACACTGCGCGGCGCGACGAGTTCGACGCGCCGCAATCCTGCCGCTCGGCCGAAGAGCGCGTCGAGGCTGATCTCGATGCCTGGAACGATCGCGCCACCGAGGTACTCGCCTTTCGCGCTGATCGCTTCGATCGTGGTCGCGGTGCCGAAATCCACGACGATCGTCGGGCCACCGTGGATCTCGAACGCGCCGACGGCGTTCGCGATGCGGTCGGCGCCGACCTCTTTCGGATTGTCGTAGAGAATGGGCATGCCAGTGCGCACACCGGGCTCCAGAACGAGCGCCGCGAACCCGAAGTAACGCGCGGTCATCTCGCGCAACACCGCCGTCGTCTCGGGGACGCCGGAACACACCGCGACTCCGGTGATCGCGTCATCGAAGCTGAAACCGTGGAACCCGAGGAACTGCTGGAACATCAACGCGAGTTCGTCGGACGTTCGCTCCGCACTCGTTGCGATCCGCCAATGATCGACGAGATCCCGACCGTCGAAGAGTCCGACGACAGTGTGGGTGTTTCCGACGTCGACCGCGAGCAGCATCGTCTACACCCCGAAATCCAAGCCGATGTCGAACACCGGAGCGGAGTGGGTCAGCGCACCAACCGAGATGAAGTCGGCGCCAGCGGCCGCGTATTGGCCGACCAGGTCGAGCGCGACGCGCCCGGACACCTCGACTGGGATCTTGCTTCCGATCGCCTCGTTGATCACAGCGATCGCTTGGCGAACATCATCGGGGCTCATGTTGTCGAGCATGATCCGATCCACGCGTGCCGCTGCTGCCTCCAGCACTTGGTCGAGGTGATCACACTCGACCTCGATCATGCGCCCGGGCCACCTCGAGCGTGCCCGTTCGACCGCCAGCGCGATACCCGATACCGCGAGATGGTTGTCTTTCAGTAACACCGCGTCGGAGAGCGAGTCTCGATGGTTGAAGCCGCCGCCGGCTCGTACTGCGGCCTTCTCCATCGAGCGCAGCCCCGGGGTGGTCTTGCGCGTGTCGAGGATGCGGGTGTTGCCGTGGGTCGCTCGCACGTATCGGTTGGTCAGGGTCGCGACGCCCGACAGATGGCACAGGAGGTTCAGCGCAACGCGTTCGGCCGCGAGTACCGAACGGGTGCATCCCTCGACCGTGGCCAGAATCTGTTGCGCCTCGACCGGATCGCCGTCGCCAGCCTGCCAGCGCACGACCACCGCCGGATCCACCTGGGCGAACGTTTCGGTCACGCACGCCGACCCGGCGAGCACACCCTCGTCGCGGGCGACGAAGGTGGCTGAAGCGACCGAGTCCGCAGGAATTGCTGCGAGGGACGTGATGTCGCCCAACACACCAAGGTCTTCGACCAGTGCACGCGCCACCACCTCCCGCACGGCGATCGCCGGAGGATCGAACGCGCTCACGGCGTGGCGCCCAGCGCGGGCGCGGCGATGAAACGCGGCGCGGCCTCACCCGCGACGACGAAACGGCCGAGCATCGCATCACTGCGGTCCGGATGATCACTGCGCGCATGCGCTCCCCGCGATTCTTCGCGTGCGCGCGCGTTGGCAACGATTGCGGCCGCGACTCGGAGCAGGTTGCGCACTTCGTAGGAGTCTGGTGAGCGAGCCGGAAGATCATTCGCGAGCGGCACGAGATCGTCGAGCGTCTTCGCCGCAATGTCGAGGTTTGCTCCGTCGCGCACCACTCCGACATCGCGACTCATCACGCGTTGTAGCGAGTCGCGCACCGACGCGGGCGTGATCGGGTCGACGCCGGGCAGGAGATCGAAGTCGGGATCGGGCACGACTGCGAGGTCGACCGCGCCGACGAGCGCGCCGGTCTCGGACGGTCCGATCCGACCGGCGCCGATCGCTTCGACGACCCGAGCGCCGAACACGAGCCCGTCGAGCAACGAGTTCGACGCGAGCCGGTTCGCGCCGTGCACGCCCGCATCGGCGACCTCGCCACACGCCCACAGGCGCGGCAGGTTCGTCGCCCCGAACAGGTCGGTGAGCACTCCTCCGCACTGGTAGTGCGCGGCCGGCGCAACCGGCAACCAGTCGACGCGCGGGTCGAGATCCGCAGACTGACACGCGGCGAAGATCGTCGGAAACCGAAGGTCGAAGTCGGGGATCATCGTCGCGTCGAGCCACACGTGGTCGACACCTTGTTCACGAAGTTGTTCGGCGATACAGCGCGAGACGACGTCGCGAGGCGCGAGGTCCCTCAGCTCATGGCGCCCATCCATGAACATCTCACCAAGCTCGTTGCGCAACAATGCTCCTTCGCCCCGCAACGCCTCGGACAGCAATGGCCGCGGCATTCGCGACACGTGCAACGCCGTCGGGTGGAACTGCACGAACTCGAGATCACTGCAAGCAACACCTGCTCGCAACGCAAGCGCAACGCCATCACCGGTCGACAGCTCCGGATTCGTCGTCACTGCGAAGCACTGTCCGGTCCCGCCGGTGGCAAGCACGGTGTCCAGCGCACGCACGTTGTGGACCTGCCCAGCCGGGTCGAGCGCCACCACGCCGACACATCGACCGCGTTCGACCAGGAGGTCGAGCGCGAACCAGCCTTCGCGGACTTCGATCTCGACCTGCTGGGTCGCGGCGACGAGCGCGCGCTCGATCTCGGCTCCCGTCGCGTCGCCTCCGGCGTGGACCACCCTCGCGAGCGAGTGCCCGCCCTCGCGAGCCAAACGCCACACGCCGTCGACCGCGTCGAACTGCGCGCCGAGTTCGCCGAGTTCGCGAACTCGTGTCGGGCCCTCACTGACGAGTACCCGCACCGCGTCGGGGTCGCAGAGACCGGCACCCGCGATCATCGTGTCGGCCTGGTGCAACGCCACGCTGTCAGGCGCTTCGAGCGCAGCGGCGACGCCACCTTGTGCGTAACGCGTCGCCGTCATCGCCAGCTCGCCCTTGGTGAGCACCAGCGCGCGCATCCCCCGAGCCGCCGCCCGCAACGCGGTCGACAGACCCGCAACACCGCTGCCGAGCACGAGGATGTCGTACATGAGCGGCCCAGCCTACGGGGTGGGCGTCAGGACGACATTGTCGATCAGCCGTGTGGCACCGATTCGTGCCGCTAGCGCCACGAGCACCGGGCGATCGATCGCCTCCATTGGTTCGAGCGACTCAGCATCGACACACTCGACGTAATCGAGGTCGATCGCCGGGTGGCCGCTGATTGCCTCGCGCACGATCGCGACCAGCTGGTTGGCGTCTCGCTGGCCGGACTCGAACGCAGTCTCCGCCTCGCCCAACGCTCGCTGCAGCGTGGGCGCGATCGCGCGGTGTTCCGGAGAGAGATAGGCATTGCGTGAGGACAACGCAAGGCCGTCGCGCTCGCGGACGATCGGACACCCAACGACGACGACCGGCACGTCGAGATCCGCAGCCATGCGCGCCACCACGGCGAGTTGTTGGGCGTCTTTGCGACCGAAGTAGGCGCGACACGGTCCGGCGATTGCGAACAACTTGGCGACGACGGTCGTCACCCCATCGAAGTGACCGGGCCGGCTCGCACCACAGAGCCGATCCGTGAGCCCATCGACGTGCACCACGGTCGCGCTTGGCCCACGCGGATACATCTCGCCGACCGACGGCGCGAAGACGAAATCGACTCGCTCGGCCACACAGGCGGCCACGTCACCGTCGAGGTCGCGGGGATAGCGATCGAGATCCTCGTTCGGTCCGAACTGCATCGGGTTCACGAAGATCGTCACGACCACGAAGTCGCACTCCGAACGAGCAATGCGCATGAGCGAGCGATGGCCGTCGTGGAGGAAGCCCATGGTCGGCACGAGTCCGACAACCTGGCCACGGGCGCGGGCGGCATCGCATTCGGTACGGAGCTGCGATGTCGAGGTGATCAGCTGGGTCATTACCCCGGATTCTGGTCGTCGGTCGCGGCTGCGCTCGGGTCGAGCGATCGCAGATCGTCCAACAAACGCCGAAGCGCTCGATCGCGACGTTCGGCCAACCGCGCGGCCTCCCTTGCCAGCGCCCGGTACGCGTCCCGCTCGCCCGGGTCCATGGCGGCAAGGTGCCTTTCGACCGTCGCGAGATCGCCACGGACAACCGGGCCGGTCAACGCGGCCCGCGGGCCGATCTCGAACGCGTTTGCAACCGACGCCTCGACCAGCGGCGCGAACGCGGCGAACGGCACCCCGGCGGTGGCGGCCATTCGTTCGACCTGCCCCAACAACGCAACGAGGTGATTCGACGCCACGACCGCAGCGGCGTGGTAACGCTCGCGATCGGCGTCGGCGATCCAGAATGGGCGGACCTCGAGTAGGTCGGCAATCGTCTCGATCGCCGCGTCGCCCGCGATCGCTGCCCATGACCCCGGGAGTCGATCGAGTCCGGCGGTGGTCGAAGGGAACGACTGGAGTGGATGCAACGCGGCGACTCGCACGTCGGGCCGCCGTTGCCGCAGTTCGCCGAAGACGTCGAGCCCTCGCGAACCGGCCAAGTGCATCACGAGCGCGTCGGGTTCGAGCGAAGGGGCCATTGCGGCGGCGACGTTTTCGATCGCCGCGTCTGGTGTCGCCACGATCACGAGCGTGGCGCCAACCCCGACCTGAGCGACGAAGCGGGCATCCGCGTCGAGACAGGCCGCAGCCGCCTGCGTGGACGACGCGTCGAGCGCTCGTCCGGCAACGCCCACGGCCTCGTAGCCCTGCGCGCACAGCGCCAACGCGACGGTTGTGCCCGCGCGACCCGGCCCGACGAGCGCGAGCGTTCCCTTGCCGTGCCCAGAACTGGCACGCAGTGACAGGTTGCGGTCTTCCGCCTCGTGCGCCACGGCCTCCCTGCCCGGTCGACGAAGGACGCCGGAAGGCTAGTGGCGCACTTCCGTGTCGGGGACGGGCCGGACGCCGACCCATCCACCCGCCGGGATCGTCACCCGATCGGGCGCGACATCGGCAAGGGGAGCGAGCACGAAGTGCCGCTCGTACATTCGCGGGTGCGGCAACGTCAGCTGCTCGTCCGACTGCGTCAGATCGTCGTAGAGCAAGACGTCGACATCGAGCGTGCGCGGTCCCCACCGTTCGAGCCGAATCCGACCCGCGGTTCGTTCGATCTCGAAGGCAAATTCGAGGAGTGCGCCGGGCGCGAGCGTGGTTCGGATGCTGACGACCGCGTTGAGGAAGTCGTCCTGCACCGGACCACCAACCGGATCGGTCTCATAGACGCGAGACACGCCGACGACTTCGACATCGGAATGGTCCACGAGCATGTCGACTGCTCGCTGCAGGTTCGCTACTCGATCGCCGAGGTTGGAGCCGAGCGCCAAGTATGCGCTGTGCACGTCGGCGTGCACCTCACCGTTCGATGCGTACGGCGACGTGTTGCACTTGGGCTCGAACCGGTGGGTGCAGCTTGCGCACTTCGACGGCCACGTTGTGGACACGCGAGTCGGCCATGCACACCTCGGCGATCCGGGTCGCAAGGCGTTCGAGCAGCAAGAAGCTCTCCGAGGAGACCACTCGACTCACGGCCTCGCAGACCGCGGAATAGTCGACCGTGTCTTGGAGATCATCGGACTCGCCGGCTTTGCGCACGTCGACGGCCAGTTCGAGGTCGACTTCGAAGGGTTGCGGGCGTTGGCGCTCTTCCGGCAATACCCCGTGGACGCCGAGCTCGCGCAGCCCCGGAATCAGAATGCGATCCATGGCCGCACCCTAGGGGCTTCCTCCGGAACCGACCCATCAGATCGGCCCACTCGACCACGCGCGGATCCCCGGCAGGCCGTCCGGCGAGGACCACAATGCAGTGATGCGGCGGACGAAGATCGTGGCGACGGTAGGACCAGCGACCGGTCATCCCGAAGGGATGCGAACCCTCGTCGAAGCCGGGGTCGATGTGGTGCGCCTGAACGCGGCGCACGGCGATGCCGAGACGCACACTGCCAACGCGAAACTCGCACGCGACACCGCGACCGAATTCGGGCGCACGATCGGGGTGCTCGTCGATCTCCCGGGGCCGAAGATGCGGACCGGGGCGCTACGCGCCGATACGGTCGAACTCGAATGTGGAGCTCCATTCGTCCTCACCGCCGACGCCATCGACGGTGACGCGACCCGCGTTTCGACGACGATCCCCGAACTCGCGCGATGGGTACGACCGAACGACGAGGTCTTTCTCGCGGATGGCGCGATCGTGCTCAAGGTCCACAGCGTCGAGGGGAACGACGTCCAGACGCACGTGGTACGGGCCGGAACGTTGCGAAGCCGCAAGGGGATGCACCTTCCGCGGGCCGAGAACTTCGTCGATCCGTTCACCGAGCGCGATGCGCTTTCCCTCGAGTTGGCGCTGGCCATCAAAGCCGATTTCGTGGGGTTGTCGTTCGTCCGCAAACCCGAAGACGTCGAAGGCGTGATCGGGCGACTCCCCAAGCGCGGACATCGTCCGAGCCTCGTCGCCAAGATCGAAACCGCGAGCGCGCTCGACCATCTTCCCGGCATCGTGGCCGCGGCCGATGCCGTCCTGGTGGCGAGGGGTGATCTCGGTATCCAAGTGCCTGCCCGTCGGGTTCCGCTACTGCAAAAGGAGATCATCCGGTTCTGCAACATGGCAGGCAAGCCGGTGATCACCGCGACGCAGATGCTCGAATCGATGACGCGTTCACCGTTGCCAACGCGAGCCGAGGTGAACGACGTCGCGAATGCGGTGCTCGACGGCACCGACGCGTTGATGCTGTCGGAGGAAACTGCGATCGGCATCGTCCCCGGCGACACGGTCCGCACGATGGCCGAGGTGGCCGAGTCAGCCGAGTCGTGGCCTCGCCATCACATCGATCCTGCCGGCGTGCACACCGACAGCGATCGGGTCGCGTGGGCGGTCGCGCACGCCGCAGTGCAAGCCGCCGAGGACCTCAAGGTCGCGGCTGTGATCTGTCCGACCCGGTCGGGTTCGACCGCCCGGCGGGTCGCGGCGTATCGACCGAGCATGCCGATCGCCGGTATCTCTCCGAGCCCAGCGGTGCTCGGCAGCCTTGCGCTCACGTGGGGCGTGCGTCCGCTGGCGGTTCCCGATGTGAACGACGGCGACGAGCAGCTTCGCCTCGCGGTACGCGCCGCGCTCAACGCTGGCCTCGCCCGCGCCGGCGACCTCGTAGCCGTCGTGTTCGGCAGCGCCGGCCCCCGCGCTGGCAGCACCGACACCGTCCGCATCGTGCGCGCCTGAATCGTCGCATCCGGCTCGCGCTCGCGCCGGGCCCGCGCGAAGCGCGACCCGGTCAGGCGCGACGGAGCTTCTGTTCCAGAACGAGGGTGACCACTTCGCGGCCGAAGTTGTCGAGCGTTCGGTTCCCCAATTTCTCGACGACGGCGATCGCGTGCGGGCCCTCCTCGACAAGGCCCGCGAACAACAAGTACCCGGCCAGAAACCCCAAGAGCCGATCACCGAACTCGTCGTGATGCAAGAAGAGTTTCTCGGCCGGATCGTCGAGCCACATAGCAACGCGCGAATAGTGCTGTTGGAGGCGGAAGGCGAGTTCGTCGTGCTTACCGAAGGGCAGGTGCTCTCCTCGAAGTCCCGCCTCGGCGTAGGCCTGGAGGTTGTGCGGCGAGTCGAGCAGGCTCAAGATCCGTGTGAACCCGTTCGATCGGAGCCAGATCAACTCTTCGGTCCGCCGCACCTTGCGATGATTTCGAGTGAAACCACCCGGTCGCTCCGCCGCGGCGAGACGATCCTTGATGATCCACGTGAAGTTGCGCGGCTGCAATCCCTGCGCCCACTTCCCCCGCAACGTCGTCATGCCGCCACCTCGACCCGATCGATCCATCGTGCCGCCACCACCGACGGCCGGACATCATGGACGCGCACCATCGCCGCGCCCTGTGCGAACACCACGACCGATGTCGCGAGTGTGGCATCGTCGCGCGCCTGCAGGTCGTCGCCGACCAGCGCCGCGAGCGTCCGCTTGCGCGACGCGCCGATGACCACCGCGGCGCCGGTGCGCTCCTCGATCACGGCGACGTTGGCGAGGAGCACACAATTGTGCTCGACGGTCTTGCCGAATCCGATACCGGGATCGACGAGAATCGCCTCGCGTCGCACGCCCCGCGCAACTGCTTGCTGCACTCGCTCGGCGAGGTAGTCGGCGACCTCGGTGACAACGTCGTCGTAGCGCGGATCGTCCTGCATCGTCCGCGGGACGCCGCGCATGTGCATCAGCACCAGGCCCGCGTCATGGTCCGCGACGACATCGAGCAACGTGAGGTCACGGCCGCCGGTCACGTCGTTGACGATGTTCGCCCCCGAAGCGAGGGCCCGCGCCGCGACGACTGGCTTCGTCGTGTCGACGCTCATCAATGCAGCCGTTCGACCTCGAACCGATTCGACTACCGGAATCACGCGTCGGAGCTCGTCGACCTCGGAGACGCCGAGCGATCCGGGGCGGGTCGATTCGCCACCGATGTCGATCACGGACGCGCCCTCGGAAACGAGTCGGATGGCGTGTGCCGTCGCGGCCTCGACCGATGCGTACAGTCCGCCGTCCGAGAAGGAATCGGGCGTCACGTTGACGATGCCCATCACCGCCCGTTGCGGAAGATCGCGAACTGTGAACGCCACGTTCGCACACTACCTGCGACCCTCGCCGACCAGTTCGGTCGAATCGGGTGCGCGAACGACGGCTCGACCGATCAGCGAGGTACGCCGAGTCCGATCATCGACATGGCTTCTGCCCGGGTCGCCGCGTTCTCCTTGAAGATCCCGCGCACGGCGGAGGTCACGGTGGTCGAACCAGGTTTGCGGACGCCACGCATGCTCATGCACAGGTGCTCCGCTTCGATGACCACCAGTGCTCCCCGGGGGTCGAGCGCCCCGACCAGGGCGTCGGCGATCTGCGACGTCAGACGCTCTTGAACCTGCGGCCGTTTGGCGAACCCGTCGACCAAGCGCGCGAGTTTCGACAACCCGGTGATGCGGCCATCGTGACCAGGGATGTACGCCACGTGCGCTTTCCCGCGGAATGGAACGAGATGGTGTTCACAAATGGAGAACAGCGGGATGTCGCGAACCATGATCATCTCGTCATGGTCGGCTTCGAAGGTGACGTGAAGGTGCTTCGCCGGGTCTTCGTGCAGACCGCCACACACCTCGGCGTACATGCGGGCCACGCGTTCGGGTGTCCTCATCAAGCCGTCGCGGTCGGCATCTTCACCAATCGCTTCGAGAATCTCTCGAACCGCCGCAGCAATCCGAGCGGTATCAACGCCGCCGGGTTCGTCAGCCATCGCCGTCAGCGCACCGACGACCCAGCGTCGGGGAGGTACTCGGCGATGTACGGGAGATTTCGGTAGATCTCAGCACAGTCGAGGCCGTAGCCGACCACGAAGTCGGGCGGAATGCGAAACCCTTCGTACTTCAGCTGGGGGTCGACTTTCTGAAGACCATCCTTCACGAGCAACGCGCAAACCTCGACGGACTTCGGTCCGCGCGCCCAGAGGTTCTTTCGCAGGAACTGCAGCGTCAGGCCGGAGTCGATGATGTCTTCGACGATGAGGACGTGACGATCCGTGAGGTCGATCTCGAGGTCCTTCACGATGCGCACGACACCGCTGCTTCTCGTTGCTGCCCCGTAGGACGACACGGCCATGAAGTCGATCTCGACCGGCAGATCGATGCGCTTGGCCAAGTCCGACAGGAACATGAACGCGCCCTTGAGCACTGCGACGAGCAGGGGCGGATCGTCGGCGTAGTCGGCCGTGATCTCCTTGCCGAGAAATTCAACTCGCGACGCCAGCTCGTCGGCGCTGACGATGGTGCGCCCAATGTGCGGATCGTTCATCAACAGGTCGCCTCGGTGACGGTCATCCAGCAATACCGGCGAGTGCGTGCAGTCACACGGGCCGCGTGGGCGCCACGGTAGCCGAGGGCCCACAGGATCTCACCGTCGGCGCGCGTGACGATGGGCATGACATGACGTTCGTCGAGTGGTACCCCGACCGCCTTGCGAGCAGCGATCACCGACGTTGCCGACGATCGACCGATCGCTCGCAGCCGATCTCGCGACGAGGGCAGACGCAGCACCGCGGCCTCGCCGACCACGTCGGCGTCGAGCACCACCGTGGCTCGCCCATCGGGCCAACCGACTGGCGGTGCGTGTTCGATCCTGGCCTCGAGTTCGTAGCCGCCCCACTGTGCGCGGCCCGGCACACCGAACGACTGCGGCGCGATCGGATCCGGCGCCGGATCGGCCTCGATCATGAGCATCCCCGAGCTGCGTCGCACCCGCTGGCCGGCACCGATATCGGTCGCAACGGCAGACCCGTCGATGACAGCGAGGATGCGTTCCACCGTCGCGAAATCGAGCGGGCGACCGACCCAGGCGCGGACTGCCCGACGGGTAACGGCACGCGGGGCGAGGGCAAGGTCGCGCGTTGCGAGCCGATCGCCCGCAACCAGGACCGCCGCGAGCTCGTCGAGCGCATCACGATCGTCGCGAGCAACGTCCGCTTGCCGAGCGAGCACGACCGCCATATCGCGATCGACTCTGGAGGCGAGGCGCGGCAGCACCTCGCGCCGAATCCAGACCCGAGTGAACGTTGCGTCGCGATTCATCGGATCGTCGAGCGGCTCCCAACCGAGCAGGCGACAAACCTCGAGCGTTTCGGCGCGTCGGACGTCGAGCAAGGGTCGCGCGACCCGGCCACGGCGTCGAGCCATCCCTGCGAGCCCATCGGTCGCCGAACCTCGCAACGTCGCAAGCAGCACGGTCTCGGCCTGATCGTCGAGCGTGTGGCCGGTGAGAATCGCATCGCAACCCAGATCGTCGGCCAACGACTCGAGCGCGGCGTAACGAACGCTCCGAGCGCGTGCCTCGAGGTTGCCCCCAGATCCGAGATCCACTCGCACGCTTGCCACCCTGACACCGAGCCCCGCGACGATCGCCTCGATCTGGGCCGCCTCGTACGAACTGTCGATTCGGAGCCCGTGGTCAACGTGACCGATGACGACATCGCGGCCAGCGCGGACCGCGAGCGCAACCAACGCGAGCGAGTCGGCACCGCCCGAGCATGCAACGAGCGCACGGGATCCGGCTCCGGCCCACGACGCGCGCGACGCGATCGAATGGAGTCGATCAGCCATCGAGCAGCCCGGCCCGCAACGCGGCGAGCAGCATCGGAGTGCCATCGAGTTCGAGATGCTGTACGACCCGCCGCAGGGTCGCGTAATAGCGCGTTCGGGTTTGACCGAGCTGCGCCGCCGCGTGCGTCGGGCTGTCGGCGTCTCGCAACGCGACGAGCGCGATCCGGTGCGGTTCCTCGAGGGTCGCGCAGCGCACACGCAGCGCATGGAGTTGCCGACCCGAGAACGCAGGCTCGTCGACTCGTTCGAGTCGATCGACCCGCACCTGTGGCGACGACGAAGGGCGCACGTGCTCCGTTCCGGCTTCGAGACGCGCGAGGGCAGCGAGCGCGTCGGCCCGGGCCGCGCGGCGCGCATCCGCTTCGTCGGTCGGCGTCTTTCCCAGCACGTCCTCGATCGCTCCGATGAGTTCGCGCCGCGTGAACGGTCTCGTCACGTATCGCAGAGCGCCTTCGCTGCCCCCGCGCATCCGGGAGTCGGGATCATCGAGCGCCGTCACCATCACGACGGGCACCGCGGTCAGGCGCGGGTCGGCCTTGAGCTGGCGGAGCATCTCGATCTCTTCGACGAGGCCGATGGGATCCACGACGACGCCGTTGCCGAT
>SXGT01144763.1_pt1 | contig 17113 bp, 16 predicted proteins | sample 3176221 | NCBI WGS metagenome assembly SXGT01 (sample SAMN11356862, study PRJNA531348) | freshwater metagenome | isolation source: freshwater sample F1-120 | place: China: Fuxian Lake, Yuxi | collected 2017-12-25 | reverse complement strand
GCACAAACCTGCCCGCTGGGAGAAACTGGCGCGGTCGGCGCTCAAACAGTGCGGCCGCTCCCGTCTGCCAGTGCTCGGGCCGCCGACCTCCCTGGGCGAGGTGGTGGGCGAAGGGCGAGGAGGGGGGGCACAGGTCCTGCTGGCCGTGCCGGCCGGCGGCCAACCCCTGAGGGGTCTACTGGCGCGGGAAGGGCTGGGCCGGCTGGTGTTGGCCGTGGGCCCCGAGGGCGGCTTCACCGCTGCCGAGGTCCAAGCAGCACAGCGCGGCGGAGCCCGGGTTTTCTCCTGGGGCAACCGCGTCCTGCGCAGCGAGACGGCGGGTATGGTGCTGGCCGCCCTGATCCTGGACGAGGCAGAAAACATCCTGTAAAGGGAGCGACGTGAGCCATCGGATTCTGTTATTACACGGTCCTAACCTGAATCTGCTGGGCACCCGCGAACCGGGCATCTACGGCCGCGAGACCCTTGCCCAGATCGACGAATTGATGCAGGGCGAGGGGCGGACCCTGGGCGCTGAACTGCGGACCCTTCTATCCAACCACGAGGGAGCGTTGGTAGACGCCATCCACAAGGCTCGGGAGTGGGCCGAGGGCCTGGTGATCAACCCCGGCGCCCTCACCCACTACAGCATCGCCCTGCGCGACGCGATCTCGGCGGTGGCCCTGCCGGCGGTCGAGGTACACCTCTCCAATGTGTATGCCCGCGAGCAGTTCCGGCATCACTCGGTTATCGCCCCGGTATGTGTGGGCCAGATCGCCGGTTTTGGCGCCTTCAGTTATGTGCTGGGCCTGCGCGCCCTCCTCCATTACCTCGAAAAAAGGCAAGCAGCCCAGTGAGGCGCGCCGGCTGCTTCGCCCTCGCCCTCTGCTGCTGTTTGCAGGCCACGGCCTCCTGGGCAGTGCTGGTGGCCAACCGCTCCCAGGTGACCATTCGCAGCGACGCCACCGTCCAGTCGGAGAAGGTCGAGGTGGTGGTACAGGGCGAGGAGTTGGAAAAGATCAGGCGCAAGGGCGACTGGTACCAGGTGAAACTGCCCGACGGGCGCAACGGTTGGGTGCACTACACCCTGGTGGTGGAACGGGAATCCACCGCGGCCGCCAAGTCCACCAGGAACACCAAGGCCCGGGAAACCCGGCCCCTGCCCGAGGACGCAGCGGCTCCGGCGAGAGCCCCGGGCCCCGCCGAGGCCCGCACGGCCGAACCAGCGCTGCCCGCAGCGGAGCGGCCCGCCGAGGACCTCAAACGCAACCCGTACGCGGAGGGGTTGCAGCACGAGGTGGAGGGCAACTACGAAGCGGCGCTGCACAGCTTCGAGGAGGCCCTCCAGCAGGATCCCGAGAACCTCAATGCGCTGATCCACGCCGCTGGTGCCCACGAGCAACTGGGCCAGCACCAGCCCGCCCTGCAGCAGCTCTACAAAGCCCTCGGGAAGAGCCCGGGCAACCGGGCGGTTTTCTCGCGCCTGGCAGAGGTCTACCAGCTGCGGTCGGAGGTGGACAGCGCCGGCAAATACCAGGCCCTGGCGCGGGGCGAAACCCCCAGCGCGCCCCCCGTCGAACCGGCGCCCTTGCCCGAACCCGAGCCGCCACAACCGGTCGAGGACGTGTTGTGGGTCTATCTGGCGGGGGTGGCGGGGGTGTGTGTGCTGGGTCTGGCGATCATGTGGTGGTGGCACCGGCGCAGCCGGCCCGCCGAGGAGGAGGAGAGCGACGAGTTGCCGCCGGCCCGGCCCGACAAAGGCAAATTCGCCGCAGCACTGGAGGAGGGGGCGCAGCGCTCCCAGTTGCGCGCCGGAGAGGCTGAGGAGCTAGACCGGCGCATTGAGGACAAGTGGCGGGAACTGCGCCAGAGCACGGGTGCTTTTATGCCGCCGGAAATGCGGGCCAAGGCTGCGGCCGGGCAGGGCGAGGAGGTGCAGCTTGATCAGGTGCTGGGCCACCTCGAAACCCTGCGGCGGGCGCTCGGCGCCCAGGAGGAGCGCGCCCACCTGTACCGCGACATCATGCGCCTGCAGAATCTGAAGATCGAGGCGATGGAGGAGGAGTTGCGGCTGGTCCGGCGCCAGCGCCGCGACTAACGCGGCTAAAAGGAGTAACTGAGCAACAGGACTGGGGCACCCGTTTCCAGGGAAAGCTCCGGAAATACCCGGCGGGTGGACTTGTGTGGGTAGAGCGCCACAGCCAGGCTCCCGGTGGCCAGGACCGCCGAACTCCAGCCCAACAGACGCGCCCGGTCGGCTTTGTCGCGCCGCTTGGCCGCGCGCGCCAGGAGCTCGTTTTCCGCGTTGAGGTCGGCGTCGCGGTCCCGGTTGGCGGCGGTGTCGAACTGCAGCCACGAGAGCAGGCCAAAAGCCACGGTGCCGCCCAGGAAACTTATATAGGGGAACTCCCGGACGGTGATGGTGCGCGCCCCGCTGCCCAGGGTTTCGGGGGTGACGATCTTTTCTACCTGGGTGGGTTCGAAGGTGAAGATCCGCTCCTGGGAGCGCACCACGATCAGGTCCTTGCTGCGGGAGACCAGCTGGCCGGTGATCACCTGGCCGTCGGTCAGATAGAGGCGGACCTCGGCGGCGTTTTGCGCGAGGGCGGCGAAACTCTGAAAGAGCAGGAGCGCCGCGCTCAGCACGGCCACCCAGCGTCTCATGGCAATTCTCCTCGAAATTGTTGTTTCCGGCTGAAATATAACAGGGCATGCCCCCGTGTCAACAGGCGATCCTCCTCTGGTCAGACTCACCTTTGAGACGCTGCAGACCCTGAGTGTATCCCAGGTTCGCGAATGGGTGGAGCGCAGCGGGCAATCCCCGGAGCTGTGGGCGCTGCTGGAGCAGGACCCCCGCCTGGGGGTGCGCAGGCTGGGCATCAGGAGCAGGCAGGCCTGGCTGCGACAGGAGGCCGAGCAGACTCGCCTCGACCGCATGGTGGAGCTGGAGCAGCGCTGGTGGGGCCGGGGCGCGGAGCGGGTGGCCGGGGTGGACGAGGTGGGTCGGGGATGCCTGGCCGGGCCGGTGGTCGCCGCGGTGGTGATCCTGCGGCCCGGCACCAGATTCCCGGGCCTCGACGACTCGAAGAAACTCCCGCCCGAGAAGAGGGAACGCCTGGCAGCGGAGGTTCTCGCCAACGCCCAGGCCGTGGGGCTAGGCCAGATCGAGGCAGGGGAGATCGATAGGATCGATATCCTCCAGGCCTCGCTCAAAGCCATGCGCGAGGCCCTGGCACAACTGCCCGAGCCGCCCCAACACGTACTGGTCGACGGCAGCCATCGCCCCGGCAGCCCTTTCTCCGAAACCGCCGTGGTCGAAGGGGACAGCCGTTCACTGTCCATCGCCGCGGCCTCGGTGGTGGCCAAGGTCCACCGCGACCGCCTGATGGTCGAGTGCGACCGACAGTACCCCGGCTACGGCTTTGCGGCCCACAAGGGGTACGGCAGCCCCCAGCACCTCGAGGCCCTGGAGGCCCTGGGCCCCTGCCCCCTGCACCGCCTCTCCTTTGCGCCGGTGGCCCGCACCCGCAGGGCTTCGGCCAGTTTCGCCGTGTTCCGGGAAGGTATCGAGAGTTGTCGGCAGAGGGCGGAACTCGAGCGATTTGCCCATTACATCAGGGAGGGCGCCGCCGAGTTGCAGGAGGGCGAACTCGAGGCATTGCGGGCGCTCTACCGCCGCCGCCGCCAACTCCTGGGCAGCACCGGGCGGCGGGGTGAGGCCGAGGCGGCGCGGTACCTGGAACAGCGGGGATACCAGATCCTCGAGTGCGGGTACCGCGGGGCCGGCGGCGAGGTCGATCTGGTCGCCCGCCAGGGCAACTGCCTGGTTTTTGTCGAGGTGAAGAGCGGGGAGGAGGGCGGACTGGGACATCCTGAGGAGCGGGTGGATGCTCAGAAAAGAGCCAATCTGGTGCGCGTTGCCCGCCACTACTGCGCGGCCCACCAGGGTCCTGGGCTGGAGTATCGCTTCGACGTGATCGCGGTGGTCTTCGGCAGCGCCGAGCCGCAGATCACCCATCTGCAAGACGCGTTTCAGGCCTAGGCCGGGGCTCCCCGCCCTGGGTCGCTAACGCTCCCCCAGTTCGCTGTAGACGATCCTGCCCCCCACCACCGTGGCCACGGCTTTGCCTCTGAGTTTCCAGCCCTCGAAGGGGGTGTTTTGGGATTTGGAGCGGAACAACCCGGTGTCGACGGTCCACACCTTATCTAGATCGATCAGGGTCACGTCCCCCGGCGCACCTATACCCAGATGGCCGCCGGGCAGGTGCAGGATCCGCGCCGGCGCCCAGGTCCACTTCTCCACTGCCTGAGCCAGATTCAGGACCCCGGCATGTACCAGGTGGGTGAGGGTCAGGCCGACGGCGGTCTCCAGGCCGACGATGCCAAAGGGGGCCTCGGTCAGGGGGCGTTTCTTCTCCTCGGACGCATGGGGGGCGTGGTCGGTGGCGATGGTGTCGATGACCCCCTCGGCCAGGCCGCGCAACATGGCTTCGACGTCGGCATGGCTGCGCAGCGGGGGGCTCATCTTGGCCTGGGTACCCTGCCTTTCCACCTCCTCGTCGGTGAGGATAAAATGGTGGGTGAGCACCTCGCTGGTCACCGGCAGGCCGGCGGCTTTGGCACGGCGCACCAGTTCGACGGTGCCGGCGGTGCTGATATGGGCGATATGCAGGGGGCCGCCGGTCTGCCGCACCAGTTCGATGTCGCGGGCGATGAGCACCTCCTCGCCGGCGCTGGGCATACCCTTCACCCCCAGGCGCTTCGAGACCTGGCCCTCGTGCATGCAGCCCCCGGCGGTGATGCCCTTGACCTCCTCGTGCGGGAAAAGCGGCACCCCCAGCTGGCGGCCCAACTCCAGGGCGCGCCGCATCAGGGCCTCGTCCTCTACCGGATCGCCGTCATCGGAAAAGGCCACGGCGCCGGCCCGGGCCAACTCCTCCAAGGGAGCGAGGCATTTGCCCTGGCGGCCGAGGGTGATACAACCAATCTGGTACACCCGCACCGGCGCCGAGCTGGCGCGGCGACGGGCCTCCTCCACCCTTTCCCCCGTATCGGGGGGCGGGTTGGTGTTGGGCATAGCCGCCAGCGCGCAGATGCCTCCGGATGCTGCTGCTGCTGTGCCGCTGGCGATGGTCTCCTTGTATTCGAACCCCGGTTCGCGCAGATGTACGTGGGCGTCGATGAAGCCCGGCGCCACCACCAGGCCTGTGGCATCGAGCACGGGCACCTCGGGCGGGGCGAGCAAGGCGGTCCCTATCCGGCGCACCTGGCCTTTTTCGATGAGCAGGTCGGCGGGGGCATCCAGGCGGCTGGCCGGATCGATCAGGCGGCCGCCGCGGATCAGCAGCGTTGCATCGGTATTGGTCATCTGGTCATCCATCGGGTGAAAGGGCGGAGGCGAGGAAGTCGACGGCCTCGGAGAAACGCAACACCCCGGGCGGCACGGCGAGACCCCGGGCTGCAAGGGCCTGCATCAGCTGCACGGCCGAAGGGGCTTCCAGGCCGCTCTGGCGGCCGAATTCCGGGTGGGTGAGGATCTGGCGGGCCGGGCCGCACAGCTGCAGCCGGCCCTGACCGAGCACTGCCACGTGGGTGGCCAATTCGGCGACCAGGTCCATGTCGTGGGCGATGAGCACTATGGTCTTGCCCCCGTCGCGGAACTGGCGGAACACCTCGGTGAGGTGCCGGGTGGTGCGGGGGTCCAGGCCGGCAGTGGGTTCGTCGAGGACCAGCACCTCGGGGTCCATGGCCAACACCCCGGCCAGCGCGGCGCGGCGTTTCTCGCCGCCGCTGAGGGAGAGCGGCGGCCGCGGCCCGAACTGCTCGCGGGGCAGGTCGACCAGGGCCAGGGCGTGGTCCACCTGGGTCTCGATCGCCTGCTGGTCAAAGCCCAGGTTTCGGGGGCCGAAGGCCACGTCCATCGCCAGGGTCTCCTCGAAGAGCTGGAGTTCGGGGAACTGGAAGACCAGGCCCACGCGTCGGCGGATGGCCGCCATCTGATCCGGGTCACTCCAGATGTCCTGGTTGTCCAGCAACACCTGGCCGGCCTGAGGCCTGATCAATCCATTGAGGTGCTGGGCCAGGGTGGTTTTCCCCGATCCGCTCGGTCCCAGCAGGGCCAGCAGGCTGCCGGGGGGTACGTCTAGGTCCAGGGTGTCCAGCACCGCGCGAAAGGTGGGCAGGCCGGCGTCGTAACCATGACAAAGCCCGCGGATGGCCAGCTTGGGGTTGCCCTCGTCGCCGGGCTGCGCCGTCGGCGCTGCGCTGCGAGGCCGCAGCGGGAGGGACGCCAGGGCATCCGCTAGTTCCTCCAGCTGCAGCGAGGCCGACAGCTGAGCGCCGGTGCGTGCGGTGACGGCAAGGCTCAGGGCGCTGGCAAAAGGGGCTTCGAGGCCGGCTTCCCGCAAGAGTTGGGCGTCGCCGAAGATCCGGGCGGGCGGGCCATCGGCGACCAGGCGCCCCTGGTGCATCACCAGCACCCGGTCGGCCAGGGCGGCTTCGCCCGGCAACTGGGTGATGTGGATGGTGGCGATGCCGAACTGATCGCGCAGCGAGGCCAGCAGGGCGCCCACCTCGTGCTGGCTGCGCGGGTCGAGCAGGGAGGTCGGTTCGTCGAGCGCCAGGTACCGGGGCCGCAGCGCCACGGCAGCGGCGATGGCCACCCGCTGTCTTTCCCCGCCCGACAGCTGGTGGGGCGGATGGCGCCGGTAGGGTTCGAGGTGGAAGGTGCGCAGCGCCTGGTCCACCCGTTCGTGCATCTGCCTGGCTTCGAGGCCGATGTTCTCCAGGCCAAACGCGATCTCGGTCTCGACCTGGGTGGAAACCAGTTGATCATCGGGATTCTGGAAGACCATGCCCACCCGTTGCCTGATGGCGAAAAGCGCCTGCGGATCGGCGGTGTCCAATCCGTCCACCAGCACCCGGCCGCTCTGGGGCAGATGCAGGCCGTTGAGGCAGCGGGCCAGGGTGGTCTTGCCTGAGCCATTGGCCCCGACGATGGCGACCCGCTCGCCCTCGCCGATCTGGAGGTCCACCTCGCGCAGCGCGGCAATGCCCCCGGGATGGGCGAAACAGAGGGCCTGGATCTGGATCATTTTCGGCAGGGGGTCGGGGAAGGCATGCGCCTAGAGTACCCCGGCCCCTTCGGCCTGTCAAGGAGGGTAATTTGACAGGTGATTATCAAAATGGTTTATTAGCTGCAACTTAGAGAAGGAGCGGGAATCGGATATGAGAAAGATGTATCGCTGGTGTGCCGCGGGGGTCCTCCGGATGGTGGGGGGTTGGGGCTGTGGGGACGACCAGCAGCACACCCGCATCGCGGGGCCGGATTTCAGACCTGGACCTGGGCGCGCCTACCAGATCAAGCAAGTATCCTTTCCCTCTGCCGACGGGGTGCAGGTAAGAGCGCTCCTGGGTGATCCACAGGGCACCCTGCAGACGGGTCAGCGCCTGCCAGTGGTCATTCTGGTTCATGATCTTTTCGGCAGCAAGGAGGAGTGGGTATTTTTCCTCGAAGAGTTGCTGCAGCGCCAGTACCTGACCCTGGCCATCGACCTGCGCGGCCACGGCCAGACCGCACTCCCCGACGACAACCGCGAAACCCCTGACCTCTCCCTCGAAGACCTGGAGCGAAGCTACCTCGACGTGCAGGCAGCCCTCAGGTGGATCAGCACCCTGCCCCGGGCCGATTCCTCGCGGGTCGCCCTGCTGGGCAACGGCCTGGGTGGCAATGTCAGCTTCGTCAGCACCGGGGTTTTCCCCGCCCAGATCAAGGCTGCCGTGGCCCTGTCCCCGGGCTTGTGGGATTCTCGGACCCTGGAGCCGGTGGTGGTGGGCACCGGGCTCAACCCCTTTGCCCCGCACTCCATCCTCTACCTCGTCAGTGCCGACGACGTGGTCCCCATCGACGCCACCGATCAGCTCGAGTTCAGCAACTTCTCCAATACCCTAGCCGGACTCACCGGCGCCCCGAAGACCGTCAAGGTGTTCTCCAACTCCTCCGACCACGGCCTCGATCTCCTGCACAACAAACCCGAGGCCGTGCAACTGCTGCTGGCCTGGCTGGAATCCTATCTCTGATTCCCCTCCTGGCGCCCGGACCTGGGTATGCTCGGTGCCTTCAATCGCAGTGCTGATCCCCGCCCTCAACGAAGAGCAGGCCATCGCCCAGGTTCTGGCCGCCATCCCCACCGGGTTGGTCCGCGAGGTGGTGGTGGTGGACAACGGCTCCACCGACCGCACCGCCGAGGTCGCGCGCCATGGGGGGGCCAGGGTGATCAGTGAACCCCGCCGCGGCTACGGCCAGGCCTGCCTGAGCGGGATAGCCGCCCTCGGGCCGGCCGAGATCGTGGTCTTCCTCGACGGCGACTACAGCGACTTCCCAGAAGACATGCCCGCCCTGCTCGATCCCATTCTGCGGGGAGAGGCCGACCTGGTGATCGGCTCGCGGGTGCTAGGGCAACGCGAGGCCGGCGCCCTGCTGCCCCAACAGCGGCTGGGCAACGCCCTGGCCACCTGGATGATCCGCCTGCTCTTCGGGGTGCGCTACACCGACCTGGGGCCCTTCCGCGCTATCCGCAGCGAGGCGCTCGACCGCCTGCGTATGCAGGACCGCAACTACGGCTGGACCGTCGAGATGCAGGTAAAGGCCGCCCTCGCCGGCCTGCGGCTGGCCGAGGTGCCGGTCCGCTACCGCCGGCGGGTGGGCACCTCCAAGATCAGTGGCACCCTCGCCGGCACCCTCAAGGCCGGCTACCGGATCATCGCCACCATTCTCCGCTACCGCCGGGGTTGGGTCCCGTGAACCTCGCCCTCCTGTCGCTGCTGGCCCTGGGGCTGGTTTTGCGCCTGTGGGGGATGGGCCAGGGTTACCCAGAGTTCTACGGCCATGTCGACGAGATCGGGGTGGCCGCCAGCATCTGGAACTTCTTCCGCGCCGGCACCCTGCTGCCCACCGAGTTCACCTATCCCACCTTCTATTCCTACCTCACCGCGGCGGCGATCTGGGTTTCCGGGGTCTGTGGCCTGACCCCCGGGGCGGGCAGCCTGCTCGACTCGTTGGTGCTCGAATCCTTCCTCAATCCGGCTTGGGCCGCGCTGGTGGGCCGGGCGCTGAGCGCCGGCCTCAGCTGCCTGAGCATCTACCTGACCTACCGGCTGGGCTGCGAGGCCTTTGACCGGCGGGTGGGAATGGTGGCCGCGCTGTCTATGGCGGTGGCTCGGGTGCCCGTCGAGCAGGCCCACCAGGCGCTGCCCGACAGCGCCATGGCCTGCCTGGCGATGTGCTGTTTCTACTGGTCCTGGAAGGTGTACTGCCGGGGGGGGTGGAGCGACTACCTGTGGGCCGGGGTCTTTGCCGGCCTGGTAGTGGCGACCAAGTACAACGGGGCGTTCACCGGCCTGGCGGTGGCTGCCGCCCACCTGCTGCGCGTGGGCAAGGGAGGGCTGTGGTCGGCAAAATGGTGGGCGGCTGTCGGTTGCGGCGTGGGGGCGCTTTTCGCCGGCTCGCCCTACCTGTTCATAACCCCTGAGCAATACCTGCAGGTGGCCAGTTATCAGGTCTCGAGTCTCGATTTCGCCCTGCGGGAGACCACCCCCTGGTGGTGGGTTGGGCGCGGTCTGGTGCAGGTGGAATGGGCGATTGGGGTGCTGATGGCGGCGGGGTTGGCGCTGGCGATCTGGGAAAGGCGGCCAGTGGACTGGATCTTCCTGGCGGCCTGGATACCCAGCTTCCTCTACATTGGTTCCTGGACCCGCGAGAGCCTGCACTACCTGTTGCATTTCTATCCGCTGCTGGCCCTGGGTGCAGCCAGGGTGCTTTGTCACTTCGGCAACCGGCTCCCCGCGCAGCCGCTCTCGTATTATGTGCTGATCGGCGCGTTGGTGTTGCCCAACCTCTGGGCCGGCGTCGGCCGGGTGCGCGAACTTGCCTGGGCGGATACCCGGCTCTTGGCAGGGAGGTGGATCGAGGAACACCTGCCGGCAGGGGCAAAACTGGGCATGACCTGGCTGCCCTACGCTCCGCGAGTGGACCTGGAGAGCAACAGGCAGAGCCTGCGCGAGTACTGCCGGAACCGGCCTAGTATGCTGGCGCCCCTGGAGCGGGCCTGGCAGTTGCGACCCGCGTACCAACTGCAAAACCTGGAGGTCTGGCTAAGAGAGCCGGTGGTGCCCGAGGCCTATGCGGGGGTGGTGGACCTGGCGGACCCGGAAACCAGGCGGGTCTTCAGCCGGGGTTGGCGCAGCTTGCGCCAACTGCGCGAACAGGGCGTCGAATACCTCGTCCTGCCCGAAGCGATCTACGGCCGTTTTCTGGAGGGAGAAGCGCCGGCAGAGCGCAGCGCTGCCCAGTACCACCTGCTGAAGAACCGGGCCTACTTTTCCCAGTTCACCGCCGGGTACAGCGCCGGCCTGAGCCGGGTGGCCTCCTTTGCTCCCGGGCCGGGAGTCAGGGGCGGCGCCATCCACATCTTCAGGCTGGCGCCCTAGCCGAGCAGGATGCCCATCACCCGCTCCACCGTGACCCGCGACTGGATCATCACCGACTGCGCCGCCTGGCCGAGGATCTGGCTGCGGGAGAGATTGGCGATCTCCTCGGCGAAATCGGCGTCTCGCACCGTCGACTCGGCTGACTGGATATTCTCCATGGCGTTGGCCGTGAAGTTGATGGTATAGTCCAGCCGGTTCATCACCGCGCCCACCGCGCCTCTTTCGGCCGAGGTTCGGTCGATGGCCAGATCGAGCATGTTCATCGCCACCAGCGAGGAGGCCTGGGTATTGACGCTGGTCAGGCTGAGGTTCAGCACCCCGCCGTCGACGGTCATGTCCCTGAAGTCGTATTCGAGGCGATCGGCCGGCGTCGCGTCGCCGCCCAACTGGAAATCCCCCCCGGTGCCTGCGGCGATGCTGATCACCTGCCCGTCCAGGTCGCCGTCCACGTAGCTGCCCGCCGCCCCGGCGACCTGCTCGCCGGCCAGTTCCACCTCGATCCCCAGGCGGTCGAATTGGGCCATGGTCACCGTGCCATCCGCGACCTTGTTGCCGTCCAGCACCACCCCTAGGTCCAAGGTCTGGGTCACCACGCCGTTGCCCAGGGTCAGGGTGTGGTCATCGCCGTCATCAATAAAGGTATAAATGCCTTCTTGGGCGCCGGTGACCCTCACCCGGAAGACACCGTTGTCCGCCTGTTGCTGCAAGGCGGTGGAAGCGCCGGTGTCGAGGGTGTTGCCGAATCCGTAGAGCAGGGACTGGTCGTTGTAGCGGGTCGAATGGGCGATGCTGTTGACGTGTTCCTTGAGCTGGTTGTACTCGGCGTTGATCGCCTCGCGGTTGTCGTCGGTAAGGGTGCCGTTGCTCGACTGCACGCTCAGTTCGCGCATACGGATGAGCACGCCGCTGATTTCGTCCATCGCCCCTTCGGCGGTGCGCAGCATGTCGAGGGCGCGCTCGGTGTTGCGGGTGCCTTCGGCCAGCCCGCCCAATTCGGCTCTCATGCCCTCGGAGACCGCCAAGAGACTGGCGTCGTCGCGTCCAGAATTCACCCGCAGTCCGGAGTTCAGATGCTCGCGGGTGGTCTGGGATTCGCGCTGGACCCGGTTGAGGTCGACCCGGGCGCGGTCCATGGTCGCGTTGCTGTTGATACGGATGGCCATCAGCAAGAACCTCCTTGTTCTAGCTGCCGACACGGCAGGAATGGGTGGAGCAGGTGGGGATTGTTATATTAAATGATATCAAATAATATTACATGATATTTATCGGTATCCCTGCCCGGGCCTCCAGTATTTTTCGTTTTTTTCCTCTCGTTGAAAAAAAAATGGCAAAAGCGCTAAAGTAGAGGGCAAAAGGTGTCGATAGACGGAATGCCCGAGCTCTGCGTAGGCTGGCCGAGGACCCAAATCGCGGCCGCTGCGGGCGGAAACAGAGGAAAAAGTGACTATGGCACTCAGAGTAAATACCAATATAGGAGCCCTGATGTCGCAGCGTCTGGTCGGCCGCAACGTCGAGGTCGTCAACCGCCAGATGGAGCGCTTGGCCTCGGGGTTGCGGGTCAACCGGGCCGCGGACGACGCCTCGGGGTTGGTGGTTTCCGAAGGAATGCGCGGCGAGTTGTCGGGCCTGACCCAGAACGTGCGCAATGCCGAACACGCGGTCGATCTCTTGCAGGTGGCCGAGGGCTCGATGCAGGAGGTCGGCAATATGCTGATTCGTATGCGCTCCCTGGCGCTGCAGTCCTCTTCGAGCACGCTCAACGATTCCAACCGCGAGTCGCTGGCCGCCGAGTTCACCCAGCTGTCCAACGAGATCGACCGCATCGCCCAGGCCACCAGCTACAACGGCCTGAATCTGCTCACCGGTTTTGGCAACCAGGTCAGCACCTCTTCTACGGCCCTCACCACCAGCAGCAGCACTGGGGTGACCAACGTTCAACTTTCGGCCAGCGATGCGGGCAGTTTCAGTTTTGTCGACGGCACCGGGGACCAGCAACTCACCTTGGGGAACGGCACCGTGACCCAGACCCTCAATCTGGGCACAGTGTTGGACGAGGGACTGGTGGCCACCGGCACCAGCGTGGTCGCCAATTTCGACCGGCTGGGCATTCAGGTGACCCTGGCCGGCGCCGGGGTCACTGGCGCGGCGGGCAATTACGTGGACGGCGACCTGAACAACACCACTCTGCAAATCGAAGGCGGTTCCTTCGGGGGCTTTCAGATCGGCCCGCGCGACAGTCAGGTACACCGCCTGGATGTGAACATCTCCGACTTGAGGGCCTCGGGCGAGGTGTTGGGAATCGACCGCCTGTCCATCGCCTCCCAGAGCAGTGCGAGAGCGGCGCTCAACGGCTTGGACCAGGCCATCGACACGGTATCGGGCGAACGGGGCAGGCTGGGTGCAGTGCAGAACCGGCTCTCCCATACCATCTCCTTCAGCGAAAACGAAATCGAGAATATCCAGGCCTCCGAGGCCTCGATCCGCGATGCGGACATTGCCCTGGAAGCCACCAGTCTGAGCCGGTCCCGCATCCTCCTGCAGAGCAGCAACTCGATGTTGGTCCAGGCCAATGTGCGCTCGATCCAGGCGCTGACCCTGCTCTAGGGGCCTTCCCGCCTTGACGGCGGCCGAGGTGGCAGATAAGTTCTCTGCATGCCCAGGGAACCCGCCCGATGAGGATCGAGGATTTTCACTTCGAGCTGCCTCCTGAACTGATCGCCCAATACCCCGCGCCCCATCGCGATAGCTCCCGACTGCTGGTCCTCAACCGCGCCGATGCCTCCATCCAGCACCGCGCCTTTGGTGATCTGCCGGGGTTGCTGGATTCCCGCGACGCCCTCGCCTTCAATCAGACCCGCGTGGTGCCTGCCCGCCTGAAAGGCAAGAGCGCCGGCCGCGACAGCGCCGTCGAACTGCTCTTGATCCGCCAGGAAGGCGAGCGCTGGCTGGTGATGGGCAAACCCGCCAAACGCCTCGGCGTGGGCAGCCGCGTGGAATTCGGCGGGGGCCGCCTCAGCGCCCAGGTTGTCGCAGAGGCAGGCCCTGGCCGGGTGTGGGTGAGTTTCGAGCCTCCGCAGGTGCGCCAGTTGCTCCCCTCGCTGGGCGAGATCCCCTTGCCCCCCTATATCCGCCGCCCGCTCGAGGAAGAGGACAAGGAGCGCTACCAGACGGTTTTTGCCCAGGTCGAAGGGGCGATAGCCGCACCGACGGCAGGGTTGCATTTCACCCCCCAGCTGCTGGACCGCATCGCCGCGCGGGGAACGGCACTGGTGCCGGTGCTCCTGCACGTGGGGCCAGGGACTTTTGCACCTGTGCGCAGTTCAGACCCGACCGAACACCAGATCGAACCCGAGTACTACCAGATCAGCCAACCCAGCGCCACCCAGTTGCGCCAACGCCGCCGCGAGGGCGGCCGCATCGTGGCGGTGGGCACCACGGTGGTGCGCACCCTGGAGACCGCCTGTGAAGACAGCGGGGAACCAGTGGCCGGCGAGGGGTGGACCGCCAAGTATATCTATCCGCCCTACACCTTCCGCGCCGTCGACGCCCTGGTGACCAACTTCCATCTGCCCGAATCCACACTCCTGCTGCTGGTGGCCGCCTTTACCGGCCGCGAACTGATGCTGGAGGCGTACCGGCAGGCGGTAGCCGCCAGATACCGGTTCTACAGTTACGGCGACGCGATGTTGGTTCTCTGATGGCGACCGACGCCGCCCTGGTCATTGTCCCGGCTGCGGGCCGGGGCCGCCGCATGGGGGGCGAGGTGCCCAAACAGTATCTGCCGCTGGCGGGCCGCCCCTTGCTCTGGCATACCCTCGCTGCCCTCGAGGGCAGCCCGCTGGTATCGGCGCTGGTGCTGGCGGTACACCCCGACGACCAGGCCCTGGTCCATTCCCTGGCGGCCGATTTTCCCAAGGTCCGCAGCCTGGTTTTGGGTGGGGAGGAACGGGCCGATTCAGTGCGGGCTGCCTTGGCAGCCACCGCCGAGGCAGACGAGCTGATCCTGGTCCACGACGCGGTGCGGCCCTTTGCCTCCCCGGCGCTGATCGAGCGGGTCATCGCCGCTGCCCGGCAATGGGGGGCGGCCGTCCCGGCGCTGCCGGTGCGCGAGACCATCAAGGTGGTCGACGAAGGGCAGGTCACCGCAACCCCGCCCCGCAGCCACCTGTGGGCAGCGCAGACTCCGCAGGGATTCCGCAGATCCCTGCTGCTGGAGGCCTTTGCCCTCCCGCCGGCGGGAGGACAGGCCACCGACGAGGCCATGCTGATCGAACAGCTGGGGCATCCGGTCCGGGTCGTGCCCGGCGAGGCGGCCAATTTGAAGATAACCACCCCAGAGGACCTGGCCTGGGCCGGATGGTGGCTGGAGCAAAACACAGAGGACCGGATGGAAAAGCGAGGTGTTCGGGTCGGTCAGGGTTACGACGTACATCGCCTCGAGGCCGGCAGGGAGCTGGTCCTGGGGGGGGTTTCAATCCCTTTCGAGCGGGGGTTGGCGGGGCACTCGGACGCCGACGTGTTGATCCACGCGGTTATGGATGCGCTGTTGGGTGCTGCTGGATTGGGGGATATAGGCCGCCTCTTTCCCGACACCGACCCGCGTTTCCGGGGCATCTCGAGCCTGTTGCTCCTGGGCCAGGTGGGGGAGCGGCTGCGCGAAGTGGGCGCCCAGATCGTCAATATCGACGCCACCCTCTTGGCCCAGAGGCCGCGGATCACCCCACATGTGCCGGAGATGATCAGCCTGATGGCCGCCGCGCTTGAGGTGGAACCAGGCTGCCTCTCGATCAAGGCCACTACCAACGAGGGACTCGGTTTCGTGGGCCGCGAGGAAGGCATCGCCGCCCATGCGGTCGCCCTGGTCGAGCGCTGAGCTGTGGAAGAGTATCTCAACCGATTGAGCATCGAACTGGGGCAGTGGCCCCCGGCCCTGGTCTACGGGGCCCTCGTCCTCAGCGCCTTCCTCGAAAACGTGATCCCCCCGGTGCCCGGAGACACGGTGGTGGTTTTCAGCGCCTACCTGGTCGGGCGGGGGGTGCTGGGATTCTGGGCGGCCTATCTGGCCACCTGTGCGGGGGGAATGGCCGGTTTCATGGCGATGTACTATCTGGGGTACTCCCGGGGCCGGGCTTTCTTCGTGTCCCGAGGCGGGCGCCTGTTCACGGAGGAAAATATCGCCAAGGCCGAGGGGTGGCTCTCGCGCTACGGGCTGGCGCTGGTGGCGGTGAACCGCTTCCTCAGCGGCGTCCGCTCGGTGATCGCCCTGGCGGCCGGCATGGGGCGTATGGACTGGAAACGGGTGGCCCTAGCTGGGTTCGCCAGCATCGCCCTCTGGAACGCGCTGATGTTCTATGCCGGCATGCTGGTGGGACAGCATTGGGGCCGGGTGCTCGAATACCTTGAGGAGTACAACCGGGTGCTCTCCGGGGTGCTGGTGGTCGTGGCCCTGGTGCTGGCCTGGCGCTGGTGGCGGGGGCGCCCGAGGGCTTGACAATACAAGAATAGGGGCTTAATTTTTACCCTTTCGAAGAATCCGGCAGTGTCACGCGTTTTTACCGACGGTCAATTGCCATGAAATTCAAGACTTATAGCCCCAAAGCCGGTGAGATCGAGCACCAGTGGTTCGTGGTGGACGCCTCCGGCAAGACCCTGGGCCGCCTGGCCTCCAAGGTCGCCCAGGTCCTGCGGGGCAAACACAAGCCCACCTATGCTCCCCACGCCGACATGGGCGATCACGTCATCATCATCAATGCCGAGAAGATCCAGGTCAGCGGGCGCAAGGCCGAGCAGAAGGTCTACCACCGCCATACCGGCTATCCGGGCGGCCTGATTACCACTGGGTTCCGCCAGCTGCAGGCCGGCCATCCCGACCGGATCATCAAGAAGGCGATCTGGGGGATGTTGCCCCACAACAGTCTGGGCCGGCAGATGCTCAGAAAACTCCGGGTCTATGCCGGCGGCGAGCACCAGCACGTCGCCCAGAAACCCCAATCTCTGGAAGTGTAACCCACAGCGAGGTCTTGGCAGTTATGCCTGAGGGAATTTTCGAAGCCACTGGCCGGCGGAAGACATCCACCGCGCATGTGCGCCTGCGCCCGGGTTCGGGCCAGGTCTTTATGAACGAGCGCGCCGTCGCCGAATACCTGCGCCGCGAGTCCCTGGAGATGATCCTGCTCCAGCCTCTGCAGCTCACCCAGACGCGCGCCAACTTCGACATTCATATCTCCTGCGTCGGCGGTGGATTGCGCGGACAGGCCGGCGCGGCCTGTCTGGGCATCGCCAGGGCGCTGATCCAGTACGACCCGGCCATGCGCGAGGCACTCAAGCGCGCCGGTTTTCTCACCCGCGATCCGCGCGAAAAAGAGCGGATGAAATACGGCTTGGCCGGCGCCCGCAAGCGCTTCCAGTTCTCCAAGCGCTGAGGTCCGGTACATCCCGTTCCCGCACCCATTCCACACGCCCTTCGATAGCCGCAGCCGTGTTCCCGCGGGGAGTTCCCGCGGGAATTCTGCGTCTAGAGGAAAAGGGCGGAGGCCCAACCCAAGAGGAGCAGGCAATGCCAGAAATCGTGATTCGCGACTTGCTTGAGGCCGGTACCCATTTCGGGCACCAGACCCGCAGATGGAACCCGAAGATGAAGCAATTC
>SXGT01388413.1_pt1 | contig 17114 bp, 15 predicted proteins | sample 3176221 | NCBI WGS metagenome assembly SXGT01 (sample SAMN11356862, study PRJNA531348) | freshwater metagenome | isolation source: freshwater sample F1-120 | place: China: Fuxian Lake, Yuxi | collected 2017-12-25 | reverse complement strand
TGGAATACATGGCACTGGGCAAACCGATCGTCCAGTTTGATCTGACTGAAGGACGCTTCTCGGCGGGCGATGCGTCGCTCTATGCACGCCCCAACGACAGCGTCGACCTGGCCGAGCGAATGCTGCGGCTGCTGGATGATGAAGCCCTGCGCGCGCGCATGGGTGCCTATGGGCGCCAGCGCGTCACGGACAAGCTCGCCTGGCACTACGAAGCACCGAAGTTGCTGGCGGCCTACGCCTGCCTGTTGCCCGGCACAAGACAGGCAACATCGAGCGAGACGCCCTCTACCCAGGAAAAGTCGGCGCTGGCAGGACGGCACTAATCACATGCAAGTTCTGTCCCCTGACGCAGGGATCCTTGCAGGCGATATTCGCTCTGCCTGGGGCGACCTGAAAACCGCCATCTCCGGTCCGATCGAGCAGTTCGCCTGGTGGCAGTCCTGTGCCGAGAGTTTGCCTGGGGTCGGACGCGTTCGGCCGTTCCTCGTCCGCGCCAACGGAACCTTCCTGGCGATAGCCCCATTGGCCTTGCGTCCCGGCCTTTTGCCCCGGTTGGAGCTGATCGGCATCAGGCAACTCTTCGAACCGATGGATTTCATCTATTCGAGTCCTCCTGCACTCGCCAACTTGTGCGATCAACTGGCGCAACAAAAGCTGCCGCTCGACCTGCAGCGGGTGCCACGCCATTCACCGCTGATCGGACAATTAGAGCGGGCCTTCAAGGGCCGTGGTCTGCTGCGGGTGAGTGCCACGACGCCCTATCCCTTTCTGGTGATCGATGCCAGCTGGGCGGATCCCGAGCCCCACTTCAACGCCGGCCGCCGTTCGGATTTTCGCCGGGCGATGCGCAACGCTGAAAAAGTCGGCAGTGTGCGGTTCGAGGTGATCATCCCAGTGGCAGCCACGCTGGACGGACTGCTCGCGGAAGCTTACGCAACGGAAATGCAGGGCTGGAAAGGCGAGCGGGGAAGCGCCCTGGCAATCGATCCGATCCGGGCAGATTTCTATCGACGCTACTTTTCCGAGTGCATGGCGCAAGGCATCTTGCGCCTTGCCTTCATGCGCATCGACGGCGTGGCAATCGCCATGCAGATCGGGGTACGGGTCAACAACCGCTTCTGGCTGCTCAAGATCGGTTACAACGATGCCCATGCCCGCCTGTCCCCGGGCAGCCTGCTGATGCTGGAGGTGGTTCGTCATGCTGCACAGACCGGGATTGAATCCATCGAGTTCCTCGGTGCGGTCGAACCATGGACCCAAACCTGGACGCAGGCCGAGCGCGAATGCGTGCATATCCGCGGCTACCCGAGAGGATTCCTGAGTTGCGCCGTCTTCGTCGTGGATGCGGCCAACTGGGCGGCGGCACAAATAATCAGGCGCTGGAAAGATGTCAGGGGTTAAGGTTCGCTCTTTCGCAAGGGAGCGACTGGCTGCCCTGTCCCACTATCTGAGCCGTGCCTATATCGCCGGTCCCGAACTGGAAGATGCGATGACCGCCTTCGACCGACTTACCCGTAACGGGCAAGCGGGCACGATCGGCTATTTCAACCCTGCGCGCCAGCCGGCGGACGAGATCGCCAGGATCGACCGCCAGATTCTCGCCGCGCTGGGCATGATTCGGCGCGATGCTTATGTTTCCATCAAGGTGCCGCCGCTGGGGTTCGATGTCGCTCTGATCGAGGAGATCGCCCGCCAAGCGGAGACCGTCAGGGTCGGCATTCATTTCGATTCCCATGCGATCGAAACCACGGATGCCACTTTCGCCTGCATCGAAGCTGCCTTGCGGCACACCGGCCAAATTGGCTGCACCCTGCCGGGACGGTGGCCGCGCAGCCTGCAGGAGGCCCGACGCGCCATCGACCTGAAGCTGCGCGTACGGGTGGTCAAGGGCCAGTGGGCGGACCCCGCGCACCCCCAGTCAGACATCAGTGCGGGTTTCCTGCGGGTTATTGACACGCTCGCCGGCAAGGTACCAGCTGTCGCCGTCGCCACCCATGATCCCGTCCTGGCACGTGAGGCGCTGGGGCGCTTGCGATCTGCGGGCACGACTTGCGAACTGGAACTGCTGTTCGGCTTGCCGATGCGGGCCGTCTCGGCAGTGGCCCGGAACATGAACGTGCCGGTACGGGTATATATACCGTTTGGCGCGGCCTGGTTGCCCTATGCCCTGACGCAACTGGTGAACAACCCGAAAATCCTGTGGTGGCTGTTGAAAGACGCGGGCGCTGCAGCCAGCCAGCGGATCAGCACCGCCGGGGGCCGAGCGGGCTAGCGTCGCGTTGCACTCAAATTCTCGAAATCGAAATCCACTTCCATGCCCGCACGCGCCTTGATCTGCGTACCAAGGGCGCCTTGACTCGCTCCAATAAATAGCCAACAAAAGGTCTCAGATCATCGGCAGCAAAAACCGCATCGACTTTCCGGTCTGGGCCACTGATCGAACGCCACCAATCGCGCAAACTGAGCGCACCACGTTGATGCAGCGTTCTGGCCGCCCAGACATCTTCCGCGATATTGATCCACTTGGCGCCTTCCTGCCAGGTTGTGACGGGCGTCACCGTAAGTCCTGCCATGTCCATAAAGGCAATATAAGGAAGATCGACGCCGCAAGCGGCGCCAATCCCAATCGTATTGACCGCACGGCCGTTGATCTCGATCAGCTTGTACTTCCCGGTGCGGGGATCCAGCTTCCACTCGACTCCTGACATGCCGTGAAACCCCAAGCCCTGCAACAAGCGGAGCGATTGATCGACTACTGTCTGGTCGAAGCAGGAAACAGTCAACGTGCAATAACCGAAGTCGACCGGGAGTTGGCGGATCTTTTTGCGGACACAATAGGCGAGTGGCTTTGACTGCGCATTGAAGTAGGAGAGGAAAGTGAACAAACGGTCGTCGGCGCCGCCGATGACCTCCTGAATCATCACATGCTGGTCTCCTGCAGCAATCGCCCGGTACTTGTCGATCAACGCTTGCGGCGTATGTACCGCGAACCCCTTGTTGCCCTTGCTGACACCCTTCATCGCCGCGCGTCGCCATGCGTGCGCGACCAGTGGCTTGATCACATAAGGGTAATGGGGCAGAACAGGGGCCAGTTGGCTCACCTCGGTGATATCGTGCGGAAAATAGGTCTCGGGAATCGGTATCCCCAGACTCTCGGCATAGGCGTACTGCTTCTGCTTGTCGATCAGCCCACCCATGACGTCCCATGGCGAAGCCATGACCGCAAACGACTGACTCAGCACTTCGTGGTGCCTGGAGATGAAATAGGCGCAATCATCACTTGCCGGAATCAGGATTGCAGGCCCTGGGTAGCGTTGCCGCATGCTGATCAGGAAATCCAGCAAGTCCTGCTCTGATTTGTAGAAATCCGGGGATATCTCCACCTGTCGGCAATATTTCGACGTCAGGCTGCGATCCATTCGATTGGGATGGATGCGCACGACAGGTACCCCATGACGGCCCAGCGAACGCGTGATGGTCAAGGCAATGATGCTGGTTGACATGACGATCCGCTGCGGATCAGACTCGTGCGTCATGACAAATGCCGTTGGCAGATCGGAACGGGTGTTTTTCATGATGTCACCGCCTCGTCCGGCACCACCGTCGGTTCGGCAACGCGCTCCGGGTTGCCGACATAGGCGGTTCCGCGCATGATGATCCGCGCACTGCGCTGGATGCTGGCATTCTCAATCACCAGGCCATTCGCCCCGGAGAACCATTGCAACCGCACCGCCAGCACCCCGGACGGATGGGCGATACGCAGCGTAAAGGGTGAATCGGCAGGCGCAATGATGTCATTCACCAGGGTACCGGGAATGGCCGCTGCCGCCGCAAGGCTGATCGCCCCCGACACGGCATACGCCTTATGCACCTTGGCCTTGTTAATGATGCGCGCCACAATGTCCGCATCTCGGTGCGCTGAATCAAGGGCAACATGCCGACTGATAATCGCCATCTTGACCAGACGCGGACTAATAAACGGGGCACCGCCAAAGCGGTACTGGTTGACACACTCGGCCACCTTCTCGCGTACGGCCTCGATCGCGGTACGAAACTGTGAATTGCCATCCAGTTCTTCCGCCGTTTCCGTTCCTCGCAGGCCGAAGGATTCGGCCCTGACGAAGGCATAGAGCGTACCGGCATCAACGATCGACACCTTGAGAACCCGCTGCGGACCAAGCGATAGACGCGTGACGGACTGGCCGGTCGGCAGCAGCCTGCCGGTCACCGCGCCACTCGGATTATGGAATACCAGATCGACCAAAGCTGCGCTCTCATCCGAGGTGGCCGACATGGCCTGGGTCGCGTCGGCACCGGGCGCCAGCGGAATCTGGGCAATGATCGTTTTCTGGTTGCTGCGGCAATAAATGGTGGCTGTCGTGACCGGCGCCTGCGGCGCAATCAGCCCTTCGGCGAGGGCGAAACAGCCAACCCCGGCAATCAGGTTGCCGCACATGATGCCGTGTCCGACAGCGGCCTCGGCAATACCCACTTCGACAGACTCGTATTCGACATCGATACCCGGTCGCATCGACGGCGCAACGATCGCCACCTTGCTGGTCAGCGGATCAGCCCCGCCCAGACCGTCGATCTGGCGCGGGTCGGGGCTGCCCATGAGCGCCAGCAGCAGTTGATCACGCTTACTCGGGTCATGGGGCAAATGTTTTTCAAGGACAAAAATGCCTTTACTGGTTCCGCCCCGGATGATTGAACAAGGAATTGCCTTCATATGTCGCCTCCTAACGGTAGATCAGCGCAAAAGTGTCCGATGGCCAAACGGCCGTCGGCTTCCGGTAGGCCCAGAGACTGACATCCGTCAGCCAACGCAATGGCTGCTGGAGTTGCAGCCAGCCACAGGTTCTTGAGAGCCAGCGACTCAGCCGGATGGATTGTCGCTCGCTCAACAAGCGCCGTCCGGCAATCGCAAACGGGCCAAAACCGATGCCGGCGAATTCGACGAACTCGAAGCCGGTTCGCTCGATACTGGCGCTCACCGTCCGAAAGTCGAGGAAACGGCCAATCTCGAATTTCTCCGTCGCCGCAAGATCGCGCCGTCGGAGAAATTTTCTGGCCAGGTGTTTCATGAGAACCACGGGGTCGGACACGATCGGATTGAAGACATTCCGGTAACTGAGGATCATCGTCCCCCCTGGCCGCAGCAAGCGATGAATTTCGCGTAGTACGTCCGTATAGTCCTCGATGTAGCTGATCACCCCGAGGCAGACCACGACATCGAATGAAGCATCGGGGTAGGCCGTCTTGCGGCAATCACCCTGGTACAGGCGACCGTCATCGAGTCCCATTGCGCGCAACCGGATCCGCGCGTTGTCGAGCATATCATCGGCATAGTCAATACCGATGACATCGACACCGCGCTGGCGCAACGCGCTCACCACAGGTCCGGCACCACACCCCAGATCAATCACCCGCGCAGATGCGGGTGCCAGCCGTTGCACCATCGCCACGGCGGCATCGCGCCGCAAGCGGAAATTATCTTCATCGAGCCGTTCGGTTTCGGCGGCATACATATCATGCCACTTGGACGCTGCGCCCGCATGCGAGAACTTGCTGCGCACGGCATCCATGGCACTCGTCGTCATTGGTCGAACTGGCACAGCGCGCTCCTCTAAGCTGAAATCAGCGCCGGCGTTTCGCTCGACATGCTGGCTTTTGCGCCATGTCGATGAGCATTCTCGTCGCCACCGTTAAACAGGTTGGTATCGCCATTGATCTTGATGATCTCGAAGGCCTCGGCAAACCGGGTATGTATCTGGTAACCCCGATACATGGCTCGACCGCGCACACCTTCCAGCCACCACTCGCCATTGCGCTTCATCTGGCTGGCATGCGCATGAATGCTGGCCAGTTTGCGATCAATGTATTCCGACACATCGATCAGGTATTGGGCGCGAAAGCCCGCCGGCGTGATGCCGCCGGGAATGGTCTGTTCATACATGTAGACATTGAAATTGTTCTTGCGGGTCGCCGCGATGATGCAACGCGTGACATTGACGTGATCCTGATGCGAATCCTCGATCCAGTGGGTAAAAACCGAATGTGGCCGAAACTGCTTGATCACCGAATCGATGGCGCCGATGCTGTAGCGGTTGTAGCCAAGCTGCGAGGCCTTGATCGGCAGGATGATCACGTCCTTGATGCCAAGGATTTTTGCCGCCTCCTGCGCTTCCTGAATGCGCAGGCCACGATCGTCCGGTATCGAGGCGATGCAGGCATAGACCTGGTTGCCGCTCTCCGTGAGACGACAGATGGTGCCCGCCATGCCGATCTCGATGTCATCCGGATGGGCCCCGAACACGATCACGGTTTTGCTGGTAGGGGAATCGCCAAACTCAGGCATTGCGCACTCCTTCAAAGGGGTTGCAGGTGTCAATCAGTTTCGCCAGCCTAGAGGCGCTCCAATAAGTGCATTGAACCTGCGGCCTAGTCCATTTGGCATGATGCATCCCCACGCCCTGCCCTTCCAATCGGCTCAATCCAGCATCAAACGGGCGTCGCCCGTCGGCCCCCAAACTGGGTATCCCAAGACCAGGAGAACCGCCATGATCGTTTCCATCCATCAACCCAACTTCCTGCCCTGGCTCGGCTATTTACATCGCATGATGCAGGCCGACCTGTTTATCGTGCTCGACCACGTGCAGTTCGAGCGTCGCAACTACCAGAACCGCACGCGCATCCGTCTGGACGACCACGAACACTGGCTAACCGTCCCCGTACAGCAACAGTCGCAACACGAACGCATCATCGACAAGCTCATCGACAACCCCGGGGCGGAAGAAACCCGCTGGTGGGGTGCCGACATGATTCGTACCTTGCGCCATGCCTACCGCGATGCCCTGTTTCTCGACCCCTACATCCACAACCTGCGTGACATCCTGGAATCACGCCCGAGACGCTTGGTCGACCTGGACCTGGCAATGCTCAATTTTCTCAGGACGGCGCTCGCCATCGAAACCCCCATGCTGAGGAGTTCAACCCTCAAGGTTGCTGGCACGAAGTCGGATTTAATCCTCAACCTGTGTCTGGAGGTTGGTGCCGACACCTACCTGGCCGGCATGGGCGGCTCGCGCGACTATCTCGACCGTCAGGCATTTGCCCAGGCCGGGGTGAACATCGCCTGGCAGGATTTCAAGCATCCGCGCCATACCCAGTGCGGTACTGGCGAATTCATCGCTGGTCTCTCTGCCATCGACATGCTGCTGAACCTCGGGCCACACAGTCGCGACCTGCTGTGTGGCATGGCCCCCCCCCAATCCCTGCCTGCCGCCCAGATGACCCCACTCAAACTGCGTGAGTTCTGCTTCCTCTGATCGCACAAGATGGCCATCCCCACTTCAATCAATCGACGGCACGATCCCCGCAAGGCACTGGCCAACTGCAACGCCCATCTGGACGTCGCGCGCTCCGCACTCGATCGCGAAGTCAACAAACGCCTGGGCGCCGAGCGGGACATGGGCGAGGAAAATCAGCGACTGCGCGCACAAACCCTCCGTGACCCACTGACCGGTCTTTACAACCGCCGTTACCTTGAAGCATCGATTGTCCGCGAGGAAAGTCGCTCGCGCCGCAGCGGCCAACCCTTGGGCATGATGATGATTGATATCGATCACTTCAAGCGCTGCAGGGACACCTTTGGACAGGCGGCCGGCGATGCCGTGCTAGGCGCCGTGAGTCGTTACATGGAATCACATGCGCGCAGGGAGGACATGCTGTGCCGTTATGGGGGAGAAGCGTTCGTGCTGTTCATGACGAATACCCGCCAGGACAAACTGCGCCAGCGGGCGGAAACGCTACGCAGCGGCGTACCGCAGTTGCAGATCGAGCATGAGACTCGTCCCCTCGGACCGATCACCCTCTCGATTGGCCTGGCCGTATTCCCGGAAAACGGTGACAACCTACCGTCGGTATTGCGGGCAGCGGATGCCGCCCTTGCCGTCGCCAAGCGTGGTGGACACGACCGAGTCGTGGTCGCATTGCCACCTAGAGAATAACGGTTATTTCTTCGCGACGAACCAGCTCTTCTTGCATCTGTAAGCCGTCCAATTCGAGTGCATCGTGTGCAGCCAGGATGCCTACCGGTTTCCCACCATGGTCAACAACAGGTAAATGTCTGTAGCCTCCTTCGTACATCAAATGCAAGGCGTGTCCGAACGGCCTGTCAGACGAAATGGTTTGGACATCACAGGTCATGACCGTCCCCACAAGAATTCGACTTGGGTTAGCGGCCAATGTCACCACACGAAAAACAATGTCTCGCTCCGTGCAAATCCCCACTAAAACGTCATGATCCACTACCACAACCGCAGAGGTGTGCCATTCCTTCATGATAATTGCCGCATCACGCACAGAGGTGGTAGTGGTGACTATAGGGAAAGCGCGTTGCCCGATTACTTCAGATACTCGGCGGTTTGGCATTTGTTTTTCTCCTGGGATGTCAGCGGCCAAAGATGGCCGACCCAGTACGACAGTCTGCTTGAAGTTAAGTTGCAAATGGTTTCGCTGGAGCGCGAGGGATCGATCCTCAATCAGTGCCGACTTATTGGTCCGCCACCAGCAGTGCAAGCGGCAAGTCCGCCAGCGCGCGGTCGAGCGGCAGGCTGACGCGCTCCCCGACGGCGCCGAGCAGTTTGACGGTCAGTCGTGGCACGATGGCGATGACCGCATGGTCGCCCAAGCGACGGGCGTAGGCACAGAGATGATTCGCGTGTTCGCCCAGCACGGCGAGCGGCACGTAGTCGCCGTCGCGGAATAGTTCGGGCCATTCGGCGCGCAGGGCCAGCGTGCGCTGGATCAGGGCGAGCTTGTGGCGCGGGTCAGCCAGCGGGCTGGCAGGATCGAAGCCGTCAAGCTTATCGAGCAAGCGCTGTCGCAGCCCGTAATAGATCGGCTGGCGGTTGTCCGGATCGACCAGGTTGAACTGCCACAGCTCGCAGCCCTGGGAGATATCCGGCACGCCGGGGGCGGTGATTTTGAGCATGGTCAGGTCCAGGCTGTTCAGCAGTCCATGTTGCGCGATGCGCTGCGCAAAGGGAATGAAGTCGGCAAGAAACAGATTTTTGTCGCCGGGAGCGAGTAGTGCCGCGATGAAATCGGCGAGCGCAGTTTCGTAATCGACATTGATGTTGATCCAGTTGCTGTGCTCCTTGGCTTCGCGCACCGCCTTGGTCAGATAGGCCGCGATACGCTTGCGGTAGACATCCAGATCAACGTCGGCCTCCAGCGGCCAGGTATGACCACAAAACCCGATGTCTTTGTCACTGTCGAATATGTGCGCCACTTACGGCAACCGCGACTTTTTTATGTTCGATTTCGCACATTGATCGCAGTTCCTTCGGCGTAAGGTGATCATTCAGCGCCTGCAGCGCTAACATTTGTAGTGCCTTCTATCCTTAACTTGAGGACAAGCCATGCTGATCACCTTTAAGCCGCAATCAATGCCAATATTCAGGTCGAAAACCAATCACAACCGAATGGGGGTGACGGAGAATCCGTTGCCATCGCCCAGCGAGTCTTACCCTTGGTCGAACTGTTCGAATGGTCGCTGAAGGAAAAGGTACCCGTAGTCTGGGGTGTGTAGTTTGTCCGCTTGCCCAAAGTATCAAATGATCAATATGGCCACCGACTTCCTCGCCCGGGATATCACCCCGCGGCTGCGGGCGCTGGCATGGTTTGTCGGTCTTGTCAGCATTGCGGCGCTAGGTTTTCTGCGCACCGCTACGGATGCCGAGTATGCCTTTGCCTCAGCGGTCATCATCCCGGTGGTCTTCGTTGCCTGGATTGGCGATCGCAAGGCGGGCATGGTGTTTTCGCTGCTGGCGGCGACGATGATGTTGGCAAGCTCCAGCTTGTTGGCCGAACGCCAATTCAGCGTCTGGTGGATACCCTACATCAATGCCCTTACCCGATTCGCCACCTATGCATTCATCGTTCACCTGGTGGTGATGGTGAGAACCCTGCTGGAACGGGAACGGGAAATCGCCAGTCACGATGCCCTGACCGGGCTGCTCAACCGGCGTGCATTTTTCGAGGCAGGAAATGCTGAGGCCGACCGTTCCCGGCGCTACGGCCATCCGCTTGCCGTTGCCTACCTGGATCTGGACAACTTCAAACGCCTCAATGACCGCCAGGGCCACGAAGCCGGGGACCGGGCGCTGCAGGCGGTGGCTAAACGCTTGGTGGGCTCGCTGCGGAATACCGATCGTTTGGCCCGCCTGGGCGGCGACGAGTTTGCCGTGCTGCTGCCGGAAATCAGTCATGATGCCGCGACAGAAGCTGGCCACAAGATCGCCGCCGCAGCTGGTGCCGCCCTCAAGGAATTTCCGCCCGTTTCCGCCAGCATCGGCATCGCTTGGTTCGAGCGTGCCGAGGGCGACTTTTCTGCCATGCTGGATGCAGCCGATTCCCTGATGTACAAAATCAAGCAGGAAGGCAAGCATGGCATGCGGGTTGAGCGCTTCGCATCACATGGCCCCAGCCAGCCGCCAGAGGAATCCCGGTAATCTACCAGGCCATACTCGCCCTATGCCTTATGGTGTTGCCTGCTGTCGTTCAATCGAAGCTAAAGTTATAGAACACATCGACCGCATTATCCCCGCCGGCCCTCGTGACGAGCGAAACGCGCGGCGTCAGCGCATAAGTGAACTTCAGGGTACCGGTCACCGCCGTCAGGCCCTGCTCGTAGCCGAGCCAGGCGCGGTCTGAAAACCGTTTGCCGACGGTGAGGATCTGGTTGGCAAGGATGTCTTGGGTGTCGCTATCCGCTGCCTGGCGCAGCGAGAATTCGTCGACGCCGAGTGCCTGCGCGATCTGCCCGGTGATGCCCCCCGACTGCCCGCCGAGCATTGCACCGGCTGCAGCCACCAGCAGCGAGCTGTCGGCGCCGCCGGCATCCGGTGCGCGGCCGAGGACGATCCACGAGAGCTTTTCCGCGTCCGGCACGGACGGTGTCGATACGAGCCGCACCAGCGGGCGCTGCGCCGTGCCGGTGACGGCGACGCCAGCCTCGACGGCCAAACCCTTGCGCAGCGCCAGCACGTTGAGACCCGGATCATCGAGCCGCCCCTGGAAGTTGACAATGCCGCGATCGACGGTGAGGCGCTGGCCGTAGGCCTCGAAGCTTGCTTCCTGCGTCGCGATGCTGCCGCTGGCGGCCAGCGCGCTCTTGCCGTCGCCGCGCACGCGTACCTTCCCTGCCAGCCGTGCCGTCAGGCCCGCCGCGCGCAGGTGAAAGCGCGGGCCGAGATCGAGCGTGATGTCGGTCTCGACGCGCAGCATGCGCACCGGCCTCGGTTCGCGGCCGCGCACGACAATGTCCTCGGCGAGCTTGGGCCGGCTTGTCGGCGCCTCGAAGATGAAACCGGCATCGGCCGTCAGTTGCGCGTCAAGACGCAATCGCGCAGCGTTATGCGCCAGCCGCGCCGTGCCCGAGGCGACCAACCAGCGCTCGGAATGCTGCGACAGCGGCATACGGTTCAGCGTTGCGTCAAAGTTCGCCCGACGCTGCTTCATGTCGAATGTGCCGCTCACGCTAACGCGCCCCGGCGCCATCTCCGTCAAGCCGACGCTGCGCGCGGCACCCTGCGGCAGGTCGTGTGGCGCGATGAAGTCGAGCCGTTCCAGCACTGCGCGTTCGTCCTCGAAACGCAGCACCAGCACGCCATCGCGCAGATGGACGTTATGCTCGAGCAGGCTGAGGGCCAGCCCGTTGCCGCGCACCAGACCGGCAAGGCGCGGTGCGGTGGGGACCCCGGCGAGCGTGACGTCGAACTCAAGCGCGCCAGCGCTGACCAGATTGCCGCTCATCAACGGCCCGAGGCCGGCAAGATCGGGCATAACCCCCGTCAGGCGCCCGGACAGCGCGCTGCGGCTCACCGACAGTTCGCCCGTGGCGGTCACCACCGCCGGCAGTTCGCTGTCCAACCGCAGTGTTTCGATGCGTCCGCGCCAGCCGGTATCGCGCCAGTCGCTGGCATCGATCAGGGCGCCGGTGGCGGTCAGCGCCAGACGCCGTTTTTCCGGCAGATCAACCGTGGCGGCGAGTTGATGTTGCGCGCGCGTGCCGTCGAAGGAAAGTTCAAGGCGCGGCAAGACCACGCCGGCAGGCAAGTCCACCGCAACGAGCGTCAGGCGCAAGCGCTCCTGTGGCTCGCCCCAGCCACCGCGCAGCGCGAGCTTGCTGTCGCCGAGGGTGAGATCGAGCATACCGCGCAGCCACGCGCGGCCGTTGGCGGCAATAAGGTCACCGATAAGGTCGTCGGCGCGGTCGATGGCGGAGAAAGTCAGATCGCCGGCACCGCCGAGCGGCTGGCCGTCGAGCCGGCTCGGCTCGAAGCGAAAGCGCAGCGCGCCTGCCAGTTGCGGGCGCAATTTGCCTTCGGCCGTGAACCCGGCATTCAGATCGCCGCGCGGCAGACGCGTGAAGTAGGCGGCCGGATCGACATGGCGCAGAGCACCCTCAATGCGCCAGGCGTGTGGCGCCGCCAGCACGAACGCACCACTGCCGGAAATTTCCGCCTTGCCCTGTGCGACCAGGAGACGTGAAAAATTCAGGTTCTCGCCGCGCTGGTCGAGCGTCGCCTCAATGCGCCGCGCGCCGTCGACGAGCGCGAGCGTGGCGCGCTGCGTGACGCCATCCCTGGCGAAGGCGATGCGGCCATTGCGGCGGGCTGGGAAAAACGCTTCATGCAGCGCAGCCGGGTTGAGTCCGCGTACAGCGATGTCCGCCGTACCTTGCGGCAGCGCCTCGCCCGCAGGCCAGAGGAGATCGGCGTTGCCTGTTGCCGTCCCGCCAGCGCCGACTTTTAGCGACAGATCGGAAAGTCTCAGCCGACGCGGCGCATTGTTCCAGTCCAGCCGCAGGTCGGCGGCAAGATGCGTCAGCGGCAGGCCGCCCCGATCGAGCGGCGCGGCGGCGGCGTTGTCGACGCGCAAGCGCCCCACCAGTGCACCGTCTGCATCGGGCGCGAGATCAGCGTCGAGTGCGAGACGGGCACGCGGCCCTGACGGCGCGAAGGCGCGCGGATCGAGGCCGCGCGCGGTCAGACGCAGAGCGGCGAGAGGCTGGGCCGCGAAAGGCGCAAGGCGTGCCTGACCGTCCAGCGAGAAATCCGCGCCGCGGCCGTCGAATGCAAGGGCAATTTCGCCGAGCTTGCCGTCGGCCCGTGCGGCGACGGCGAGCGCCGGTTCGGTCGTCGTTGCCAGCGTCCCCTCACCCGTGAGCGCGAACGGCGCCGCACCGGCCAACGTTCCTTGCGCTGTCAGTGGACCAGCGGCGCTCTTGAGCTTCAGCGAATCCAGCCGGTGCGTTGCACCATCGCTCGCGAATTTCGCCGCAATGTCCTCGGCCAGCGGCGCGGAGGCGCCATGCGCCGCCAGGTTGCCGATTTCCAGCGCTGCCACGCGCACGGCGAGCGGCAGGTGCAGGTCGGCAGGCGGCGTGGTGGCCTCGCTCTCGGCGCGGGTGAATTCGAGGCGCTCGATGCGCAGGCGCTGAATGTCGAGACGGCGCTGCAGCAGTTCGAAAAAATCCCAGTCAAGGACGACATCGTGCAGCGTGTAGCGGTCCGCGCCGGTCGCAATCTCAACCTGGTCGAGCGTCAGCGGCCCGATCAGACGGCCGCGCGCGCCGGCGATGCGCACGGCATCCTCGCTCGCCCAGCCGACGAATGCCGCCGCGCGCTCCAACCCCGCCTGTGACATGAGCAGCCAGACGCTGGTAGCGAAGAAGACCAGCGCGATCAGCGTCGGGATCAGCAACACCGCACGCCGCAGGCTAAGAAATCCTCCAAGTCCCATCAGAACGCCACCATCAGGGAAAAATGCAATTGCCACTGCGCCGTGCGTCCTGCGCGTGCCAGACCATGCGCCAGATCGAGCGCGAGCGGACCGGCCGGGCTTTTCCAGCGCACGCCAGCGCCGATGCCGACAGCAGGATCGAGCGCACGCCAATCATCCGCGGCGTCGCCGGCATCGACGAAGGCGGCGATGCCCCACGGTCCCGCTGCGCTTTCCCCCGCACGCAGCCAGTGGGTGTACTCGGCGCTGGCAATGGCGAGCGCGCGGCCACCGACCACTGCGCGGCCTTCGTGCACGCCGAGGCTCTGGTAAGCATGGCCGCGTACCGACTGGGCGCCGCCGGCGCGAAACAGATAATCCTGCGGGATGCCAAAGCGCGAACCGGCGGCGGTATAGCCCAGCTCGCCGCGCAGGCTGAAGATATCGCGCGACCCGAACCAGTTGACCGGCCACCACTGCTGGACACGCAACTGTGTACGCAGGAAGTCGCGATCGGACAGCAGGCGGCGCGACGCACCGCCGATACGCAGTTCGACGACGTTGCCGCGTCGCGGGTCGAGCAGGTCATCGACAGCGCGGCGGATCCAGTGCCAGTCGAGCGTCAAGGCATGATCGGTCGCGGCCGGCGCGCCGTCGGGACGGCGTTCCTCGCGCTGCCATTCCAGGCCAAGGCGCGTTTCGATGCGTCCTTGGGTGCGGCTCCGTGTCGCGCCGAGCACCTGACGCGTCGTCGCTAGATCCTGAATGTCGTTGGACTCGATGCGGCCGCCGAACCCGAGCCGATAACCACGCGCATCGGGCAGCAGGTCGAGACGGGTGAACAGCGTCTGGCGTTTCTGTTCGAGCCTAAGTCCGGCGCCGAAATCCCATGCGCGATCGAGAAAGTCGTGATGATGGAAATTCGCCTCGCCGCGTGCGCCGGTGTTGGTGCTGACGCCGACACCCAGTCCAATGCGCTTGGCGGGTGACTCGGCGAGCATAACCTGCACCGGCACGTCGGTGACGCCTTCAGCCGACGTCGTTCCAGGCGCGGCGTCGACCGCCACCGAGTGAAACCACGGCGTGCTTTGCAGGCGCGACTGGAAATCGAGCAGCGCCGCACGCCGGTAAGAATCGCCCGGCTCAAACGGCGCGAGTGCTGTCACCCGTGCCCGGTCATAGCGCATGAGTCCCGCGATGGTCAGCGGCCCGAAGCGCGCGGCCGGGCCCGAATCGAGCGTCAGTTCGAGATGCGCCGCCGCGGTTTCCGGATCGACCTCGGCCCGGCTGGCGACCAGACGCGCTGCTACGTAGTCGGTTTCCGCCGCCGCCGCAAGCAGCGCTTGCTTGGCCGCCGTCCAGTCCGGCGAGCGGAAGGCCACGCCCGGCGGCATCGTCCAGCCCGTGCGCAAGGCGGCGCGGCGTTCGGCCAGGGCAGCGTCCGCTCCGGCAAGATGGCCGCGAAAGCCAATTTCGACCGTCGCCACGGTCGTGCGCGGCCCCGGCACGACGACGATGCGCAAGCTGTCTGCCGCTTCCGGGTACAGGTCGATACGCGGCGAGAAATAAGCTTCTGTCGCCAGCAGGTCGGCAATCTCGCGGCGCAGCAGGGCGCCGCGTTCTGTGGCATCGACCAGCGTCGCTGGCAGATCGAGATGCCGGCGCAGAAAGGCATCCAGCGGCGCGGGCGCATCCAGCCTGACTGTCGCTGCTGCTACCGGACAGATGGCGCCCGCTGTCAGCGTCAGGCAGAAGGCGGCAGCGCACCGTGAGAGGAAGCGGGGAAAAGGAAGCATAGATATATTCGATCAATTATCCGAGCCTTCCTTGATCAGACGTTCGCGAATCTTCAGCAATTCGCCACGACGTTTTGCGCTGGTCGTCGGATAACGCATCTTGAGTCCATTCAAGGTGTCGAGAATGATGGTGGAGATGATCAGCCGGGCGTTCTTCTAGCTGTCCAGGCTCGTCGATGCGATCAAGAAAGCGCTCGCGCTGCTGGGCCATGACTTCAACGGCCACCTCGCCATCGCTCCCAGTTTGCAACAAGGCGTGAATCGGCGGCAGCAGGGATTGGAAGCGAACATCGACGACGCTGCCACGGACAGAAGTGACGAGGCCTGTATTTGACAAAGCGGTCGTGCTTGTCATGTGGCCCCCTACTGTCGCTATCGAACAACGCTAATCATTATCTGTTCATATGCCTCAGCGAACAAGCGGACGCCAGCGGTTTGCAATGATTCACCAACTTCACCGAGATCGATCCCCAATACCCTGAGTGCTTCATGGTGGCCATATGCCTCGGTCATGCCGCTCATCAGCGTGACGGCCGCGCTGCCGTGATCGCGGAAAGCGGCAAGGGTTGCATCCGGTACGGTGTTGATCGTTTCCGGGCCGATCAGCGGCTCGACGTAGCGCAGATCGCTTTCAGCCGGATCCTTGTTGCCGGTGCTGGCCCAAAGGGGCGTCTGTGGTCGCACGCCGGCTTGGGCGAGCGTGGCGAAGGCCTGACCGTGAAATATTTCCCGGTAGCGGGCATGGCAGCACTTGGCAAGCGCCACGCCGGCTTTGCCCCTGAGCATCCGGGCCGGTGGGGTGTTCATGGCATCAAGGCGCTGGTCCACCTGGGTATCGACGCGACTCAGGAACACGCTGGCCACCGAGCGACAACGCGCGGCGCTGCCGCCGCCCTCCAGCCAGTGCTGCGCACCGCGCAGATAGGCTTGCGCCACGGCTTCATACTGCGTGACGGAGAAAATCAGCGTGACATTGATACGCACGCCGGCAGCGGTCAAAAGTTCGAAGGCCTGCACCCCGGCGGGCGTGCCCGGTACCTTGATGAGCAGGTTCTCGCGGCTCACCGCTTGCCGCAGACACTGTGCCGCCGCCACCGTAGCTGCCGTGTCGTGCGACAAAGCAGGCGAGACTTCGAGACTGACGTAACCGGTGTCGCCCTGACTGGCCAGGTAAACCGGCAGCAGCATGTCGCAGGCCACCTGGATATCCGGGATAACCAGGGATTCGTAGCGTGCTTCGGCGGCGAGAGATGAGTTGCGCAAGCGCGCAAGTTCATCCTGGTAATAATGGCTTCCGGCTATCGCTTTCTGAAAAATGGCGGGATTTGAGGTGACACCGTCGACGCCATCCTCGGTGATCAGACGCTGCAGGCTGCCTTCCTGCAGCAGCGCGCGGGAGAGATTGTCGAGCCAGACATGTTGGCCCAGCGCCTTGAGGGCGCGCAAGGGATTGGCGTTCATGCTCATGTACTGGCTCCCTGTCCCGACCATTTCCAGTCGCGGATTTCCGGCATGTCTTCGCCGTGC
>SXGT01799721.1_pt1 | contig 17115 bp, 18 predicted proteins | sample 3176221 | NCBI WGS metagenome assembly SXGT01 (sample SAMN11356862, study PRJNA531348) | freshwater metagenome | isolation source: freshwater sample F1-120 | place: China: Fuxian Lake, Yuxi | collected 2017-12-25 | reverse complement strand
GCCTTCGAGGTGCTCGGTTGTGTGGCCGTCGAATTCCGCACCCACTTCTTCAACGCGACCAGCCGGGCCGCGATCGAGCGCCTCGGCGCCAAGCTCGACGGCGTGTTGCGCAGCCACCAGTTGCTGGCCGACGGGTCGCGCCGGGACACCGTGGTCTATTCGATCCTGGACATCGAATGGCCCGCGGTGCGCAACAATCTGCGGTCCCGCTCAGACCGCCACGACTCCGGACCCGGATAGCGGCTTCACGCACTGATCACACGCCAGCACCGCGGTGAACGGACCGCCGCACGCGGTGTGGGTGACCTGCACCGCCGGGCCCTCGTCGGTGACATACCAGTGCTGTGCCCAGTCCAGTGCGGTGACGATGATGGGCAGCACCGCGCGGCCCTTCTCGGTCAGCCGGTAGCCGCCGTCCAGCACACCGCCTTCGACCAGGATCTGCAGGCGGTCGGTGAGCGACCCCGGCGGCGCCCCGAGCTGGCCCGCGAAATCGGTGAACCGGGTGGTCCCGACGAAGGCGGCCACCATGATGGCGAACGCCCACCGATTGCCCAGGATGCTCATGGTCTGCGGGAACAGATCTGCCTGGCTGACCCGGTCATTGTGCGAACGGCGCCGGGTGGACCCCACCGGCATCGACCGCGGCCAGGAACCGCTCGGGCCCCACTGCGCGACAAGGTGTTTCTCGTCGGTCTCCAGCCCGCATGCACGGCAGGTGAGCAGCGGGGTGAAGTCCCGGCCGCAGTCGCCGTGCCGCATGGCGGGCAGCGGGTGTTCGGGCACCCAGTGGCGTTCCCACGCCCAGATCGCCACCAGCACCGGCCACAACGCCTGGCCGCGTGCGGTCAGCAGATACTCGTAGCGGGTCGGCCCGGACTGGTACTGGCGGCGCGTCATCAGGTCGTGCTGGACCATGCCGACCAGACGCCGGGTCAGCACCGAATGGGAGATGGGCAGCCGTTCGGTGAATTCCCCGTACCGGGAGGCGCCCAGCAGGGCCTGCTGGACGATCAGCAGGGTCCATTCATCGCCGAGCACCCCGAGCATCCGGGCCACGGCATTGGGTTGGGTCACTCGCGCCAGCGTCTCAGCTCCGAGCCGGGCGCCCAGGTGGAGTGCGTGCCGCTGGAGATCCGTTCGGGCAGCGCCAGTGTGCACACCGGTCCGTCGGATACCCGGGCCGCGTCGAACACCAGGCAGTGGGACGCGTCGGCGTTCATATCGGTGGTGAGGGTGATCAGGTAGCCGTCGTCCTCCCCGGTACTGCCGACCCGGGGTGCCATGGCGGTCTCGCTGCCGTAGACACCGTCGGCGAAGGCGAACCGTTGTTCGGCGCCGGTGTGTAGATCATGGCGGACCAGGCCGTCGAACAGGAACCAGCCGGGCTTGCCGGTGGCGGCGTAGGTGTAGCGGTAGGGCCGTCCGGCGAAGCCGGAGTTGATCATCCCGAACTCGGTGATGCTGTCCGACAACTGCTCTTCACGGGTCTGTCCGGTGACCAGGTTGAACCGCCACCGGTGCAGTCTGGTCTGCATCCCGTCCAGTGACAGTCCGCGGAAGATGCGCTGCCACTTGGGGTTCATCCCGTTATCGAAGCCTTCGGTGGGTTCGGGTTCGCCCTGGAAGAACCCGTCCAGCACGATCTCGTCGCCGTCCTCGTAGGCATTGGTGAAATGCAGGACGTAGGTGGTGTCGGCCTCGAACCATTGCACGTCAGCGGCCCCGCCGCGCCGCGGCAGCACCGCGAACCGGGACGGCATATCGCGGTGCAGCCGGGGGATGTGCGCGTTGTGCTTGAGGAATTCGGCATCCCAGAACAGCGGAAAGTCGTTGAGAATCACGTAATTCTCGGTGAACGCCATATCGTGCGGCAGTCGGGGCCCGGGCAGCTCGACATCGACGTAGTGGACCAGCGCGTTGTCCTCGTCGACCACTCCGTAATGCAGGTACGGTGCGTCCTTGCCGTAGTTGAAGAACAACAGCTCGCCGGTGGCGTCGTCGACCTTCGGGTGTGCCGATACGCCCAATCCTCTTGGGGCCCAGTCTTGTTTACCCAGGGTGTCGCCGGTGTAGGGGTCGATCCGGTACAGGTCGCCGCACTGGTAGAAGCTGCTGAGCGCGATACCGCGGTGCACGGCGACATCGGTGCTGGAGGCGTCCTTCATCAGGGTGCGTGCACCCCAGCCGTAGTCGCGTTGGGCGAGCTCCACCGGCTCGGCGATCCCGGGCCACAGCGGGCCGGCGGCCTCGTTCTCGGCCAGGAAGCCATCGGTGCGGACGAACCTGTTGCGGTAGCTCGCTTTTCCGTCCCGGAAGTTGACGATGTGCAGCATGCCGTCACCGTCGAACGGATGGTAGGCCTTGAACGCGGGGTGCAGCGGGTTCTCGGTGTTGCGCAGATACACCCCGTCCAGGTCGGTGGGGATCTCACCGTCGACGACCGCCAGGTCGTCGGCGTCCCATTCGCTGGTCTGCGGCCGCCAGGCGCCGGTGCGGTAGGGGTGATCGTCGTCCGGGGGAAGGGTGGACGCAAATTTCGCGATGAGATCGGTGTTCACAGAACCTCCTGGGCAGAGCCGACGACAAAGCTGACGGTGGTGGCGGTACTGCCGCCGAAGTTCAAGGTGCCGAACGTCTTTGCGCCCTCCACCTGGTAGGCGCCGGCGGCGCCGCTGACCTGTTTGGCGGCATCGAGCAGCATTCGGATACCGCTGGCGCCGACGGGGTGCCCGCCGCCGATCAGCCCGCCGCTGGGGTTGATGGGCAGCCGGCCGCCGATCTCGATCTCGCCGTTCTCGATGGCCTTCCAGGACTCGCCGGGCCCGGTCAGCCCGATGTGGTCGATCGCGAGATACTCACTGGGAGTGAAACAGTCGTGCACCTCGAAGCCGTCGAGATCATCGAGGGTCGCGTGCGCGCGGGCGAACGCGTCGAGGGTGGCGCCGCGCACGTGCGGAAGCACATACGGATCGTCGGCGGCGTGGTCGAGTTTCTGCTGCAGACCCAGCCCGACGGTGCGGTGGCCCCAGCCGTCGATCCGCCCGATCGGCCGGGTGTCGGGGTGATCGCGCAGGAAGTTGTCGCTCACCAGCACCACGCCGGCGCCGCCGTCGGTCATCTGGCTGCAGTCCAGGCGCCGGATCCGGCCCTCCACCACAGGATTCGACGAGGTGTCCAGCTCCCAGGCGCGGGTCTGCGCGTTCGGGTTGGCGCGGGCATTGGTGTAGTTGAGCAGGGCGATGGCATCGAGGTGGGCGTCGTCGAGGCCGTAGCGCCGGTCGTACTCGTCGGCGATCCGGCTGAACATGTACGGCCACATGAAGGTCGCATCCGCGCCCTCATGCCCCGTCCAGGCGGCCGCGCCCAGGTAGCCGGCGGCAACATCGCCGGGGACCGTCTTCTCCAGTTCGACCCCGATGACCAGTGCGCTGTCATAGGCGCCGGAGCGCAGATCGGCGATGGCGGCCAGGGCGGCGACACTGCCGGACGCGCAGGCCGCCTCGTGCCGGGAGGCCGGGACGCTCCACAGCGCGGGTTCGACGGTGGCCGGCATCGCGCCGAGGTGACCTTGGGCGGCGAACATCTCGGCGAAGGCGTTGGCGACGTGCACGACGCCGATGTCGGTGGCCGGTGTGCGCGCCGCGTCCAGGGTCTCGCGGACGACCTCGGCCGTCAGGTCGGCGAGATCGCGGCCCTCGCGGTGCAGGTTGCGGGCGTAGTCGCTCTGGTAGCCACCCAGGATCCACACATTGGCGCCCATGCCGCCGACGCTACTACAACTAAGAGAGTCAGTCGGGCGAACCGGCATCTCACGTTCCGGTCGCCGGCGGCGTCTACACAATGTGACTGTGGGACGACCGTTCGAGGACATCGTGGCCGAGTACGGCGCGATGGTGCTGCGGGTGTGCCGGGCCGTCGTCGGCCCGACCGACGCCGAGGACGCGTGGTCGGAGACCTTCCTGTCGGCCCTGCGGGCCTACCCGGAACTCGAGCCGAATGCCAACGTCGAGGCCTGGCTGGTGACCATCGCACACCGCAGGGCCATCGACATCGGGCGCGCGGTGTCCCGGGCGCCCGCCCCGGTCGATGCCATTCCCGATACCGGACACACCGATCACCACGACCCCGACCTGTGGGCGGCGCTGGCGGCGTTGCCGGACAAACAACGCCGCACGCTGGCCTACCGGTATCTGGCGGGCCTGCCCTACGCCGAGATCGCGGATCTGCTCGGCGGGTCGACCGTGGCTGCCCGCCGTGCCGCCGCCGACGGCCTCAGGACGCTGCGCACGACCTACCTCAAGGAGGACCCATGACCGAGATCTTCGACGGCATCGACGCCGACGCCCCGACCCTGGCCCGGCTGCACCGCCGCCTCGAGCGCGCGGCCCAGGACGCCGACCTGCTCGACGTGGCCTACCGCACCCTGGACACCGCCATCGGCCGACTGCTGCTGGCGAGCACACCGCTCGGTCTGGTGCGGGTGGCGTTCCTCTCCGGTGACGAAGATGTCCTTGCGACGCTGGCCCAGCGGGTCAGCCCGCGGATCCTGCACGCCCCCGCCCGCCTCGACGATGCCGCCACCGAGATCGAGGAGTACCTCGCAGGCCGGCGTACCGAATTCGACCTGCCGCTCGATCTGCGGCTGGCCGGCGGGTTCCGCCGCCAGGTGATCGAGCATCTGCGCGAGATCGGGTACGGGCGCCGGGAGAGCTACGCGACCGTCGCGGCGGCGGTCGGCAGTCCCAGGGCGGTGCGGGCGGTGGGCACTGCCTGCGCCCGCAATCCGCTGCCGGTGGTCATTCCGTGCCACCGGGTGGTGCGCACCGACGGATCGTTCGGGCAGTACGCCGGCGGAATGGCGGCCAAGGCGACGCTGTTGGAGCTGGAAGCGGGCTGACCCAGAGCGGGTACGCTGAGGTACCAATTCGTCGAGAGGTGAGGTTCGGGTGAGGCTGGCCAGAGCAAGTGCGGTGCGCCTCGGCCTGCTCGCCCTCGGCTTGTTCGTCGTCGCCACCAACGCCTTCGTCATCGCCGGCGTGCTGCCCCAGATCGCCCACACCTTGGGCGTCGGCCCCGGCACCATCGGCTATTCCATCTCGGTCTATGCCATCGTCGTCGCCGTTGCGTCGCCGCTGGTGTCGGTCACCTGCGGCCGGGTCCGTCCGGAACGCGTGATGGCCGCCGGGCTGGCCCTGATCGCCGCCGGCACCTTCCTGGCCGCGGCCGCGGACACCTTCACCGTCTTCACCGTGGGACGGGTCATCGCGGCACTCGGTGGCGCGGCGCTGGTGCCCTCGGCGATCGGCGCCGCACCCGTGATGGTGGCGCTGTCCCAGCGCGGCCGGGCCATCGCGCTGGTCGGTATGGGCTTCACCCTGGCCATGGCGATCGGCTCGCCGATCGGCACCGCGCTGGCCGATATCGGCGGATGGCGGCTCCCGCTGTCGGTGCTGGCCGGCCTGGCTGCGCTGCTGGTCCCGGCCCTGCTGCTGGTGGTGCGCGATGTCCCGCGCAGCCCGGCGGTGGACCTGCGGTCGCGCGCCGTCGTCCTGCGCGACCCGCGCATCGTGTTCGCCATCGTCGCGTCGCTGCTGATGACGCTGGCGTTCAACATGGTCTACATCTTCAGCGCGGTGATCACCCACGAGGCCACCGGCGGCGACCACAAACGGCTGGCGATCCTGCTGCTCGCCTACGGGGTGGCCGGCGTCATCGGCAACATCGTGGGTGGACGCCTGGCCGACCGCATCGGGAGCCGTCGCACCCTGCAGATCGTGCTGGCGGCCCAGGCCGTTGCCTTCGTCGCGCTCATCGCGGCGCACGGATCGATGGTGGCGACCGCCCTGGTGTTCACGCTGTCGGGGATCGCCGGGTTCGCCGCCTCGGTGGCCGTCCAGTACCGGCTCGCGCTCATCGATTCGCGCTACGCCACCACCGCACTGGCGTGGTATTCGACCGCGATGTACGTCGGCATCTCGATCGCCCCGCTGATCGGCGCCGCAGCACTGCCGTACGGACCGCCCGTGCTGCTGGCCGCGGCAGCGGTGTCCATCCTGGTCGCGGTAGTTGCGTCGGAGATCAGTCACACGAAGCGACGTGACTACGATGGGGTAGCCCGGGACCAGGATCTGGTCGGTGCGTCCTCGACGCGCAGCTAATTCCGGGTGCGCGACGACGGAGGAACGATGAGTAGCCAGCCAGCTGCGGCCAGCGATATCCAGCAGAGCCGTGTCGGCGATATCAGTGTGGTGTCGGTGGCCGGGACAGTGGACATGATCACCGCGCCCAAGTTGGAAGCTGCGATCAGGTCGGCGGCCGAGGCGGCACCGGCGGCGGTGGTGGTGGATTTCACCGCGGTCGAGTTCCTGGCGTCGGCCGGCATGGGGGTGCTGGTCTCCACGCACGGTGACCTCGCGCCTGCCGTGAAACTCGTTGTCGTCGCCGACGGTCCGGCCACCAGCAGGCCGCTCAAATTGGTGGGCATCGCCGATGTCGTCGAACTCCACGCGACACTCGATGAGGCCCTCGCCGCTCTGCAGAGTTAGAAAAAGCCGCAAACGGGTAGCCACCGGTCGACATGACAGAGCAAGGCGACTCCGCAACCTTCGCGAAGATCGGCGTGATCGCCGGCCCCGAACTCGCGGCGCAGATCCGGCAAGATTTGGCCGCATGGCTTCACCAGAACTTCCTCCTGGATCCGGAGAAGTCCAGCGATGTGCTGCTGGCGGTGTACGAGGCGTTGGCCAACGCGGCCGAGTTCGCCTATGTCGGCGCCCCGCAGCCCGGTCCGATGCATGTGCGTGCCGACTATGACGACGACGCCGCCGTGCTGACCGTGACCGTGACCGACGAGGGGCACTGGCGCGCCAACGACAACGACATCAACGACGTGGCCCGGGGGCGCGGCATCCCGTTGATGCACGCGCTCGCCGACCGCGCCGATATCGATGCCACTGCGGCGGGCACCGAGGTGCGCCTGCAGTGGGACCACATCGCTCAGAACTGCGGCAGCCGCACCACCTGAACGAAGAACTCGTCGATCTGGCGCACCGCGCTCATGAACTGATCGAGGTCCACCGGCTTGGTCACATAGGCGTTCGCGTGCAGCTTGTAGCTGCGCAGGATGTCCTCTTCGGCCGACGACGTGGTGAGCACCACGATGGGGATGAGGCTCAGATTGTCGTCGGATTTGATCTGCTCCAGCAGCTGCCTGCCGTCGTACTTGGGCAGGTTCAGGTCCAGCAGGATCAGGTCGGGCCGTGGTGCGTCGGCGAATTTGCCCCGCCGGTAGAGAAAGTCCAGCCCCTCTTCACCGTCGTGGGCGACATGCAGATTGTTCTTGATCTTGTTGTGCTCGAACGCTTCCCGGGTGATCAATTCATCACCGGGATCGTCCTCGACGAGCAGGATGTCGATGGCTCGGGTCTCGGGGTAGCTCACGGGGTTCCTTCCAGCTGAGGTTGCGGCGCCAGATCGGGCGCGGTGGTCGGGGTGACGGGCAGCGTGAACTTGAACCGCGTCCCGTCGGTGTAGGAGGTGTCGATCCAGATCGTCCCGCCGTGGTGTTCGATGATCTTCTTGCACAACGCCAGGCCGATTCCGGTACCGGTGTAGGCATCGCGGCCGTGCAGCCGCTGGAAGATGACGAAGACCTTGTCGACGAACTCCTCGGCGATGCCGATCCCGTTGTCGGTGACGGTGAACAGATACTTCTCGGCGTCCTCGCCGGCGCCCTCCTCGCACTCGATCACGATCCGCGGCGCCGCACCCTCGCGGTGGAACTTCACCGCGTTGCCGATCAGGTTCTGCCACACCATCGCCAGCAGGGTGGGGTCGCCGTCGATGGTGGGCAACGGTGCGTCGGGCAGCACGATCTGCGCGGCCGTCTCGTCGATGGTGGTGGTCAGATTGCTCAGTGCCGCGGCGACCACAGAGTTGAGGTCCACCTCGGTGTTCGTCGCGTTGAGCCGGCCCACGCGGGAGAAGGTGAGCAGGTCGTTGATGAGCACCTGCATCCGCTTGGCGCCGTCCACGGCGAAGCCGATGTACTCGATACCGCGCTCGTCGAGCTTGTCGCCGTACCGTCTTTCCAGCAGCTGGCAGAACGACGCGACCTTGCGCAGCGGTTCCTGCAGATCGTGCGAGGCGACGTAGGCGAACTGTTCGAGTTCGGCGTTGGACCGTCGCAATTCGTCGGCCTGCTCATCGAGGGCGGCGCGCGCGGCGCGGGAGATCTCGAGTTCGTCCACGATGCGCTGGCGCATGTCCTCGACGTCGGCGCTGATGGCCCGGATGTCGCGGGGGCCGCGCGGGATGATGCGTTCACCGAAGTTGCCCTCGGTGATGCGCCGGCAGGCCGCGGCCAGCGCGGACAGCGGGCGGGTGACGGCGTTGCGCATCACCACCGCCAGCAGGACCGCGGTGGTGACGAACGTCAGGATCATCGCGATCATCACCGCGTCGCGCCAGCTGCGGATCTCGTCGAGATGCGCCAGGCCGGCCGCCCGGGCCTCGCTGAGGTGATCGTTCTGGATCGTGAACAGCGCGCGGAGCCGGTCGAAGAGCACCTTGCCCTCGTCGATGCTCGCATCCTCGACCGGTTGCCCGGGCGTGGCGGTCGCGATCAGTCGATCCGCGTACTCGGTACGCCAGACGTCGGCGGCCGCCTCGATGTTGTCGAGGTCGACGAGGAGATCTTTGTTGCCCGCGAGGGACTGCCGGATCTGTTCGGCGGCATCGGTTTCGGCGGTGAGGCCGTCGTTGTACGGGTCCAGGAACCGGGGGTCGCCGGTGATCAGGTAGCCCCGGACCGCGGTCTCCTGATCACGCAGCGCCGCCTGCAGTTGGTAGGCCGCGATCCGGGCCGGCTGGATACCGTCGCGCAGCTGATTGGACACCTTGTCCGCCTGGCCCACCAAGATGGTGGCCGCTATCGAGCAGGCCAACACCGCCGTTCCGATGACGGCGAGCACCAGGTTCTGCCAGCCCTGCACGGTGAGTCTCATGGTCAGGATCGCTCCACTCTGATCACCGCGATGTCATCGGTGAGCCCGCCGTGCAACTGAGCCCGCGACTCGGCGGCCGCGATGAGCGCTTCGACGAAATCGGCGCCCGGCAGCCGGGCCAGCGAGCGGGCCATGGTCAGCAACCCTTCTTCGCCGAGGCGCTCGTCGCCGCGGCCCGAGTGACCCTCGAACAGCCCGTCGGTGAGCAGCAACAGTCCGTGTCCTAGGGGCAGTTCGTAGTGTTCGACCGGCCACTCTCGGGCGCCCAGACCCAGTGCGGCGCCCGGGCGGGGCTCCACCCAGTCCACTGTGCCGCCGCCCTGCAGGAGCATGCCGGGGTGGCCGGCGCGCACCGCGGTGAAGTGACCGGTGTCCGGTTCGAGGGCCAAGCTGAGCAGGGTGGCAAAGGTGCCGGAGCTCGTCCGTTCGGTGGTCAGGATCCGGTCGAGCTCCCGCATCCGCTCGTTACCGCGCAGGCCGGCGAAGGTCAGCGCCCGCCAGGCGATGCGCAGGGCCACGCCGAGCGCCGCCTCGTCGGGACCGTGCCCGGCAACATCGCCGATCATGACGTGCACCGTGCGGTTGTCGGTCTGCACGACATCGAAGAAGTCCCCGCCGAGCAGGGCGTCCTGACGGCTGGGGCGCGAGCGCGTGACGATGTCGACACCCGGCGCGTCCAGCAGCACCGGTGAGGGCAGCAGACCGCGTTCCAGCCGGGCGTTCTCCAACGCCCGCAACCGGGTGGAATGCAGGTCGACGGTGGCCAGCTCGGCGCGCTTGCGTTCGATGGCGTACAGCACCGCGCGGCGCAGGGTATCGGGCTCCACCCGGCCCTTGACCAGGTAATCCTGTGCTCCCGAGGAGACCGCGGACACCCCGAAGGGCTCATCGTTGTACCCGGTCAACACGATGATCGGGATGGTGTTGTCGAGGCCACCGAGCCGGTGCACGGCATCCATGCCGGTGGAATCGGGCAGGTTCAGATCGAGCAGGATGCAGTCCGGGCGCTGTTCGGTGAGGGCGCGGGCGGCCTCGGAGACCGTCTGGGACCAGACGAAGTCGAACTCACCTGCCGCATCGGCGATGAGTTCCTCGACCAGCAATGCGTCCGCTCGGTCATCCTCGACCAGGAGCAGCGACAGCCGCCGCCCACCTGCCGCGGTGGCTATGAACGGGCCGGGTGAGGGTAGCGGGTTCTGCGGCGCGCGCATGGAACGATCAAGTCCTCCACCTGGGGTGTTCACCCCGGTCGCGCTGTGCATAGGTATTGATGTCAACGCCTATGACCTTACCCAGAGACCTGATCTTGGACGGCGGCGTACCGACGGTTATGTCGCGCAGCGGCCGATGTTGTCACAAAGCGGCGCGTCGCCGAGTCATATGTGTGAATGCCCCGTCGCGAAAGGAACACCATGCTCCCGAAGGTCAACATCAGTAAGCAGTTCTCCGGTCCGTACGAGGCCTTCGCGGCATTCGACGCCCAGGTGAAGGAGGCCACGGAAGCGGCGGGGTTGTCCGCGCTGTTGGTCGAACTGGTCAAACTGCGGGTCTCGCAGATCAACGGCTGCGCCTTCTGTCTGCGGATGCACACGCGCGATGCCATCGCCGCGGGGGAGACGGCGGACCGGCTCGCGGTGCTGCCGGCCTGGTGGGAATCGCAGTACTTCGACGAGCAGGAGCGGGCCGCGCTCACCCTGGCCGAACGGGTCACCCGGATCGCCGACGAGCACACGGCGGCGGCGCCGGCTGTCGATATCGAGGCGGCCCTGTCGACACAGCAGATCGCCGCCGTCACCTGGCTGGCCGTCGAGATGAACGGCTGGAATCGCATCGCCATCGCCAGTCACTATCCCGTCGGGCCTTGAGTCGCCCGCGCCCGGTCCCGTGCGGCGGTGCCGATCGCCAGCGCCGACATCACCGATGCCGCGACGAACGCGGCGGTGAAATTCGCGCTGGTGATGATGAGCCCGAGTGCTGTCGCGCCGACTGCCTGCCCGAATGTCAGCGCCAAGAACAATATTGCCGTGCCCGCCGCAGAATGGGCGGGGTCGATGGCCGACGTCCATGCGATCAGCGATGACGTCGCGGCCGTGAACCCCCACCCGAACACGAGGTAGGCCGACAGTGCCACCAGCGGGAGCCGGGGCCCGAAGGCCAGCAGTATCAACGCGACGGTCATCACCGTGCAGGTCAGCATCCAGGCCGCGGTGGCGGGCAGCGTGGACATCCGATGGGCGGTGAGTATCACTGCGGTGGCACCGATGCCCAGCGCGATCCAGGCGCCCACCGTGCCGCTCTCGGACATCGTTCCTGCGTCGACGAGATGGCTCCGGCCATAGGTCCACACCGCGCCGGAGCCCGCTCCCATGAGCGGTGCCGCGATGATGGCGCGCCGGTGGCCGGCCAGCCAGCGAGCCGATACCGTGCGTGCTGTCGGTGGCGGCGCAGCCGGCCGGGCGCCGGGGCCTCGGTCGGCGGTCAGTACCGCCGCGGCGAGGCCGGCAGTCACGAATCCGGTCACCGTCCAGGCGACCCTCCATTCGGAGGCGACCAGCACTGCCAGACCCGCGGCACCGATCAGGCCCGGCCCGGTGCCGGCGTTGACCACCGACTGCGCGCCGTTGGCATACCGAGACTCGACATTGCGGTGCACGATCGTGACCAGCGCCGGGGAGGCGAAACCCGCACCGGCCGAACTGAATACGGCGGCGAGGCCGAACACCGTGACGCTACCGGCGGCGGCCATGGCCCACACACCGCCACAGGCGGTGACGGCCGCGGCCACAATCAGGGCGCGCGGTGATCGGTCGCCGAGGCCGAAGCCGGCCGCTGCGGCCAGGCAATAGACGAGCGATGAGCCCGAGGAGATGTAGCCCGCCCCCGCCGCGCTCAGGTGGAGATCACGCTGAATGTCGGGAAGAAACAAGCCGTACGCCAATCGCACCAGGCCGTAGGTGGCGGCGATGAAGCACGTCCCGAGCACCACGACGGACATTGCCCGCCCGGACCCAAACGAAAACGATCGTTTCACTTTTTCGAGTTTAGAGTGTCGGACATGCCGATGCGCAAGGGCTCGGAGGACAAATTGCTCGACGCGGTCGATGACCTGATGTTCACCGCGGGCATCGAAGCCACCTCGGTGGATGCAGTGCTCGCGCGTGCCGGGGTATCGGCGGCCACCCTGTACCGGGGCTTTCGAAGCAAAGAGGCGCTGGTCGCCGCCGCGCTGGAGCGCCGCCAGCAGCGGTGGCAGCAGGTGTGGGACGACGCCATCGACGCCGCCCACGGCGATGAGGAACGGGTGCTCGCGGTCTTCGATGCGCTGGACACCTTCGCGGGCACACGGCATGGAGCGCGGTGGTGCGCCTTCCTGGGCGCCGCCGCCGAATATGCGAACCCCTCCGCGGAGATCGCCGCAGCGATCAACCGCGACACCGAGCACCTGCGCCACACGCTGCGGCGACTTGCGCAGCAGCTACCGTGCGCAGACCCGCACGGCCTGGCCGAAGCACTCCTCACGGTCTTCACCGGGGAGCTCGCGATGCGGCTGCGCGGTGGCCCGCGTGACCGTGCAGGGATGGGCCGGCAGATCGCCGAGACCGTCCTGGCCGCGGCCGTGGCGAAGCGACGGTGGTAGGCCTGCGGGCCCCGACACGCGTACGCTGTACCTGAAATTGGCTACCCGGAGAGTGCAGCGGAAGGCTGGTGTGGGGTGCGGGCTCGCTTCACCGTCGACGAGATCGGTCAATGTGCGCTGAACATCGTCGAGCGTGACGGGGTGGGCGGTCTGACCATGCGCGCGGTGGCTTCCCAACTGAAAACGGGTCCGATGACCTTGTACAACTACGTCAGTGGGCGCGAAGGCCTTGAAGATCTCGTGGTCGATGCGGTCGTCGAATCCTTGGTGCTGCCGGAGCCCACCGAGGACTGGCGGGCCGACCTTCGGGAAACGGCAACGGCGCTGTGGGAGGTGCTACGCGCGCATCCGAAGGTCATCCCGTTGATTCTGATGCGCCGTTCGGTGTCCGCGTCGGCCTTCGCTCCGGCCGAACAGATGATCGCCGCGCTATCTCGATCGCACTTGAGCGAGCATGACGTCTTGGCCGCGTTTCGTGCGATCCTGGCGCTGGTGACGGGCTCTGCCCAAGCAGAATTCGCCGGGCTCTTCGCGGGTACGCCGGAGCACGATGAAGCCAACGCCGCGGGTGCCGCAAGGGTCGGCGAACTCGCTCGCGATCAGTATCCGCACATCGCGAAGTTGGCGACGGCGAGTGATCGATCGACGGCAGCCGCCGACTTCCAGCGCGGCCTCGCGATCTTCCTGCAAGGCCTCGTCGCCGTCGAGGCGCATCCTGGGGCGGATCGAGCTCGGACACCGACCCGACGTGGAAAGCGTCCATAGGCTGCCCAGGCACGCTGCCGACAACCTGTGGCTGAAAAGTGAAGCGAACAAACAGGTTACACGTCGGGTCCGGCGTGGCCGGTGGGTCCCGAGATCCTGGAGCTCAGCGTGGAAACTCCGTCTCCGGAAAGGAAGGGGAGGCAATGCGGCCGTCCCGCCAGCGCCGATGCCAGGTGGGCTGCCCGACCCTCAACCGTGCCGCCGTCGCCATCCGCCGTTGTGGTCCAACCGGTGTCCGTTGCGCGTAGCGTCAAGCCCGCCGCGTTCCGTTTAGCCGGCACGAAGGGGTTGGGTAGACCGACCTCCGTGGTGAGAACGGCGTCGATGATCTCTTCGGGTACGTCCGTCGGCATGCGCAGCGCCAGGGCGATATCGAGATGATGCATGACGTGGTCGCCCAGTAGGAGCCCGGGCGGGAACACGCGTCCGATGCCGCGCCGGTGATCGATCAGCGTTTCGAAGGCGTCGATGAGCTCTGGAGGGCTCCAGCGATGCGCAAGACGTTGCGCCAGGGAGGTATTGGTCCTGTCGAAGTCCATTCGATGCCGCGCCATCGACCAGCAGAGCGACGGTATGGCGATGCTGTATCCGATGACGAGATGAGCGAGGACGTCATGGGCGGTCCACGTGGAGCACAAACTCGGCTGCGTCCACGCCGTGGGCGTCAGCGAGCGGGCGAAGTCCACGAAGTAGTGGTCTTGGCGTTTCAGCAAGTCACGGTTCGACATGGAGTTCCTTGCGTAAGAACGCCGTTTGGTCGGCCAGCAGGGTGTGTACGAGTGGGGATGGTAGATCTCGAAGTGGTCTCCGTCATAGGAACGGACGGTCGACCGCGGAGCGGCGCCGGCCACGTCGTACACGTGCTTGGTGTCCATCAAGCTCTCATTGGAAGATACGCAGATCATCACCGGCGCCTCGATTCTCGATGCCTTGCGCTTCGCGCTGATCACGGCGAGGCCCAGGGCATTGGCCGCCGCAATCCGGTTGTCGAACGGAGAATCCTGGGGCGCGGTCGAGTTCCAGCCTTGTAGTGCACCTGGCGCCGTGACCACCGCCGAGCTCCCCGGGGCTCCGACGATGGGAACGTACTTGCGCGGTGATCTGGTGGCGGCGCGAACCAGATCTTCGATGATCGACGGCGTCATGCGGAACACAGGTCCCAGCCCGGAGTGCAGTGCGGCGCCCGGGCCGTGCACGATCGGGCATTGAACGACGACCGCGGCGACGTCACGGCGTTGGCTGGCTAGGCGCAGCGCGTGCATGGCGCCCAGGCTGGTGCCCCATAAACCCACTCGCCGCGCGTCGATGTGCGCGGCGGACGTGAGGAAATCGTAGGCGGCGTTCGCGTCAGCGTGTTGGCGCCGCATTGAAAGTCGTTGGCGAGGACTGCCCGCGGAGGCCCCCGTGGTGCGGTAGTCGAACGCCAGCGTGGCTATTCCCGCCGCGCTGAAGGCCTGTTCATACTGCTTCAACATCATGTGATGGGTTGCGCCGAGGCCGTGGATCAGGACGACCGCAGGGTGCGGACCCGGCCCATTGGGATAGGTCAGCCAGGCCGCGCACCTGGTGCCGTCCGAATCGAAGTTCGCGTCGATCGTCGTTGTCATGTCTCTTTCCCCTTGAGAGTTTCGTCATGTGCCGACGGTGAAGTTTGGGTACGGTGTACGTATATATAAGTACAACGTACGTAATCGAGTGTCAACACCGTCGGAACGCGCAGAGCGCACGCCGTTGCTCGCTGCGGTTGCATACGTGGGACCGGCCGCACAGGAGGGCGCCATGTCTAGAAAGCCGTTGAGGCACACCGCGAAGGGCGAGCACACCCGGCAACGAATCGTGGAGGCCGCCGACCGTTTGATCGGCCGGCATGGCGTGAAGCGGGTGACTCTCGAGGATGTTCGTACCGAGGCGAACGTGAGCTGCTCTCAGATCTACCACTACTTTGCCGACAAGCAAATTCTGATCGCCGCCGTCGTCGACCATCAGGACTCCCTGTCGTTGGGGGGCGAGTCGATGGTGGGCAGTTTCGACTCGGCGAACGCCGTGCGGTCCTGGGTTCAGCGCCTCATCGAGGGGCAACGCGAGTCGCAGTTCGCAGGTGGTTGTCCCATCGCCGCACTGGGCGCTGGATTGATCGATCTCGATGACGCTACGCTCGCCCAACTCGCACGGACATTCCGCCGATGCGAGGACGGCATTCGTTCCGGTTACCGAACCATGCACGCCAACGATGACCTCGCGCCGAACGCTGATCCAGACGCCCTCGCGACCATGACGTTGGCTACTGCCATCGGTGCTCTCGTGCTCACTCAGCTCAATCGCGATGCATCGCCGCTGCAGGTCGCGCTGGACGCACTCCTCGATTTTCTGCAGTCGCCGCAGCCGAGATCGTCAAAGACGTTGCTATCAAACTAGATTGGATTGGTAGTTCCAAAATTCGGTGTCTAGCGTTCGGGATATGACTTTGGACATGGCAGGAGCGACGGCGCTGGTGACGGGTTCAACGAGCGGTATCGGCACCGCGATAGCGACGGCGCTGGCTCAGCGGGGAGCCCACGTACTGGTGTGCGGACGCGACGCGGAACGAGGTGAGCGGGTCGTCGGTGACCTGCGTGGCATCGGCGGCCGTGCCGATTTCGTGCCCGCCGACCTCGGCGGAGGCGCTGCGGCTGCCAGGGATCTGGCCGCTCGGGCTCAGCAGATCGCGGGTCGACACGTCGACATTCTGGTCAACAATGCGGCATTCGGAATCATCGCGCCGACAGCGGATATGCCCGAGAGCGGATTCGATGCGGCCATCGCGACCAACCTCACCGCCCCCTACTTCTTGGTCGGTGCGCTGGCACCCGCAATGGCCGAAGCGGGCAGCGGAGCAATCGTCAACGTGGCCAGCATGGCGGGCCTGTTCGCGCTGCCCGGAATGTCGGTGTACGGCGCAACCAAGGCCGCACTGTTGTTCCTGACCAAGAGCTGGGCTGCCGAATTCGGGCCGCGAGGCGTTCGGGTCAATGCGGTCACCGTCGGACCGACGCGGACCCCGGGTTCGGCTGAGCTGGGCGAGGCGCTCGACGCCCTGGCCGCGCAAGCGCCCGCAGGTCGCGTCGCCGACCCCGCCGAGATCGCCTCGGTGGTCGCATTCCTGGTCAGCGGCGAGGCGAGCTTCGTGCACGGCGCCGCGCTGTCCGTTGATGGCGGCCGCGCCGCAGTGTGATTTCACGCGGACGCGAGCGGGTTTCTTGCGAGATTCGCCAGGCCGGCCCGCCGAGGAGCCCAGTTCCGAGTCCAGTGTCGATAGCCGACCGCGCGGTTTGAGACGGTCGCTCACGGCGTGTTCGACAGATGGCACCGCCCCGAAAAAATCGCTGACCTGCGAAAATGCAAGAGTGCCCCCGGCATGATTCGAACATGCGACACCGGCTTTAGGAGAGCCGTGCTCTATCCCCTGAGCTACGGGGGCCGGGGACCTGCGCCGAGAACTTTAGTGGATCATCGGGGATTCTCGGTAAGCGGTGTGACGGCGCCGCTGGACCCGGCCCGCTCACGCCAGGCGCGTTCCCACGTCCGCGTCATCGCCGGATAGACGATCAGATGCCGGAACGGCGCGATCGCGGCCAGGTACGCCCGTCCCAACAGGCCGTTCGGCCGCACCAGGACCGCCATGCGCAGCTGATAGTCGCCGTCACGGGTGCGCACCCATCCCAGGTG
>SXGT01763262.1_pt1 | contig 17115 bp, 17 predicted proteins | sample 3176221 | NCBI WGS metagenome assembly SXGT01 (sample SAMN11356862, study PRJNA531348) | freshwater metagenome | isolation source: freshwater sample F1-120 | place: China: Fuxian Lake, Yuxi | collected 2017-12-25 | reverse complement strand
GAAGCCAGCGCGTCTGCCAATTCCGCCACTCGCGCGCAACGAGCCGTGGGGCTCGTCAACCCAGCGAGATTACCACAGCGCAGCATCCCGAATCGGCGACGATACCCGCCGCCCGCCCGGCGCAGCGCACCCCGGCCCGGCCGCAAAAAGCCCCAGAAGAACGGGCGTGAACCCATCCGCCCAGCCGCGCCGACTAGCATCGAACCGTCATCTGCCGAGGGGAGGACACCCGTGGGGCTTCTCGACAGCTTCGAGCGAGGTCTTGAGCGCGCCGTGGGCTCTGCCTTCGCGAAGACCTTCTCGAGCGCCGTGCAGCCGCTCGAGATCGCTGCGGCGTTGCGTCGCGAACTCGACACGAAGGCCGCCGTCGTCTCGCGCGACCGCATTCTCGTGCCGAACGACTTGCACGTGCGCCTCAACCCGGCCGATCACGACCGCATGACCTCGCTCGGTGAGTCGTTGCTCGATGAGCTCACGCAACTCGTGCAGCAGCACGCGACCGCGCAGCGCTACGTGTTTCCCGGCGGCATCGCCATCGCGCTCGACCGCGACCCCGGCGTCACCGAGGGCACCGTCGCCGTCACGAGCACGAGCGTCAAAGGCACGGTGGTGTGGAGCCCCGTGCTCGACATCGACGGTGCCCGTCACCCACTCACGCGCTCGCGCACCGTCATCGGTCGCGGCAGCGACGCCGACATCACGCTCGCCGATTCGGGCACGAGCCGCAAGCACATCGAGATTCTCTGGGACGGCGAGCGCGCACAAGTGAGCGACCTCGGCAGCACCAACGGCACGCTGCTCGACGGTGAGCCGATCACGCGCGCGGTGCTTCCGCCCGATAGCGTGATCGAGATCGGTCGCACGCGCATCCTCTTCAGAGTGCTCGCGCAACGCGGCGAAGTCGCCGACCCCCGACAGTCCACCCGCCCGAGCCGAGGAGTCGACCGGTGAGCGAACTCACGCTGCTGCTGCTGCGCATCGGGTTCCTCATTCTCATGTGGGCCTTCGTCTTTGCGATCGTCTACGCCTTGCGCTCCGATCTCTTCGGCACGAAAGTGCGCCGGATGCCCTCCGCGGCTGCAGCGAACGCCGCAGCCGCGCCGGTCTCCACGCCCCGACCCGTCTCGAACCCCGTGCCCGCCCCGAGCGCCGGCGACCCGCCCGCTCGCCGGCTCGTCATCACGTCCGGCGCGAAAGAGGGCCTCGAGCTCGATCTGCCGGCCGACGAACTCACGATCGGACGCTCGAGCGACTCGGGCCTCGTCATCCGCGACGACTACACGTCGACCAACCACGCACGGCTCTCGCGCCAGGGCGATCAGTGGATGCTCGAAGACCTCGACTCGACGAACGGCACCTTCCTGCAGGGCAAGCGAGTGAGCTCGAGTGTCGTCGTTCCCCTCGGTGCCGCCATCAGCATCGGCACGACGACGTTCGAGTTGCGACGGTAGCCCGCGATGCCGACCCTCTCCGCCGCCGGCTCGCATGTCGGCAAGGTGCGATCGAACAATCAAGACTCCGGCTATGCCGGTGACCACTTGTTCGTCGTCGCCGACGGCATGGGAGGGCACGCGGGCGGAGACGTCGCGAGCGCGCTGACGATCCAGTCGCTGGCGCACGTCGACCGGCCGTTCGACTCGGTCGACGATGCCCGCGAGACGCTCGTCGCCGCACTGCTCGAAGCGAATCAAGAACTCGCCGAGACCGTGGCGGAGCATCCCGAACTCGCCGGAATGGGCACGACCGTGAGCGGCGTCGTGCGCGTCGGCGACCAGATGGCGCTCGCCCACATCGGCGACTCGCGGGTTTACCTGTGGCGCGAGGGCGAACTCACGCAAGTCACGAAAGACCACACCTTCGTGCAGCGCCTCGTCGACAGCGGGCGCATCACCCCCGAAGAAGCCGCGGTGCACCCGCGGCGTTCCGTGCTCATGCGCGTGCTGGGCGATGTCGACCTCACCCCAGAGATCGACAGCGAGATCGTGGATGCTCGACCGGGCGATCGCTGGGTCATCTGCTCCGACGGCCTCAGTGGATACGTCGACGAGTCGCGCATCGCCGAACTGCTCGTCGAGCATCCTGATGCCTCCGACGCCGTCGAGGCCTTGATCGACGAGAGCCTCGACAACGGCGCTCCCGACAACGTCACCCTCGTCATCGTCGGCATCGACGAGTCGCCGTCGAGCGCCGTCGCCGCACCGATCATGGTCGGTTCAGCGGCGAAGCCCCTCAGCTACGCGCCGAGCGCCGCCAAGCGAGGTGTGCGGTTGCAGCAACTGCTGCTGCACCCGCTCAAGCCCGTCACGGTGCCGGCCGACGAACACTTCGAGCCGGAGAGCGAAGAGTATCTGCGCGAACTCATCGCAGAAGATGAGCGTCGCAAGGTGCGTCGTCGCATCACGTGGTCGGTGGGCCTCGTGCTCGTCATCGGTGCGATCGTGACGGCGCTATTTGCCGGTTACGAGTGGACGCAGTCGCGCTACTTCGTCGGTGTCTCCGAGGGCCAAGTTGCGGTCTTCCAGGGCGTGCAGCAGAACATCGGTCCTTTCCCGCTCTCGAGCGTCTACCTCGAGAGCGGCATCGACCTCGACGACTTGAGCACGTTCTCCCGCCAGCGCGTCGAATCGACGATCAACGCTGATGATCTCGACGACGCCTTGTCGATCATCGAACGGTTGCGCGATGAGCTCGACTAGCACGAGCACGCCCGCCGCCGGCTCGCCGCGGGCGTTCACCGAAGCGATCACGATCAAGCTGCGCACTCCCGCCAAGCTGCGCAATCTCGAACTCGTCTTGCTCGTCTTCGCCATCGGCATCACGGGCGCGGCCGTAGCGCTCGTGCAACTGGGCGCGCTCGGCGAGATCGACACCGCCTTCATCGGCTACGGCGCCGGGCTCGGTGTCATCGCGATGGTCATGCACACCACGCTGCGCATCGTCGCGCCCGACGCTGATCCGTTCATCTTGCCCATCGTCACGACGCTCAACGGCATCGGCATCGCCATGATCTACCGGCTCGACCTCGCCGACGGCGTCGAGGGCTGGGCCAGTGAGAGCGTGCGGCAGATGACCTGGACGGCGATCGCCATGATCGTGGCCACCGTCGTGCTCGTGGTCGTGCGCAACCACCGGGCGCTCGCGCGTTACCGCTACGTGGCGATGTTCGTGGGCATCGTGCTGCTGCTGCTGCCGATGCTGCCGGGCATCGGTGTCACCATCAATGGCGCACGCCTCTGGGTCGCCGTCGGGCCGTTCTCCTTCCAGCCGGGTGAAGTCGCCAAGATCGCCCTCGCCGTGTTCTTCGCCGGATACCTCGTGACCGCGCGCGAGTCGCTGTCGATCGTCGGTCGCACCTTCCTCGGCCTGCGGCTTCCGCGCGGCAAAGACCTCGGCCCCATCCTCATCGTGTGGCTCGCGGCCATGGCCGTGCTCGTGTTCCAGCGCGACCTCGGCACCTCGCTGCTCTACTTCGGTCTCTTCCTTGTCATGATCTACGTCGCGACGGGGCGACTGAGCTGGGTGCTGCTGGGCCTCGGACTCTTCGTCGGTGGCGCGCTCATCGCCGCGCAGTCGCTGAGCTACGTCGGGTGGCGCGTGCAAGGCTGGCTCGGCGCCTTCGACCCCACGGTCTACGAGGCACAAGGCGGCAGTTACCAACTGGTGCAGGGCATCTTCGGCCTCGCGAGCGGCGGGCTCATCGGCACCGGTCTCGGTCAGGGGCGCCCCGATCTCGTTCCCCTCGCCGAGAGCGACTTCATCATCGCGAGCCTCGGCGAAGAACTCGGGCTCGTCGGCCTCTTCGCCATCCTCGCGCTCTACATCCTGTTCGCGGCACGCGGTTTCCGCATTGGCTTCAACGGCACCGACGACTTCGGCCGGCTGCTCGGCGTCGGTCTCGCCTTCGTGCTCGCGTTGCAGGTCTTCATCGTCATCGGTGGCGTGACGCGCGTCATTCCGCTCACCGGACTCACGACGCCGTTCCTCGCCGCGGGTGGCTCGTCGCTCGTCGCGAACTGGGTCATCGCCGCGCTGCTCTTGCGCTTGAGCGACACGATCCGGCACCAGCCCCGCCTCATCATCGAGGAGGACGCGTGAATAAAGAACTTCGCCGCGTCAGCATCGCCACGCTCGCTATGTTCCTCGCGCTCTTCGTGTCGACGAGCGTCATCCAGGTGTTCCAGGTCGACGAACTGCGGGCGGATGCTCGCAACGTGCGCACGCTCTACGCCAGCTACTCGGCCGAGCGCGGGCCCATTCTCATCGACGGCAACCCGATCGCCGAGTCGATCGAGGTCGATTCCGTCTACTCGTTCTTGCGCACCTACCCCGAACCCGAGCTCTACGCCGCCGTCACGGGGTACTTCACCCTCAACCAGGGCACGACGGGCATCGAGGGTGCGTTCAACGACTACCTCACGGGCACGGCGAACTCGCAGTTCCTCGATCAGCTCGGCGCGCTTGTCACAGGGCAAAGCCCGCGCGGCGCCGCCGTGCAGCTGACGCTCGACCCGGCTGTGCAGGCTGCGGCCGCAGCAGCGCTGGGCGATCGCAAGGGGGCCGTCGTCGCGATCGAGCCGGCGACCGGTCGCATCCTCGCGCTCTACTCGAGCCCGAGCTTCGACCCCAACCGGCTGTCGTCGCACGAGACCTCGAATGTTCTGCAGGCCTACAACGAACTCACCTCCGACCCCGACGAGCCGCTCGACAATCGGGCGATCGCGGGTGACCTGTACTTTCCGGGATCAACCTTCAAGATCATCGTCGCGGCGGCGGCAATCGACTCCGGGCGCTACACACCCGACGACACCTTCCCCAACCCGCCGAGCCTGCAGCTGCCCTTGAGTTCCACCGTCATCACGAACTCCGGGGGCAGCACGTGCGGCGGTACCGACGAGGTCTCGATCGCACGGGCATTGAGCCTCAGCTGCAACATCCCCTTCGCGCAGCTCGGCCGTGAACTCGGCGAGCAGACCATCAGTGACTACGCCGAGGCTTTCGGTTTCGGCACCGCCTGGGAAGTCCCGATGACCGCGACGCCCTCGACCTTCCCGACCGGTCTCGATGACGCGCAACTCATGCTCTCGTCCTTCGGTCAGTACGACGTGCGGGCGACCCCCCTGCAGATGGCGCTCGTGAGCGCCGCGATTGCCAACGGCGGCAATCTCATGCAGCCCACGCTGCTCGACCGCATCATCGCGCCCGACCTCTCGGTCGTGCAGCAGTCAGAACCGGTGCTCGCCGCGCAGCCGATCAGTCGCACGACGGCCGAGACTCTCACGAGAATGCTCGTCGATGGCGTCTCCACCGGCGTCGCCTCTAATGCCAGAATTGAGGGAGTCGAGGTCGCCGGCAAGACCGGCACCGCCGAGAACGGCACCGGCGCTCCGTACACCCTCTGGTTCACCGGGTTCGCCCCCGCCGTGAACCCAGAAGTCGCTGTCGCTGTCGTGATCGAAGACGGTGGCGGGCTCGGCCAGTCGGGCTCGGGCAACCAACTCGCGGCGCCTGTCGCGAAACAAGTCATGGAGGCGGTGCTGAGCCGATGAGACCCACCAGCGGAGTGACCTTCGGCGGTCGATACCAGTTGCTCTCCCGCGTCGCCATCGGCGGCATGGGAGAGGTGTGGCAAGCCACCGACCTCGTCATCGGGCGCACGGTCGCCATCAAGATCCTCAAGGACGAGTACCTCGGCGACCCCGGCTTCCTCGAGAGATTCCGCGCCGAGGCGCGACACGCTGCGCTCGTCAACCACGAGGGCATCGCCAACGTCTACGACTACGGCGAAGAAGAAGGCAGCGCCTACCTCGTCATGGAGCTCGTGCCCGGCGAGGCGCTCTCGACGATTCTCGAGCGCGAGCGCGTGCTGCCCGCCGACCAGGTGCTCGACATCGTCGCCCAGACGGCATCCGCGCTGCACGCTGCCCACCAAGCCGGTCTCGTGCACCGCGACATCAAGCCCGGCAACTTGCTCATCACCCCCGATGGCCGGGTCAAGATCACCGACTTCGGCATCGCGCGCATCGCCGACCAGGTGCCGCTCACCGCGACCGGCCAGGTCATGGGCACGGTGCAGTACCTGTCTCCCGAGCAGGCGAGCGGGCATCCCGCGTCGCCCTCGACCGACGTCTACTCGCTCGGCATCGTCGCCTACGAAGCCCTCGCCGGCCGCCGGCCCTTCACGGGCGAGTCGCAAGTGGCGATTGCCATGGCGCAGATCAACGAGGCGCCGCCCGAGCTACCCGTGACCGTCGCCGAGCCCGTGCGCAACCTCGTGTTCGCCGCGATCGCCAAGAAGCCTGCCGAACGCCCGGCGAGCGCCCAGCTCTTCGCGCGCGCCGCCCAGGCTCTGCGACGCGGTGACGTCGGCGCCGCTGCCGCCATCGTGCCCGCGGTCGCGTCGGGCGCTATGGCCACGGCGGCGACCCGAGTGCTGCCGACCGGCACCGACGAAGCCACGCGAGTGCTGCCGAGCATGGGGGCCGACACCGCTCCCGTTGAGCCCGAGAAGAAGCGCAGCCCCTGGACGTGGCCGCTCATCGCGCTCATCGGCATTCTCATCGTGCTGCTCGTGGGTGCGCTCATCGCGATCTTCGCGCAGCCGAGCGAGCCTGAGCCCGAACCCACCGACACCCCCACTGTGAGCGCGAGTCCGAGCACGAGTCCCTCGCCGAGCCCGAGCGTCGAGACGGTCACCATCGACGAGACGCAGTGGCTCGGTCGATCGCGCGGCGAGATCGAAGACCTCGTGAACAGCCTTGGCCTGCGCCTTGACGCCGTCGATCGCAACATTGCGCCGTCGCCCGAACAGGTCGGCGTCTCGTACCAGATCAACCCGCGCAGCGGTCAGGTGCAGCCGGGCACGACCATCACGGTCTTCTTCTACGCGCCGATCCCGACGCCCGGGGCTCCCGCGAACCTCGCCATCGATCCGGGTGAGGGTCCGTACATCGGTGGCACCGATGTCACCCTCAACTGGCCGGCGTACAACGACTGCCCGTCTGGCTTCACGCTGAGCGGCTACGACTTCACGATCGTCGGCGGATCACCGGGCGCGTCCTTGCCCGTGTCGGCATCCACGACGAGCCTGCCCGTCACGCTCGCGAACAGTGGTCAGTTGCGCGTCACCTACGTGGCAATCTGCGGCAGCGTGCGGTCAGATCGGTCGAACGAGCTCGCGGTGCCCATCACGGCACCGTGAGGTGACTGTGCAGTGCTCCGGGACCGTCGCGGGCTCGACCGCCTAGACTGACGAGCGGCAGCACCAGACACAGCAAGGAGCCAGCGTGACGGACGAGGTCGCTCAAGGTACGCGCGTGCTCGCGGGGCGGTACGAGCTCGGCGCGCTCATCGGCCGCGGCGGCATGTCCGATGTGCACGTCGCCACCGACGCCAAGCTCGGCCGTCGTGTCGCCGTCAAGCTGCTGAAGTCGTCACTCGCGAGCGACCCGGTGGTCCGCACGCGATTCCGTCAAGAAGCGCAGGCCGCTGCGCGCATGGCCCACCCGACGATCGTGCGGGTCTTCGACGCGGGTGAAGAGATCGTGCGCGAGAGCGACGGCTCCGAAACCATCGTGCCGTTCATCGTCATGGAGCACGTCGAGGGACGACTGCTGCGCGACCTCATCGCCGACGGTCCGCTGCCGCTGCCCGAGGCAGCTCGCATCGCGGAGGGCATCCTCACGGCACTCGAGTACTCGCACCGCGCTGGCGTCGTACACCGCGATATCAAGCCCGGCAATGTCATGGTCACGACCACCGGCCAGGTCAAGGTCATGGACTTCGGCATCGCGCGCGCCATCTCCGACTCCGCCGCGACCGTTGCGCAGACCAGCTCGATTCTCGGCACCGCCCAGTACTTCTCGCCCGAGCAGGCCAAAGGCGAATCGGTGGATGCTCGCACCGACCTCTACGCCACGGGCGTGGTGCTCTTCGAAATGTTGACGGGCCGCGCGCCCTTCCAAGCGGAATCCGCCGTCGCAGTCGCGTACCAGCACGTGAGCGAGCAGCCTCCCACCCCGAGCTCGCTCAACCCGCAGGTGCCCGCCACGCTCGACACGGTCGTGTTGCACGCCCTCGCGAAAGATCGCTTCCAGCGATTCCAGACGGCGAGCGAGTTCCGCGATGACCTCGTTGCCGCGGCGGCTGGCGAAGCGCCCACTCGTCGGCTTGACGCCCCCGCAGACTTCACGTCCACGCTCTTCGGCGTCAACCCTCAAGCCACCGCCGACACCGAGGCCGCCATGCGGCAGCTCAGCGTCGACGACGATGAGCGTCGCAGCCGCACGCAGACGCGCCCTCCCGTCGCCTGGATCTGGGCGGGAATCACCGTCATGATCGTCGTCGTCGCGGCAGTGCTGTTCTGGGTGTTCAACCTCGAGCGCACGCCGCTCGCTCCGTCGATCGCGGTCGACGTTCCCGCCGTCGTCGGCCTCGACTACGAGGAGGGCGCGCAGATTCTGCTCGAGGCCGAACTCGTACCCGATCCCTCCACGGTCACCGATCCTGACGTCGAGGAGGGGGTCATCATCAGCATCGATCCCGGCGCGGGAGTCTCCGTTGCGCCCGGCCAGGTCATCGAAGTGGTCGTCTCGGCGGGCCCGGCACGCATTCAGGTGCCGAGTCTCACCCTGCTGAGTCTGGGCGAGGCGGAAGACGCGCTCGAGGCCCGCGGTCTCGTGCTCGGCACCGTGACGACCGAAAATTCATCGTCGGTGGCGAAAGACGTCGTGATTCGCAGCGATCCCGAACAGGGCACCGACGTGCGCGCTGGCGATACGGTGAACCTCGTCGTCTCGACGGGTCTCGTGAGGGTTCCCGATGTGCGCAACCAGACCATCGGCGAAGGCTCGTCGCAGATGACCGCACTCGGCCTCATCGTCTCGGTCGAAGGCGACGCCGGATGCACGGGGCAGAACATCACGGCTCAGTCCCTCCCGCCGGGCGATCAGCCGCAAGGCAGTGAGATCACCCTGCGCTACTGCAGCGGCAGCACCGAAGGTTCAGGCGTCTCGACCGGCGGCCAGGCTGCCGCGTCTGATGATCGAGCGGGCGAGAACCGCGGCAACGGTCGGCGCGGTCGCGACGACTAACTCGAGGGTCGGCGACCAGGGCGTCGCCGACTCGAGCAGCGGATGCCCGGTGGTTACGGGGTGGTGCTGAGTGTGACGAGCGGGCTGAGGCCCACGGCCGCCTCGCGGGCGTCGGGGAGCCCTGCCTCGGCCAACCAGTTGCCGAGCATCCGGTAGCCGCCCTCGGTGAGCACCGACTCGGGGTGAAATTGCACTCCGTGCACGCGAGCGTCGCGGTGCCGCACGCCCATGATCACTCCGCCGCTCGTGCGCGCGGTCACCACGAGTTCGTCCGGCACGGTGCCGTCGACGACGGCGAGTGAGTGATAGCGGGTTGCGCGGAAGGGGTCGGGTACGCCGTCGAAGAAGTCGCTACCGTCGTGCTCGATCATCGACGTCTTGCCGTGCATGAGCTCGTCGGCGTGGGTCACCGTGGCGCCGAGCGCTTCGGCGATCGCCTGGTGTCCGAGGCACACCCCCAGCAACGGCTGGCCTGAACTGATCGCCGCACGTACAGCCGCGATCGAGATGCCTGCCGATGCGGGATTTCCGGGCCCCGGTGACACGAGCACCGCATCGAAGTCGGCCAGCAGTGCGGGCGTGCCCGCGTCGTCGACGACGTCGTTGCGCACGACCTGTGTGGTCGCGCCGAGCTGCTGCAGGTAGCCGTCGAGGGTGTAGACGAAGCTGTCGTAGTTGTCGATGACGAGCACGCGCATGCCGCTCATCCTCCCACCGTCGACTCTTGCGGCAGCAGCGTCTCAGCGGCCCAGGGAAATACCCACTCGACCAGAACGGCGAGAACGGCGACGACGAGAACGGTCACGATGAGCACCCGCACCCACACGGGTCCGGGCAGCACGCGCCACAGCGCAAGATACATCGGGGCTCCTTTTGACGCTCAGCTCGCCGACGCTTCGACGATGCCCTCGAGGGCTGCCGGCGGACCATCGGCGCGGGGATACCAGTTCTCCATGACCGCGTACGCGATGATGCGCTCGGCCGACGAGAACTTCGGGTTGCAGCTCGTCATGGTGAGAATGCGATCGGTCGGATCGATCTGCGGGGCCTGCGGCACGGGCTCCAGCACCTGCACTGCCGTCGGCCAGACGTACTCGAGACCGCGGAAGGCGTATTCGTACCAGCCGTCGGCTGTCTCCACATAGATGAGGTCGCCCACTCGCAGTTCGGCGATATCGGCGAACGGTGCCCCGTACGTCGTGCGATGCGCTGCGACCGCGAAGTTGCCGATCTCGCCGGGCATCTGCGTCTCGAGATAGTGACCGATCCCGATCTGACGGTTGTTGAGCACCGTGCGCAGATCGACACCGCCCGCGATGGGCCTGGTGTAGTCATCGCCGAACCGCGGCACGATGAGCGTGGCGAACACTTCGCCGGCCAGCGCTGGCTCGGCGACAACAGGCTCGCCCGGGTCGGCGGGCCGTTCGGCGACGCCCTCCCCGCGCTCCCATCGATCCTGCAGCTCCTGCTGCACTTCGACCGCGGCCTGCTGCTGCTCGTTGCCCGCGACGATGTCGTTGAGCCAGACGTACCAGCCGAGAAAGAGCATGACGACGACGCCGGCGGTGATGAGCAGCTCGCCGAGCACCCCGACGACGCTGACCCGACGCCGCGGCGCCACCGATCGGGCCGCCTCCGCTCGTGTCGCCTCGCGCAGTGCGCGACGCGAGAGCGGGCTCGTCTCGGTGGTCGGCTCGAGGGCCTTCGTGCTGTCGTCGGGTCCGCCGACAGTCTCGTTCTCCGTCACGCGCTCATTGTAGGCGCAGGTGCTCGGTGGCTTCCCCGGCTAGACTCCCAGCATGGCCCGTTCGACTGCGCGCACGTCCGAGAGCTCCGACGCACCCCGCGGTGCCGACGCCCCGAACCCGGTGTGGTTCAAGCCGATCATGTTCGGTTTCATGCTCGTCGGTCTCGTCTGGATCATCGTCTACTACGTCAGCCAGGCCTCCTGGCCCGTGCCGAGTCTTGGTCCGTGGAACATCATGGTCGGTTTCGGCATCATGTTCGTCGGCTTTCTCATGGCTACCCGCTGGCGCTGAGTTTCGCCTGCCTGCCGTCTGACCGGGGCATTCCTCGGAATCACACCGGTGTGATTATCCCCACTGTGGACGAGCCTGTGGATAACTTTGCTCGCCGACGCCGGCCGCTCAGCTCGGGAGCAACCCGTGCACCGCGAGAGCGATGACTGTGAGCACCACGATCCCGAGCCCGATCGAGGCGAGGAGCGCGATCTGACGTCGCGATTGATCCGAACGACGAGTGCGCACCATTACCCACGCGCACAGTCCACCCACCAGCAGTCCACCGACATGAGCTTCCCAGGCAACGTTCGGCACGACGAAACCCAGCACGAGGTTGAGGGCGATGATCACGATGAGTTGCACGTTTCCGCCGCCGAGCCTGCGTTGAATGACGAAGAACGCTCCGAGAAGTCCGAAGATCGCGCCGGATGCTCCCACCACGACCGACGCCGGCGCGAGCAGCGCGACCGCCGCCGAGCCGCCGAGAGCCGACAGCACGTAGATCGCCGCGAACCGTGCCCGGCCCACGAGCTGCTCAAGCAGAGGACCGAGCACGAAGAGCGAATACATGTTGAAAAGGATGTGGACGAACGAACTTTGGCTGTGGACGAGGGCCGCGGTGAGCATCCGCCATGGTTCGTAGGGCGTCAGCGGGGGGAAGTAGGCGAGCGCGTTCGCGACGGTGCCGTTCGTCACCCATTGCAAAGCGAACACGACGAGGGTGAGCGCGAGAATGCCGTAGGTGACGACTGGCACTCGACTGCCGGGCCTCAGTGCCCGCCGCAACGCAGACGGACGCTTCGGCAACGCCGAGGTCGCCTGCGCGACGCACTCGGGGCAGTGCACGCCGACCGCCGCAGGAATCTGACACTGCGGGCACACCGTGCGACCACACCGTTGACACAGCACGAAGCTGCGCCGATCAGGATGGCGGTAGCAGGTGTCGGAACTCGCGCCCGCCGCGGAACCGCCGGAGGCGGCCTCGGTCACGCGACCTCGACGACCTCGATAGTGGAGATGACCACGTCATCGAGCGGCTTGTCGTTGGCGTTGGTCGGCACGGCCTCGATCGCGTCGACGACCTTCTTCGACTCGTCGTCGGCGACAACGCCGAAGATCGTGTGCTTGCCGTTGAGCCACGGGGTCGCGACGGTGGTGATGAAGAATTGCGAGCCGTTGGTGCCTTTGCCCATGCGCTTGCCGGCGTTCGCCATGGCCAGCAAGTAGGGCTCGGTGAACTGCAGCTCGGGGTGAATTTCGTCGTCGAACTCGTAACCGGGGCCACCGATGCCCTGGCCGAGCGGGTCACCGCCCTGCAGCATGAACTGCTGAATGATGCGGTGGAAGATCACACCGTCGTAAAGCGGGGCGTTGGACTTCTCTCCGGTGGCCGGGTGGGTCCACTCGATCTGACCGGTCGCGAGACCGACGAAGTTGCGCACGGTCTTCGGGGCGTGATTGCCGAAGAGGTTGACGACGATGTCGCCGTGGTTCGTGCGGATGGTGGCGACAGCGGTGTGGATCGACATGCTCACCATTCTGGCACGGAGCGTGCTGACCTCTTCCTGAGCATTCCGTCGGTGTCAGTTGGGTGCGCGACCGGGAAGTGACAGGATGGTGTCGCCATTGACCGCCGACTCGGGAGGACCGTCATGGAACTGTCTCGCAAGCGCCAGCGCGAACTCAAGAAGCTCCGTCGCCACGCAGGAGACGTGTGGGACGAACAGCGCGAGGTGCTCGAGCATGCCTCGCGCATTCTGCGTGACGCCAGTCGGCAGGCCGCCTCGGTCGCCCGCGACGACGTTGCCCCCCGCGTACGTGAAACGTATGAGAAGCGGGTCGTTCCGGGTGTGGAGGCCGGCATCGGCTCTGTGCGCCACGCTGCCGGAGCCACCCGTGAGAAGTTCGTCGACGACGTGCTGCCCGCCGTGACCGGAGCCCTGGGTTCGGCGATCGCCGTGCTCGACGTCGCGCGCGACAAGCGCATTCGCGACGCGCTTCGTCAGGTCGGCTCTACCGGCCGCGAGCTCGCGACGAAGGCGGGCCAGAAGGTCGGTCTCGTCGAGGTGAAGCCGAAGGCGGGCCCCGGTCGGTACATTCTCATCGGTCTCGGCGTTGTCGCCGTTGGCGCGATCGCCTACGCGGCCTGGCAGACCCTCCGCGCAGACGATGACCTCTGGGTCGAAGAAACCGAGCCCGCCGCCGACGACGTCGTCGAGTAGGGCCTCCGGGGCGTCAGTGCTCGGCGTCGCTCACAAGCTTGAGTCCGACGACGCACGCGACGATGCCGATGACGAGCAGCACCTTGACGAGTGATGCCGTCTCCGCTCCCGTCACCATGGCCCACACAATCGTGAGCCCTGCCCCGACGCCGACCCACACGGCATAGGCGGTGCCGGTCGGAATGTCGCGCATGGCGAAGGCGAGGCCTCCCATGCTGAGCACGAGAGCGACGCCGAAGACGATGGTCGGCACGAGACGCGTGAAGCCTTTGGATGCTCCCAAGGCGGTTGCCCAGACGGCTTCGAGCACGCCCGAGATGAGCAGAATGATCCACGACATGACGATCTCCCGATGACCCGTCTTGTCGCTGTCCGGGTACGGGGTGCCTCGTCCGGGAGCACTCCTGTGCGCTCTGCTGCCAGGTTCGCACGCGAACCTGCTCAGGCGCTGTGCACGACCACGTGCGCACGCTGGTGTGGGCGGTACTCACGCCGGTAGCGCGCGTCATTCAGCGCCCAGTGATTCCAGTGCTGCGCGTTCTCGTTGTCCGCATCGCGCGCTCTGCCGCGCTCTCGTGCAATCTCCGGCGGCGTCTCGACCCACACGCGCAGGTGCCAGTAGGACTCGAGGTCAGGATGCAGGCACGTGATCCCTTCGACGATGATCATGAGTGCTGGCTCGAGTTCCATGGTCTCGCCGAGGGCATTGCGCTCCCAGTCGAACCGCTCGTAGGCAAGACGCTCGCCCCGGGTCAGTGGGTCGAGCACTTGCGCGCGTAGTCGATCACGATCCCACCCGCGCTCCCACGAGTCGTCGAGCATTCGGTCACGCACGATGAAGTCATCCATGGCGATGAGCGCCGCGTCGCCGGTGAGGTCGATCATGAGCTGCGCGGCGAGAGTGCTCTTGCCCGACCCGCCGGCACCGTCGATCGCCACGAGCACCGGTCGGTGGTGGCGCTGACGTTTGCGCACGCGCTCGACGATGGTCGCCGTCGAGAGGGAGTTCATGGAGTGGAGCCTAGGAGAATCGAACTCCTGACCTCCTGCTTGCAAAGCAGGCGCTCTACCAATTGAGCTAAGGCCCCGAACTGTTCTTTCATTGTACCGACCGACTCGCGCCGCCGCGCCATGCGAACGTTCCGCGCGACGAGGTGCGAGCATCCCGCCCCCTCACCGCACCACGCTGACGCGAAGCGAGGCGACCGCGCTCGTCTCGCGAAAGCGGCATCGCACCGCAGGAGCGGCGGCGCGATCAATATTGCAGTGGGGATACGAGGACTTGAACCTCGGACCTCTTCGTTATCAGCGAAGCGCTCTAACCGCCTGAGCTATATCCCCGTGAGACCGGATACGACTGTACTGCATCCGGTCACCCTCTCCCAATTCGCGACGGATGCCCGGCGCGAGCCGCTCGAGAGCTGACGTTAGTTGTTGGTGAAGCCGACGAGCAGGCCGCCCGTCAGCCGCACGCTGAGGTTGTACAGCAGCGCAGCGATCGCGCCAATGGCCGTGCCGCCCAGCAGGTTGAGCAAACCTGCCACCACAGCGAAGAACATGACCGGGCCGAGACCCAGCGCGGCATTGAGGTCGAGTGCGTCGCCACCGGTGATCTCAGCGAAGATCGAGTCGACTTCGGCTATGACGCCGATCGTGTTGAGCACGACCCAGGCGAAGAAGAACGCGACGATCGTCAAGATTGCGCCGCACACCGCAATGAGGAACGACAGCTTCACTGCCGACCAGAAGTCGATGTAGACGAGCTTGAGACGCACCTGCTTGGTCGGTGCCTGACGTTGCGACTTGCGCTGCAGTTTCTCGGCGACAGTGCTCACGGTTGCTGGTCCTCTCCGGGTGCCTCGGCAGGTTCGGCCTCGGTCTCCACCAGGTTGCGCTCGCTGTTGCGAGCAATCGCAATGATGCGGTCGTCGTCGTCCGGCCGGGCGAACACGACACCCATGGTGTCGCGGCCCTTCGCGGGCACCTCGGCCACCGAGGAGCGTACCACCTTGCCATTTTGCATGACGACGAGCACCTCATCGTCTTCTGCCACGATGAGGCCGCCGGCGAGTGCTCCCCGATCGTCGTTGAGCTTGGCGACCTTGATGCCGAGACCACCGCGCTGCTGCACGCGGTACTGCTCGACTTCGGTGCGCTTCGCGTAGCCGCCCTCGGTGACGACGAAGACGAAGCCTCGGTCGCCGACGACCGACGCTGAGAGCAGTTCGTCGCCCTCGCGGAACTTCATTCCCGTGACTCCCGAGGTCGAGCGACCCATGGGCCGCAGGGCGGAGTCATCTGCGGTGAAGCGCAGCGACATGCCCAATCTCGAGACGAGCAGGATGTCGTCGGAGTCGTTGGCGAGCATCGCCGACACGAGCTGGTCACCCTCGCGCAGGTTGATGGCGATGATGCCACCGGTGCGGTTGGTGTCGTACTCAGTGAGCGCGGTCTTCTTCGCGAGTCCACGACGAGTCGCGAGCACGAGGTGCTGCGCGACCGAGTAGTCGCGAATATCAAGAATCTGCGCGATTTCTTCGTCGGGTTGCAAGGCGAGCAGGTTGGCGACGTGCTGACCCTTGGCGTCGCGACCCGCCTCCTGTATCTCGTAGGCCTTCAAGCGATACACACGACCAGTCGTGGTGAAGAAGAGCAGCCAGTGGTGCGTCGTCGTGACGAAGAAGTGCTCCACGACATCGTCGGCGCGCAACTGTGCGCCCTTGACTCCCTTGCCGCCGCGGTGCTGCGAGCGGTAGTTGTCGCTGCGCGTGCGCTTGATGTAGCCACCGCGAGTGACGGTCACGACCATCTCCTCTTCGGGAATGAGGTCTTCGACACTCATGTCGCCGTCGAAGCCGAACATGATCTCGGTGCGGCGGTCGTCGCCGTAGCGGTCGACGATCTCGGTGAGCTCGTCGCTCACGATCGTGCGCTGGCGCTCGGGGCTCGCGAGAATCTCTTGATAGTCGGCGATGAGCCGCTCGAGCTCCGCCGCCTGGTCTTGAATCTTCTGGCGCTCGAGCGCGGCGAGGCGACGCAGCTGCAGGTTCAGGATCGCCGTGGCTTGCAACTCGTCGACGTCAAGAAGCTGCATGAGTCCGTCGCGAGCTTCTTCCGTCGTCTGCGAGCGACGAATGAGGGCGATGACCTCGTCGAGGGCATCCAGCGCTTTGAGGTAGCCGCGCAAGATGTGGGCGTCTGCTTCGGCCTTCGCAAGACGAAAGGCCGTGCGCCGCACGATCACTTCGATCTGGTGCGCGACCCAGTAGGTGATGAAGCCGTCGATCGGCAAGGTGCGGGGCACCCCGTCGACGATCGCGAGCATGTTCGCGCCGAAGTTGTCTTGCAACTGCGTGTGCTTGTAGAGGTTGTTGAGCACGACCTTCGCGACCGCGTCGCGCTTGAGCACGATGACGAGTCGCTGACCCGTACGACCGGAGGACTCATCGCGAATGTCAGCGATGCCGCCGAGCTTGCCCTCTTTGACGAGGTCGGCGATCTTGATCGCGAGGTTGTCGGGGTTGACCTGGTACGGCAGCTCGGTGATGACGAGGCACGTGCGGTTCTGGATCTCTTCGACCGTGACGACGGCACGCATCGTGATCGAGCCGCGACCCGTGCGGTAGGCGTCGTGAATGCCCTTGACGCCGAGAATCTGCGCGCCGGTCGGAAAGTCGGGGCCCTTGACGCGCTGCAAAATTGCGTCGAGCAGCTCTTCGCGGTCGGCCTCGGGGTGTTCGAGGTGCCATAGCGCAGCCGAGGCGACCTCGCGCAGGTTGTGCG